>ENA-OYYL01000386-OYYL01000386.1-human-gut-metagenome-genome-assembly--contig:-NODE-386-length-6890-cov-4.045062_pt1 | contig 6890 bp, 5 predicted proteins | sample MGYA00244064_ERZ653450 | MGnify/ENA primary metagenome ERZ653450 (study PRJEB26926, sample SAMN06164966) | human gut metagenome | biome: ENVO:00009003; feature: ENVO:2100002; material: ENVO:00002003... | reverse complement strand
TCTACACTTCTAGCTTCGTCGGCAGCGTCAGATGTGTATAAGAGACAGCAAAAAGCACTACTATAAAAGAAAATAGTCTTTTTAAAATTATATCCATACTTGTACTATTTTACGATTAACGAATTTGGCATTTTATAAAACCAGAATATAAATATCATTGAAATATTTCCGCCCCATATCTATCTAAAATGCGATTAAAAGCTTCGGAAGCTGCGCCATTTCCCCAATCATAAATAGTAAACTCTCCCATACCTTCTCCAGTAAGTGAAGTGCGTCCTCCGTGCCCATAGTTTTCCATTGTAAAGCCATAATCCTTTTCATTAAAAAATGGCCACACTTTTTCCCATTGTTGCTTTGCTTTTAGATTTTGAGGGCAATACATCATTTCAAAGGATGTTTTCAAAGCACATATTCCTCTCTCTTTATATTCAGGAATATCCAATAGCTTTCCATATTGTAAGATAACTTCAGCAAATAAGCTTCCTCTTGAATCATTCCATTCACCATCAGTATTCATGACTCCAAACCCTCCTAGACCATTTACATATATATACGACGGTTGCCAAGATGCCTGTGTCATTAACATTTCATCTAATACCCTTTGCCCTAGTTTCAAGTAATCAAAACAACCAGTTATACGATAACACTCCAACAAGGCTTCCGCTGTCCAAAACATGGAAAAATTACATTGCTTATACATATTATTTCTCGTTACTTTTTTGCCAACCCATTGAGGAGTACCTATTCTACAACAGGACCAATAAGTCTCAAAATCTTCCCAACGTCCTTCTGTAATAGCTTCTTTAACAGCTTCTATACCTTTTAGAGCTGCAATTTTATATTTTTCTTTCCCTGTCATCTCATACAGTTTGAGTAAGAATGTAACCGATAGAGACGTTTCCGGAGAATCATTCAAATACTCCATAGGTTGCAATTTTTCCAGATCCAACCAGCCTGGAAAATATCCATTCTCATATTGTACCCCCAACAATGCACGTGCATAAGTCTCAGCATAAGCCAACAGGCGTTCATCCTTCTCCAATTCTTCATACCAACGAAGCATCAGCAGTGCAGTCCAACTCATATCCAAAATGTGGAAAGGTGATTGTCTGGCATCCCACGTAAACGGATTCCGATTGGAATTACCCCAAAAATAATGGTCCCAGCCCTTGGAACGATTGCATTTTTTTCCATCCATCTCTACCTCACACATATCGGTACCGATAAGACCGTAGAAAAATCCATCTTTCATCGGAAATGACAATGCCAATTCTTTAGTCAGATTCGCTTTTTCCAACAGCGTTCTGTCAGCAGTCCGTCTAGCATATCTGAACAATCCACTTGCCGAACGCAAAGAACTAAACCAAGCCTGATTCCAAATGGACCTAAACTCCCGTTCATTCACTTCACCCGGATAATTGGGGCTCTGGGTCGTATTTACAATAAATACAGGTGCACCCACTTTCTTTCCATTCAGTGTAAATTCCTGCCAAACACTTTTTTCCCAAGTATTAAACGCCCAGTTATAGGTATATTTTACATAAGGCTCAAAATCTTCAGAAGACAATTTCACCAATCGATCGTGTCCCCATTTGTTCCACATAAACTGCAGTGGTAGACGAAATGGATTTGCCAACTCTTGCTTTTCCGTATATTTGATTATATAAAATCCATATTCCACAATACCACCCTCATAAACTGATCCAGGCTGACGTTCATATAATACATGGTCAGATACCTTGCTTGCAGACATACCCAACGAAAGGATATTATTCTCCGCATCCATATCCATATACCACCTATTTTTACCAGACCTAGACAGTATATCCAAATCAGGTATGATTACGATACCCCGTTGTTGGTCTGTTGCAATAAGCGCAGGCGAACGAAAAACATGCTGGTCAATAATATTATTAACTGTAGGAGTCAAATGAGGTGCCCAGTTGAATTCAGGTTTGAAAGCCGGCTTTATCTGCACCTGCCAATCATCCTGTTTGACTGTATCCTTAAGGTCGAAACGGATATGTACTTTTACTATATTTTCATCCACTTGTGTAACTTCTGATGAGAACTCTGCATCTCCCAACCTATCTACCTCTATCGACTTTATCAATGAGTCACAATCAATGGGAAATTCTTTCAACTTCAAGCCATATTGCTCACGGACACTCGACGATGAACATCCGTATAAAAGGAACAATAGTAAAAATATATAAACTGAATATCTCATAACATTTCACTTTTCAATTTACTTCAAGTTCCTCCCAAGAAACCATTTCCGGGAACTTATTATGGGGCTCTGCCTGATACCAAAATGCAACAGATGCGATGTCTGACTTTTGAGGCAAATAACGACCACCTGCACGCCAGCCCAAATCCTGTATAGTAACTTTCAAATCTTTTTCAAATCGAATAGGATCTGTAATATGCCAGCGATACAATCCGAAACGTTGCTGGGAATTGTAAGTACCGTCCGGTCTGATCACCTGATGCAGACCGGCATAAGGAGTACAGAACTCTTTGTATTGACCTCCCCGGTCAAAATTGTACGAGCCACAGAAATAATCCTCTGTACCCGTGCCACATATTGTAGGGAACTTCTTATCACCATCCATAAAGAACTTGATTTCTCCTTCTCCCCACCATCCATTGTTGTTTACCCCCCATGCAAGGTAAGTACCGACAAAGTGTCCTTTTCCCTTAATGTTGTCAACAATTGTATAGTCTGATGTATGATTGGGATTCGTTCTTCTCCATTGAGCATGGAAGTAGGCCGCATCTTCAGGTACATCCGTCAATGTATAATCAACCTGATAATATAAATTCATTGCTTTCTCTTCATCTATATTCTCAATTGTAATCTTACATTTCTTTCTGAAAGGCATTGTCCAATAGCAGTTGAAAGCACTGCCGGGATTGATACAGACTGCCAAAGAAGAAAGTGGAGCATATATTCCCCAGCCCATACAAAAGAAATCACCGACAGGACATTCCACAGAAGGTTCCTTTTCATCGTCCCAATAAATGCGGATGATGGAGAAGCGCCAGTTTCCGGTAGGGGTCATCCAGATGTGCTGAATGGCACCCGGTCCTTCCATTTCAGCAATGGTAATGGTCTCTTTGGGATTTATGATAATATACGGATTCACTTTCCAGCCTTCACCAAGGTCTCTTGCCGCATATGCCGCATTGGCAATGTTCCGTTTCCCGCGGTCACAGACTTGAGCCATACCGCCTTTACCTTTCTCACCAGTAAAATTTTCGGGACAGATGGAGCGGGTCTTGGCATCAGACAGCCGGAACAGATTGCCCATGTGCACGTCCAGTCCGTCGAACGATTTATTTTGTGCCGATACTCCCCATATAGAGAGGCAACAGATAAGAGTTAAAATGATTCTTTTCATATTCTTTGGTCTATCTCTATTGATTATTTTAATAACAAAACGTTAAAAACAGCAACAGAGATAAAAGATATTCACCTCTGTTGCCACTTTATAATCATTATTTCATATTCTCTTCTTTTTTACAGATTCGACATGAATAAATGTTGCAACGATTAATCTTCAGGAAGCGGATCCATACGGAAGTTGTCAAGACTGATTCCGGCTGGAAGAGAAGGACCAATCAGACCACTTAATGCCCACTGTCCCATAGGATGTCCAGTATCAAAATCTCCACCTATACCTAAGTCTTTGACTTTGCACTTAACGGTTATCCATTTCCCGTCGGTTGATTCGGGGAAGAAGTTACCAATCCAACACCATGTCCATCCCAAATCGAAGTGACCAGCCCATAAAGAAGCACCAAACGTACCTTCGTCAATTCTCACGTCAAGCTTAATCTCATACTCATTCATTTTTAAATCACCATCAGGACGGTTTCCATGCACATGACAAATAAATAAATCGCCACTGCCTGTATCTTCTGCCGTATAAATATAGGTATTGTTCCAAAAGAAATCATCCTCTGATTGTTCCTCATGAACAGCCACAAATCCGCTTGCCTTTATATCACTTACGCCGTTTGCAGGGTCTTCATGTTCGAAATCAGTAATCATGAAAGTTTCATCCGTAATCGGGTCGCACAATGCGAACGGATTTTGCCAAGGTATCACGATGTCAATTTTTTCATCCAAGTCCATTGTCTCACCATTCTTGAAAATGAGCTGTAGTGACACTACATCTCCTTTCTCGAAATTGTCAGGAATTATAAATTTGATATCATCGTTCGATTTACGTAGCAAATGCTTGTTATCTACCATACGCTTTTCTCCATTAACCATAAAAGCTACGGCATCGACAAACAATAGATCTTTACCTAAAATCGACATCTTAGTATTGATGGCAGCACCTTTCTTGTCGGTGAACAGAAAAGAATTAAACACCGGTTTGGCGCGACGTATGGTTTGACGGCTGGAAACTTCCTCGCCCTCTCCTCTCACAATCAAGGGTGCTGCTTCTTCCGATACTCCGGCGGGTACAGTAACTTCAAACGAATATTCATCCTTTACGGTAATATCGGTAGCTATAACGCCACTGGGAAAAACCACCTCTTTTACCGATTCTACGTCTGTACCAACCACAGTCAGATTAATCCCTTCCATCACGATTGAGGGATAGAAGTCCACCACAGACAATCTCGCATTCTGCTCTTCGTCGTCATCCGAGCAAGCACAACAGGATACCAATCCCAAAAAGAGAATAGCCAATTTATTTATAATCTGCTTCATAATCTATGCTTTATTTTTATTAGTTCCAACCCGGGTTCTGTCCCAAATACTTGTTCTTGTTATACTCACTGAAAGGAATCGGAAAGAGATAATACTTATCTTCCCAACGTCTTTGCTCCTGCTTGCGTGTCAGGACAATGTCACCTGAAATGTTCTTCTGCAATTCGGCAATGGAGATTTCACTCAGTTCCGAACCACACTTCCAACGACGTACGTCCCAAAAGCGCTGGTCCTCAAATGCCATCTCCACCATACGCTCGCGTTTGTAGCGTTCGAACCAGTTGGCAGGAGTTCCATTCCAGTGAGGCATCATCACATCGGCACGATCGCGCAACAGGTTGATAGCATCATTAGCAGAGAAGCCGCCTTCGCCCTTTGCTTCAGCATCGCCATAGTATTGGAACATTGCCTCCGCATAGTTCAGGTAAAACTCACCCAAACGCATCACTACCCAAGCATGAGGAGAAGTGGTGGGGTTGTTCGTTGCCAGACTCACGTTGGGATCGCAATACTTCCGTAGATAGTAGCCTGTCGGAGTGGAGTTATGAATCGGTGCAGCGTTCAATCCACCTATAAAGGTCTCGATAGGATTAGGATTGTAATTCGGCCAAATATCACCGTTCTTCACTACCGTCATAAAAAAGCGGGGATCCAAACCAACGTAGGGGTCTTCTTGTGTGAGGTTAATCACTGTGTTGGAATGACGCTCGCCAAAGGTCTGGTTGCTGCCATCGTTATACTCATAGTTGTCGACCAAAGTTTGGGTAGGACACATACCACCGTTAGCGTTCTCCACGCCGATGGGGTAGTTGTACGATTCCCAATAGTTACTGGTACCACGCTTAATGGCCCAAATCATCTCGATGCCGTCACCGTTGCGAGGTCCCCAAATCTTAGAGTACCTGTCCAAACCAATGCCCCACTCTTGCGCACGGAGTAAAACCTCACCATTAGCTCTGACGGCATCCAGCCACCACTCTTTATTATTCTCATTGTTAAACAACGGAGAAGCCTTATAAAGCAATGTACGGGCTTTCAGCGCCAAACACATCATACGGTTTGCACGACCTGTTTCCGGGCTCAACTCATCGGTGAAAGAGATAGGCAGATATTCAACGATGGCATCCAACTCTTCTGCAATCCAATCCATGATGGCAATGGCTGAAGTACGTTCGATTCTATTCGCTTCTTCCACTGTTAACGTTTTCAGCGTGAAAGGCACGTCACCGTAGGCACGGACCAGTTCAAAATAGAAATAAGCACGCAAGAAACGGACCTCATACTCAAACAGCTCGAACTTCTTTTTCATAGCTTCGAAGTCCAGGTTGTTCTTATACTCGTCCAAATTGATTTTATCGCGCTTCTCATGGAAGGTGTTCGCTTCGGCGATAGCCGCATACGAATTGCTCCACGTAAATGAGAAGGGATTGTTAGGATTCCATCCACCGTTGTAGAAACGGTGAACTGAAGAGTAAGACAATGCGCACTCTGCCTCATCGGTGGCAGCCGCCAGCGTAGCCCCTCTACCGCCCTCGTAGTTTTTCTCAAAACCATTGGGTACACGTGCATAAATGTTGTACACCAATTTCTGGATACCATACATAGGGCTTTTATATATCCACTCCTCATCGGCTGTAGTCACCTCAGTATAGTCCAAATTGACACAGCTCACTGTAAATGCGGAGAGTATTACTGCACAAAATATATTTTTAATTCGATTCATATCTGTTTTTTCTTTATCCGTTAAAACTTTACAGAAACTCCTAAGTTAACTCCCATCAAAGTCGGAAAATTGGTACCGATGTTCTCGGGATCCATCGCCTTCAGGTTAGACAAGGTCATCAGGTTCTCTCCTTTGACAAACACTTTGCATTGTGACATCTTCACTTTAGAAATCCAATTTTCGGGCAACATGTAATATACCTCGCAGTTTCTCAGTTTAAAGAAGTTCACATTTTTGTACCAAACATCGTTACCACGGTAGTTGTTAAGGTTGGTGCGTGAAGTCAGACGCGGATAAACCGGGGTCTCACTTCTATCCCAGCAGTTGTTATAATACTCTTTAGAAAGGTTGGCACCGTCGATAATCGGAGTCCATACACCCACCGTACCTAAGTATGCGGTATACATACTGTCTCTTATACACATCTCCGAGCCCACG
>ENA-OYYL01000369-OYYL01000369.1-human-gut-metagenome-genome-assembly--contig:-NODE-369-length-7100-cov-6.355004_pt1 | contig 7100 bp, 6 predicted proteins | sample MGYA00244064_ERZ653450 | MGnify/ENA primary metagenome ERZ653450 (study PRJEB26926, sample SAMN06164966) | human gut metagenome | biome: ENVO:00009003; feature: ENVO:2100002; material: ENVO:00002003... | reverse complement strand
ACGGTCTCGTGGGCTCGGAGATGTGTATAAGAGACAGCCCTTATCAGCCAGCTGGTGGGCGGCGTGCTGCCGGTGTTCTACTTCCTTAATAAGCGCTCCACCAGCTCTATCCATCTGGGCCGCGCCCAGTGGAACGGCGGCGTCATCCGCAGCGCCTGCATCAACGGCTCTTCCGAGCTGATGACCAACCTTTCCATGTCGCTGGTCAATATCCTGTATAACTTCCAGCTGATGGAAGCAGCAGGCGAGAATGGTGTGGCGGCTTACGGCATCATCATGTACGTGGACATTATTTTCATGACCTTGTATCTGGGATATTCCCTGGGATCTGCTCCTATCGTCAGCTTCCATTACGGTGCGGGCAATCATGCGGAACTGAAAAATCTTTGCCGGAAAAGTCTGGTCATTATCTCAGCCTGCGGTGTGATTCTGCTGACCGCTTCTCAGATTCTGGCCGGACCGTTAGTAAAAATCTTCGCAAACTACGATCAGGAGTTATTGGAGATGACCACCTGGGGATTTCGGATCTATGCCATTGCTTTCATGGTCCGCGGCATGAACGTGTGGGGTTCCTCCTTCTTCACAGCCCTGAACAACGGAGCCGTATCCGCAGCAATCTCTTTCCTGCGTACCTTCGTGTTCCAGATCGTCATCGTGCTGATCTTGCCGAAACTGATCGGCATTACCGGTGTATGGCTGTCCATCGTACTGGCAGAGTTCCTGGCACTGTTTGTGACAATAGGATTCCTGATCGCCAAGAGAAAAAAATATCATTATGCGTAACTATTCAGAGCCATGCAAACAGCGTTCTGCGAATCCTTCGGATTGTTTCCTTGACAGAAAAATGACAAATACTTATACTGAAAATGCACTTTGTTCTCTATAAAAGCGCAGAAACGAGGAAATGAAAATGGGTGTTTTATCGAACTTAGAACCGAAGAAAGTATTTTACTATTTTGAAGAGATCACGAAGATCCCTCACGGCTCCGGCAATGTGGAGCAGATCAGCGATTTCCTGGTGGACTTTGCGAAAGCACATAAGCTTTTCTATATACAGGATGCTATGAAAAATGTCATTATGGTCAAGGAGGCAACTCCCGGATACGAGAATGAACCGGTGGTGATCCTGCAGGGACATATGGACATGGTAGCGGTGCAGACACCGGATTGCACCATGGATATGAAGACGGAAGGACTGAAGGTAGGAATCGACGGAGACAGCGTCTATGCGGAGAATACCAGCCTCGGCGGCGATGATGGTATTGCTGTGGCTTATGCACTGGCATTATTGGATTCCGAGGACATCAGGCATCCCCGTTTGGAAGTCATCATTACGGTGGATGAGGAAGTCGGTATGGACGGAGCCAGAGAGATTGACCTGTCTATGTTACAGGGTCATCGCATGATCAATCTGGATTCCGAGGACGAAGGCATTTTCCTGACCAGCTGTGCTGGCGGTGCCAGAGTGAACTGCCGTTTCCCGATGAAAAAACAGGAGCTTACGGGCGTGCGCTATGAGGTGGAAGTCTCCGGCCTCTTAGGAGGACATTCCGGCGGAGAGATACATAAGGAAAGGGGCAATTCCAATTGTATCCTGGGAAGACTTCTGTGGAAGCTGTCTGAGAAAATGCCTGTAGGACTGGTATCTGCGGACGGAGGACTGGCAGACAATGCCATCCCCAGACAGACGAAAGCAGTCGTCGTAGTAGAGGAGAAAGATGCGGAAAGCTTAGAGCAGCAGGTAGCAGCTTTGGCAGCAGAACTGGGTGACGAACTTGCCACCAAGGATCCGGACGTAAAGGTAACCGCAAAAAGATTAGCAGACACTGCAGAGACAACCACCTGTGCTACGCCGGAAGCTACAAAACGTGTGGCAGCCTTTTTGCAGGCGACTCCCAACGGCGTACAGGCGATGAGCGCAGATATGCCGGGGCTGGTACAGACTTCTCTGAATCTGGGTATCCTGAAAGCAGATGCGGAAGTTTTGCGGGCAGAGTATTCTGTCAGAAGCAGCGTGGAAAGTGAGAAAGATAACCTGATCGCAAAGCTTTCTGCACTGGTGGAACTGACAGGCGGCGATTACGTGGTGACCGGAGATTATCCCGGCTGGAAATACCGTGTGCATTCTCCACTGCGGGAAAAAATGGTGAAGCTGTATGCGGAAATGTACGGCACTGAGCCCAAGGTGGAGGCTATCCATGCAGGACTGGAGTGCGGACTGTTAGGCAGCAAGATCACAGACCTTGATTGTGTATCCATGGGACCGGATATGAAGGACATTCATACGACCGAGGAGACCTTAAGCATATCTTCCACGAAGAGAGTATGGGAATATCTGGTAAGGGTTCTGGAGACGAAGGACTGACTGAATTTGAGTAACAGGAAGTCCAGAGAAGCCAATAAGATAGAAACGATCGAAAAATGTAAAGAGTTAGCAAATTGAAAAAGCTAAAATATAAATAACGTTGGAGGAAATACACTGTCACGGCGGTGTCAATAAAAAATGAGCGATAAGATTTTATTCCAGTGTGACTATAATGAGGGAGCGCATCCGAAGGTGCTGGAGCGCCTGGTGCAGACCAATATGGAGCAGACACCGGGCTACAGTGAGGATAAATACTGTGAAGAGGCGCGCGCGAAGATCCGTAAGGCCTGTGGGGATGACAGCCTGGCAGTCCATTTCCTGGTAGGTGGGACCCAAACCAATGTCACAGTGATCAATGCAGCACTTCGCAAGCACCAGGGCGTGCTCTGCGCTGTCACGGGACATATCAATGTCCATGAGACTGGTGCGGTGGAAGCCTGCGGACATAAGGTACTGGGACTAGAAAGCCCCGACGGTAAGATCACGGCAGCACAGGTAGCAGAGGCTTACGAAGCCCATATTCACAACGACAGCTTTGAGCACATGGTACAGCCGAAAATGGTTTATATTTCCAATCCCACCGAGGTGGGAACCATTTACAGCAAAGCGGAACTGACCGCTCTGTCCGAGACCTGTCACAAATATGGACTGTATCTGTTCTTAGATGGCGCCAGACTGGGCTACGGACTGGCAGCGCCGGACAACGATCTGACATTGCCGGATATCGCGGCACTTTGCGATGTCTTTTACATTGGTGGAACCAAGGTCGGTGCATTGTTCGGAGAAGCAGTAGTGATCAAAAATCCGGAGCTTGCACAGGATTTCCGGTATATTATCAAGCAGAATGGCGGCATGCTTGCCAAGGGAAGACTGCTGGGACTGCAGTTTGATGCGCTTTTCACAGATGGTCTCTATCAGGAGATCTCCGCCCATGCCATTGCCATGGCGGAGAAGCTGCGGGAAGCATTTACGGCGAAGGGCTACAACTATCTGGCGCCCAACCGGACGAACCAGATCTTCGTCATTGTGCCGGATGCACACCTGGCGAAGATTTCAGAACAGTTCGAGTACAGCTATGACCAGCGGATCGATGCCACACACAGCTGCGTGCGATTCTGTACCAGCTGGGCCACGAAGGAAGAAAATGTGGATTCACTGATCCGGTGCGTGGAAAAATTATAATATGTTTGGAAGATTCCGCAAGCCGGGAAAGGTTTGCGGAATTTTAAAAATCAGTAATCAATGAGGTATAGAACAGAGGAGAAAACACATGGATAAAGAAATGACCAATGCCATTCAGTTAAGCATCATTTCAGTGGTTATTGGGCATTGTTTGTTAGTTTAACGATTATAGGAATTGTAAAAATACTGATGGTCTATTTCAAATTTGAACAAGGTAAAAAGATAATTACCGCTTTGTCTGTAGGACTTAGTATAATTGCTGTTTTGTTTTTGGCTATGGCAAGAGAGCCGTATGCGATAACCGTAATGTTCTTATTATTGTTTATTAAAGGCGGTCTGCTTTATAAACAAGCTAAGGCAGGTCAATGAGATATCCGATGAGGTCTTCTGTTAATCGGTCAATGAAGGTGGCATATGAAGGATAAATCATTGGGAAATGATTTATGGAAAGGGGACGGGAAATGACAGAAAACAGTTATAATACACCCTGTGGCTGCATTCATTATTTTGTAAATATAATAGATAAACAGAAAATTACGTTAGTGTTTTTACCGGGACTTACGGCAGACCATAGGCTTTTTGAAAAGCAGACAGAATATTTTGAGAAGAGACAGAATGTGTTTGTATGGGATGCACCATCACATGCATTATCCAGACCATTTACGAATAATTACAGTCTGTCTGACATGGCAGAATGGCTTTATGAAATCTTAGTAAAAGAAGAAATTTATAATCCCATAATTATCGGTCAGTCTATGGGGGGATATCTGGCTCAAATGTATATGGAATTATATCCGGATAAGATAAAAGGCTTTATCTCCATTGATTCTGCACCTCTTCAAAAGTCTTATATGACCGCAGTGGAAATATGGCTTCTTGAAAGAGCAGAGCCATTATATAAGATATATCCATGGAAAGTGCTTCTTAGGGCAGGGTCAAGAGGGTGCGCAGAGACGGATTATGGTCAGAATCTTATGCGGAAGATGATGATGTCCTATGATTCAGATCCTGAAGAATATGCAAGGCTCGCCGGTTTTGGGTACAGAATGCTTGCTGAGGCAATCAAAGCAGATCTGCCATATCGTATCAGTTGTCCGGCACTTCTTATCTGTGGAGAAAAGGATAAAGCAGGTTCAGCAAAAAGCTATAATAAGAAATGGCATCAGAGAGACGGTTTACCGCTTAAATGGATAAAAAATGCCGGTCATAATTCCAATACTGACCAACCGGATGAAGTAAACAGACTGATAGAAAAATTTTTCAGCGAGGTAGATGGGAAAGGAGTGTCTGGATGATTAAGTGGAGCTCATAAGCATGCTGAAATTGTGTTTGTTAAGCCCCACTAAATCTTGAGTACTGGGGGTTAATTTATAATTTCTTTGTGCTAAGCCCCGTTGGCGTTCTGAAAGTGGGGCGTAAATCTTTAAAATGTTTCAGATAAGCCCCGTTGGCGTTCTGAAAGCGGGGCGTAAATCTTAAAATGTTTCAGATAAGCCCCGTTGGCATTCTGAAAGCGGGGCGTAAATCTTAAAATGTTTCAGATAAGCCCCGTTGGCGTTCTGAAAGCGGGGCGTAAATCTTTAAAATGTTTCAGATAAGCCCCGTTAGTGTTTCGATAGTGGGGCGTAATCTACCAAAATTCTACAGTATACCCCGATGACTTCCAAGCAGAAAGATTCAATACGCATATGTGGCTATAGGGAAACACCAAAAGGAAACATAGAGAAAATCAGAAAAGTACCATGATACAACATGAAATGTAACAAAAAAAGTCCTTGAAAATCAAGGACTTTACAATGAATCGGAGTGGCGGGATTCGAACTCGCGACCTCCGCCTCCCTAAGACGGCGCTCTAACCAAGCTGAGCCACACCCCGAAACGCAAGTAAGATAATACCATGGAATTTTACAAAAAGCAAGAGTTTTTTTATAAAAAGTTAATTTGCCCATTTTGAGTCTATTGTCGTACAATATAATGAGTATAAGGAAGTCAACATGTTTACATGATTGACGAACGACAACCTTAGCGAATGAATATCCTGTGAAGTAAGATGTAGAGTACGATGGTACGAATGCGTGAGCTTATAATAGAATTACATAAGCTATATCGAGGAAGAACAGAAAATAATACATAAAACAGTGGAGGACAGGCTATGGCCAATACAACGAAACTGGCGTTGGAAGCAGCTTTGAAAAAAGAACTTCTCACGAAGTCTCTGGATAAGATCACCATTAACGAACTTGCAGAGGACTGCGGCATCAGCCGGATGGCTTTTTACTATCATTTCAAGGACATCTATGATCTGGTAGAGTGGGTCTGCGTGGAAGACGGCACGAAGGCACTGCAGGGGAAGAAGACCTACGAGAACTGGCAAGAAGGCTTCTGCCAGATTTTCGAGGCAGTGCAGGAGAATAAACCTTTCATTATGAATGTCTACCGCTGCGTGGATCGCCAGAAGATCGAAAGCTACTTAAACAAGTTGACCTACCAGCTCATTGCGGACGTGGTGGAGGAAAAGTGCACCGGCATGCAGGTAGCGGAGGAACACAAGGAATTCATTGCCGGATTTTACAAATACGGTTTTGTGGGTGTGATGTTAGACTGGATTGATCGGGGAATGAAGGACGATTATCATAAGATCGTTGAAGAACTGGCAATCACTCTTTACGGAAACATCAGCCGCTCCATCGAGAATTTTGAGCACACGGAAAAGAAATTCTGAAATAGTATAAGTACTTTACAAAAAGGGCAGGATGATAAAAACTTTATCATTTATCCTCTTTTGTAAATTGGTTTTCTTATAAAAAAGAAGTAGGATACTATTTGTAAACAGAAAAACATTTGAGAGTCATCAAAGAAAGGTGGTAATCATTATGGCAAAAAAGAATAATATCGGACTGGGACTGGCAGCGCTGGCAGTAGGTGCAGGCGCAGTGGCAGCAGTAACCAAGGGACATAAGGCAGAGGTGAAGAAAGAGGAGAGAAAGGCAGCTGTCAAGGCAGCCAAGAAAGACTACCGTAACACTGAGCTTGGGAGATATGACAAGAACAGCAAAGGCATTTATTATTCCAACGGTAACTACGAAGCCTTCGCAAGACCTAAGAAGCCTACAGGAGTGGACGAGAAGAATGCTTACATCGTAGGCAGCGGATTGGCATCTTTAGCAGCAGCGTGTTTCCTGGTACGTGACGGACAGATGCCCGGTTCCCATATTCACATCTTAGAGGCAATGGATATCGCAGGCGGTGCCTGTGACGGTATTTTTGATCCTGCCAGAGGCTATGTCATGCGTGGCGGACGTGAGATGGAGAACCATTTTGAATGTCTGTGGGATCTATTCCGCAGCATTCCCTCTCTGGAAGTACCCGGAGCCAGCGTGCTGGATGAGTATTACTGGCTGAACAAGGAAGATCCCAACTATTCTCTGTGCCGTGCAACGAAGGATTGTGGACAGGATGCCCATACCGATGGCAAGTTCAACTTAAGCCAGAAGGGCTGCATGGAGATCATGAAGCTGTTCATGACAAAGGACGAGGATCTGTATCTGTCTCT
>ENA-OYYL01000368-OYYL01000368.1-human-gut-metagenome-genome-assembly--contig:-NODE-368-length-7119-cov-4.213477_pt1 | contig 7119 bp, 5 predicted proteins | sample MGYA00244064_ERZ653450 | MGnify/ENA primary metagenome ERZ653450 (study PRJEB26926, sample SAMN06164966) | human gut metagenome | biome: ENVO:00009003; feature: ENVO:2100002; material: ENVO:00002003... | reverse complement strand
ATCTACACTTCTAGCTTCGTCGGCAGCGTCAGATGTGTATAAGAGACAGGTACGGGGTCAATGCTGAACAACACTTGTCCCTTGCGTACTACTGAACCTTCGTCTACATGCAGTTTGGTGATGAAACCGCTTACCATGGGGCGGATTTCTACATCTTGTTTACCTCTGATCGTAGCCGGATAGCTGTTCGTTAAGTTGGCAGTGGTTGTTTCCACTGTAATCACTGCAAATTCGGGTGCTTTACCCGTAGTTTTGTCACTTTGTCCGCAACTGAACAGTGACAGGCAACATGCCAATAAAATCAATCTACTCTTCATACTTGTAATTATTCTCTGTCTTTTGGTTTATTTTTTCATCTTGGTAAAAAAGGCTTTTTATGTTTTGTCATAGTTGGATAATACGGAGGACAAAGGGGAAAACTAAAAGCACTCTTCGGGTTTTCCGGCTGCAAAATTATCTATTTTTGAACAGATTAGTTCTATTTGCGTCTATTTTTAACTATGTTTCATACATATCTTATATATAAGTCTCCAATATGCCATTCTAATCAGCTTTTACCTTTCCGGTTTCTATATTACAGAAAGGAATAATATTCTCATTACGAGTGAAGCTATTTCCCATTACGACTGAAGCTAGCTCCCACTACGACTGAAGGTACTTCCCACTACGACTGAACTCGTGTTTCATTGCGACTGATTGTTGTGGAACACCCAGTGGGTTGTCACACAGATAGTTGCCCGCTTTCTCAGGGTCTTGCTGAAGTATCTTCTCTTTCATCCTCCCGATTGAACCTTTCCTTTGTTTTATCTGTTTTTACTGTCTTCTTGCTCTTTTTTGATTAAAATACTGTAAAGCATTCTGTTTATTAAGGGATAACCTTTATTTTTGCAGCATATTACGTAATAAATATTTAGATATGAAGTCTCTTTTCAATCGTCTGGCAGGTGTTGCCGTTGTTGGTGTCGTGCTTTATTCTTGCGCCAGCATCGGTCGTCCGGAAGGTGGTGCTATTGATGAAACCCCTCCACGCTTCGTAGGTAGTACGCCTGCGCCGGGCGCGCTTAATAATAACCGGAAGAAAGTTACGATTGAATTCGATGAATTCATCAAGCTTGAGAAACCCGGGGAGAAGATCGTGATTTCTCCACCTCAGGTGCAACAACCGGAGATAAAGGCGAATGGGAAGAAGGTGGTAATCACCTTAAAGGATACTCTCAAACCGAATACTACTTATTCGATAGACTTCTCGGATGCTATTCAGGACAATAATGAAGGTAATCCGTTGCCCGATTTCGGGTTTACTTTCTCCACGGGTTCCGTTATCGACTCGATGGTGGTTTCCGGTACCGTGCTGAATGCAGCCAATCTGGAACCGGTGAAAGGTATGCTGGTAGGTATGCATTCCAATTTAGCTGACTCGGCCTTTACTACGATACCTTTTGAACGTGTAGGTCGTACCGACAGTCGCGGACGTTTCACAATTCGGGGTGTTGCTCCGGGTGAATACCGCATCTATGGATTGCAAGATGCTGACCAAAACTTCTATTATAGTCAGCCCACTGAAATGATTGCTTTCGAAGACTCTCTGATTATTCCTGCCATGGATGAACGGACACGTCTTGATACACTCTGGAAAGATTCTCTGACGATAGATACGATCATGGAGAGAGCTTATACTCATTTTTCTCCGGATGACGTTATATTGCGCTGTTTTAAAGAACGGGTTTTGTCGCAACGTCTCATCAGGAGCGAACGTCCCGAATCCCGGAAATTCTCTTTCTATTTCTCTACTCAGGCTGACAGCCTGCCGTTGTTGAAGGGACTGAATTTCGATGAAACCAACGCTTTCATCGTGGAGAAGCCTACCGGACGCATTGATACGCTTCATTATTGGATAAGAGACTCTTTGATCTATAAGATGGATACTTTGAAGATGAGTCTCACTTACCTCTATACGGATACACTCAACCAGTTGGTACCGCGTACAGATACTCTGAGACTTGTATCGAAAATTCGGCCTAAGTCCGAGAAAGAACTTGAAAAGGAACGTGAGAAGAAAGAAAAGGAACTGGAAAAAGCCAAAAAGAAAGCGGAGAAAGAGGGGAAGGAGTATGTAGAACCGACGGTATTCTTACCTGTAGATGTATATGCACCGGGTACGATGGATATCTACGACTACATCTCTCTTACGTTTACTGAACCGTTGGCAACTGCTGCTGATGGTGCTATTCATCTGAAACAGAAAGTAGACAGCTTGTGGAATGATGTCCCTTACGATTTTGTTCCGGACTCTCTGAACCTGATGCGCTATAATGTTTATGCAGATTGGGTGCCCGGTGAAAGCTATGCTTTTGAAGTCGACTCGACGGCTTTCCATGGAATATATGGCCTTTTCACCGATAAGATAAAGAAAGAATTTAAGGTGAAGAAACCTGAAGAGTATGGGCAAATATTCTATAATGTGACGGGAGCGGATTCGATTGCTTTTGTAGAATTGCTGGACGCACAGGATAAAGTGGTACGTACAGTGCCGGTTGTCGATGGTAAGGCAGATTTCTACTTCCTGAATCCCGGCAAATATAGTGCGCGCCTTATAAATGATACGAATGGAAACGGTGTGTGGGACACCGGAAAATACGAAGACAAACGGCAACCGGAGAAAGTGTATTACTATCCTCAGGTGATAGAACTGAAAGCTAATTTCGACTTGACCCAGGATTGGAACATACATGAAAAGCCGCTGGATAAACAGAAACCGGATGAACTCAAAAAACAAAAACCAGATGAAGACAAGAAAAAGAGAAACCAGAATAACCGCAGCTCCGGCAATAACCGGTAAGCGCGGATGGGTGTTCTGCCTGTTGGGAGCACTGTTACTTACGATGATGTCCACGCCTGCCAAGGCACAATGTACGGCTCAAAATACCGCATTTCAGTCCGGCGAGCACGTGATGTACGATTTATATTTTAACTGGAAGTTTATCTGGAAGAAGGTAGGGCTGGCAAGTCTGACCACCTTCTCCACTACTTATCAGTCACAACCTGCCTACCGCTTCAACCTGCTTTCAGTAGGAAGTAAAAAGACCGATTTCTTCTTTAAGATGCGTGATACGCTGACTTGCTACGTCAGTGAAAAGCTGGAGCCGCTCTACTTCCGTAAAGCGGCCGAAGAGGGTGACCGCTATACGGTGGATGAAGCTTGGTTTTCATATAAGGATGGCGTATCCAACGTGAAACAGAGGCGTATCTGGCACAATCCGGTCCGCGATCCGCAAGAGATGGAATACAGTGACAGCCGTTGCATCTTTGATATGTTAAGTATCCTGGCACAGGCGCGTTCTTACGATCCGGCAGATTATAAAATAGGCGACCGGATTCTTTTCCCTATGGCCACCGGACGTAAGGTAGAAGAACAGACGCTGATTTACCGGGGCAAAGAAGATGTAAAAGCCAATAATGATACGATTTATCGTTGCCTCGTATTCTCTTTTGTAGAATATAAGAAAGGAAAAGAAAAAGAAGTGATTACTTTCTTTATCTCAGATGATAAGAATCATCTCCCGATTCGTCTGGATATGTATCTTAACTTCGGGTCGGCAAAGGCTTTCCTGAAGAGCGTACAAGGAAATCGTTATCCGATGACGTCGGTAGTAAAGAAGAAATGAGATAGTTATAAGCTGAACGGCAGCGGATCCCCTTTTCTGAATACGCTGGACTCGAATGTAGCAATCAATTTTCCGTCCTGGTTCGTGATATCTATCTGGTAATATCCGGTAGTACGTCCGATGTACCGTTCGCGTGCTTCGGCATACAGCGTGTCGCCCGGTCCGCTGGCGCGCAAAAAGGTGATATTGGAAGACAGGGAGAAAGCCAATGTACCATGTGAATTAGCAGCGGCGGCCAGTGCCAGGTCTGCAAGAGTGAAGATGGCTCCGCCCTGGGTGCGATGTCCTGCGTTAAGGTGATTCTCCGTGATAACGAGGCGTGCCTTACTATATCCTTCGCGTACTTCCAGTAGTTCTACACCGGTTTGTTCTGCAAAGAGATCTTTCTTGAAAAATTCTTGTGGAGTCATGTTTTCAATATGATTAAAAAGTTCAATCTGTATGATTTATGTGCAAATGTAACAATTTTGCTCTTTTCCTGTATAATTTAGGAGGGTCTTTTCTGTAAACCTGCGCTACTTTTGCTGACGAAAGAATACGAAACTTTAATAAACAAATCATTATTATGAAAACAATCCTCACGACATTGGGAATATCCCTCCTAGTTTTGGCGGGTTGCACAAGTCAGAAGCAGACCGAGAGCAACTTTATCCAAGAGAATATTGATAATGCGGTGGCGCAGGAGACCATTCAGACCGACATTATCGAAAAGTCAGGGAAAATTCTGAATCCAAGAACTATCAACAAAGACGGTAGCATTGTTTATGTACCCATTGATGACTGGTGTTCCGGTTTTTTCCCCGGTAATATCTGGCATATGTATGAGTTGACCGGTGATAAGAAATGGTTGCCGCTGGCTGAGAAGTATACAGAAGCGCTGGATTCCGTGCAATACCTGACCTGGCATCATGATGTGGGCTTTATGATTGGTTGCAGCTATCTGAACGGATATCGTTTTGCCGGTAAAGAAGAATACAAGCCTGTGATTATTCAGACGGCTAAGTCTCTTTCTACCCGTTTCCGTCCGGCGGCAGGCGTACTTCAGTCTTGGGATGCCGATAAAGGTTGGCAGGCAGAACGCGGTTGGAAATGCCCGGTTATTATAGATAATATGATGAACCTGGAACTATTGTTCGAAGCTTCCAAGCTTTCAGGCGATTCCACTTATTATAATGTTGCCGTGAAGCATGCCGATACCACCATGAAGAACCATTTCCGTGCCAATAACAGCTGTTATCACGTAGTGGATTATGATCCCGTAACCGGTGAGGTACGTAAGAAACAAACCGCACAGGGGTATGCTGACGAATCCGCCTGGGCACGCGGACAGGCATGGGCTATTTACGGATACACCATGTGTTACCGTTATACCCACGATCAGAAGTATCTTGATATGGCTGAAAAGATTTATAACTTTATCTTCAATAATCCGAACTTGCCGGAAGACCTTGTACCGTATTGGGACTTTGATGCTCCCAATATTCCGAACGAACCCCGTGACGTTTCGGCTGCTGCATGTACGGCATCTGCTTTGTACGAGTTGAGTACATACATTCCCGACAAAAACTATAAGGAAACAGCAGATAAGATTATGGAAAATCTCGCTTCTCCGGCTTATCGTGCAGAAGTGGGCACAAACGGTAATTTCATTCTGATGCACTCTGTAGGCAGTATCCCTCATGGTGCTGAGATTGATGTTCCGTTGAATTATGCGGACTATTACTTCCTGGAAGGAATTATGCGCAAAAGAGACTTGGAATCAAACAAGAAGCTGTTTTAATTCACATGCTGAAACTATAAATGATAATTTAGGGGCGTAGCGCCCCGGCAAAGTTTCCATTCGGTGTGATAGCAACAGTATCTCACCGATAAATTCCCATTTATAATTTCAACGTAATTTAATAAGAATAAAATGATAAATCGGTTTAGTTTGTTTTTGGGAGGCTTGGGCCTGTTTGCCCTGCAAGGCTGCAAAACTCAGCAGGGAGAGCAGGCACAACTTCCGAATGTAATTTATGTCTTCCCCGACCAATACCGTAATCAGGCTATGGAGTTCTGGGGACAGGATGGGTTTCGCGACAAGGTGAACTTCCGCAATGATCCGGTGCATACTCCTAACTTGAATAGCTTTGCCCGTGAAGCGTTGGTGTTAAGTTCTGCCCAAAGTAACTGTCCGTTGAGTAGTCCTCATCGGGGTATGCTGTTGACGGGGATGTATCCCAATAAAAGCGGAATACCTTTGAACTGTAATTCAAACCGGCCTATCAGTTCCCTGCGTGCCGACGTGGATTGCATAGGTGACGTATTTAATAAATCCGGATATGACTGCGCTTATTTTGGTAAGTTACACGCTGACTTCCCTACACCGAACGATCCGCAACGTCCCGGTCACTATGTAGAAGATCGAATACCTGCCTGGGATGCCTATACGCCGAAAGAACGCCGTCACGGCTTTAATTACTGGTACTCCTACGGTACTTTTGATGAACATAAGAATCCCCGTTACTGGGATACGGATGGAAATCGTCACGATCCGAAAGAATGGTCACCGTTGCATGAGTCCAAGATGGTGGTTTCCTATCTGAAGAACGAAGGGAATGTACGTGATCCGAAGAAGCCTTTCTTTATAATGGTGGGTATGAATCCGCCCCACAGCCCGTATCGTTCATTGGATGATTGTATGGAAGAAGATTTCAATCTGTACAAAGATCAACCTCTGGACAGCCTTCTTATCCGTCCCAATGCAGATAAGAAGCGTGAAAAAGCAGAGAGCGTTCGCTACTACTTTGCCTCTGTTACCGGTGTAGACCGTGCTTTCGGACAGATCCTTGAAACACTGAAAGAGCAGGGTTTGGATAAGAATACGATTGTGATCTTTGCTTCCGACCATGGTGAAACAATGTGTAGCCAGTTCACGGATGATCCGAAGAATTCTCCTTATTCCGAATCTATGAATATACCGTTCCTGGTACGTTATCCCGGTCATATCCAGCCACGGGTGGACAATCTTCTGATGTCCGCGCCGGATATTATGCCGACTGTCCTGGGGCTGTGTGGTTTGGGCGATTCCATTCCGTCTAATGTGCAGGGACGCAACTGGGCACCTCTTTTCTTCGATGAAAAGGCGGAAATTGAACGTCCCGGTGGTGCTTTGTATATCCAGAATCTGGACGGAGAAAAGGATGCGGATGGTAAAGTGCAGACTTATTTCCCTTCTTCAAGAGGATATAAGACGGCACGCTATACTTTGGCTTTCTATATTGATAAGAAAGACCATAAGCTGAAGAAAAGCTTGTTGTTTGATGATGAAAAGGACCCTTATCAGATGAATAATCTTCCGTTGGAAGAAAATAAAGAAATCGTTGCAGAACTTTGCCGTGAGATGGGCAAGGAGTTGAAGGCGATAGATGATCCCTGGTATAAGGCTGTCTCTTATACACATCTGACGCTGCCG
>ENA-OYYL01000354-OYYL01000354.1-human-gut-metagenome-genome-assembly--contig:-NODE-354-length-7267-cov-6.904742_pt1 | contig 7267 bp, 5 predicted proteins | sample MGYA00244064_ERZ653450 | MGnify/ENA primary metagenome ERZ653450 (study PRJEB26926, sample SAMN06164966) | human gut metagenome | biome: ENVO:00009003; feature: ENVO:2100002; material: ENVO:00002003... | reverse complement strand
TACGAGATCTAGTACGGTCTCGTGGGCTCGGAGATGTGTATAAGAGACAGACCGGGAGAATGCCATGGAGAACATGATGCTGCGCTTTGGAATCGGTTATAACACCCTGCTCAACACCAGCACAAGTCATATCGCAGAAATGATCATCAAGGGCAGTAATAACGGTGTGCTGGAGATGGAGAAGGTGTTGGCACACAATGAAGAGTTTGCTGGAAGCCCCTGCCGCAGTCTGGCGAAGGAACTGATCGAGATGGAGAATGCCAACATCCGGACTCTGAAAGAATATCTATAGCATACAAAACGACCGCTTTCGGCAATTTAACGTACATCATAACGCACAAATTGTATACTTGCATACCTTTTTGTGCAATTTTTATAGAAAATGGCCAAAAACTTTTACGATTTAGTGAAATAAAGTTTATTGTACAATTAAAAAAGTCGTTTTATAATAAAGCATATGGCAACCAGGTTGTCATGAATCTGTATACCAATTGAAGGAGGACATTCAAATGTCATATGTTGATGAAGTATTTGATTTGGTAGTCGCAAAGAATCCTGCACAGCCCGAGTTCCACCAGGCAGTCAAAGAGGTTCTGGAATCTCTTCGCGTGGTGATCGAGGCAAACGAGGAAAAATATCGTAAGGATGCTCTGCTGGAGAGACTGGTAACTCCCGAGAGACAGATCCTGTTTCGTGTACCCTGGGTGGATGATAAGGGTCAGGTACAGGTAAACAACGGTTTCCGTGTACAGTTCAACTCCGCAATCGGACCTTACAAGGGAGGCTTACGTTTACATCCTTCCGTTAACTTAGGTATCATCAAGTTCCTTGGTTTCGAGCAGACCTTCAAGAACTCTCTGACCGGCTTGCCTATCGGCGGTGGTAAGGGTGGTTCCGATTTTGATCCCAAGGGTAAATCCGACAGAGAGATCATGGCTTTCTGCCAGAGCTTCATCACAGAACTTTACAAATATATCGGAGCAGATACCGATGTTCCTGCAGGTGATATCGGTACCGGCGCAAGAGAAATCGGTTATATGTACGGACAGTACAAGAGACTGACCGGCCTGTATGAAGGTGTTCTGACCGGTAAGGGCTTAAGCTATGGCGGATCCCTGGCAAGAACCGAAGCAACCGGTTATGGCTTGCTGTATCTGACCGAGGAGATGTTAAAGTGCAATGGCAAGGATATCGCAGGCAAGACCGTGGCTGTATCCGGTGCCGGTAACGTAGCAATCTACGCTATCCAGAAAGCAGAGCAGTTAGGTGCCAAGGTAGTTACCTGTTCCGATTCCACCGGCTGGATTTATGATCCCGAAGGAATCGATGTAGCACTGTTGCAGGAAGTAAAGGAAGTAAAGCGTGCAAGACTGACCGAGTATGCTGCTGCAAGACCCAGCGCACAGTATCATGAGAAGAAGAATGGTGAGCATGGTGTATGGACCGTGAAGTGTGATGTAGCTCTTCCTTGCGCAACCCAGAACGAACTGGATCTGGAGGATGCAAAACAGCTGGTTGCTAACGGCGTATTCGCTGTAGCAGAGGGCGCTAACATGCCTACCACCATGGAAGCTACCGAGTACTTCCAGAAGAACGGAGTTCTGTTCTGCCCCGGCAAAGCATCCAATGCAGGTGGTGTTGCTACCTCCGCTCTGGAGATGAGCCAGAACAGTGAGAGACTTTCCTGGACCTTCGAAGAGGTTGATGCAAAGCTGAAGACCATCATGGTTAATATCTTCCACAATCTGGATGATGCAGCCAAGAAGTACGGCATGGAAGGTAACTATGTAGCAGGTGCTAACATCGCAGGCTTCCTGAAGGTTGCAGATGCTATGACTGCACAGGGTATTGTATAGGAACATCTGAAAACATAAGGTATATCATGAGCACCGGATCGAATGTGAAAACGTTTGATCCGGTGATTTTTTTATGCAAAAAATAACCAGCCCCTGTAGCTGCGTGGAGCAGTGGTACAGGGGCTGGTATTGTTATTTCTATGGTATTCTATGGTTCACATATTATTCTTCTGTCTGCGGCTGCGCTGCAGCATTACGGGCATTGATCTCGGCCTGTTGCTGGTTGATCACAGATTCGTAGTCCGGATTGGCAAAGAAGGTTGCATCATGCTGACACTGACTTCTGGTGTTCGGTGTGCTGACAGTCTGCGTGCCATCCGGATTGTTGATGATGACAGTGGAGCCCTGCTGTAATGCAGGATCTTCTACCAGAGGCATGGTGGCAACACCGGTGTACTTGAACGGGCAGTCAGGGCTTGCGGGTAATCCGTCGTAAGCACAGATCTCGCCCTGATAGTGTACATCGCAGCTTTCCGTTGGTTCCGTACCCTCAGCAAAATACTCTGTATATACACAGCCATCGCAGAGACCGGGAATCGGGAGCTTGCCGGACTGGGAACATACCGCTACCTGTACAATACCGGAGGGAACCGGGAACTGGGTGTTAGGCAGATCCTCATGAACACGCTTCATAACTTTACGCCATAAGGTCTTGGAGACACCGTCCTCAGCGTTGTTTAGGTCAACATTGTTGTCGTACCCGGTCCAGGTAGCAGCGGTGTAGTAAGGGGTATATCCTACAAACCAGGCATCGGTAGGTCCGGTAGTAGTACCGGTCTTACCGGCGATAGCCATACCGCCGAAATTTACACGGCCACCGGTACCGGAGGTAACTACATCCTGCATAGCACTGGTCAGCAGGAAAGCGGTGGTCTCCTTGATGACCTGTCTGGTAGCCGGATTGGTGTTGTCCAGAATTACATTGCCATCGGAATCGGTGACTCTGGTGTACAGCTTCGGGGTGACATAAGTACCGCCGTTGGCAATAGCTGCGTAGGCACCAGTCAGTTCGTAAGGAGTAACACCGTAGGTCAGACCGCCCAGAGCCAGGGACTGGTTCACGTCGGACTTGATCTCGTTGCCGACCTGCACACCGTCGGTCAGAGTGGTAAATCCAAAGTTCAGCAGATAATCATAACCAAGTCTCGGAGTGATCACCGTGATGTTCTTAACTGCGATGATATTCAGGGAGTCACGGATCGCGCTTCGGATATTCTGGATGCCCCGGTAACCGGTCTTGTACCAGTTACGAACGGGAGTACCGTCTGCATAGTTAAACGGTGCATCGTTGTATACAGTAGCCAGAGTCTTGCCGGCACTGTCCAGAGCGGGAGCGTAGGAGGCCACTACCTTGAAGGTAGATCCCGGCAGACGCTTGGCACTGGTGGCGCGGTTCAGGGTTCTACGGCCCTCCTTGGCACCGCGGCCGCCGATCATGGCTACCACATAGCCGGTGTCCTGCTCCTCGATGACCATAGCGGACTGTGGCTGAGGAGTCATGGAGATAGTTTCTTCGTAATTGTCCGCATTGTCTTCCACACCCAGCTGCGCCAGCATTGCAGAACGGTAAGTGTCTACGGCCGCATAGGCATCGTCCTGGGAAGAGAAGATCAGATTGAACTTCGCACTCTGGTTCTGCTTGAACCAGGTCATCATATTTTCCTTGCTGAAATTATTTTTTGTGCCGTCAGGAGAGATAATGGTAAGTGCATAGTTCAGATACCATTTCACGTTCTCCGGATAATTGGAGGGATCTGCATATTCTTCGTTCAGAATTGCCTGAATCTTGGGATCCAGAGTGGATTCCACACGCAATCCGCCGGAGGTCAGCAGAGTCTCGGCCATGTTCTCGTTGTAACCGGACAGGATCAGATCCTGTTTTACCTGCTCATATACCGCATCAGAGAAGTAGGAACCGGTAGTGGCGTTGGCTTCCTGATAGTCAATGTCGTACAGACCAATACGCTCGTACACGGCATCGGTATCCGCCATGGCTTCATCGTATTGTGTCTGACTGATAAAGCCAAGCTCCAGCATTTTATTCAGACATTTCTCACGACGCTTTACATTCTCTTCCGGATGACGGATCGGATTGTATTTGGATGGATTTTGGGTGATGCTGGCAATGACCGCACATTCGGAAATGGTCAGTTCACTGCAGTGTTTACCGAAGTAACGTAAGGATGCGGATTCCACACCCAGGGTGTTCTGCCCCAGGTTGATGGCGTTCATGTAACGCAGCAGGATCTCGTCCTTGGAGTAGTACTTTGTAATCTCCAGTGCCAGGTACTGCTCCTGGATCTTACGCTTGATTTTTTTGATCTTGTTATTACCCTCGGAGGTCCAGTCCGTAAAGACGGTATTTTTTAGAAGCTGCTGGGTAATGGTACTGGCACCCTGGGCTTCTTCACCACCGGTCTTAAAAAACTGATAACCGGCACGGATAATACTCTTGAAATCAATACCGTTATGCTGATAGAAACGTTCATCCTCGATGGCTACGAAAGCCTTGCCCAGGTAGTCGGGAATCTCGTCCATGCCGACGGAGAGACGGTTGGAGTTGGTGCTGACGTACTGGTCAATCTCGTTGCCCTCTCTGTCATAGACGATGGTAGCTTCGCCGACAGCCACGACATCCGACAGACGGATCGTGGGGGTGGAGGAGAGGATACCGCGGAAAACACCGATACCGGCGGCTACACCGCAGATGCCGATGCCTACGACAGCGGCTAGCATGACCTTGACACAGGTCAGAGCAATTTTCCTTCCCCATTTTTGTGATTTAGAGTTGAGTGTCTTTTGCTTCGCACGGACACCTTTTTTACTATAATTCATAAAACAAGTCCTTTCTGTCTGAGATACAGACGAAAACATTATACCAAATAATGCTATGTAAATAAAGGCTTTTTAGAATTGTTTCACATTTTGGAGAAGTTATGCTACACTGAAAAAGAAAGCAAAAGAAAATAAGAATTTAAAAATAAGTGAGGCCATACATGGGTGACATGACAGCAACAGATAACTATAGAGTCCTTTTGTCCGGCGGGGAAGGCGAAATCGTGGAGAAAAAGTCCCGCTTTATCTCTACGATCCGCAAGTGTGAAACCGAGGAAGAAGCAGTGGCTTTTATAGAAGAAATGAAGAAAAAATACTGGGATGCCAGACACAACTGTTCTGCATTTATAATAGGAAGCAGAGGCGAACTGACCCGGTGCAGCGATGACGGGGAACCCTCCGGAACGGCGGGGCGTCCGATGCTGGAAGTATTGACCGGATCCGGTATCCGCAATATTGCGGTGGTAGTGACCAGATATTTTGGTGGCACATTGCTCGGCACCGGCGGCCTGGTGCGGGCCTATACCCAGGCGGTGAAGGAGGGGCTGGATCATTGTGAGACCGGCATTATGCGGAAGGGCTGCGAGCTGGAAGTGACAACGGATTATAATGATGTTGGAAAGCTGCAGTACTATTTCGGACAGCAGGGCATCGTTCCTGAGGACAGCATCTATGCGGAAAACGTAAAATTTATTTTACTTGTCCCGGTGGAAAAAGAGGATAGTCTCAGGAAAAACCTGACAGAAACCACCTGCGGAAAGGTAAAAATTGAGAAATTGAAAGAAACTTATTTCATTGACAAAGAATAGTCATAAAGTTAAAATATTATTAACAATTCAGAACCATTAAATATTGACGGATATTCGTCGAATGTTTACATTCGTAAGAATATATGTCAAGAGCAAAAGGAAAGCCTCGTAGAGGCGATTTTGCGAATGGGGTTCTGGATGGATCCTACAGAAAGGTGGTGGTTTTTATGAAGTGTACACAGAAGAGTTCTGACAACCCACTTCCGGGGCGAAGTTACTGCATAAGTTACACCCATAGAAAACATCATAAGGAGGATCATCATGGAACAGATCAAAGAACTGGAAGAAGTCTTAGAGCTTCTTAACACCAAGCAGTATACCAAACTGCGCCAGTATCTGGCTGAACTCAACGATGCCGATATTGCAGGACTTCTGGAAGAACTGGAAGAAGAGGATATGCTCAAAGTCTTCCGCATTCTTCCCAAGGACCTGGCGGCAGACGTTTTTTCCTATTTAGATATGGACAATCAGCAGAAGATCATCACCTCCCTGTCAGATAAGGAAGCAACGAACATCATCAACAACCTGATGGCAGACGATGCGGCTGACCTGCTGGAAGAGATGCCTGCCAACATTGTCAAAAAACTTCTGACCAACGCAAGCCCTGAGGTACGCAGAGACATTAATCATCTGCTGCGGTACCCGGAAGATTCCGCCGGAAGCATCATGACGGTCGAGTATGTAGACCTGAAGGAGAATCTGACGGTGAATCAGGCCATCGAGCGGATCCGTAAGGTAGGCCTCGACAGTGAGACCATCAATATCTGCTATGTGCTGGATGCGCAGAGAAGACTGGTGGGAACCGTGGCCCTGCGTTATCTGCTGCTCATGGACGGTGACGAGATCATCGGTGACATCATGCATGAAAATGTCATCTCCATCAATACCCTGATGGACCAGGAGGAAGTTGCCAGACAGTTCAAAAAATACGACTTTACAGCCATGCCGGTAGTGGACAATGAGAACCGGCTGGTAGGTATTATCACCGTGGACGATATCGTGGATATCATCGAAGAAGAGACCACGGAGGATATGGAAAAAATGGCGGCTATCGTGCCCAGTGATAAGCCTTATATGAAGACCGGGGTATTTGAGACCTTCAAAAAGCGTATTCCCTGGCTGCTTCTTCTGATGGTGTCAGCTACATTTACCGGAGCTATCATTTCTTCTTTTGAAGATGCGCTGAGCGTGTGTGCGGTACTGGTGGCATATATTCCCATGCTGATGGATACCGGCGGAAATGCCGGAAGCCAGGCGAGCGTTACGGTCATCCGTGGACTGTCCCTGAATGAGATCGAATACCGGGATGTGCCGAAGGTCGTATTCAAGGAGATCCGCGTGGCACTGATCTGCGGTATTACACTTTCCGCAGCGAACTTTGTAAAATTACTGTTATTGGATAAAGTAGGGGTGCTGGTGGCAGCATCCGTGTGCCTGACTCTGGTGGCGGCAGTAGTGATCGCTATGATTATCGGATGTCTTCTGCCGATCCTGGCGAAACGGCTGGGATTCGACCCTGCGGTCATGGCGAGTCCGTTCATAACGACCATCGTCGATGCAATGTCATTACTGGTATATTTCCGTGTGGCATCTGCAATTTTAGGGTTATGATAAGAGAATAAATGACAGGTAAAGCGTCTGCCTGAAAGCAGGCGCTTTTGACATTTTTTTGACAGGATGTTTTTTTTTAAGTACTTTTCAGCAAGCTCTTTGCAAGGACTGTCTCTTATACACATCTCCGAGCCCACGAGACCGTACTAGATCTCG
>ENA-OYYL01000351-OYYL01000351.1-human-gut-metagenome-genome-assembly--contig:-NODE-351-length-7322-cov-3.942342_pt1 | contig 7322 bp, 7 predicted proteins | sample MGYA00244064_ERZ653450 | MGnify/ENA primary metagenome ERZ653450 (study PRJEB26926, sample SAMN06164966) | human gut metagenome | biome: ENVO:00009003; feature: ENVO:2100002; material: ENVO:00002003... | reverse complement strand
CTAGTACGGTCTCGTGGGCTCGGAGATGTGTATAAGAGACAGACTATAGATATACCGAACTTATCAACCGTGAAGACGTGATCCTGACCGACGGACATGTCACCAGCTCGGATGATGATGAAAATGCAATGTTTCCCACTAACATTGAAAACAAATACAGTATCTTCACAGATAATCGTTTCACCAATTCATCTGCCACGCTGAAAGTTTACACCCCACTTTACGATGACAACTATGATATTCTCCAATCACTGAATTATACCCGTTGCTACCTGAAACAAAATATCACCGTGCGCGTGCTCAGTTTGCCTGAAACATATTATCGCTACCTGAAAGCTTTAAACTGCATGGATGACGAAGATTATGACGAAGCCCTGATGGAACCTATCAGCCTGCCCAGCAATGTAGAAGGCGGATTGGGCTTTGTAGGTATTTCATCTGAAATTCAATACACCATAGATATGCCGGATAAAAAATGGGGATGGTGGTAAAATCCGGATAAATACTATCATTATGATCAACCGTGTTCGATAACTATATTACATTCATATTACAAATAAGGTCTTAAACAAGCAAAATAATACCATATAATTGATCTATATCAAGAAATGCTCCCTTAAACTGCACTTTCCTTCTTCTTTGCTTTTATGTTATAAAACATATTTCTATATTTGCATAGGTAAAAAGAAAAAGCTAAGCGCTTAGAGCTGTTTTCAATAGGTATTAGATTGAAATTAGTTTTTAGGAATAACAATTAAAAAGTAGGTATTATGAAACGTTTAGGATTAACATTAATAACAGCAGTCTGTCTGACTGCTACGACATTTGCAGCAGGAAATCAACCTACAACTGCAAAATGGGATGGTAACATCAACGTAACCAAGTTGAGTAAATATTTAAAATTGTCGGCTGGCCAGCATGAAGAAGTAGCAAACATCTGCGAATACTTCTCTACACAGATGGGACGTGCCACAACTGCAAAGAAGGACCAAGAAAAGAAACTCCACAATGCAGTGTACGGAAACTTGAAGTTGATGAAGAAAACGCTTACTGACAAGCAATACGCTGATTATGCGAAAGTATTGAATGTCACTTTGCAGAATAAAGGTATCGAAGTGAAATAATAAGAGAGGGCACTGAACATCACGTTTTGTGCCCTCTTTCCTTTATCAACACTATTCAAGTGTCGACTCCCTAACCAATATATATTTCATTTACAAACAATATCTGTCTTGTAGCTCCTTTTTATATTTCTTAGAGACCAGCAGCTCATCTACATTCTCAAATGGCGGATACAACACACATTTACCATCCTTGATAATCATCAGATAATCAATATTGATTATGAAAGACTGATGAATCTGCACAAAACAAGGAGCATATCTCACTATCTGATCGGCCGTGGTACTCTTCTTCAGAGGTAACGGCGTTTGTCCACTCAACACCGCCTCCCACTGTTTCCGTTCAGAGCAATACCGGAAATATCCAATTTCGGCAGGCCGTAATGCCCGCATGTCATTTGTCGGAGTAAACACCATAAATGTCTGACTAGTGTTTGCTAATGCCGCAGGAAAAAATGCAGCTTTCCGTTCTAATTCTATTCTTTCCATAAATCGGGAAATAATAAGTTCCAGATCTTTGTCCTCAAAAGGTTTCAACAAATAATCAAAAGCAGATTGACGAATGGCTGACATCATGTATTTATCGTATGCAGTATAAAAAACGACTTTCATGCCCCAAGTCAGAGATTCGCGAATACTGTCCAACAAATCCATCCCCCTCATATCAGGTAGCTCTACATCTAAAAAGAGCAAATCGGGACGCACTTTAGCTATCAGTTTCTTCCCGGATACTCCATTGCGTGCAGTACCTTCTAAATGAAAGTTTTCAAATTTCTGTAACCCGAATACCAGATTATCCAAGGACAACTCATCGTCATCTACTATTGCAACCTTATACCTGTCCATACCTCTCTTGTTTCTGCGAAATTAAATAACTGAAAGCAATTTAAAAAATCAGAATATGCCATTTTTAGGATATTCGATCAAAACAACGGATATCCAATCAAAATTGAGGATTATTCAAAAATCATTAAACTGAATAATCATAATTCAACGGTAAATGAAAACTTACTTCACATCCGGTCTCGCCATCCGGCAAAGGAATATTGTGTACCGAAGTTTCAATCATTTCCTTATTCTTAGCATTCAAAATCTGAATAGTTTGCATGATTACCTTCATTCCGGTCCCTGTCCCTCTGTTAGCACTGTTCAGTTTGAATCCGCCCCCGTTATCCGTAATCCGGACACAAATATAAGTACCGGAACGATGAACATCAATCCAAAGACGCCGTTCACCTTCTTTACCCCGAAGAGCGTGCTTGATGGCATTCTCCACCGGTATCTGTATTAACATGGAAGGCAGAAGCAACTGATTGGTGTCTACATCTTCACCAACTTCAATAGTCACCTTAAATTCCGGTCCCAAAGAACGGCGTTGAAGATCAATGTAGGTTTGCACAAAACCTAATTCTTCTTTTAAGGTAACACACATTTGCTCAGCTAATTCCAAATTCCGTCGCATTAGTTTCACCAATGAGGAGAGCTCTTTTTTATTCTCCCCTTCCCGACTGCCCATTTCCTGGTTCAGCACATTGAAAATAAAATGCGGTGACATTCTGTTACGTATATTCTCCAAACGTAAAGAAGATATGGTACGCTGACTTTGCGCGAGCAGAAGAGCCCGTCTTTTCTTTTCATACAGATAGATGAAACAAGCAATAACCAATACCAAAACGCAAACTCCAATCCAGAAGAAACGTCCCTCGTGCAACTTTAACATCTCTACCTTCTGCTGCTCAATCAATATGTTCTTTGCCAACAGTGTAGAGTCCTGTTGATATCTCAATGACATATCGGCCGTACGCATTCTTACATGTTCATTACGGATAGAATCGTCCAGCCGGCTGTTTTCTTTCTGATAAAAGAAAGCATTTTTATAATCTGCCGTCTTCTCGTAAAACTCCTGCAAATACTTATTACGGATATGCAGCATGTCCGGCTCTATATGATTCGGATTGGTAGCCTTACTTAGCAGATTCCTTACGGTTGCCATATCATTTCGCTCCAGAGCCAGACCGATGCGTTGGGTATCAATATAATAAAGCGCTCCTGCTGCCCCTATTTTCCGAAAAAAGGGTTGGCATTCATTGATATATTTAGCCGCTGAGTCAGGTTCATTCATTTGCAGATAGACATCCCCCAGATTCACCATGCACAGGTTTTTCTCAAAGCCCATATCGGGATGAGAAACCGCCAACGAGAAACCTTTCTTGAAATATTTTAAAGCTTCCGGATAATCCTCACGATAATAATATGAATTACCACGATTATTCAAATAGATATATTTCTCGTAAGGAAGCATTTTATCATAAAACATCCCTGCCAGATTATAGTAATAGTCGCACTGATCAAAGTCGTGTAAAGCCATATACACCTGAGCCAGCCCATAATAAACAGGATGACGACGCCCCTCCGATATTCCTAAAGAATCTCCGATTTGCAGTGCTTTACGATACCAAAATGCACTTACGTCATATTTTCCCTGTCGGCTGCATGCATCAGCCAGATTGATAAGAATATCCGGGACTGATTCTGTCTTCATTCCCTGCAAACGTTGTTTGTAAGAATCTGTAAAGCAGACAATAGCCGAATCCATAGCGCCTACACGCACATAAATATTACCTTTTGTATTCAGATATTCCGAGCGTAAATCAGCAAGATAGAGTGAAGATTGTTCACGGGCACAAAAGTCTTCTATCCGTTTTATTAAATAGCGGGCTGAGTCCACATCCGAAGTGAACATATACGTTTTTAATACTATAGCAGAGTAATAATACCATTCCAGACTATCAGTCGACATCTCCATCTTTTGCTTTGCCAGCGCACGTATCTGTTGTGGATGAGTGGTCAAAGAGTCTGTAACCGAACGATAAAAAGAGTCGTATTTTTTCTCCCAAGAGGAATGCTGCTCAGACTGTTTACACGAAACAGCTAAGAATAGTAGTAAGAGAACCGGAAGAGAAGTTCTCCACAGAATTTTGCCATATATCGTGTTCATAGCTATTGACATTTATATAAAGAATAAAGATATCCTTCATGCATTGCTACAAATATAATAGTTTTTCCCATTTAGTACAATTTTAAGACCACTTATCCGCTAAGATATTTATTTATCCTGTTTTTACTTATTATATAATTTGGGTATCACAAATACTTATTTTAACTTTGCATAAACAAATTGAAGTAATCATTAACAGTAACCCACAAATTACGAGACACAATGAGAAAGCTTATACTTTTGGGGATTTGTATCTCCTTTCTTCTCCCCACCGCTATGCAGGCGCAATACTTGCGTTCATCCTATTTTATGGAAGGTAGCAGTACCCGCATTCAGTTAAATCCGGCGTTGCAACCCAAACGTGGTTATGTCAATCTCCCCGGCATCGGTTCCGTGAATGCCGAAGTAGCCACTAACTCACTTGGTATACAAGATGTCATCGACGTTTTCGATTCCGACGGTGAATTTTATAACAACGACAAGTTCTACAATCGCCTGAAAGGAATGAATGAAGTGAATATCAGTGCAAATACAGATGTTATATCTTTCGGATTCTATAAAGGAAAAGGTTTCTGGTCATTCAATGTAGGGGCACGGGCTGATGTAGACGCCACTATTCCTAAAACCATGTTCGACTACCTGCGCGCAACAGACGCTGATAATTTCAGCTGGAGCGGTGAGAGTTTTGATATCCGCAATGAAAAACTACGTTTGAACGCTTACATAGAAGTCGGAGCAGGATATTCACGTGCCATCAACGAGCGCTTAACCGTAGGCGGTAAAGCCAAATTACTATTAGGTGCAGGAAACATAAACCTGAATATCAACCAGCTCTACATGTATGGAAAGGATGCTGGCATCGACTCGGAATTCCAACTAAAAACGGATGCATATCTGGAAGCTTCTGCAAAAGGACTTGATCTGGAAGAAGAAAACGGATACATCACTGACCTGGATTACAATAGTTTTGGCATCAGTGGTTATGGAGCAGGTATCGATTTAGGAGCAAGCTATCAGGTGATGAAGAATCTGACTGTTTCTGCCGCCATTCTTGACTTGGGATTCATTTCCTGGGGCAAATCAAGTACTCAAATAGCTGAATCAGATAAGAATACTACTATTGATAAAAATAACTATAGCGAATCATCCGATGTGCTGGACTTTGATTTATTCGGTTTGAAGAAGAAGGAAAACAAATCACGCACCACCTCCTTATCACCGACTATGGTTATCGGAGGGGAATACGGATTACTGAACAACAAACTGGGATTAGGATTATTATCAACAACCCGTTTCGGCCAGTTAAAAACGTATTCTGAATTGACATTCTCCGCCAATTATCGTCCCAATACTTTGATTAATACTACGTTGAGCTATTCCATGTTACAAGGTGGCGAAACATTCGGTATTGCTTTCAAGATAGGTCCTTTGATGCTGGGTACTGACTATATGTATTTTGGAAATAACTCCAAACATGTGAATGCCTTTATCGGACTTTCTATTCCTTTGGGAAAGAAAATATAATAGCTACGAGTTACACAGGCTACAAGCTACGAGTGCTATGCAGAATAATAGTGCAGCAACTCGTAGCTTGTAGCTTTTGTAGCTTGTAACTATTTAATCGTTATCATCGTTGCCCCGAAACCATATTCCTGGAAAGAGGCATCCTGATGCCGGAAAGTAGGATATTTACGTTTCAGTTCATCCAGCAACGCTTTACGAAGTACACCGTCACCTTTTCCGTGGATAAAGACAATACGCTGTTCACGTTTATTCTTATACTGTTCCAACACTTCACGGAATTTATCCAGCTGATAATTCAGTATCTCACTGTTGCTCATTCCATGAGTATCATCCAGCAACTCACCAATATGAAGGTCTATCTCAATAATGCCACTTTGTCCGCCACGTTTCACAATCGGCTGAGATTTGGGTTTGTCTACCACTGTTTTCTTAAGCAAAGCTGATTGCAATTCTTCAGCAGAAACATACACTTGTTTAGTGGGAACATCATCCTTTACTATATCGTAAATCAATGCAGGCGTTTCAAAGAACTCCGACTCCTGGAATGTATGCAATTTATAGAACTTCACCGTATCAATACGGAGTTCCACGCTTACTGCCGGCTTCATAGCAAACGAACGCCCTTCCTTAAAAGCAATAAATTGCACAGCTACGTGTTCACGATCATTCAGTTCTGCTTTTTCAAATTCTTCCAGCAAGAATTTTGTATTCGGCTCTACTACTCCATTGGAACGGACTTCCCATGCTTTTCCTTCGGCACAGAGATAGGTATAATACAAATAATAGTTACTGTCATTCACCAGATAAGCTTCAAAAGGAGTCGTGCTGACTGCTTTGATATCTTCCGGAACGAAAGCCAGAAAAACATTCAGCACATCCCCACCACGCATTTCCGGCTGACGAAAAGCAGAAACTTGAGGCTTAGACAAATGTCCCATTTCTTTTTCTTCATGTACAGGATGGGAAATAGAAGATCGCACCGGCTTCTCTTCTACTTTCTTCGGAGTAGCTTTCGGCACCGGTCTCGTCATATTATAATCATCCGTATCAATCACCACACACTCACGTATGGGCATCGGGATATCAAATCCATCGGCATCTTCTACCAGCACAATATCCTTTCCCCGAAATCCCGTCACAATACCACCCCCGATCTCATTCAGGAAGCGTACTTTATCACCTATTTTCATCTTCTTTCTATTTAAGTATTTGACGAATTAGAATTTACGATTGAAGTTCGAAAGCCCAATCGCTCTACAAAGATACGGCAACTCAATAAAAAAAGATAGAAAAAAGAGAATAAATATCCGTACCTTTGCAGCCCGTAAAGAAGTTTATCATGAAAGAAGATCCAAAACATATCCGTATCAGTGAATTTAGCTATCCGTTACCGGATGAACGTATCGCAAAATTCCCTCTACCAGTGCGCGATCAGTCCAAACTCCTGGTCTACCGCCATGGTGAAGTATCCGAAGACCGCTTTACTTCACTTCCATCCTATCTCCCGACGGGAAGTCTGATGATATTCAATAATACAAAAGTGATACAGGCACGCCTGCACTTCCGTAAAGAAACCGGCGCTCTCATTGAAGTCTTTTGTCTGGAACCGATTGAACCGAACGATTATGTGCCTGTCTCTTATACACATCTGACGCTGCCGACGAAGCTAGAAGTGTAGA
>ENA-OYYL01000350-OYYL01000350.1-human-gut-metagenome-genome-assembly--contig:-NODE-350-length-7328-cov-7.682937_pt1 | contig 7328 bp, 7 predicted proteins | sample MGYA00244064_ERZ653450 | MGnify/ENA primary metagenome ERZ653450 (study PRJEB26926, sample SAMN06164966) | human gut metagenome | biome: ENVO:00009003; feature: ENVO:2100002; material: ENVO:00002003... | reverse complement strand
GGAGAAGCAGATCTGCTTCGTGGGCAGTACGGAAAGCCGGTTTGTCTGCCGCCTTTGTCTTGCGGTAGGCAAGGTAGGTAAGGTATCGGTAATTGATTTTTTCACGTGTACACAGTACAATATTTCTTAAGTAATGAAAAACCTTACAACAACTGTAAGTGGTGTAGTTGCTTATTGTGCAGTAAAATTATATTCGTAAGATAGGCGCAAGCAAAAATGTGAGGTGTAAGATATGAATGATACAAAAAAACTTTTAGAGGTACGCGACCTGCACAAAGCATACTCCAAAGAGGGCGTTCCCACAAAAGCACTAAACGGAATTACCTTTGATGTTCTCAATGGCGAGTATTTGGGAATTATGGGAGCCAGCGGCTCCGGAAAAACTACACTACTGAATTGTATTGCTACAGTTATTAAACCAACCTCTGGACAGATTTTGCTCTCCAGGGCAAATATAAGTGCCTTTGACGGTGCTAAGTTGGCGGAATACCGTGGAAATAGAATTGGCTATCTGTTTCAAGACTTTGCTTTGCTTGACAATTTGACAGGCAGAGAAAATATTCTATTGCCACTATCCATTCACAATATAGATATTTCCATAGCTGAGAAACGCCTAAATGATATAGCCGGGCTTCTTGGAATTACTGATGTTCTTTCAAAGTTTCCGGCGCAAATGTCTGGCGGTCAAAAGCAGCGTGTAGCCGCAGCCCGCAGTTTGATTTCTGATCCAGATATTATTTTGGCTGACGAGCCGACAGGCGCATTAGATACAAAAGCCGCGCGGCTACTCATGGAAAAGTTACGGGAAGTCAACCAAGTGCAAGGACGTACCATTTTAATGGTTACGCATGACCCTAACGCAGCAAGTTTCTGTTCCCGCATTTTGTTCATACAGGACGGCGTTATTTTCCATGAATTGCGTCGCAAAGTTCCGACAGAAACACGGGAAGAATTTTATGCACGCATATTACAGGTAATGGCGCAAATGGGAGGAGGGAGTGCAAATGTTCTTTAACCTTGCATGGAGAAATTCCAAACGGAGCCGCAACGAAAATCTGATTTACTTTCTGACAATGGTAACTGCGGTAGCGGCATTTTACATTGTGCTTTCTCTCGGAGCGCAGGACGTGATACGCTTTTTAAGCAGCCTTGAAAGCGACGCCGTGGAACGGCTGCTTACAAACCTTTTGCCTACTGTCTATGTTTGTGCATTATTATTTGTATTTTTCCTTGTAGTATTTGCAAATAAGTATCAGCTCGAATGTCGCAGTCGGGAATTAGGGTTATATTTGATGTTTGGTATGACAAAGACCCGATTATTTACGCAAATTATGACGGAGGGGCTTATTACTTCACTTGTCGCTCTTTTGGGTGGACTTATCTGCGGTGGTTTTCTATCCGAAGTTATCAGCCTTGCAACGGCGCGTTTAGTCGGACACGGTATTATTGCACATCAATCAAGTTTTTCATTAAGCGCAGTTTTCTTTACGATATTGGGATTTTTAATTATCCAATGTGTGGCGTTGTTTATACTATGTGGAAAATTGTTTAAGAAAGAAGTCCACCAACTGCTTTATGGAGAAATGGCAAAAAAACAACACACGGGTAGCACACACGGAAGTTTGCTATCCCTTGTAATTGGTACGGCAGTTTTACTTGTTGCATACTGGGTTGCCATAGAACACTTCATGACTGGCGGTGGTGTAATGCTGCTTGTTGCTGTCCTGCTTGGAATTGTTGGAACAATTCTTTTTATCCGTGGCATTGCCCGGCTTTTAAGTATAGTAGCTGCTTCTAACAAACGTAAAGCGACAAAAGGACTTTATGTATTTACTTTGCGACAGCTTCACGAAAATGTTGTTTATAAATATATTTCAATTAGTGTTGCGTCTATTCTGATGATGCTTACTATTATGTTTATTGCAAATGGTTCTGCAACTATTATGTCGCATGGGAATGAATTAACAAGAACTTCTGCTGTTTATGATTTTACAGTAATGGGCGAAGAACAGAATATTGAACAATACCTTTCCGATGACCAAATGCGAGTTTATGTAGCTAATCTTAACCGTATGGAAACAGGGAACATGAAACATCCTGCTTCCGGGGAAATGAAATCCTTTGTTGACTGGTCTGTATTAAGAAAAGAGATTGTTCAAAACTTGCCAGAGGGTGTAATAGATCCTTCTACACAAGAAGCTGCCAGTTACGAATTTGGTTCACATCAACCCGCAGCCCTTAATCTGCTTGGATTTATTGATACGGGGAGTGTTTCTCCTTATATGCTCCCAGTTTCATCATATAATCGCCTGTTGGAAGCCGCAGGAGAAAAGCAAATAAATCTTGAAAATGACGAAGCTGTTTTTTACCTCAACCCGGACTTTTTAGAAGATGAACAGGAAGATACCGTTGCTCTGCTAAACAGGATTACAGAGAACGCACAGACAAGCAATAATGCGTTGATTGCCATTGACAAAAATCCAGTTACGCTTGTTTCGTCTGTACCGATGAAAGGACTTACCGCTGATGAAAATGTTAAAATTGTAACTGCGTTGATTGTTTCCGACGAGATATATCATAACTATGTAGACCCGGACACGTGTTCTATATATTGGAATTTCTGTATTCCGAATGAGCTTGTAGAAGCAAATGGGCTGATGTTATCCGTTATGGAAGCACGTGATTTGCTGAAGCCGTCCGGCCTGTATTACGAAAGCTATCTTGATAATTTCGGGCGGCAGCTATTTTATCTTATCTCCGGGAGTTACACGACTTTATATATGGGCTTTATGCTATTGATTATTGCGTGTGCATTGCTTGCTTTGCAATTCTTAACACAAATGCAATCGACAAAATCAAGATATTTGACACTCTCAATTTTGGGTGCGAGGCGAGAACAGATAAAGCGGTCAATTTATAAACAAGTTTTATGGTATTTCCTGCTCCCCCTAATGTTGGCTTGTATAAGCGGTACGGTTGGTATTTATGCAATGCAGCAACATTTATACTCTGACAGCACAAGGATCGGGCAATCTTATCCGTTGTTGATTATTATGGCATTTACTGTCGTTCTTATTATGGCAATTTACGGTGTGGCTGTTGCGCGGACAGCTACACGGGAAATCGGAAAAATAAATTACAAGCCTAATTCATAACAGGCTTACGTGAAAGGAGGTGGTCGTATTGGCACGAATTATGGTAGTTGAAGATGATGTTTATATGCGGGAAGAACTGACGGATTTATTGGGAAAATCGGGGTATGAAACAGTTGCGTTATTTGATTTTGAAAACGCAATATCGGAAATTGCAGAGTATTCCCCTGATTTGGTTTTGCTTGACATAAATCTTCCATTTCACTCCGGCTTTGAAATCTGTAAAGAATTAAAAGCAAAGCAGCTTGGAACGGTATTGGTGTTGACGGCAAGAGATAAATTGCAGGACGAACTTCACGCATTAGGATTGGGAGCTGACGACTATTTAACAAAACCGTGTAATATAGAGCGCCTGCTTGCCCGCATTAAAAATTTATTACGACGCAAAGAGGAACAGATACGGCAAGGCTTACTGGACGGGAACGGATTTTTACTTGACCCAAACACCTTTACAATCTATGTGGGAAAGAGTTCTTCCCTCATGCCACCCAATGAGGGAAAAATACTGCTTGCACTTTTGAAGAAAAGCCCTAATCTTGTTACCAAACATGAGCTGTGCAACGTGCTTTGGGGAACGGAAGAATACATTGACGAAAATGCGCTGCAAGTAACCTTTACGCGATTGAGGAAAACGCTCCGTGAATTTGGTCTTGAAGATCGGATAGAAACAGTACGCGGGCAAGGCTATCGATTGAAAGAGCAGGTGCGATTATGAAGAAGCTAAAAATACTTTTAACCTATATTTCCTCTAATCGTGTATGGATTATCACACTTGCCTGTTTGGACTTGTTCTTTATATTCCTTGCTTGGCTGGCTAATCCCGATTATTTTATCAACTATGTTGCATTGATAATTTTTGTGTCATTTGCCGCACTTGCTATTCCTCTTGCTATATCAATCAGAAAACGCAACAGGGCAGACGTTATTTTTCGGCGTTTTCTATTGGAGCCTGACGATACCAACGAATACTTACTGTGTGAAACTGTTCCCGCAGTATTACGCCCTTATATCTGTGAATTGGGGCAGCATTTGAGGACGCAGCAGGAATATATCAACGAACAGAAAATTACAGTTACAGATTATGAACACTACATTGAAAATTGGGTACATGAAATTAAAAAACCGCTATCCCTTATGACCTTGCTACTGGACAATCGAAAAGATGAAATGTCCCCTTTGGTTCATACCCGTATGCTGTATGTACGCGACCATACCCGACAGGATATAGAACAAATTCTATACTTTTCAAGGCTTGGGGCTACTCATAAGGATTACTTTTTTGAGCCGCTTTCAATTCTTGAAACTTGTCGTGAAGCAGTTGAAGATAATTTAACGCTTCTTGAAGAAGCCGGATTTTCTGTTGAATATACCGAAAACGATTATCAAGTGATTTCTGACAAAAAAGGGTTGATGTTCATTTTAGGACAGATAATCAGCAATAGCGTGAAATATGCGGGGAACAATCCTGCTCCCCGGCTTCTATTTTCCATTGCTGATAGTGCGGATAGTGAACAGATTTCTTTATCTATGAAAGACAACGGTACAAGCATACCGTTGTCTGACTTACCCTTTGTTTTCGACAAGGGGTTTACTGGAGACACGGGCAGTTACCTTAGTCGTTCTACGGGTATGGGATTATACCTTGTTCAGAAAATGGCAACTGACCTGTCTATCACGGTGGAGCTAAAAAACAATTCTTACGGTGGAACAACCGTAACCTTGACGTTTCCGAAAGTGGATCGTCCATTTGGGAGGTAATGAAATGCAGTTACAAAACGAAATAATAAAAGAGCGCACGCCAATAAAAGGCTTGCTCATTGATTGGTTGATTATATTTGGAGCATATCTTTTTATCCGTGTATTCTTCGCCCTCTTTGGGCTTCATCAGAATATTGTCCTTTTGGGCTGTTGCCTTGCGATATTGCCATATCTTTTGGGGGCAGTATATCTACAGAAATCCCACAAGCAATGTCCATTATGGCTTTCTGCATTGACTATTTTAATACCGTCCATTGTTGAAAAGGTAGCGATATATTTATTTGGTGCGTACTTATACAATTTAAGCCCGATAAATGTTTTAGGAGTTATGGAAGCGATTAAGAGTAACGCGCCATACACAAACCTCATTAAAAATCAATCAGCACAGAATTTAATCAATCTATCATATTTTAATTGGACATACATTCTATGCAGTATAGCTATTTCTGTTTTGGTTATCTTGTTTTTACATCAGACAAAACAGAAAAGGAATATGATATTTTGATAATTTCTTGAATTTAATGTAGTATGAAGTAAAAAAGAATCTGGGATAAGACAGTCATATGTTGGCTGCCATGTCCCAGATTTTTGTAAATGTAAGCGAAATCATCAATTTTAACGATTCTGTTCCAGCTTCTTTTCCTGCTGTTCTTCATCTATACAGAGCAGGGTATCCACGTTAGACTTGACCGCCTGTAATTCCTGATTTTCTTTCCGCAGCCGCTTGTAATCTTCATAAGCGGCTTTTTTCTTTGCCAGCAGTTCTGTGTACTCTACTTGCAAAACTTTGACCGTGGGCAGCTTCTTCACACCCTGAGCGTCAAAGGCTCGTTTAGCCGCTTCATGGAGAAGCAGATCTGCTTCGTGGGCAGTACGGAAAGCCGGTTTGTCTGCCGCCTTGGTCTTACGGTAGGCAGCATAGGTATCCCGTGTTTTAGCGTAGTTGATGATATGGGTTTTCAAAGCTGCTATCTGCTCCATGCGGTGTTCCATCTGCTTAATGGAAGTAGATACAGATTCAAAGTCAGCAGCTATTGTTTCAGCCCGTTCCAAAAGCACGGCATACTCCGTAATGCCATGCTCGGTAAGAAAGTTCAGGGTCTTGGACGCTTCCTTCAGATTGTGTATCTTCATCCAGCATTCCAGACCAGGCCCACGTCCTTGCAGACGAGCCTGAATATCCATAAGCAGATTGACCTTGCCGTCCTTTTGCAGATGGATTTTCTTTCGCTTGGGCAGTTGTGTTTTGCCGATCCGTTCTTGCAGAGCTTCCAGCGTATAATCCGTACCCAGCGTTTTGGAACGGGTAAAACGCTCCTGACCTTGGGCACGGAATTTTAATATCTTCTTACTCTGAACAACCTCATAACCTTCCTGCCGCATAGCTTCCAGAAATTCATCAAAGGTACTGACCTTTGGAAGCACCTTATCAATGGTCTGACGCAAGCGGGCTTTCCAGCTTTTTCCCGTTTTCTCAGCCGCCCATTCTGCATAGTGTTTGCCTTTGTCTTGCGGTTCCTCAATAATATTCAGTCCAAATTCCTGACAGATACGGTCGTTGATTTTCCGCAGAGGAATGAAGCTGTTCTTTACGTTGTTGAACTTATGGGAACAGTCCAAAGCGGTACTGTTAAATTCGATGTGGCAGTGGATATGCTTTTTATCTACATGGGTTGCCACTATGAATTGATGTTCTCCGCCGGTAAATTCCAGTGCCATCTGATAGCCCAGCTTGTTAGCGTCCTCCGGTGTAATGGTTCCCGGCTCAAAGGACTGTATCAGCAGATAAGAAATCACATCTTTGTCCGGGGCACGTCTGCGCCCAGTGGTGGCAGTGTATATCTGCTTACTGACTACAAACTCCTGCCACGCAGTATCGGGAGAACACTGATAGCCTGTTACCAACAGACCTCCGTTTGTTTTCTCCGAGTTCTTGCCATAGTCAATGCGATCCGCCAGCACAGCAGCGATACTGCGTCCCTCGCTGGCATGACGGGGTTTGATTTTTGAAATTGCCATGTGGCGGCTCCTTTCTGGATAAAGTTTAAGCCGCAGACCTTAATACCGCCTGCGGCTTTCAAATGCTATGGTCTCTTGTAATATCCCGCACATACCATACAATGGGCGCAGTGCCGGTCAAGTGCCATTTCACATATATCATTCGATACACAAGTTTTGCATTGGCAAAGCTGTCCATACATTACTTCCGTACATTTTTCACATTTGGGATTTGGTTTTACCTGTCCTGCCATAGATTTTCTCCTTTTCCTGTTTTATTTTTCTATTTTCTGAATCTTACCTCTTACAGTAAAATACCGGGCACGACAGCCTATTCTAAGCCGCCGTGCCCGTTTCATGCACCGCTATCAAATCTGTCTCTTATACACATCTGACGCTGCCGACGAAGCTAGAAGTGTA
>ENA-OYYL01000319-OYYL01000319.1-human-gut-metagenome-genome-assembly--contig:-NODE-319-length-7662-cov-3.358617_pt1 | contig 7662 bp, 3 predicted proteins | sample MGYA00244064_ERZ653450 | MGnify/ENA primary metagenome ERZ653450 (study PRJEB26926, sample SAMN06164966) | human gut metagenome | biome: ENVO:00009003; feature: ENVO:2100002; material: ENVO:00002003... | reverse complement strand
CGAGATCTAGTACGGTCTCGTGGGCTCGGAGATGTGTATAAGAGACAGGGTAAAACGCCCCCTCCGGCTTGATGCAGGTAAATCCGAGCTTTGTCAGTCCTTCGTAGAGTCTGCTGCGGTTCTCATCGTAAAACGTGACATCCGTCTTCTCCTCAAGGCAGCGCGCCACAGCTTTCTGAATCAGGGACGGTGCGTTGACAAATCCGAGTGTCCGGTTTGAGATCTCAATGCCGCGGATCAGTTCTTCGGCGTCCGCCGCTTCATCCGGCACCACGACATAACCGATACGCTCTCCCGGAAGGGAAAGGGATTTGGAGAAAGAATATCCCACCAGGGTATTGCGATAATATTTCGTCAGGAAATCTTCTTTGTTACCGTCATACACCAGCTCCCGGTACGGCTCGTCCGAGATCAGGTAAATATCGGTTCCAAATTCAGCCTGCTTTTTCTCTAAAATAGCTCCGATCTGCTCCATCGTCTGTGGCTTGTAGATCACGCCGGTCGGGTTGTTCGGCGTATTCACGATAAGCGCCTTCGTCCTCGCGGTAATCTTTGCCTCCAGATCGGCAAGATCCGGCTGAAACGTCTCCAGATTCGGCTGTACAATCACAATCTTTGCGTCAAAATTCGCCGCATACTGGCGATATTCTCCGAAGAATGGTGCAAACACGATGACCTCATCGTCCGGATCGAGCATCGTCTTAAAAATAATGTTGAGCCCGCCTGCGGCGCCGACTGTCATCACCAGATTGTGTGCCGTAAACTTTGTTTCGAAACGTTCGTTCAAATTCTCTGCGATCGCCTGGCGTACTTCCTCGTAGCCCGCATTTGCCATATAACCATGAATGCCCAGAGAACCTGCCGCTCCCTTTGCATCCGCCTCATCCAGAAGGTCACGGATCGCATCGTTTAACGCCTTCGGCGCCGGGGTTGCCGGATTGCCGAGTGAGAAGTCAAACACATTCTCCTCCCCGTACTTTGCAGCCATCTCCCTGCCCTCATTGAACATGGCGCGGATTGCCGAATTGCCCTCCAGCGCTTTTTGTATTCTCTTTGATACCATAATACCTATCCTCTTTTCTGCGGTCTGACCCGCATCGTTTTCTCATTCCTTTACTTTACCAAATTACCATGTGAAAGTAAACGGTTATTTGCAAAAATTTGCTCCATGCACAAGTATAACACATTTATCGGGAATTGAAAAAAAGAACGGACAACTTCCGGGGAAAAAATCCCCGTCCCGTTATCCGTTCTTTTCCTCTCTCTATTTCTATGCATTCACCGTATCCACAAAGCGCATGAAGGCTGCTCTGCCCTCTTCCGTGCACTTGTAGACTCCTGCGTCGGTGAGAACCTCCTTAAATACCAGACCGATCTCTGTCTGAACGATCTCATGTAACCTCTCCGGTGTGATCTCGCCCTCCAGACCGCTGCCGGCGGTAAAGCCGTACTTTGGAAGAAATTCCTCCACCCAGTCTGCATGCTTCGCCAGCTTCTCGTCCGCACGGATGTCAGCGCCGTCCAAGATCGCCTGCTCCAGATCCGCCATCTCATCCTTTAAGCGTGCCGGAAGAACTGCCAGACCCATAACCTCGATCAGACCGATGTTCTCCTTCTTGATATGATGAAGCTTTGCATGCGGATGATATACACCGAGCGGATGCTCCTCTGTCGTAATGTTGTTGCGCAGTACCAGATCCAGCTCATACGCATCGCCGCGCCGCCTTGCGATCGGTGTGATCGTATTGTGCGGCTCGCCGTCTGTCTCGGCGTAGACGAATGCCGCCTCATCCGTGTAGCCTCTCCATGCGAGGAGAATCTTGTCTGCCAGATCGATCAGACGATCCTTGTCCGTAGCGCTGATACGGATGACAGACATCGGCCATTTTACAATCCCTGCCTTTACATCCTCATATCCTTTGAATGTGATCTCGCGCTCCACCGGTGCCTTTGCCATGGCGAACTCATAATGACCGCCCTGGAAATGATCGTGGCTTAAGATGGATCCTCCGACGATCGGCAGATCGGCATTGGAACCGACAAAATAGTGCGGGAACTGCTGCACGAAATCAAGCAGCTTTCCGAAGGTAGCGCGCTCGATCTTCATCGGTGTGTGGTTTGCGTTGAACACAATGCAGTGCTCGTTGTAGTAAACGTACGGAGAATACTGGAAAAACCAGTCGCTCTGGTTGATGGTCACCGGAATGATGCGGTGGTTCTGGCGCGCCGGGTGGTTGACGCGTCCCGCATAGCCCACATTCTCCTTGCAGAGCAGGCATTTCGGATAACCGCTCTGTTTTGCCAGTTTTGCAGCCGCGATCGCCTTCGGGTCCTTCTCCGGCTTCGACAGGTTGATCGTGATATCCAGCGTTCCAAACTCTGTGTCCGCCGTCCATTTCAGATCCTTCTTCACGCGGTATCTGCGGATATAGTCCGTGTCTCTGGACAGCTTGTAAAAATAATCCGTCGCCGCCTGCGGAGACTCCTTCTCATAAAGATCATAGAAACGGCGAACCACCTCGCTCGGTCTTGGAACCAGCATGCTCATGATCTTTGTGTCAAACAGATCGCGGTATGTAATCGTATTGTCCGGAATCAGCATCTGCTCCGCCGCGTAATCAAGCATCTCTGCAAGGATCTGTGGCAGTGCCTCCTCGGCGCTCTCCTGCGTCATCGGCGTGCGCTTCTCATAAGCCGCCGTGACTTCATCCTCCAGTTCGTCAATGTGAAACAGCTCCAGCAGACGGTTGATCGTAAACCGCTTATCCTGCGGCTCTATGAGTCCCGTCACCAGTCCGTATTCTGTCAGTTCCAATATTCTTTCCTGTATCATGATCCAACCTCGTTTCTAAATATACTCTGTCACTACGCCAATTTTACCGGGCCGTCGCCGATCTCTACGACATAGAAATCTGCGGCATAGCCAATCTTGTTCTTATAGGCGGTTCCGACCTTCTCGATAAACGCATCCACCGCGTCATCCTTCACGATGCTGACCGTGCATCCGCCAAAGCCCGCACCCGTCATGCGGGAACCGATCACACCGTCAATCTTCCATGCTTCCTCAACCAGGGTATCCAGCTCGATTCCCGTTACCTCGTAATCATCACGCAAAGATACGTGGGAGTCATTCATCAGCTTTCCGAACAGCGCGACATCGTTGTTCTGCAGTGCCTCCACCGCCTTGATCGTTCTCTGGTTCTCATATACGGCATGTTTTGCGCGCTTTTGGCACACCGGACTTGTGATCGCATCCTGATACTGCTCAAACTGCGCTTCTGTCAGATCGCCGAGCGCATTGATCTTTACCACTTTCTGCAGTTCGGCAAGTGCCGTCTCACACTCGCTGCGTCTCTCGTTGTATTTGGAATCGCCGAGTCCGCGCTTTTTGTTGCTGCAGGAGATCACAATCTTCGCATTCTCGAGCCTGATCGGCGCATACTCATACTTTAAGGTCGCCGTATCCAGGAAAATCGCATGTCCTGCCTTGCCCATCGCAATGGCGAACTGATCCATGATACCGCAGTTGACGCCGTTGAACTTGTTCTCGGAATACTGGCCGATCAATGCCAGATCCTGATTCGTCACATCAAAGCCGAACATATCACGCAGGATGAATCCGGTCAGCACTTCCACCGATGCGGAAGAAGACAATCCGGAACCGTTCGGAATATTGCCGAACAGCACGAGATCCATACCGGACTCCACTTTCATGCCCTTCTCGCCGAACGCCCACATCACACCCTTCGGGTAGTTCGTCCAGTCTGCTTCCTTCTCCGGCTTTAAGCCCTCCACGGAAGACTCCAGCACACCGAGATTCTCAAAATTCATGGAATAAAAGCGAAGCTTCTTGTCGTCTCTTTTTCTCGCCACACCGTAGGTACCGATCGTGAGCGCACATGGAAATACATGTCCTCCGTTGTAATCGGTATGCTCACCGATCATATTCACACGTCCCGGTGCGAAATAAACTCCGATCTCTCCCTCATCCCCAAATAATTCTTTAAACTTTGCAAGTACTGGTTCCCAGATCATGCGTTACCTCCTTATACATCATTTTTTCTATGAATGGTTTCTGTTACCGTCCTGTTGTAATTCTATTATAACGTCTCTGTGTTCCTTTGCAATAGACCTTTTTCAAACTGCAACATAATCAAAAAAACATGCAACAAAGTTGCATGTTTTTCCGATCTGTCATTTATCATTTTTCACAATGCCATCGATCACAATCTCCGTTCATGCGGCAGCCCCGTTTTTTATACTTCCGGTTTAAAATCACGGATCAGTGCAAGCGTCGGCAGTGCGTTGCCATCGTAGTCAAACAGCGCCTGATTTGCCCACTCGTTTCCACATGGTCCCGGATCGTTCATGTATTTTAAGGATGCCGGTGTTGCCCAGCCGGAGCCCGGTACCGGAATCCATGCCGGCTCCCAGTAGAAGAATCCCTTTCCTTTTCCGCCTTTGATGTGGCTGATGCGGTTCAAGAAATCCTCCATGAAATCGTACTGCCCCTGCTTTGTCATCGGATATTCGATCTTCTCCACAAGCGCCGGTCTGGTCGCATATCCCTTGCGCTCTTCATCGGAAAGCTTCTCGTAATTCTTGTAGTCTTCCATCGTATAGCCCATGGAAACCTCGGCAATCACCAGATCCTTGCCGTAGCGCTCTGCAATGTCATTCATGTTGTCGTTTAACATCTGCAGTGATCCGTGCCAGAACGGATAATAGGAAAGTCCGATAATCTCGAAATCCTCCCCCCGCTTTGTAAAATTGTCGAACCACTCGCGGTACAGCGCATTGTTTCCGCCGTTATCCAGATGAATCATCACCGGAATCGCCGCATCCGCTTTCCGCACCGCACGAATTCCCGCATTGACGAACGTCGCAATATTGTCATAGTTCGGGACTTTTCCCTCCGGCCAGAGCAGACCGTTGGAAAGTTCATTTCCCACCTGCACCATGGTAATATTGACGCCGGCATCCAGGAATGTCTGCATGGATTCCAGGGTGTAATCATAGACCGCCTGCTCCAGCTCCTTCACACCGTAATCTGCCCATGCCTTCGGCTTGATCTGTTTGCCCGGGTCTGCCCAGAAATCGCTATAGTGAAAATTGAGAAGCACGCCGAACCCTGCCGCCGTCACACGCTTTGCAATCTCAAGAGAAGTTTTCAAATCATTCTCCCCTGCGCCGTAAGATTCGCCGGTCTCCGACCACGGATCATTCCACAGACGGATACGGATGGTATCAACGTCATAGCTCTTCATGATCGCAAGGAGATCCCGCTCCTCCCCGTTATCGTAATACTTTGCACCACACCGCTCCAGTTCGAGCAGTGTGGACAGATCCATTCCTTTTACAAACTTCATATGCCTCTTCACGGGCACAGATCTCATTCCATGCCCGCTCTCTCCTTTCTGTTTTTTTATATTCCACGGAAACCGAACCGCAGTGCTAACGGCTTTGTCACATCAATGTGATATTCCGGATGAACCGGAGCTCCCCAGCTGTCGTCTCCGCCGATGCCCATCTGTGCCAGTGCCACACGGACAACCGTGTAATGTACCTCAGGCAGTTCATACGCATGCATTGCATTTTCCAGTTCATGCGGTGTATAAGGCAGTGCGGAAAATGACAGTTCGTCTCCGGTAAAGAGCATGCCTCTTCCTCTTGCATCCGTCACCTTCGCGTAGCGCACGCCTACTTTGTTGCCGCACTCCTGCGGTACCAGATACTGCGCCATATTATCCGCCACGCGGTTCTTATATACACCGAGCTTCGCGCCGCATCTGCGGTCCGCATACGTCTCCTGCGGTCCAAGTCCGTACCACTCCAGTCTGTCGTAATCCGCATTCAGCTTAAAAAGCATTCCAAACTCCGGCATATCGCCCAGCTCCTCCACCGGGTCATAGGTCAGCTCGGTCTGCACATACGCATCCGGCGTCACGGTGTAGGTCACGCGGCATTTTGCCTGCGGCGTGGTCGGAAGCAGGTAGGTATATGTGATGGAGACGCTGTTCTCCGCCTCTCTCACAACCGGTTCCTCATAATCGAACATGCCCTTGCTGCTCATGCCGGCATACATACTCGCGATCTTCCACTGCGCCATCCGCCCCTGCATGCGGCTTCCGCAGTCATTGTCAATCGGCGCACGCCAGAAATTCGGCATCGGTATCTTCTCAATCAGCTCTTTTCCCATGTAGCGGTAGGACACCAGTCCGCAGCTGTTGTAGGAAAACAGTACGTCAAAATTCTCTCCCTTCACCCCCAGATTCCACTTTCCGCGGATGATCTGAAGTCCCGCCTTACGGTTCGTCACGCACTTTCCTTCATATTCTGCCGCGGCATCGCCGATTGTCCCACCATTTGCAGGTGATTTTGCCGCAAAAATCTTCTGTCCGAATGCGATCTCATGCCCCGGCTTTGCCCAGAGCAGTTCTTCGCGCAGTACAAACGATACGGTCAGTGCGTATTCCGCCCCGGCTTCCTTTCCCGCATGTTCCAGTTCATCGGCAAGAGCCATGCAGCCCTCCAGTTCCGCCAGAACAAACGTCTTTTCCGAGAGCGGTGCCACAGACAGCGCTATTTTTCTGCGGCCTGCCGCCACGCCGTTCTTCTCCAGCAGAAGGATGCAGTCATACTCTGCCGTATCGGTAAACAGGTTTTTATTTTTTACCGTAAAACCATCTTCGGTAAAGGATACGCTGATGTTCTGGTAATTGAATTTTACTTCCTGCATCTTCGGTGACTCGGCGCGCCCCTTTGCATAGCAGATGCCGTTGCCGCTGAAATTATAGTCCGTCGGCCGCTCCAAGAAATCCCCGCCGTACGCCTGAAATTCCTTCCCGTAGCGGTCTTTTTTCGTGATGGACTGATCGATGTAATCCCAGATAAATCCGCCCTGATAGCGCGGCTCCGTGTCGGTCAGATCTGTGTACTTGTGCATTGCGCCGCAGGAATTGCCCATCGCATGCGTGTACTCACAGCAGATAAACGGCTTCTCTTTCTGCTCTGCCAGATTTTTCACAATCCGCTCTACCGGCGGGTACATCTGGCTTTCCATATCGCTGCTTCCGTTGTAGCGTCTGTCGTTATAGACTCCCTCGTAGTGAACCAGGCGGTCGGGATCCAGCTCTCTGAACTTCTCGGACATCTGATAAATCACACTTCCGCCGTAGGACTCATTGCCGCAGGACCAGATTAAGACCGCCGGATGGTTCTTATCCCGCTGATAGCAGGAATTCACGCGGTCGAGCATTCTTGCCTCCCACTTCGGATTGTCTCCCGGCACAATCGTCTGCGGATCCGCGATCTTACGCATCGCCGCCGCATCCCAGCTTCCGTGCGACTCCATATTATTCTCCGCGATCATGTAGAGTCCGTAGATGTCGCAGAGTTCATACAGTCCGACATTGTCCGGATAATGGCAGGTACGGATGGAATTGATATTGTTCCGCTTCATGGTCACGACGTCGGTGAGCGTCTCCTCCATGCTCACCACACGTCCGGTCAGGGAACTGAATTCGTGGCGGTTGACGCCCTTAAACACAATCCGCTTTCCGTTTAAAAGCATCAGTCCGTCCTTCATCTCGAACCGACGGAAGCCGATCTTCGACGCGACGACCTCCTGCATCTTCCCTGCCGCATCATACACCTCCATCC
>ENA-OYYL01000307-OYYL01000307.1-human-gut-metagenome-genome-assembly--contig:-NODE-307-length-7852-cov-4.500192_pt1 | contig 7852 bp, 5 predicted proteins | sample MGYA00244064_ERZ653450 | MGnify/ENA primary metagenome ERZ653450 (study PRJEB26926, sample SAMN06164966) | human gut metagenome | biome: ENVO:00009003; feature: ENVO:2100002; material: ENVO:00002003... | reverse complement strand
ATCTACACTTCTAGCTTCGTCGGCAGCGTCAGATGTGTATAAGAGACAGGGTAAGGATATGCCTGGCTTCCATCCTCTTTCAATGAAGTAGAATGGGATACATAGTATACCGATTGTGCATGACTGCCTGTCGATACTAAAATTATCAATAAAAATAAAGCGAATACTATTTGGGGTGTTTTCATGATGCGATAGTTGTTTTATACCAGCTAGCGAAATTAAGATCTTTCATTCCGATTTTGAATCTACTCCATCAACGTTCTTTCTTATTTCCTTATTTTAAGAACCGGAGCGATATTATTGAGCTTTTTCTCAGGGAGGTTTATCTGGAGGCCTTCCGAAGTTCTGATGAAATCCAAATTCCCATATCCCAGCAATTCTACTTTCTTAATTCTTCCGGAATATAACTTTTGGTTGGCTGATAATGATTTTATAACAACTTTTCCATCCTCCGGCCAAGCCAGCACTGTTGCGTACAAGGCCTTCTTTGTCTGAGTGAAACGGATTTCCTGTGCTGTAGCCTTACTATATGCTCCTTCGTTGAATCCCTGTGCATTAATCTTGATATCAGCTTCGGCTATCGGTCCTTCGCCGAATACTTCCCAGGGGCGTGTATCGAAAATTGCTTCTTTATTAATATTTATCCACTCTCCAAACTCATTCAATATCTTCTCTTCCTTTTCATCAAAAGTACCATCAGCCCGTAATGGGACACTGAGCAGTAGATTACCGTTTTTGCTAACGATATCAACTAACAGTTTTACAACATCTGCTGCGGATTTATACCAATTGTTCTCGTAGATAGCTGTATTATAATGCCATCCTCCGATGCATGAGCAAGATTGCCATGGTTGCTCCATAATTTGATTGGGGGCACCGCGTTCTACATCCCAAACTATGGCCTTACGTTGGTTTTCATCTAATATCTTACTTAACATAACGGCTTCGAGTTTCCCTTTGTGAGTTGCTATGTTATGGTTATAGAAGTGAGCTGCGATTTTCAGTCCGGCATCGCTGACCGGATAAAATGGAGCTACTGTTACGTCAAAATAAATAAGATCAGGGTTGTAGCGGTTGATAGCGTCTACTGTACGGTCATAGAAGTTTGTGCAATATTCTTGTGTAGGTAAACATGCTCCGTTTCCCCAAGCCCATTGGCTGTGAATCATACCGTCAGCCCAACTTTTTTCACTCATCGGATGGTTTTGTGCATACAAATCCTGCGGGTCGTACCCTTCCCACCATTTGCCTTTGCCATCAGCTTTTGTCAATGTACCATCATAAGGAATACCGGCTTTGGGTCCCTTCCTGTCATAACGTTGAGCGGGTTCATACCAAGTCCAGGCATGGTCAGCATGGAAACTGATGCCGAATGGAAGTTCGTACTTGCGTGCGGCTTTCTCCCATTCTGCCAGGATATCACGTTTCGGTCCCATATTCTTTGAATTCCATGGCTGGTATTTGCTATCCCAAAGGTCGAAGTTGTCATGGTGATTGCCTAAGGCGAAAAAATACTGTGCACCTATTTTTTTATAGAATTCAACTAATTTGTCTGGATCCCATTTTTCAGCTTTGAATAAAGGGATAATATCTTTGAAGCCTACTTCAGAGGGGTGACCATAGTGCTCGACGTGATGTTTATATTCCGATGACCCTTCCAGATACATGGAGCGTGCCATCCAATCACCCGAACCTTCCACACATTGCGGCCCCCAATGCGCCCAGATACCGAATTTCGCATTTCTGAACCATTCGGGAACTTGATAGTTTTCCAGTGAGTTCCATGTGGGTTGGAATTTGCCTTGCATCATGGATTCATTTTTTTCCGATATCGGTACCTGATAGTTCTGCGCAGATAGTGTTCCTATCGAAAGCGCTAAAGAAGCTAGTAATATTTTGGTTCTCATAGGTATTAATTTTGTTTCTATTGTACATTGCAAAGATACGGATTAATGGATGGATTGGGTAGGACTTAAAAGCGTTTATTGTGGAATATATCGATGCTTTTCTGTTAAAATGCGGGCTGTGATAGGATGGAATAGATTTTTATGTGGATAAAATCGATAAAACCTTGAAGGATCAATAAAATCGTTTACCTTTATTAAGTTGAGGTAGATAGTAAAGCCGCAGGCGAGACTTTGTGTCATTGGCCTGCGGCTTGTTTATATCATGGGATATTGTTAGAATAATCTATATATTATTTCTTGCAATATATTGTTTTCTTTTTTGTCAAAAAGGGCAGATTTTATTTACGTACCGAGAACTTATAAATACACTCGCTATGATACTTTTCTCCCGGTCTTAATACCGCCGATGCCCATTCCGGCTTATTTGGTGTATCAGGATACTTCTGTGTTTCCAAGCAGACAGATGCACGGAAGTTATAAACGATTCCCTTCTTGCCCGTCAAAGTTCCATCCAGGAAGTTGCCGCAATATACCTGTATACCGGGTTCATTGGTATAAACATCCAGAATGATGTCGGTAGTCGGTGATTCAAGGGTGGCACACACCTTGTTTACATCTCCTTGAGTATTCAAAACCCAGTTATGATCGATTCCGTTGCCATTCTTCAACTGTTCAAAGTCTTGGTTGATATTGGCACCGATAGCGGTGGGCTTTCTGAAATCCATGGGAGTCCCTTCTACTGTTACTATTTCGCCGGTTGTCATGAAAGTACTGTCTACCGGAGTATAACTATCGGCATTCAGTGTCAGCAGGTAAGCGGAGTTATCCGTAGACGGATCACCATCCAGGTTGAAGTAAGAATGGTTGGTCATGTTGACGATGGTAGGTTTATCTGTTTCTGCTTCATATTGTATATCGATGGCATTGTCATCTGTCAGTTTCATGATAACGGTGCATTGCAGATTGCCGGGGAATCCTTCTTCTCCGTCCTTTGCCAGATAAGTCAGTTGCAATTCCTGGTCGCTCTTCTGTACCCCTTTGTACACACGATACTGGAAACCTTTCGGACCGCCGTGCAAGCAATGGCCGTAGTTATTTTGCGGCAATTGATATTCCACACCATCCAGTGTGAAGCGTCCCTGGTTAATACGATTGGCATATCGTCCGATACTTGCTCCGAAATCAGACGGATATTTGATGTAGTCCTGTATGGAATCAAAGCCCAATACCACATCCTTCATGTTTCCATCCTTGTCGGGAACCATGACCGATACGATGCGACCTCCGAAATTAGTGACACACACTTCCATCTTGTTCTTGTTCTTCAGAACGAACAAGTCCGTTTTCTCACCATTGACTTCTGTCTGGAAATTGCTTCGCTTCAATCCGGATTCGGTCAGTTCTTCTTTTGTAGTTGCGGTACATCCAGCCATCAGAACTGTGCATACCAAAAGAATCAGTTTATTCATATAGTTTTAATTAAAGTGACTGTGGCATTGTGATAAGTAGTTGCATTATGCGTAACTTTTACTTATTACAAACGTAGTGAAGATTGTTTTGAAATCGTAGTAGTATAGCACCAAAAAATAAAACTATTTGTTCATTCTTGATATCTATGGTAGTGGTAAGGGGTGTTTTCGGTAGTTTTTAACGCTTTCTGTAGTAATGGTGTGTTTATATTATACTTGTAGGGGCAATGTTACCCCTACAAGTATATTGCAATTGCTTGTTACTTATTCTTTACTTTTCCGGGAATATGATTCTATAATTTCCGCTCAGATGCATGAAAGCGAAGAGGCGGAGCAATCCGTCATAGTAAGCATCGAAATATCCGTCTTCATACGGCTCATGTTTTGCGTTCCATAACTTATCTACAAACTCGCGGCTTTTCTCGTGGGTACACATCAGTGAGGCGGCGGCGGAAGTAGCAACCAGACCTAAAGAATGTCTTAATGCCTTATGCTCTCCGGCCCGGAGGGTGTCTTTTACTTGCGTGCCGTCTACGTTATACTGATCTACGAAGGTATCAATACCCTGGCTGTAAAGGAAGTTCTGGATTTTATTGCCGTATTCCTGTTGCCACTCTTTGTCGGCACATGCCCAGGAGTAATCTAAGGCGATGTTCATAGGTACGCGCCAGGAGTCAAAGCGGAAAGCATCGCCGATGATGCGGTTGTTGCCCAGCAAACTGCCGTCATAGTTGTTATAATCGGGGTTTAGTCCGGTTACGGGGTGGATACTTTTATGCAGATATTCGCGGCTGCGTTCGGCGCATTCACGCCAAAAGTCAGCTCTGCCGTCATTGGCCCAGCGTGCCCATACTTCGTAAAAAGCGGGTACATGGTAAGACGGGTCGGTAAAACGTCCGCCATGTATGTCCGGAACGAAAGTGATGAGCTTATGCTCCACATTGATGAAAGGCATTACACGGTTTGTGCCGTCTTTCTCCATGGAACAGTTCAGGATATTCTGGGCTTCGGCAAGGTAGTTGATGCCGGTGTCATTTCCCCAACGGTTGGAAGCGAAGATGAGGGCGGTTACATAGTAAAGTTCTCCGTCGGAGGCGGGGCCTTGGGAGTTACGGGTACCGTCCGTTGCACAACTCCAGGCAAAGTAACCTTTCAATGGACCATCCTGGTGCTGCATGTACTTTGTGCCCCATCGCCAGAGACGGTTGAAGATATCCTGACGGTCGAACTGGACGGCAATCATTAATCCGTAGGACATACCTTCGGTGCGGACGTCATGATTTTTGACGTCGCTGATATATGCCATAGAATCGCCTACTTCGAAATATACTTTGTCAGGACCGTAGAACACACCGTCGAAGACGGATTTGAGTTTGGCGTCAATGTCTGCCTGTTTATAACCCATCTCGGCAAAGAGATTCCGGTATTTCTGTGTCTCAAAGGCACCTTTATCCCAGGGCTTTGTCGGGTCTGCCTGACTGCACGATGCTCCGGCGATGAGACAGAGGAGGAGATAGAATAAATTCTTCATAAAGGAATGTTTTTAGTGAATTTAAAGGAGTTAAGCGAGCTATTTAATAGTGACAGGAATTGATTTCAGTTGTTTCAGTTCCGATGTACCGCCATACAGAATTTCATAATCACCTTCTATCGGACGCATAGTGTTGGTACTTGTATCAAACCATTCAAAATTTTCTTTGCTCAAAGGTATGGTGACATTATTTGTTGTCCCTTTAGCTATCGCTACACGTTTAAAGGCACGGAGTGCATGTGAAGGTCCCTCTTTATCGCCCGGATGGCGCAGATATACCTGTACCACTTCTTCACCATCGTATTTACCCGTGTTGCTAACAGGAATAGTCAAAGTAACTTGTTCCCCATCTTTGATTTCAGATGTATTCAAAGAAGCGTTTCCATATTGGAAAGTCGTGTAACTCAACCCATGACCAAAGGGGAAGAGCGGGTTTTCCGTCATATAGCGGTAAGTACGTCCTTTCATGGAGTAGTCCTCGAAGTCCGGCAATTGCTTGGTGCTCTTATAGAAAGTCACCGGAAGACGTCCTGCCGGATTATAATCTCCGAATAGAACGTTTGCAATGGCTGTACCACCTGCCTGACCGGGATACCATGCTTGCAGGATAGCATCGCATGTTTTCGATTCGGGAGTCAGGGCGATAGCGGAACCGGAGAAGTTGACGAATACGATCTTCTTTCCGGCTTTCTTCAATTCGGCAAGCAGACGGCTTTGGATAGACGGAAGTTCGATGGTTTCGCGGTCACCTCCCTTGAAGCCGGGAATGTTGACATGCATTTCCTCACCTTCCACTGCCGGGGATATACCTCCGGCAAAGATGATAACATCTGCCTCTTTTACTTTGTCTACGGTTTGTTTCAGGTCAACGGGAACTTCGCGTCCCATGTCAAAATCGAGTGCGGCATCACGGTTGCGGAAAGCAAAATCAATCTTGATACGATATTCTTTTCCGGCTTCTGCCTGGAGGGTGTAGACTTTGGACTTGTTTTTGAAGTTCATGCCTGCGGCAACTTCCTTGCCGTCAATTGAGAGTTTGGTTATCCCTTGGGTCTGGAAACGAAAGGCGATATCTTCACTCTTGGCGGGACGGAATACGGATTCGTAACTGGCGGAGAAATCTTGCAGGTTGATGCCGGCAGCAAAGGTCGTGGCACCGGTGGTGATGAAGTGGAAGGGTGTGCTGATGTGATTGGTTACATCCGGTGTGCCTTCCTGTTTCGTATTGTTCCAGTATTTGGCACTGAAACCTTGCTTGCCATCCATGCTGCATTGCTGGAATACACTTTGCAAAGTGACGTCGGAGGTCAGGTCGCATCCGGGTTCGTAGATGATCTGTGATTCGGGTAGATATTCGCGGATACCCTCCAATAGAGTGATGGTATGTGAGGGAAAACCATTGTAGTTGCCCCATTGCATTACGGAGTCATTGGCATTAGGTCCTACCACGGCCACTTTCAGGTTCTTGTTTAAAGGCAGTAAACTTTGATTGTTTTGCAGCAACACAAGGCTCTCACGTGCCATACGGAGTGCCAGTTCACGATGTTCTTTACTATCTACTACGCTGTAAGGAATTTGTGCCCAGGACACTTGTGAAGGTTCGTCCATCTCACCCAACTCAAAGCGGGCTTTCATCAGGCGCTTCAGAGAGATGTCTATCTGTTTCTCGTCAATCAATCCTTCCTTTACGGCTTCGGGCAGTGAAGCATAGCTGTCGCCACATTCCACATCTGTTCCGGAGAGTACGGCTTTGGCGGAAGCGTGTTGTTTGTCGGGATCAGTTTCATGGGCACCTTTGTTGTAGAAGTCGCTGATTGCCCAGCAATCCGATACTACGATTTCTTTATATCCCCATTCATCACGCAGAATTTGCATAAGCAGGCGGTTACTTCCGCAGCAGGGTTCACCTTCAAAGCGGTTGTAGGCACACATCACTTCTTTTACATGCGCTTTCTGAACCAGGTTTTTAAAAGCGGGCAGATAAGTTTCCCATAAATCACGCGGGTCGATGTTCTCGGCATTGAAACTATGGCGGTTCCACTCCGGACCGGAATGTACGGCATAGTGCTTGGCACAGGCATGTAGCTTATCATACTTCTCTCCTTCAGGTCCTTGCAGGCCGCGTACCACTGCCATACCCATCTGCCCTGTGAGGTAAGGATCTTCTCCGTAAGTTTCCTGTCCCCGTCCCCAGCGCGGATCACGGAAGATGTTGATATTGGGTGTCCACATGGTGAGCCCCTGATAACGTTTTAATCCGCCTTCTTTGCTGAATTCGGTATTCTTGGCACGTGCTTCATCCGAAACTGCGGTGAATACATCGTAAAGCAGTTCGTTGTTGAAAGAAGCTCCCATACCGATGGCTTGCGGGAATACGGTGGCCAGTCCGGCACGTCCTACGCCGTGCAGCGCTTCGTTCCACCAGTCATAGGCTTTTATGCCCAGTCGGGGGATGGCAGGAGATGTGTTTTGCATCAATGCGGCTTTCTCTTCCAATGTAAGTCGGCCTACCAGATCATTGGCGCGTTCTTCCGGGCTTAGAGCCGGGTTCTTGTAGGGAGGTTGTGAACAGGAAAGGAAGCACAGACACAGGCATCCGATTCCGGTGAGCAACTGAAGTTTTCTTTTCATGGTATTAGTGCGTTTTTATTGTTATTAATAGACTTCTGTTTTGTCATTGTGGATGACGATTACAAAAATAGGCAGAAAAGAGGATTTGGAAGAAGAATCGTATTTCAGAAAGTTGAGTCTATGTTACAGATTTCCTCCGGATGTTACATCTTGTTTTGCTGAGGTTACATTAAAGAGAAAAATGCCTGTTACAGGCTATATTCCGGAGGGGGATATTGTAATTTGTTGTGTTAACCTGTTGGCGGGATTTGTTTCTTTCCGGTATAGTAATGAGTTTTCACCACAGAGTAACACAGAGTTTCACAGAGTTTAAT
>ENA-OYYL01000291-OYYL01000291.1-human-gut-metagenome-genome-assembly--contig:-NODE-291-length-8139-cov-4.173676_pt1 | contig 8139 bp, 8 predicted proteins | sample MGYA00244064_ERZ653450 | MGnify/ENA primary metagenome ERZ653450 (study PRJEB26926, sample SAMN06164966) | human gut metagenome | biome: ENVO:00009003; feature: ENVO:2100002; material: ENVO:00002003... | reverse complement strand
CTTCTAGCTTCGTCGGCAGCGTCAGATGTGTATAAGAGACAGAATTGCAGCCTCAACAACAAAGGACTTCAACCGGTTCTTTTTCGGGGATGAGGCGGACAAGCCCGACCGATCAGCTTTGCCAACACCCATTGATCAGTTTGCAAAGAATTATCTCGGTCTTCGCGTATCATTCGCCCGTCTCTCGCCGGATGGAAGCATCTGCGGTGTCACTGCCTATGCCGACACTGAGTACAAGATCACGGAACTTGGTATTACGCGCACACTGGCTTTGAAGCGTAATCAGGTCATCTTGGACGAGAGCTTCATTCGATCCGGCAACGTGCAGCGGCTCTGCGCCAAGCGCAGATTTACCCTTGCCCACGAGTGCGCCCATCAGATTCTCTTCCAACTGGAATCGGAAGAGGTAAAGGCTTCCTGCGAAATGAAATATTCCGCACGGACAGCCTATACGCCGCGAGAGCTGAAAACCCGCGAGGACTGGAACGAGTGGCAAGCAAATGTCTTGGGCGCGGCGATCCTGCTTCCTCAAAAAGAGGTTGACCTGGCAATGCGTCGGTTTGCAGAAACGCCGCTGATCAATTACGAGGGGAGGTATTCGTATGGTGATCACTTAACGCTGCGCCTTTTCTGCCGGTTGTTCGGTGTCTCCAAGACAACGGCGTCTATCCGCCTTCGTCAGCTCGGCTACATGGTAGATCGTCCATTCAGTGAGTATGTTGACCCATTGGAGGTGTGGTAATGAAGAGAGCATCCATTCGGGTTCAGGAACCGACGCCGGAGCTGATCGAAAAAATCCGCAGGGCAAGAGTTGCCATTTCCCAGCAAAAGCCCCGATACCTGAAATGTCCCTATTGTCAGCATAATGCCATTGCTGTCTACGAGGACACGAGAGGTCATGTAGAATCCAAGTGCAAGAAATGCGGGCGGATCACAGTCTTTGATGTGCTGAATATGAGAAGACTGCGACCGCGTACCAAGTAAAAACCGGAGGACAAGCCTCTGTTCTAAAATAAAATATATGTCATAGCTGAGCTGTGGAGCCGCCTGATAGGTGAAGTCATCCTAATGCCGCATGAGACAGAGTTTAATTGCTCTGTTTTATCGGCATGGGATTCAAACCTCACCGTCATGCGGCTCTTTTTCTGTCTTCACCCTTCCCGCTGCTCCCGCGCAGCGGAAAGGATGAACAATGAAAATCCCTAAGACCCCTATCGCGTTCGATTACGACCTCTGGACTACGGAGGACGGCAAGTGCATGGTGCGCGTGAAACGAACCGGCGAAGTTTCCGAGGTTGACCGCAAGGTTATGAGAATCCTTCGCGCAGAGGAAAAGCGGATCAGACGCTCGTATGGCTCTGACAACACCTCTGAGGATGAGGACGGCGCAGAGAAAATTTCTGATACCGTGCTGTCCCTTGACGCTATGCCGGAGGACGATGTGAAGTCCGCTGCATGGCTGGCAGACTCCCGCGACTGCATGGAGGAACTGATTACCGCCCTCAAAGAGAAGGAGCTTCTTTCCATTCTGACCGAGAAGCAGCGCGAATTGTATCTTGCGATGACCCGTGAAGGACTGACTCTTCGAGAGTTTGCCCGAAGGAAAGGCATCGGCATCAGAGCTGCATTTGACCTCAAAGCAGCGGTGCAGAAAAAATTTCAAAGAATTTTTTGAGCGGTACTCAACAAACGGCAAAAAGATGTCCGTTGTAAAGTGAAAGGGTCAATCAGACCACTTCACTGCTCCTTGAAAACTGAATAGTTCAGTGCTGCGGATCTTTCCGCTTCTGCGAAGCAACACAGCTTCCGACGCCAAGACCTCCCGAAAGGGAGTGAGCGACCTCCGGAGAGCTATAACAGTCGTGTGGTGCGGCTGCTTGCGACGATGCAGATGCCGGGTATAATGATACTTCCGTCTTTTCTTTGAATGGGCGGCTCGGAGCGATCCTCGGAGGGGTGAGAGTCCCATGATACCGATTGACCATTGGTAGTCCGCAGCATTCCCGGAACTGCAAAGTTCTTCTGGCAGGGGCGCGTGCTGCAAATATGCCGGACAATGAAACAAACCCAAAAGAAACTTACTATATAGTTTCAGGATGAAAACTATGTGGCAGGGTATCTTCACAAGATGCTCTGCCATATCCTTTTGTCCTGAATATTTTCACGAAACAGGAGGTGCTTAGAATATGATGGGCATTGAAACAATGAAAAATGTCAGCCCGAAAACGGTTGACCGAAGCACACTCGTTCAGAGAAGCAGCATCCGGCTTGATCCTGCGGCACCGCGAGAGGACAGGCTGAGGGAGTTCATCAAGCAGATCAGAAATCCCTATTGTTATCTGGACGGAAAAACTGTGGTGAAGATCAGCTTCACCGAGACGGATACGACAATGGAAGATTGTCTGGAACACTATCTGAGAGGTCTTTGATTTATGAACAGTCTGAATCTTTTCGCCCGGTTCTATGGACAAGCGATTGAGCCTGTGGTATAATTTAATCGGTCAAAAAAAGAAGAATACGGATTAAGCCGCTTGCCCTGATGGTCATGTGGCGCTTTCGTGTTTCTCTTCATAAGAGTTGAAGCAAGCCTTCGTCTTTCTGATTTGATGTACCACACCAAACAGAAAAACGGAGGTTATTTTTATGCCAGACAAGGTTTACCGCACGGCGATCTACTGCCGTCTGTCCCGTGAGGATGGAGACAAAGTAGAAAGCAACTCCATCGCCAGCCAGAGAGCCATCTGCGAGGACTATATCGCAAGACATGAGGATTTGGAGCTTGTCTGTGAGCCGTTTGTGGATGACGGTTACAGCGGCGTTTCCTTCAATCGTCCTCAGTTCAAAAAGCTGGAAGAGGCAATCCGCAAGGGTGCGCTTGACTGCATTGTAGTCAAGGATCTCAGCCGCTTCTCAAGAAACTACATCGACGGCGGACGTTACATTGAGAAGATATTCCCGCAGCTCGGCATACGTTTCATCGCAATCAATGATGCGTATGACAGTCTGACCGGTGATCCGCAGTCCGACTCCTTTGTTATCCCGTTCAAAAACTTGATTAACGATTCTTACTGCAAGGACATCTCCATGAAAATCCGAAGCAGTCTGGAAGTCAAGCAGAAGAGCGGTGAGTTCGTCGGTTCGTTCGCCCCTTACGGCTACATGAAATCGCCGGAGAACAAAAACCAGCTCATCGTGGATGAAGCGGTCAGCGAATATGTGCAGATGATCTTTTCCATGTACAAGGACGGCTTCTCCATTGGGCGCATTGCAAAGCGTCTGAACCAGATGGGCGTCCTGTCCCCAATGGAATACAAGCATTCCGCCGGTGTAAAGTTCGATACCGTCTTCAAAACCGGCGATACCGCAAAATGGACATACAAAGCCGTCCAGCGTATTCTCACCAACGAGGTTTATATCGGCGTTCTGGCGCAAGGCAAGCGCGGCACTCCCAACTACAAAGTCCGCGTTGTGAAAAGCAAGGATGAATCCGAGTGGGTCAAGGTAGAAAATGCGCATGAAGCTCTTGTGTCCTACGAGGACTTCATGGCAGTCAAGGTCATGATGCAGCGGGATATGCGCTGTTCGCCCGATCAGGACGAAGCGCATCTGTTTTCCGGCTTCCTGTTCTGCGGAGACTGTCAGCAGCCAATGATCCGCAAGACCGTCCCGTCGAAGACGAAAAAGTATATCTACTACGTCTGCTCCACCAATAAGCACACCCGGACGTGCAGCCCGCACAGCATCGCCGCAAAAGAGGTTGAAGAGAAGGTCTTCCGTGCCATTCATGACCAGATCGAGCTTGTCATCAATCTGGAACACGCGCTTGCGATGATAGAACGGCTTCCGCCTCAGAGCCGTAAGGCTTTCAATTACGAAGCTCAGATCGCCAAAATCGAGGAAGAGATTGAACGGTACCAAAAGCTCAAGCTGGGGCTTTACGAGAACTTCATCGGCGGCGTCATTGATAAATCGGAATACTTCGAGTTCCGCAACAGCTACACCAAAATCATTGAGGGCAAGCAGGACGCGCTTCTGCGTGTCAAAAAAGAAATGAAGCAGACGGTGACAACCGGCACGACCGAACGGAACTGGGTAACGCTTTTCAAGCAGTATGAAAACGTCGAAGAACTGAACCGCCGTGTGCTGATGTCCCTTGTTGACCGCATTCTGATTCACGAAAACCATGCAATCGAAATCGTCTTCAAATACAGGGACGAATACCAGCAGACGATTGAATACGTTCTCGGCTATGCCGATGAACTGGATATTGCCGTATAAAGGAGGGATGAGCAAATGGCAAGAAAAAGCAGAAAGCAAATTGCAGTCGAAGAGCCGGTTATCGAATCTGTTTCTTCCGAGGTCTTCTCAACAGCCATCTATGCCCGTCTTTCCGTTGAAAACAGCGGCAAGTCCGAAAAGGTGGATGTCATCGCAAATCAGATTGAGATTTGCAAGTCCTACATTGCAGAGCGTCCCTACCTGAATCTGATAGATACCTATGTGGACAACGGACGAACAGGAACGGTTTTTGATAGACCGGAGTTCAACCGGCTGATGAACGACATCCGCACCGGCAGGATCAAGTGCCTTGTAGTTCGTGATCTCAGCCGGTTCGGGCGTGACTACATCGAGGCTGGAACCTATCTGGAACGGGTCTTTCCGCAGATCGGGCTTCGGTTTATCGCCATCAAAGAGAACTACGACAACTTTGATACGGACGGCTCCGGCGAAAGCCTCATCATCCCTCTGCAAAACATGATCAACACACTCTACTCGAAGGACATCTCCCGCAAGGTTTCTACCGCGCTCAAGGCACAGATGGAAAGTGGAGAGTTCAAGAAGCGCAATCTCCCGTATGGTTATCGCTGGGATGAAGAACACAGCAATATGGTTTTCGATGAAGAAACCGCACCGATTGTCCGGAAGATTTTCCAATGGAAAATTGAAGGACTGTCCCTTCCTGCGATTGCAGACCGGCTTGATGCAATGAACGCGCCCAATCCGGAGTTTCAGAAGTATCAGGTCGGCGTCCGCACAGGCAATGCTACGGCAAAGAAGATTTGGAACAAGTCTTCACTGACTACCATTCTGGATAATCCCCATTACGTCGGAGATACCGTTCTCGGACGGACGCTGAACGCCATCTACAAGGGCGTCAAGAATCAGCACATTGACCGTGAGGAATGGATTGTTTTTCCCAATACTCACGAGGCGATTATCTCCCGTGAGGACTTCCAGAAGGTACGAGAAATGCGGAACGCTGCTGCAAGGACAAGGGTTGAGAAGATGGAGCGCACGGAAGAAATCCGCGCTACGCTGATCAATCTCTTTGAAGACAAAATCGTCTGCGCAGACTGCGGCAAAAAGCTCTACTTCCATCGCAAGCGCGTTGACAAGCGCAAGGACGGCGCATGGTACGCCTTCTATGAGTGCAGTTCATCCGTCAAGCGCGGCAATCTCTGTACGCCACACTATACGCGGCAGGACAAACTCGAAGCCGATGTGCTTGCGGCGATTCAGCTTCAAGTCAAGGCGGCTCTCAATTACGACAAGCTGCTTGCCAAACTGAGAAACAGCGAAGGCGAACGCAGCATCCGCGATCAGCAGAATGCGCTCATTACAAGCCTGAATCTGAAACTCAGCGGTATTTCCAAGAAGCGTACCCGTCTCTATGAGGACTTCACGGAAGGCGTTCTCGATGAAGAGGAATACGCCTTTGCCAAGAAAGCCTACGATGAGCAGTATGTCGATCTTTCACGGCGGTTGGATGAAGCGGTTCAGCGGAAGGTAAAGTTTGCCGAGGCAATGTCCGAGGACAATAAGTGGCTCACGCTGATGAAATCCGTCAGCGGTGCAACGATGCTCTCTCAGGAGTTGGTTGACGAGTCCGTAGAGCTTGTGAAAGTCCATGAGGACGGCTCAATCGAGCTGGTCATGAAATATGGCGATATTTACGCTCTGACCGTTCAGAGTATCAAGGAAGTACAGGAGGCGATGTAAATGAGCAAGGAATACAACATCGGCATCTACATCCGCCTCTCAATGGCTGATGAAGATACCGGCTATGGCAGCAAGGCGGAAAGTGACAGCATCGGCAACCAGCGTATGCTCATCAATCGCTTTCTCGACAATCATCCGGAGTTGTCACACTGTCAGCGGTCTGAGTTTGCGGATGACGGTTATACCGGCACGAACTTTCACCGTCCTCAGTTCACGCAGATGATGGAGAAGGTCAAGCGCGGCGAAATCGATCTGATCTGCGTCAAAGACTTTTCCCGCTTTTCTCGTGACTACATTGAAACGGGAAACTATCTGGAATGCACTTTTCCATTCATGGGCGTCCGCTTTATTTCCATCAACGACGGCTATGACAGCGACGATTACAAAGGCACAACGGGCGGTCTGGAAGTGGTTATGCGCAGCATCATCTACGCCGCATACAGCAAAGACCTTTCCGTAAAGACCACATCGGCAAAAATCCAGATGATGAAGCAGGGCAAGTATGTCGGTGGCTACGCCCCATACGGCTACGTCCTGCATCCCACCATTCGGAACAAACTTGCCGTAGACCCGGAGGCGGCTGATGTGATCCGTCGTATTTTCCGCGAGGCGCTGGAAGGCAGCAACACCTCTCAGATCGCCCGCAGCCTGAATGATGAAGGCATCCCGACGCCGGGGCAATACTTCAAGAGCAAGCATCCCGACAAGAAGAAGTTCAGTAACATGAGCGAGAAAATCAGTTGGGAAACCGTGATGGTCTATAACATCCTCAAGAACCTTGTTTACACCGGAACACTGGTCAGCCGCAAAATGAAGTCCTGCGGTGTCGGCTCAAAAAAGCGTGTTGTCAATGAGCCGATTATCGTAGAAGGAACGCATGAAGCTATTATCAGCAAGGAAGACTTTGAGCTTGCTCAGAAGGTCATTCGAGGCGGAGGACGGAATCCCACGCGCAAGCAGCATGACTATCCGCTCAAGGGACTCGTCCGCTGCGGTAACTGTAAACGTGCTATGACACGCCGAAAGAACAAGGCTGGCATTCGATACTTCCAGTGCATTCACTCGGTCAACAACGGAAACACAGACTGTCCGGTTGGCAGGAGCTTTCCGGAAATGGATATTGAGAAGGTTGTCTTCCATGCCCTTACTCAGTTTCTTGCTTTGGCACAGAAGGAAGCAATACAGAACCGCGAAGTCGGTGATCTGCGGAAATCTGCCATCAAGGAATGTGCTGATAAAATCCGCACTCTGCAAAAGCAGAACGAGCAGCACAAGGCGTCCAAGCTGAGGCTCTACGAGAAGTATGCAGCCGGAAGCATCACGAAGGAGGCGTACATTCAGCAGAAGGCGGCAGCGGATGTGAAGATTGCTGAAAACGATGGAGCAATCCAGCGCAGTCACGAGCGGATGAAGGAGCTTGACTCCGAGACCGCCTGTTCAGATGAAAAGCTGGATGCGGTCTGCGAACAGTACGCCGACTGCAAAGCTCTGACCTATGAGCTGACCCACGCATTCATTTCTGCGGTCTACATTTACGATCTTGACAACATAGAAATCGTCTGGAAGTTCAAGGACTTCCTCACTACATCAGAAGGAGAAGCCAAATGAAAGTATTTCTTTATATCCGCGTTGCCTGTGCGGATCAGCTTGCGGCAGCAGACCAGCGGGAAGAGCTGGAACGCTATGCGAAGGACAAAGGCTATGAGGTGGCTGCTGCTGTGGCGGCAGACGGCATCTCCGGCGTCCATACGGAAGGTATCATGAACTTCCTGCTGAACGAAGCCAAGCGTCAGGACATCGGTACGATCCTCACCCGCGACACCTCGCGAATCAGCCGGGACACTTCCTCTTTCATGAGGTTTGAGCGAAAGTTCCGGGAGAACGGCATCCGGTTCGAGTATCTGTCCAAGCCTGACAACGAGCTTCCGGTCACTCCGATGATGGAGGCGTTTGAAGCGGCGTATAAGAAACGTCGCACAAAGAACGGCAAAAGAGCATAGAGAAACGCAAGCCGTTCACGGGTGGTTGTCCACCTATGAACGGCTTGTAAATTCTCAAAATTTTTTTAGTCCCTACTTGACACAAGAAGACATGAGCCGGTTGGGGCGCGACTATCTGAAGGTAGGTAAGCCAATGGAG
>ENA-OYYL01000275-OYYL01000275.1-human-gut-metagenome-genome-assembly--contig:-NODE-275-length-8514-cov-6.622178_pt1 | contig 8514 bp, 8 predicted proteins | sample MGYA00244064_ERZ653450 | MGnify/ENA primary metagenome ERZ653450 (study PRJEB26926, sample SAMN06164966) | human gut metagenome | biome: ENVO:00009003; feature: ENVO:2100002; material: ENVO:00002003... | reverse complement strand
CGAGATCTAGTACGGTCTCGTGGGCTCGGAGATGTGTATAAGAGACAGCCATCAGCGGTGGTGCATTTAAGAATAACAGTAATCTTCTGGGAAGACGTCGTGAGATGGATGAACTGGAGAAAAAGGTGAAAAAACTCTCCGATGACATCAAGACCTATAACCAGAAGATTGAAGGCGCCAAGAGCAAACGAAATAAGCTGCGTATGGATCTGGAAGCATTGAAGACCGAGATGCAGCGCAAGTCCATTGAGCAGAATACCGCAAGATTAAATATTTCCCAGGCCAGAGAACGTATGGAAGAAGAGGCAGAGAGTGCACAGTCCCTGAAGCTGGAGGAACAGGAGATCGAGACCAAGATCTTCGAGATCCGTTCCAGCAAGGAAACAATCGTACAGGAACTGGCTGCAAGTGAAGAACTGGAGAAAACCACTCAGGAACAGATTCTTGTCTTCCAGAAGGAACTGGAAGGCTGCAGACTGGAAGAGAGTGAAGCTTCCGCCCATGCCGGAGAATGGGAAGTAAAAGTCGAGAAGATGCGTCAGGCTCTGGATTACAAACAGGCCAATGTAGACCGTATAGGCGGCGAGCTGGAGCGTGCACAGGCAGAACTGAATGAGATCTTACAGGCACTGACTGAAAACGCACAGGAAGTGGAACGCAAGAAAAACAACATTCTGGAGATTGAGAAGACCATCGCGGCTTCCCATGAGAATCAGGATGCTTCCAAGAAAAAGCTGGACGAGGATATTGCAAAGAAAGAAGAACTGTCTGCAAAGCAGAAAGGCTTCTTCCAGAGCAGAGAAGAAATGTCAGAGCGCATGAATGCTCTGGACAAAGAAGTCTATCGTCTGAGTGAACAGAAGAAAAAGCTGGAAGACAATATCGAAGGCCAGATCAATTACATGTGGGATGAGTATGAGATTACCCTGAGTGATGCGGCAGGCCTTCGCAATGAAGAGATGAATGATCTGCCCGCCATGAAGCATGAGATCAGCGGTCTGAAAGATGAGATCCGGAAGTTAGGTAATGTCAATGTCAACGCCATTGAGGATTACAGGAATCTGATGGAGCGTTATACCTTCATGAAGACCCAGCATGATGATCTGGTAGAGGCGGAGAAGACCCTGGAAGGCATTATCGAGGAACTGGATACTGCCATGCGCAAACAGTTCACGGAGAAATTTGCGGAGATCAGCAGAGAATTCGATAAAGTATTCAAAGAACTCTTTGGTGGTGGTAAGGGAACCCTGGAACTGATGGAGGATGAGGATATTCTGGAAGCAGGCATCCGCATCATCGCACAGCCCCCCGGAAAGAAGCTTCAGAACATGATGCAGCTCTCCGGTGGAGAAAAGGCATTGTCCGCTATTTCCCTGTTGTTTGCCATCCAGAACTTAAAGCCCTCTCCGTTCTGTCTGTTGGACGAGATCGAGGCAGCGTTGGATGACTCCAACGTAGGCCGTTTCGCTAAGTATTTACATAAGCTGACCAAGAACACTCAGTTCATTGTCATTACCCACAGACGCGGTACGATGGAACAGGTGGACAGACTGTATGGTATCACCATGCAGGAGAAGGGTGTATCTACTTTAGTCAGTGTTAACCTCATTGATAAAGATCTGGATGATTAGAGTATGAAAAGAACTTCTAATCACTCGAGCAAAGGCTCTTTCGTGAAGAAGTTCTAAGTTTCATACAAGAAAAACGCAAGCGTTTTTCTGGATAGAATGCTGATTGGAGGAAATCGGATGAGTGAGGAAAAGAAAGGCTTTTTTGCCCGGTTAAAAGAAGGACTGACCAAGACCCGTGACAACATTGTACGGGGAATTGATTCGGTCTTCAGCGGCTTCTCCGCTATTGATGATGATTTCTATGAAGAACTGGAAGAAATCCTGATTATGGGAGATATCGGTGTGAATGCCACCACCGCTATTGTGGAGAGACTGAAACAGCAGGTGAAGGAAAAACATATCAAGGAACCTTCCGAATGCAAACAGCTTCTGATTGAAAGTATCAAGGAGCAGATGCAGGTGGATGAGACTGCCTATAATTTTGAGAAGGAACAGTCCGTGATCATGGTCATCGGTGTCAACGGTGTGGGGAAGACCACTTCCGTCGGCAAGCTGGCCGGTAAATTAAAGGATGAGGGCAGGAAAGTCCTTATTGCCGCAGCGGATACTTTCCGTGCCGCAGCAGGAGACCAGCTGGCAGAGTGGGCATCCCGGGCGGATGTTCCCATGATCGGCGGAAAAGAAGGTGCGGATCCCGCCAGCGTGGTGTTTGATGCCGTGAATGCGGCGAAGGCACGAGGCGTGGATGTGCTTCTTGTAGATACCGCCGGCAGACTGCACAATAAAAAGAACCTGATGGAAGAACTTCGTAAGATGAACCGTATCATCGACAAGGAATTCCCCAATGCCCACAGAGAGAATCTGATCGTGTTGGACGGCACCACGGGACAGAATGCTCTGGTGCAGGCAAGAGAATTCGGTGAGGTGGCGGATCTTACGGGTATCATCCTGACCAAAATGGACGGAACGGCCAAGGGCGGTATCGCTGTGGCCATCCAGTCCGAACTGAAGGTTCCGGTAAAATATATCGGTGTGGGAGAATCCATCGAGGATCTCCAGAAATTCAATTCCGATGAATTTGTAAATGCGTTGTTTGATGTGAATATGGATGACATCGGAGAACTGCATCTGCCGGAGGAAGAAGCTGGAGAGACAGACGCGGAAGAATAATAAACAGGCAGACCAAAGAAAGTGTGACAGAAAGGCATGGGAAGAAAAATGCAGGAAGAAATGTTGACTTTAGAGAAATTTGAAGAAGCAAGTGAGATCGTTAAAAAAGTTACTTTAGAGACCAAACTGGTATACAGTGATTATTTCAGTGCCCAGACCGGCAACCGCGTATACTTAAAGCCCGAGAACTTACAGTTTACCGGAGCTTACAAGTTAAGAGGCGCTTATTACAAAATGAGCACTCTGACCGATGAAGAGCGCGCCAAGGGACTGATCACCGCCTCTGCAGGCAACCATGCCCAGGGCGTGGCTTATGCGGCAAAATGCTATGGAAGCAAGGCAACCATCGTAATGCCCACCACGACACCTTTGATCAAGGTAAACCGTACCAGAGGCTATGGAGCAGAGGTAGTACTGCATGGCGATGTCTATGATGAGGCCTGCGCAAAGGCATATGAGCTGGCAGAAGAGCACGGATATACTTTCATCCATCCTTTTGATGATCTGACCGTAGCTACCGGTCAGGGTACCATTGCCATGGAGATCTTCAAAGAGCTTCCGCTGGTAGATTATATTCTGGTTCCTATCGGTGGCGGCGGACTGGCAACCGGTGTTTCCACACTGGCAAAACTGCTGAATCCGAAGATCAAGGTCATCGGCGTAGAGCCCGCAGGAGCTAACTGCATGCAGGTATCCTTAAAGAACGGCAAGGTTACCACATTGCCCAAGGTCAACACCATCGCAGACGGTACTGCGGTAAAGACTCCTGGCAGCAAGATCTTCCCGTACTTACAGAAGAATCTGGACGATGTGATCACCGTAGAGGATGAGGATCTGGTAGTAGCTTTTCTGGATATGGTAGAGAATCACAAGATGATCGTGGAGAATTCCGGTTTGCTGACGGTAGCAGCCTTAAAGCAGTTAAATGTGAAGGATAAGCGTATTGTATCTATCCTGAGTGGCGGTAACATGGATGTCATCACCATGTCTTCCGTAGTACAGCAGGGTCTGATCTTAAGAGACCGTATCTTCACCGTATCCGTACTGCTTCCCGACAAGCCCGGTGAGCTGTGCAGAGTATCCGGTATTATTGCCGGAGTCAACGGTAATGTCATCAAGCTGGAGCACAACCAGTTTGTATCCATCAACCGCAGTGCTGCTGTGGAGCTGCGTATCACACTGGAAGCATTCGGCACCGAGCATAAGAATGAGATCATTGCCGCTCTGGAAAAAGAAGGCTATCAGCCCAAAGTGGTAAGAGCCAATATCTAAGTTTTAAGATTTGAAAAGAAGTGAATGTATCACCGATAAAAGCCGCATATTATAGATATGCGGCTTTTGTATGGAATGGAGAAAAAAGTTATGGCAAAGAAGACAGAAAAAGAACTGGAAATACAGAGACTGGACAAAAAGACACCCTTACAGATGCTCTGGGATTATGTGATGATCACGGTGGCATCCTTTGTCTATGCGGTATCCGTCAGCTTATTTTTGGATCCGAACTCCCTGGCACCCGGTGGAATCACCGGTATCGCTATTATCTTAAATCGTCTGTTCGGCATTGAGACCGGTACCTGGATGCTGCTCATCAATATACCGATCCTTTTGATCGGTATCTGGAAATTCGGACTGCGGTTTATTCTGTCTACAATCTATTGTACGGCAATGACCTCTCTGTTTACGAACCTGCTGACACCGGTAGGAGCAGTGACCACAGATCCTTTGCTTGCCTCTCTGACCGGAAGTGCCTTGATGGCAGTATCCATGGGCTGGGTGTTCAAGGCCGGATCCACTACGGGAGGAACAGATATTATTATCAAGCTGCTGCGACTAAAGTTCCCGTACCTCAAGACAGGAGCATTGTTTTTCCTGACAGATGTGGTTATCGTCATAGCATCGGCGTTTGTATTCCGGAACATTGACAAGGCATTGTATGCCGGTATCGTGGTCATTATCACATCAGTGGTGCTGGATGTGGTATTGTACGGTCGTGATGAGGCGAAGCTGATCTATATTATCAGCGACCATGCGGAAAAAATCGCAGGGAGACTTTTGGAGGAGCTGGACATTGGTGTAACTTATGTACAGGGCAGCGGTGCCTACAGCGGCAAGGAGAAGAGCGTCATCATGTGTGCCATGAAGAAAAACATTTCTCCCAAGGCGGAAGAGATCGTAAAGGAAGAGGATCCCCTGGCATTTATGATCGTCACCAGTGCCACGGAGATCTTCGGGGAGGGCTATAAGAGCTATTTTAGTGAGAAACTGTAAAAGGTCAATTATTAAATTTCAGGAAAAAATTTTGAAAGGGCTTACATTTTTTAAAAGAATCTTCTATAATAGCGTCGTGTCCGAACGGACAGACGCTATTTTGGGGATACGATGAATGGGTACGGATTATGATTTCAAACCGGGCAGAAGCAGCCTGCGGATTACTGTGGCATAGAATAGTGTAAAACCATAGAGAGAACCGAATGGAAACTGTGGTAATGATATAGGAGCTATGTGATATGAGTGATACAACATTGTCAAAAGAGGAGAAACAATATAAACGGCTCACCGGGGAACCGGTAGCACGGTTGGTCCTGGAACTGGGACTGCCGACTACCATCAGTATGCTGATCACGAATCTGTATAATATGGTGGATACCTGGTTCGTCAGCCAGTTAGGCACCAGTGCCACCGGAGCGGTAGGCGTGGTGTTCGGTCTGATGGCAATTATTCAGGCGTTCGGATTCATGTTCGGTCATGGCGCCGGAAGCAATATCAGCCGGTTGTTGGGAGCTCATGAAAAGGAGCGAGCGAAAGCTTTTTCCGCTACTGGATTTTATCTGGCGGTGGGAGCCGGAGTGTTGATCGCAATTATCGGTATTTTGGATCTGAACGGATTGTGCAGATTGCTTGGAAGTACGGAGACCATCCTTCCCTATGCGAGAATCTATGCTTTCTATATTCTGGTGTCGGCACCGGCAATGGCATCCAGCTGTGTGATGAACAATGTGCTCCGGTATGAAGGCTATGCCAATCTTGCGATGGTGGGACTGGTCTCCGGCGGTATCTTAAATATGGCGGGAGATGCCATCCTTATGTGGGGCTTAAATCTTGGCATCCGGGGAGCGGCGCTTTCCACTATGATCTCTCAGTACATATCCTTCGGAATCCTGTTATTCTTTTTCCTGCGTGGAAAGACACAGAGCAGCCTGGCACCGAAATATTTTACCTGGGAATTTGCCGTGCATAAGAATATTCTTACAGCAGGCTTCCCCAGTATGATGCGGCAGGGACTGAACAGCGTGTCCACCATGGTGTTGAATGCACAGGCAGCTGTCTACGGAGATATTGCCATCGCCGCTATGAGCGTGGTGTCCCGTATTTTCAATTTCGTATTTAGTGTGGCCCTGGGTATCGGTCAGGGCTTCCAGCCGGTATCCTCCTTCAATTACGGGGCAAAGAAGTATTCCCGTGTGAAGAAAGCGTTCTGGTTCACATTGTGTGCCAGTCTGGTGACCATGGCAGTGTTTGCAGGGGTGGTGTATGTGTTCCGCAGAGAGCTGTTGCTGGAATTCCTTACGGATATGGATGCCTATGAGATTGCATTTTATGCGTTGCAGATCCAATGTCTGACGCTGCCGTTTATTCCGGTATGTATCTGCGGCAACATGCTGTTTCAGTCCATCGGAAAGGGCGGCAGGGCGACGATCTTAGCCTCCTTCCGAAGTGGCACTATCTATATCCCGGCTCTCCTGATCCTGACAGCCTTCTTCGGACTTCGAGGCATCCAGTGGTCACAGCCGGTGTCCGATATTTTATCTGCGGTTTTGTCATTGCCGGTGGCAGTGGTGTTCTTAAGGGGACTGCCGGAAGATGGTACGTAAGTATAGAGAAGAATGAGATCCCTTCGTCATAAGACGGAGGGATTTTTATGTACAGATGTATCCATACGCAGGAATAAGTATCTGCCTTGATCTGTGAAGCTGTTGACATTAAATAATCCACATGATACAATATATTTAACAATTAGGTTAAATGTTAAACGCTTGGATGAAAGGATGTGATTCATTTTTGGGAATACAGGATACATTGAAAGCGCTGGCAGATCCTATAAGGCGTGAAATACTAAATCTTCTGAAAAACGGTCGATTGTCGGCAGGAGAGATCTGCGAACATTTTCCGGTGACGGGGGCTTCCATATCGAGGCATTTGTCGGTGCTAAAGGAGGCAGATCTGATCCGGGACAAGCGGGAAGGAAAGTTTATTTATTATGAACTGAATGCTTCCGTGCTGGAAGAAATCATGTTATGGATCACAGATTTGAAAGGAGCATCGGATAATGAAGGAAATGATACAGAAAAATAAAGGCAGGCTGATCTGCTCGGCATTTGTTATGTGCGTGGGCATTATATTGGGATATACCTTTGAGAACAGTCTGTGGATAAACGGCACTTTTGCAGTGACTTATGTGGTAATAATGGCAGTAACTTTTTACGACAACAGAAACGGGCAGCAGAGTGACAAGGTCATAAGAATGGTTACGTGGATCGTGCCGGGAATGACATTGCTCTATAACGGCATCGCCAGATGGATCGATATGGGTGTAACGAAAGAGAATCTGCTCATGGCAATTTTGTATGTCGGAATGGGATTGCTATTTGTTATTGTGGGCAATTATCTGCCCAAGGTGAAACCGAACCGCACCATCGGCATCCGCGTCGTATGGACATTGCAGGATGAGGAGAACTGGAATGCCACGCACCGCTTCAGTGGGAAAATATGGGTGGCAGCAGGACTATTGAGCATGAGCTGTGGACTGTTCAGTGACAGCATGGCTGCATTATTTCTGTTTATTGTCGCTATCACGGCAGCAGCTTTTGGCAGCATCCTGTATTCTTATCTCTATTATAGAAAGAAGTTGCGCACCGGAAAAGGGCTGGCAGTACACTACAACCATAAAGTGGTTGCGGTCTATGTGTTTATAATGCTCGCGTGTGTGCTATTTACAGTATGGACGTTATATACGGGAAAAATCGAGATCTGTTACGGAGAAAATGAATTTACTGTTCAGGCGGAAGGCTGGCAGGATTACACAGTGAAATATGACGCTATCGAAAGCATTGCTTACGAAGAGGATATGTTCCGGGATACGAATACAATCCGGACGAACGGTTTTGGCAACTTGAAATACTCCATGGGACATTTTCGCGATGAAATCCACGCAGATTACATCCGCTATACTCATAACGACTGTGATACTTATGTAGTCATGGAAGTAGAGGGGAGCACCGTTATTCTAAACGGTGCAGATGATGCGCAGACATGGGAAATCTACAATAATATCAGAGAACGGATGGAAAAATAATATTTGTAAATATATTTCCCAATTGCTTTTATATTTTTTAAAAATGGTATACACTAAACTTATGTAAGTTAGTAAACGAGGATTTCGGGAAAGGGTGGTTACAGTATGCTGAAACAGTGGATTCCGGCGGTGAAGCCGGAAAAAGAGGAACTGGAAAAACGACTGAATGCGGCGCAGGAGGAGCTTGGTAGACTCCAGATGCAGATCAAGGAGCATAAGCTCCCGGTGCTGGTGCTGATCGAGGGCTGGGGTGCGGCCGGCAAGGGCAGTACCATCGGCGGAATTATTAAAAATATCGATCCGCGATTTTTCAAGGTGGCTTCCATGTCTGCACCGACAGAGGAAGAGAAGCGGAAACCTTTCCTGTATCGTCTGTCTCTTATACACATCTCCGAGCCCACGAGACCGTACTAGATCTCG
>ENA-OYYL01000273-OYYL01000273.1-human-gut-metagenome-genome-assembly--contig:-NODE-273-length-8535-cov-4.299292_pt1 | contig 8535 bp, 7 predicted proteins | sample MGYA00244064_ERZ653450 | MGnify/ENA primary metagenome ERZ653450 (study PRJEB26926, sample SAMN06164966) | human gut metagenome | biome: ENVO:00009003; feature: ENVO:2100002; material: ENVO:00002003... | reverse complement strand
TCTCGTGGGCTCGGAGATGTGTATAAGAGACAGCAAGTAGAACTCTTCTGTTCTGATGACCGCCCGAGCGAAATATTGGATCGCCGCTCTTTACCTTCGGGGGGATACGCATGGAATGTAGAGGATGATGATACGAAGAATGTCCGTCTGGAGAACGATAAATGGACTATTAGTCAACGGGGAAATCTGATTTATCAGCAGGTGGAGGAACCGTAATAGGACCTTTGGAATTTCTGAATTATGGAAAACTTTGCTGCCATAGACTTTGAAACAGCCAACGAACAGCGTACCAGTGTGTGCAGTGTCGGCATAGTAATTGTACGGGAAGGAGAGATTGTAGATACTTATTATAGTCTGATCCGTCCCGAACCGGAATATTATACCTATTGGAATACGCGTGTGCATGGATTGACACTGGCGGATACGGCAAAAGCTCCGGTATTTCCCACCGTATGGCAGGAGATAGCGCCACTTATTGAAGGATTACCGCTCATAGCCCATAATAAAGGTTTTGATGAGAGTTGTCTGAAAGCCGTTTTCAGAACTTACAGCCTAGATTATCCCGATTATGAATTTCATTGTACCTTGAGTACGGCACGAAGACGGATCAAAGGTTTGCCCGACTATCAGCTGCATACGGTAGCTGCCTACTTTGGTTATGAGTTGGAGCAGCATCACCATGCATTAGCCGACGCTGAGGCCTGCGCCTGGATTGCCCGGGAAATAATAGAATAACAAAGAAAAAGAATACGAATATGGATTTAGCATCACTTACCGCAAAAGTTTGCCGCATTGCTATGGATGCAGGAAGTTTCTTGAAAGAAGAGAGAAAAACTTTCCGCAGTGAAAGCGTGGAGAAGAAACATGCGCATGACTATGTGTCTTATGTAGATAAAGAGTCGGAAAAACAGATTGTTGCTGAACTTTCCGTTTTGTTGCCGGAAGCCGGTTTTATTACGGAAGAAGGTTCGGCAGTGTATCAGGATGAACCTTATTGTTGGGTAGTGGATCCGTTGGACGGGACTACAAATTATATCCATGACAACGCGCCTTATTGTGTATGTATAGCTCTTCGGTCTAAAGAGGAACTCTTGATTGGAGTAGTGTATGATCCCTGTAGGGATGAGTGTTTCTATGGCTGGAAAGGTGGAGGTGCGTATGTGGATGGCCAGCGGATACAGGTTTCCAATGTGCAGCAGATGGAAGATGCTTTTCTGGTAGTTGAATTGCCTTATAACTCATGTCAATATGCCCGTACGGGAGAACATCTGATACATAATTTGTATGGTAAGGTTGGTGGTATCCGTATGACTGGTTCTGCAGCTTTGGCAATATGCTATGTAGCCGCCGGACGTTTTGATGCCTGGGCGGAAGCTTTCATCGGCAAATGGGATTATTCGGCTGCCGCATTGCTGGTGCTGGAAGCCGGTGGCCGGGTGACTGACTTTTATGGGAATGAGAATTTTATAGAAGGGCATCATATTATTGCCACGAATGGATATCTGCATCCTATATTGCAACAACTGATACAAGAAGTCCCTCCGTTGGGGATGTGACATAAAGAAATAGCCTGATGAAAAATACTGTGAAATATTGGTTCGGTCCTTTGTTCCATCTTTTTTTTCCACGCTGCTGCGCAGTTTGCGGAGCATCACTTATAGAGGGTGAGGATACTATTTGTACTCGTTGCAATATAGATATGCCGCGTACGAATTACCATAAAATGAAGGATAATCCTGTAGAGCGTATGTTTTGGGGAAAGTTTCCTCTGGAACGTGCCACCTCTTATTTCTTTTATCGGAAAGGAAGTGATTTCCGCAGGATCCTGCATCAATTGAAGTATGGTGGAAGGAAAGAACTGGGAGCGGTGATGGGACATTGCATGGCGGCGGAATTACTGCCGACCGGCTTTTTTGAAGATGTAGATGTTGTCATTCCCGTACCTTTGCATCCCCGTAAACAGAGAGCTCGTGGATATAATCAAAGTGAGTGGATTGCCCGTGGCGTGTTTCAAGTGACAGGGATACCTGTAGATACTTCTTCCGTGATCCGCGAGAAACATACCAATACACAGACCCGTAAATCGATTTATGAGAGATGGGAGAATGTGGAAGGTATTTTTAAACTCCGCCATCCGGAACGATTAGTAGGGAAGCATATTCTGATTGTGGATGATGTTTTGACTACAGGAGCTACAACCACTGCCTGTGCTGATGTATTTCGTGAGATAGGAGGGATACGTATCAGTGTATTGACATTGGCGGTTGCGGAAGCTTGATGAAGATAACTAAATAATGAAAACAAAAAAGGTTCGCCATAATGACGAACCTTTTTGCTCTTCCTCTTGGACTTGAACCAAGGACCCTCTGATTAACAGTCAGATGCTCTAACCGACTGAGCTAAGGAAGAATGTTGTTTTTTCTCAAATGCGCTGCAAAAGTAATAGGATATTTTGAAATATGCAATATCTTTGCAAAAAAAATATCGAAATGGACAAAATAATTGGAATGGGCAATGCCCTTGTTGACGTTCTTGCTACTCTCAACGACGACCATATTCTTACTGAAATGGAATTGCCCAAGGGAAGCATGACCCTGATTGATGAAACGAAACTGCTGATAATCAATGAATGTTTCAGTGAAATGGAAACAGAATTGGCTACTGGAGGCTCTGCCGGAAATGCAATTCGTGGTATGGCATGCCTTGGTGCGGGAACAGGATTCATTGGTAAGGTTGGTAATGATGCTTATGGAAAATTTTATCGGCAAAGTTTGTTGGAACGGGGAACGGAAGCAAATTTATTAGTTTCTTCTGAGTTACCTTCGGGGGTAGCTTCTACTTTTATATCACCTGACGGGGAACGTACTTTTGGTACTTATTTGGGTGCCGCCGCTACATTAAAGGCTGAAGATCTTTCGCGGGAGATGTTTAAGGGGTATACTTATTTGTTCATAGAAGGTTATCTGGTGCAGGATCATGATATGATACTTCGTGCCATTGAACTGGCAAAAGAAGCCGGATTACAAATCTGCCTGGATATGGCAAGCTATAATATTGTGGAGCAAGATCACGATTTCTTCTCTTTATTGATAAACAAGTATGTGGATATTGTGTTTGCCAATGAGGAGGAAGCAAAAGCATTTACGGGTAAAGAACCGGAAGAAGCATTGGATGTGATTGCTAAAATGTGCAGCATCGCCATTGTGAAGTTGGGTGCCAGAGGATCGCTCATTCGTAAAGGGACAGAGGAAGTGCATGTGCATGCTGTCACTGTGGATAGAGTGATAGATACGACCGGTGCGGGTGATTATTTTGCAGCCGGCTTTTTGTATGGACTGACTTGTGGATATTCATTGGAGAAATGTGGCAAGATAGGTTCTATCCTTTCAGGAAGCATCATCCGGGTGATTGGTGCAGAAATGCCTGCCGAGTGGTGGGAAGATATTAAAACTAGAATCAGTGAACTATAATAAATAGGATATGAAGAAAATACTGAAAGTACGCTGGATAACTACCTTACTGTTAGTAGTAGGTGTAGTTGTCTTTTTTAGTTTCAAGAGTGGTGATAGCCGCAGTTTCCAGATTGCAAAGAACCTGGATATATTCAATTCCATCGTGAAGGAATTGGATATGTTCTATGTAGATACATTGGACCCGAATAAGACAATACGAGAGGGTATCGATGCGATGTTGTATTCTCTGGACCCTTATACGGAATTTTATCCGGAAGAGGATCGGAGTGAGTTGGAACAAATGCTTAAGGCTTCTTATGGAGGTATAGGTTCCATCATCCGATATGAGCCTAAATTGAAGCGTACAGTAATTGTGGAGCCTTACGAAAATATGCCTGCTGCCGAAGTGGGATTGAAAGCAGGTGATATCTTGCTTGAAATAGATGGAAAAGATTTGACCGGAAATACGGATGTGAGCAAAATACTTCGTGGACAGGTAGGGACAAGTTTCCAACTGAAGGTTGAGCGTCCCGGTGAGGCAAAGCCATTGGATTTTACAATTGTCCGTAAAAACATCCAGTTGCCGTTTATTCCTTATTACAGTAAGTTGGATAACAATATCGGTTACATCAACCTGAGTACTTTCTCAGGAAATCCTTCTAAAGAGTTTAAGAAGGCTTTTCTTGATTTGAAGAAGCAGGGTATCACTTCATTGGTAATTGATTTGCGCAACAATGGCGGTGGGTTGCTGGAAGAGGCTGTAGAGATAGCCAACTACTTTCTGCCCCGTGGTAAGACGATTGTAACAACGAAAGGCAAGATAAAACAAGCAAGTAATACGTATAAGACCTTGCGCGAACCATTGGATACGGATATTCCTATTGCTGTATTGGTAAATAGCGGTACTGCTTCCGCTTCGGAAATCCTGGCGGGTGCATTGCAGGATTATGACCGTGCAGTGATTGTAGGTAACCGCACGTTTGGGAAAGGTTTGGTGCAGGTGCCGCGTACATTGCCTTATGGCGGTACGATGAAGGTGACTACTTCCAAATATTATATTCCCAGTGGTCGTTGCGTACAGGCAATAGATTACAAACATCGTAACCCGGATGGTAGTGTAGGGCGTATTCCTGATAGTTTGACTACAGTATTCCATACAGCTGTCGGACGTGAAGTGCGTGATGGCGGTGGTGTGACGCCGGACGTTGCAGTGGAACAAGAAAAGTTACCTAATATTTTGTTTTATCTGGTAAATGATAATCTGATCTTTAATTATGCTACTCAATATTGCCTGAAGCACCCGACAATTGCTTCTCCCGAGAATTTCGAAGTAACGGATGCTGATTATGCAGAGTTTAAGGAAATGGTGAAGAAGGCAGATTTTAAATATGACCAGCAGAGCGAGAAGATTCTGAAGAATTTGAAAGAAATGGCAGAATTTGAAGGTTATATGAAAGATGCTTCCGAAGAATTCAAGGCTCTTGAGCAGAAACTTAGTCATAATCTGGACCGTGACTTGGATTACTTTGCAAAAGATATCAAGAATATGATTGCTCAGGATATCATTAAGCGTTATTATTTCCAACGTGGTGGTATCATACAGCAGTTGAAAGATGATGATGATTTAAATGAAGCCGTGAAAGTGCTGGGTAACTCGGAGGAGTATAAGAAAATGCTGAGCGTACCGGAAACTACGGTCATAAAAGAGAAGGGGAAAGAAACAAGCTTGGTGAATTTTAATTCATACCGAAAAAGCAGTCTGATGATTTTTGACTATGTAGTGTAGGTTATAGTTTGTAGCTTCTTAAAATAAGTAACCGGATAATTTTACGGCCTATCTTTACCTTTCCGGAAAAGATAATCCATAAAGTTATCCGGTTTTTTGGTGGAAAACAATTACCTTTGCTGGCAGGTTACTTGTAAATCAATATATATGAGAGTATCTCTGTTGCTATTTTGTATATTTTCTCTTTTTAGTAGCTTATCACGTGGTTCCTCTATTCCTTTTTCTCCCATCGTGAGGAGCTATTCCGTATCAGATTATAATGCAGGTATTCAGAATTGGTCTATCGCTCAAGATGATAGGGGAGTTATGTATATTGGAAATAACAAAGGTCTGTTGGAGTTTGATGGAAATAGCTGGGAACTTCATGAATTACCTTCCAGGAACATAGTACGCTCTGTATATATCGGTAAAGACGGCAAGATATTTGTGGGCTCTTTCGAAGAGTTCGGATATTTCGAACGTAATTCATTGGATAGCCTTGTGTACCACTCTTTAAAAGATGAAGCGAAAGATTTCCGGTTCCATAATGATGAAATCTGGACGATTACGTCGGCACATGGGGAGATTGTATTTCAATCTTTCGGTTCTCTGTTCTTTTATGACGGGCATACTGTGAAGGGGATTCGTACAAAAACTCTTCCTTTGAATTTATTTCAGGTAGGTGATACGGTTTATTCTCAACAGATAAACGGAGGGCTTTTTGTTCTTGCAAAGAATGGGCTGGAAAATCTGATTGAACGAAAATCATTGGGCAACAGTGATGTGGTGGCAGGACTTCCGTATAATGATGGCGCTTTATTCCTGACACAAAAGAGTGGCGGTTTTGTTTATCAAAGTGGAAAGATACTGAAGTGGCATACAGAATGTGATGCCGAGCTTGAAAAGTACTCTGTGAACCGGGCTGTATTGACAAAAGATAGTTGCTATATTATCGGTACGCTTTCTAATGGGATTTATGCAATAGATAAAGAAGGACGTTTACTTTGGAAGGAGAATACGGACAGCCGCTTACAGAATAATACCGTATTAGGGCTGTATTGTGATGCCGATAACAATGTTTGGGCAGCTTTGGATGAAGGTATAGCCTATATACAAAATAACTCCTTGGTATATTATTATGAGCCTCCTTACCGGAAAATAGGAATGGTCTATGATGTGCTGGTGAAAGAGGATGAGGCTTATATCGCTTCCAATCAAGGACTTTACCGGATTAGGAACAGAGTCCCCGAACTTGTTCCGGGACTGGAAGAGCAGGCATGGTTTGTTGGTGAATGGGGAAAACAGATTTTATGCGGACATAATAAAGGAACTTTTCAGATATCGGGTTCGCAGGCATCGCTGATTTCGGATGTGAGAGGAGCGATGTGCATGAAAGAAGTCAATCTGGAAGGACGTTCGTTCTTATTGCAAGGTACCTATACGTTTCTGAATTTATACAATGAGGAGTCTTCGGGCATCTGGAGGTTTCTGCGGTCGTTAGGTGGGTTTACCCACATGGTGCGGGAGATCGAGATGGATCCCCAGGGGAATATCTGGGTGAAGCATTTACGGAAAGGATTATTCCGTTTTCGGATTAATCCGGATCTGAAACGGGTAGAAGATGTCAGAACCTATATGGAACTGGGTGATGTGAAAGATGGGGACTTCTCTTTGTTTAAGATCAACGGACGGGTTGTTTTTTCAAATGGGGAAATGTTTTACACTTACGAAGATATGAATGATTCTATTATTCCTTATGAATCGATGAATGAGCAATTGGCGGATTTGAAAGGAATACATAGTGTGAGTCATGCAAAAGGCAATCTGTACTGGTTTGTAAACAGCAAGATGGCATATTTGGTGAAATGTGAAATGAATGTTTTCCGGATTGAACATAGAATTCCGTTTTCTTTGTTTGATGGTTTGTCTATAGAGGAGAGAGCAGCGATGGTTTATGACAAGGCGAGTGGCAGTTCTTATCTCTGTTTGAATAATGCTGTTGCCCGGATTGATTCAGATAGTTCTCTTTTGTACAAGTCCTCTATTAGGCGCTCTTTGTGGATATCGGCTATAACGACTGAGTCGGAGTGGACGGGAAAAATAAAAAAAATGTCGGTGCAAAAAGAGAACAAGATTGATGCAGATTTGAATACCGTATGCTTCTCTTTATGCTATCCGGTTTATAATGACTATACTTACAAGGTAAGGTATAAATTGGAAGGACTGTCCGATCAGTGGGTGGAAGGTGACCGCAGTCTGCAGAAGAAATATACTCGTTTGCCATTTGGGTCGTATGTTTTTAAAGCTGAGATTTATAATGAGAATGAAGTATTGGCATTGGTAACGCTACCTTTTGAAGTCTTGAGACCTTGGTTTCTATCATATTGGGCTATCACCGGTTATGTTCTGATTGGGCTGTTGTTGTTATTGTTGTTGCAATACATCGTTTATCAGTCTGTGAAGAAGAAGAAAGACAGGGTGATTGAACAACAACGCATTACCCATCAAGCTGAGATAGAAATACAGGAAAAGAAGATTATCGAATTGGAGAAAGAGCAACTGGAAGCTGATTTACGTTTTAAGAGTAAAGAACTGTCCGGAGTTGTGATGACCAATATTGCCCATCAGGAGTTTTTGAATTCGTTGAAAGAAGAAATACAACAACAGAAGTTATCAGGGCAGTATACGCGGAAGAATCTGGATAAGCTCTTGGTATTGATTAATCAAAGTATCGTTTCGGATGAGGAAAACTGGAATATGTTCCAGGCGAATTTTGACCGGATACATGAGAACTTCTTCCGAAACCTGAAACAACAGTACCCGGATCTGACGGCGGGTGATTTACGTTTCTGTGCTTTACTCCGCTTGAATATGCCGACAAAAGAAATTGCCAAGCTGCTGAATATATCGGTGAGGGGCGTAGATGCGGCAAGATATCGCTTGCGTAAGAAATTTAATCTATCTCAGGAAGATAGTCTGACGGATTTTATGATTAATTTTAAATAGTTGATTATTAACGTTATAATGTGAAAGGAAGTACTAAAATAGTACCTCCTTTTTTTGTGTTTTGCACTAAAGGTACTTTTGTTGTAGCTCTGTATTGTGGCAGTTTAAGGTGCTTTCTCTTTATTTGCAGCGAAATCATTTTTCTCCAAAAATAATAAAGAATGAAAAGCATGAGACAATTAATCCTTAAGGTACAATCGTTTTTAATTTTATTGGTGCTGGTATCTGCCAATGTGCAAGCACAAAAATCTCCTGTCGATATGGATCTGTCTCTTATACACATCTGACGCTGCCGACGAAGCTAGAAGTGTA
>ENA-OYYL01000249-OYYL01000249.1-human-gut-metagenome-genome-assembly--contig:-NODE-249-length-8874-cov-4.101259_pt1 | contig 8874 bp, 20 predicted proteins | sample MGYA00244064_ERZ653450 | MGnify/ENA primary metagenome ERZ653450 (study PRJEB26926, sample SAMN06164966) | human gut metagenome | biome: ENVO:00009003; feature: ENVO:2100002; material: ENVO:00002003... | reverse complement strand
CACTTCTAGCTTCGTCGGCAGCGTCAGATGTGTATAAGAGACAGGTTCCGGTTATGGCAGAAGCACTTGTGAAAGCAAATTGTCCGTATCTGAAAATTGGAGAACGCAAAGTTGCACCGATGATTTATATGCAGAATAATGGACAGGTAGCGTTTGGATAAAAGGAGTGATAAAATGGTACAAACAGGACAGATTATTTATTTTAGCAATCAGAAAATGATGTGCTTTGATGTTGAATCCATTGAGGATATTACTGAACCACCAGAACAAATAGAAACTACATCGGTTTATGGCGAGACAAGAACGTATGCGCCGGCAATAATGAATCCAACAACTCTTTACGTTACTGGAAAGGAAATTGTAAAACTTGACCCAACAACCATGAAACGTATTGCCAGATACAATCTTGAAGAAGAGAACGCAGCGCTGCTTAAAGAAATCGAAGAACGTAAAAAGGTAATTGCAAATCTTGAGCAAAAAGAAGATGTTTTACACGACAGGTATAGAAAAGCAATAGCTACATTTAAAGAAATAATGGAAAATGGTTGCTATGATGATGGCGAAGATGAGGATGAAGATGAATGGAAGTGATTAAATGAAACCAGTTTTAGAAACAAAATCTACATACAAAGGTTATTCATATGTAGTCCTGTTTATGCCTGGAGCATACAGATGCGGATATGTTGGAGTGCCTTACAACCATAAGTTAGCAAAGAAAAGTGTTGATGATTTAGGTTATCTTGACTGTCATGGTGGAGTTACTTATTCAGAACCATTTCTACACGATTGTGACGATGATGATATATGGTGGATTGGATTTGACTGCGCTCATTGTTTCGATGGTTATGATATTGAGACAGCAGAACAGTATTTCGGGGAAGAACCAGGCTTCAAAAAAATGCTTAAAATAATGGGAGATTGCTGGCGAGAATTAAATAAAGATCCAGATTGCAAAATTCGTTCACTTGCCTATGTTAAAGATGAATGCAAGAAACTAATTGACCAGATTGGAAAGGAGTGATGCCTGGTGGATTATAGTAGAGTTTTCGCTATGAAGCGAGAACGAGAGAATCGAATAAAAAGGATATGTCCAAGCATTCCATATTCTAGTGGTATATACGTGTTTTACCGAACTGACGAAGCCGGAATAAACCGAGCGTATTGTGGACAGGCAGTCAACCTTTGCGAGAGATGTGCGAGCCATTTAGGGGAATACGATCACATAGCATTAAGCCTTAAAAAGCATAAGTTTTACAGTGAAAGTAATCCTACTGGTTGGAAACTTTCATATAGAACATGTAGAAAGGATGAACTTGACCAGAAAGAAATTGAAACAATCAAGGCTTTTGCAGATAAAGGCTTCCAGATGTACAACGTTACAGCTGGTGGCCAGTCAGCTGGAAAGCAAGTAACAGGGCAATATAAACCGCCCAAGACATACAGACAGGGAATTCAACAAGGCAAAATAACCCTTGCGCGAGAATTAAAACACATCATTGATATTCACTTAAATGTATCAATCAGACCAGAAAAAGCAAATAACAAAGTATCTATTAAGGCGTTGGAAAAATTCAACGACTTACTCAACGAAGAAAATTATCACTGATTCTAACACACCAGTAGTTCTACTGGCTAAATTCCAAAGATAAAAAATAAAAAAATGAATAGAGGTGAGTTTTGTGTCAGAAAACACAAACGAATGTGTAATTGAGTGGATTCCCGGAAGAGATTATGTAGGACTTACTGCTAAGAATGGGAGTACCTGGAAGAACAGATGTGAGGAATTAGAAAAGGAATTTCCAGACGATGTAAAAATTCTTGCCAGAAATAATGATGGATCTATTTTCGCTCACTTGCCGTATTCCTACATTAAAATCAATCCACCGAGAAAATATTCCGATGAAACAAAGAAGAAAGCTGCGGAAAGATTAAATAAAATGCGTGTAGAAAAAAGCAATACTGCGGAAGAAAATCCGTTTTGCCTATGAATTACCGTCAGAGAAAATATAATGAGGGGCAATCTGCTAGAAATGATATTTACAGATTTCTTGTCAAGTATTTTGAGAAACACGGATATATGCCTTCTTATGAAGAAATTATGGATGGGACAGACCTCACAAAATGCACTGTCCAGAGACATATGCGGCAATTGGAGATGGATTCTCTGATTGCCACAGAACATCCGGGAATATCGAGAGCATACCGTTTGACGGAATACAGATACGAAAGGGAAAAATATGGGAAGCAAATTAAAGATGAAAGCACCAAAGAAAAATAGGGTGCTGGCTTGTGACAATCAAATGTCACAGGCATTCGCCAGAGCCATGCAGAACTCACGTAAAGAGTTGGAAATCATGCAAGATCAAGCCTATAACGATGGATTCAATACTGGTGATGACTGGGCGAATACGATCAATTCCGTAACTATGATGTTGGCATTAAGAAAACTGCATGGATTTTCAACCAAAAGGCTTTTAGACGTAATCAATTGTGCAAATGAGTTTGTGGGACAAGCGAACCGTGGCGAAAGAAGCTTTATGAGCATGATTGAGGAATTGGAATCTGAAACAGATGTAAGAATCCCAGATTTGAATAAAGAATTGGTTAGAAGATTTGGAGTGTAAATATTATGGATTTAGAACAAAAAGCAATTGAAAGAATCCGGCTTGCGTCTGATCTCTCGTTGAAACATTATAACAAACCACTTGTATGTGAGTATTCCGGCGGAAAGGATTCAGATGTGCTTCTTGAACTATTCAGAATGTCTGGAATCCCGTTTGAAGTACATAACTCACATACCACTGTTGATGCACCGCAGACAGTAAGGCATATCAAGAATACGTTTTCTGAATTGACGGACAAAGGCATCAAATGCGAGATTGATTATCATGTGCAGGAAAACGGCAACCGTCTTACAATGTGGAATCTTATTCCAAGAAAACTAATGCCACCTACCAGAATTGTTCGGTATTGCTGTTCAGAACTGAAAGAAGGTGGGAATCCTAACAGAATGATTGCAACAGGCGTTAGATGGTCTGAAAGTAGCAAGAGAAGTAATAGAAGCCCATTTGAAGTATTAGGACAGACAGCAAGCAAAAGTATCGGCGTTTCTGATGAGAAAATGCTTATAACCGATAATGATTGTACTAGAAGATTATTTGAAAATTGCCAGATGAAAGCAAAGACAGTAGTTAATCCAATTATTGACTGGACAGATCAAAATATCTGGCAGTTCATTGGTGAAAAAGATATTCAGGTATGTGAGCTGTACCAATGCGGATATAATAGGTTAGGTTGCTTAGGCTGTCCGCTTGCATCGAAGAAGCAGAGGGAAAAGGAAATGTATGATTTCCCAAAATACAAGCAAGCCTATATACGTGCTTTTGACAGAATGATTGAGGAACGCCGGAGACGTGGAAAAGATACGAAGTGGAGTTGCGGCGAAGAAGTTTATCTATGGTGGATGCAAGATAACAACGTAGTTGGTCAGATGGAATTATCTGATTTTATTGAGTATTAAAATCATGTACCAACTGCACAATAGCGTGCCAGTTGCTTACATGGGGAAAGTGAGGATGAAAATGAGTGAAATTAAATTCAGCGATGGAATGCCAGAAAGAGAAAGACGTTCCAGCACAAGCATTTATCCAGAAGAATTTTTGGATAAAAAATGCGGTGGCTGTGTAAGATGCGAGCCAAGAAAAAGAAAAGGCGAAACAGGATATCGTTGCATAATACAGCCGTACACCAAAGACATTTCACCGGAAGATAAAGCTTGTGTCATTTACTGGGACAAAGAAGAGGAAAAGAAGTACCAAGCGTTAAAGACGCAGGACGAAGAAAACCGAAGAAAAGAACTCTGGAACATCTATTCAAAGCGAAAACCAATCAAACTCCCTATCATAAATGATGGTTACGGAATAATTCCAGAATGCCCTCTTTGTGGAGAAATGCCATATAGCACTGAACAATGCCACTGGTGCGGTCAGAGGTTTATTCAAGATAAAGAAGTAGAAGAATACGAAAAACCACTAACGAAAGAGGTAACTTGCTTTTCATGCGGTAGAAAGGTAATGGCAAATGTAAGTAAGTATAACGGACATATTAGTTATCATTGTCAGTGCGGAACAAATTTTATCGAATAAGGAGGACACAAAATGTTAATCAGAAGCCAGGATAAAACAGCACTGGTAAAGTTTGAAAACATTGTAATAAATCTAAAGCTCCCAGATTCGTTGAATGTTATATGTTGGAGTTTGCAGGATGCACAGAGAAATGGAGGATATCTTATTTTAGGAAAATATTCCACCAAAGAAAAAGCCATGAAAGTACTGGATATGATTCAGGAAGCATATGGAGATTCAGAATACACAAAATATGTAATTCCAGAAGTATGTAGGATATTAAGTATGAAGCCAAAAACGGAAGAAAACAAAGCACATGCGGGAGAACTTGGAGAAATGCTCAAAAATGGAATGACGTTCCAGATGCCAGAGGATAGTGAGGTAGAAGCATGAAGTACAGAAAGAAGCCAGTTGTAATTGATGCAGTACAGTGGACTGGTACAAATCATCGAGAAATGTTCGATTTTCTGACGGACTATCAGTGTACGGACCAGTACATTCCGGCAGAAGGTAAGAATTTCTATATTGACCATCGGAAGGTTCCGGGCGGATTAGTAATCAAAACGCTAGAGGGTGAACATCTGGCAAATATTGGTGATTATATCATCCGTGGTGTTCACGGTGAATTTTATCCGTGTAAGCCAGATATATTCAGAGAAACTTATGAGGATGTGGAAGAATGAAAAGATCTGAAACAACAAAATTTCTTAGTCAATTGCTGGAAAAAAGCTGTTTTTCTGGCCCAGGTAAATACTGGGCTATAGATGGCTCGTGTGGAAGCATGATTAAATACTGCGATATGAGTGCAGGAGAACTGTTTGGAAAAGTGTTATGGGACAGCACTATTAAGAAATCAGATATTGATATCTACGGCTGTGATGCGAACCTTTCTGCTGGTCAATGCCACTGACCAAAGATTATATCGACAGGTGCGAAATGGAAGTAGTTGGCAACATTTTCGACAATAAAGAACTATTACAGGAGGGATCAGATGAGTAAATGGGATGTAAGTGTTAGCATGAGATTATCAATTGATTATGACGGAATTATAGCTGAAACAAAGGAAGAGGCCATAGAAATAGCAAAAAGTAAAGCATTGGAAGACATTGATTATAACAATTGTGATTGTGATACTGGCAATCCAATAGTGTATTGTTGCCTTGAGGAGGAATCATGAGTAAATCAGTATTAGTTATAGATACACCAGAAAATTGCTATTATTGCTCGTTCGGAAGTGCGTACTGCAGCGGAATTGAATATGTGGCTTATTGTGAATTAGCTGACTGTTTAGATTATGATGCATTTCTGATGACAGAAGAATATTATGATAGTGAAAGCAAATCAAGACCCGAATGGTGTCCACTTATGGACTTGCCAGAGAAAGACAATGGAGATTATCCGGCTAATACGTCTGATGCTGGCTTTGTAGAGGGCTGGAACCAGTGTATTGATGAGATTACAGGAGGAAATTATGATGATTGATTTAACAGGAAAAAGCGTGTTCGTAAAGACACAGGGAGAATATTTGAGTGTTATAAAAATGGCAAAGCTTCAGGGATTCACATGGGCGAGAGAAGACCATTTAAACCCTATCGAAATTCCGTTTCCAAACTTATTGAATTTTTATAGTAGCAAGGTTGTTACTTACAGAGACAATGAAAAAACATTGTGTGAAGCATCTGAAATCGTTGAAGATGAAGAAAAAATCAAGGATGCAGCAAAACTTGTCAGAACATTTGCTGAATACCCAGACAGAACAGAATTGACTGACTCATTTATTAAGTCCTTGAAGTTACTTGCAGATACTGTAGAAAGCCAGATAGAAGAGGTGAAGTAGATGGAGAGATTAACAAAAAGAGGTTTTTTAGGGATCACGTATAACGAACGCCGAAACATTATGTGCAGTACATATTGTGATAATTGCTCAAAAGGGGCAGGAGATTGCGATACAATAAAAGATATGATTAATAGATTGGCAGAGCTTGAAGACTTAGAAGAACAGGGCTTGCTTGTGAGATTGCCATGTAAGGTCGAAGATAGCTTGTATTGCATTGTTAATGGAGAAGTCAAGAAATTAAAAGTACATTCTTTTGGAGTGCAAGCTTTTGGGATTACTGATATTGAATTTAAATACGTAGATGGGTTTAAGATATTGAGATTCATAGGAGAGCTTGGCAAAACCGTATTCCTCACCAGAGAAGAAGCTAAGAAGAAGTTGGATGAACTCAAAAATGAAATTTAAAGAATTTGAAAACTGGTGCAATGAAAGAGCCTGTGATGGATGTTGGGGAATGCTGGAAGCTATGACATGTATTGGTTTAATAAAAGAGATTAGAAAAGCACCGTTTTGGAAAAGAGAAAAATTATGGAAAGAAAATTGCGAACAGCAGGTATTGGAAGAGATTATTAATCCGATAGAGAAAAAGTTGGAGGAGATGAAGAAATGAAAGAATATAGTTGCCCGAAATGCAACAGCACAGATCTTTTTATCAGAAAATCCGGAAATAACACTGGATTGTACTGCGGAGATTGTGGAGCATGGATTAAATGGATTGGAAAGAAAGAGATTCCGTTGGTTGAACATTTTCTGAAACAACATAAGGAGCGGTAACCATGGACGCTAAAAAAGCAAAAGACATATTATCCGATATGAGAGACCAGCATTTATGTTTCTTGGGAAATTCAGAAATCAAAGATGAATGGCAGAAGAACTATCTCAAAGAAGCATGGGCGTGTGATTCTGGAGCAAAGGCTCTTGCCGGATTAATCACAGGGATAAAGATTAATAAAGGTGTTATCACAGAAAGTATTCAGCACTACGGAAAAAACAATCAAAGCACGGTCTGTATGGAAGAATGCGCAGAACTTATCCAAGCAATCAGTAAGGCAAAACGTGGAAAAATCGACCGTGATAACATGATAGAAGAAATTGCAGATGTGTTGATCTGTATCGAAATGTTAAAGCAAATGTATATGATATCCGATGAAAAAATTAATAAGTGGATTGAAAAGAAACAGGAGAGAGAGGTAAAAAGAATTAGTCAAAATGAATTATTATAGCTGCATCGTCAAAGCAATTGTACGGATTTTAACCGCTGTTACTGTGTCTGTTAGAATTTATTACATTGAAAACGCATTGTGCTTGTGTGCATTTTTGATTCTATTTATACTCTGTTCATACTATCAAAAATGACAATCTGGAGGCGAAAATATGAAAATTCCAAAAAGGCGAAAATTATCAAAAGAAGAGCGCATGAAAGTATATGAAAAATGCAAAGGTCATTGCGCTTACTGTGGTTGCGCATTGGAATATAAAGATATGCAAGTAGACCACGTAAATCCTATACGTTGTGGCGGAGAGGACGATATTTCCAATATGCTTCCTGCGTGTCGCTCTTGCAATCATTACAAATCAGCTTTAAAACCAGAAGAATTTAGAAAATATCTTTCTGGGATTCCAAAAAGACTTATGAGGGATAGCATTCCGTTTCAAGTAGGAGAAAGGTTTGGAATTGTTAGAATTGTTACAGATGATGTGACTTTTTATTATGAAAAAATCAAAAATAAAAATAGAAATAGGGAGGATTAATCATGAATAAGAAAGAAATCACAGAGATCAAGAAGCAGTTTACACCAGCCAATTGTGCAATCACACGCATTTGTGGTTGTTATGTGGATGCAGAAAAAAATAAGAAAACCAAAATTAAAGAAGCTTTCCTTTCCCTTCCAGAGGAAGAAATGTTTAAGTATTTTGACATTTTCAAGAAAACCATGTCTGGCAGACTTGGAAAAAGCCTTATGAATCTTGAATTCCCATTAGCACAGGAAAAAGAGGGTGGAACACAGGAATTTCTTATGCGGATCAGAGCAAGTAAGCTTAAAGATGATGATCTTTTGGATGAGTTTTACGACAAAGTGATTGAAAATTACGATTATCCAGAAAATTACTACATAGTTCTCATTCATGCAGTATATGATATTCCAGGAAAAGCTTCTGATGGAACCGAAATGCACGATGCATCAGAAGAAATTTATGAACACATTCTGTGCAGCATTTGTCCAGTAAATCTTTCAAAGGCTGGGCTTAGCTATGATGTGACTGAAAATAACATCAAAGGCAGAATTCGTGATTGGGTAGTCTCAAGACCAGAAACAGGATTTTTATTCCCTGTATTCAATGACAGAAGCACTGATATTCATGGAACCTTGTATTTCAACAAAAGCACAAAGAATATTCATCCAGACTTCATCGAAAACGTTCTTGGCACACCAATTCCCCGTATACCAGGCAATGAGATCAATGCCTTTTCAGATTTTATCATGGACAATTTCGAAGGAAACACAACATTTAATTTCACGGAAAGTCTGGTTGAATCTTTGCAGGAAGTAAGAGAACAGAAGAAAGACAGCCCAGAGATGATAACTGTATCATGTGACGAAATGGAACAGATTTTTGGATATTGTGGAGTTCCAGACGAGAAGTTGTCGGATTTCAAAGAAAACTGGGAAATGTATTTCAGCAATGAGCCTGTTGCCCTTGACAATATCCATAATTCAAAAACTGCAAAAATTGTAACACCAGATGCAACAATCTGCATACAGCCAGATAAAATTTCTCTGATTGAACTGAAAGAAATAAACGGCGTTCCATCTCTTGTAATCCCGGTAAACGGAGAACTGAAAATCAATGGAATTGAAGTTGAATTGAGATAAACATTTTTGAAAAATCCAGGAATTTGAGGAGGCAATT
>ENA-OYYL01000235-OYYL01000235.1-human-gut-metagenome-genome-assembly--contig:-NODE-235-length-9115-cov-3.592163_pt1 | contig 9115 bp, 9 predicted proteins | sample MGYA00244064_ERZ653450 | MGnify/ENA primary metagenome ERZ653450 (study PRJEB26926, sample SAMN06164966) | human gut metagenome | biome: ENVO:00009003; feature: ENVO:2100002; material: ENVO:00002003... | reverse complement strand
CGAGATCTAGTACGGTCTCGTGGGCTCGGAGATGTGTATAAGAGACAGCCGCCAACCATTGAAAAACTGCTTTGCCTGCCATCCTGATAGTCGGCATAAAGACTTTGATGATTGTCGGATTTATAATGCGTATAATCACCACCTATTTCAAGTCCAAATCCTGAATGATACTGCAATGTGACATTATTCATCCGCGTATCAAGATATTTATCCACATTACTGGTTTGATAATTCCCTGTCGTTTCGCTGCTATTATACTGATCGGGGCTATAGCTACCTGTATATATCACATTAATCGTATGATTGTCATTGAAATTATACTCAAACGCAGTTCTGAAATTGTGATTCCAATACTTACTGCGTAATTGCTCATTCTGGCTGATATCGTACCGTTCATTCTTCAGTGCATGCCTGGAATCGAGGTCTATATATTCCATATTCTTCACATCATTCGCTCCATACATCACATCAAAAGCCATTTTGGGTGTCGATAAACGGAAATTCCCTTTCATGCCACCGCTATTAAAATATTGATTCTTATAATCAGCACTTACTTCTCCTTGAAAAGAATAGTCATTCGAGCGTTTTAAAACAACATTGATAACCGCTCCCCGTACATGATATTCAGGGGGGGCACTATACATTACTTCCACTTTCTCCACCCTGTTTACCGGAGTATTACGCAAAAGAGTTTCAAGCTGCCCGACATCCATTGTGGTAGGTTTTCCATCCAGGATTACAGTCAGATTTCCTGCACCGACCAGAGTCAACACCCCCTTACTTTCTTGCACTCCCGGTAACCTCATCAATGCTTCATAGGCATTATTCACTACTTGCTTTTCAGATAAAACAGCGAGATTATAACCTAAACGTCCATTCTCCACTTTTACAAATGGGCGTTCCGCCTTTACCACCACTTCATCCAAGGCATAATCCTGAGGCTGCAACTGAATAGTCCCGGCATTTTTCCCATTGCCGGTTACTTGCTTCGTATGAAATAAAAGATGTTGGATAATCAAGCGGTATTTTTCTTGTTGGCCATTCAAAGTGAATATACCGTCAGCGTTTGATATCGACGCATCTATATAAATATAGTCTACCGTTTGCAATACAATGGTTGCCCCCTCTATGGGGCGCTGTTCACTGTCTATTATCTTGCCGCTAATGGTTTGTCCCCATACGACTGTTTGAAAACTGCCTACTACAATATAGCTGATTACAGATAAGATTACTTTATTCAATCGCATCATTCTATGTCATTTACAGATACTAATGCCACCATTAGCTCGGATTACAGAAATTTCATGTTTTGATTTCTCTGTTTATAGACGAAGCGAAAAAATCATATTTGGTTTATAAAGAAGAAAAACATTTAATATTCTTAAATATAAGATTCACCCACAACTCTTGATGCATCCGCTAATATACTCTCGCTGCTTTACCAAATCCTGACACGGTTCAGGTATATTTCAAATATTATTTTAGAGTTTATTCAGCAAATGTGCCTGTAGACATAAAGACTACCGAATACATAAAATAATCCTCACCCTCTGTTTGCGGTTGTTCAAACAGTTGCTTATAAATAGGCTCCGGCTCAGGTCCGAAAAGTAAATCTGCATCCGGAGTGTAAATACCACAATACCATACAGGATCCGCTTTCATATTAAAGCGCGGAATGCCTTCTATTACAAATTTATAAAACCCAACCTTATCGCCATCTTTTACGACTCTTGTCAGCCCTCCGTAATTGGTACCCATATTATATCTCAACCCTTTTAAAGGAATATACCTATCTTCAACCAGACCACCCTCTGCAAATTTCTTCGCTTTACAGGTAAAAGGTATTTCATATTCACCACCTTCGGGAGACAGGATAAAAGGATTAGGGCCATCTACTTTTATAGTGTATTCATACTCTACTTTTGCCTTCGATATTACATCTATCAATTTGTAGACAATGCTACTCCCATCAGCAGGAGGATCAACCAAAGTTCTTTTCTCAACCCATAAAGCATACTCATAGCCTTTTTCGTAAACGAAATCAGTAATACCTTGAAAATCCAGCGTTTTGTAGTCGCTTTCACTTTCTTCTTTCACCAGCATACAATCAATGGGAGAATCACTTCCCCAAGGCTGATAAGTACCTGTTTTGTCAGAAATAAGCATTTTTACAGTTTTTACTTTGTCTTGCGGTTCATCATCACTACAAGCAACAAAGCCAGTGATTGACAGGATTAATAGCAATAATCCTAATAAGCGTTTTGTCTTCATAATGTTTTCTTTAAGTCTAGTTTTTTAATTATGCAAAGATATACAAAATCTCTTTAAGCTTATTATAAACAAAGCCTTTTATTTCTTTTCTCAGAAGAAGCTTGAATAGAATTTTAAAGGAGATAGGCTATATGAAGATATAAAAGCGTACCTTCGTCAACAGAATGAGATATCGAAGAATAACAACCACCGGACAAATCCGGGAAAAAAAGAAAGAGCGCAGGCAATCTATATATGTCTGGCTGATAGTAATTGTGATCCTGGCAATACTTGTCGGAGTGGGTTATCTGGCCACTCCCAGTACTGTATTGCTCCAGCAAACAGCATTTCGGGGTATCAGTTATCGCCCACTCATGGCATTCGTGATGCTTTTCACCGCCATTTTTATCATTGTTATTGGCATACTACTGGCAGATAAATACACAAAAGTCGGATATTACCTGAAAACCATCGCCTTTGGCATTGTTATAGGAATGCTTTTTCACGGTATGGGTGTCAATCTGTTACTGAATATGAATCATTGGTTGGCAAGCAGGACTCCCGTACGCAAAGAATACAGAGTAACAGAAATCCGTTTTCTAAAGCCCAATAAATTGGCTCGTTATCGGACCATATTGCCTGAATGTAGAATTCTGAAAGCTGTCGACCAGGATAATTCTGACGACTGTCTTTACTTCCATGTCCCCATAAATGCACAAGTAGCTATGGGATGTATATTGCATGTTACAATAAAAAACGGTATCTTTGGATGGAAAGCAGTGGATGAATTAGAGTTTTACAACCCATAAAAGAGGCCGTATCAACAAAGGATTATCATCCATTCTGATATGGCCTTTTCTTCATTTAGATTTTCTTCCCGATATAGAATACATAACCATAAAAGTCTTTATACTTATAGTATAATTGTTGCTCATGGCGCTGATTGGCAATCAGTTCTTCAGCCGCCTGGTTACCCGCATATTTTCGTAGAAAGTTTTCTTGGGCTTCAACCTGCGGCATATAGAAATGTTCGATCCAGCAATTTTCCGGTATACAGAAACAGGCTACAGGGATATATCCGGCCTTCTGCATCTGTGCCAGCTTATTGGGAATCGTATTTATTTCAGGATAAGCATCCATCCAGAAATCATCGATCTCAGCCGGACGTTCGTCAGTGAACCATGATACCTCTGATACGGCAATATAACCACCTTTCTTCAAAAACGAACGCCATAGATTCAACCCGTATTCAAAACCAATATTATAAATGGCTCCTTCCGACCAGATAAGATCTAATTCTTCATTCCGGAACGGGAGTTCATCCATTGATCCAATAATACCTTTCACTCTATCCTGCAGGTTAAAGTGCTCGGCATTACTATTGAATTGGTTGATAAAATCAGGAAACAAATCAATGCCTGTAATTTGCCCCGGAGTATGTTGCGCCAGCGTAATCGTTTGGCCACCTGTGCCACAACCCAGATCAGCAATCAGAGATTTATCCGTAAGCCCCTCAACAAAGCTAAGAGCCTTGATTGTTGTTTCAGCACTTCCCGGTCCCTGACGTTCTACACTTGAAAAGTATTCGCAGATTAAACTAAAATCGAATTCGTGAATAGATTTATTTTCGTTACTCATGATGCCCACAGTTATTTACTTACCGAATCCTTCTTAACTTTAAACATTCAACATTTTTTTTATATCTCCACAAAGATAGGCAGACTTTTTATTCCTGCAAATTATCGGAAGAGAAAAAAGAGCACCACCCTTGCGACCTGTTCCTTTCGCCATAACTGTAATTTAAGTTGTTATTATATTTTCCTTATTTTCTGACACTCAGGACAATAGTAAACCGATCCTCCAAGATAGGCTTCTTTGACAATTACGCTGCCACAACGCGGGCAAGGATTCTTCCATGTTTTGGAAGAAAGAATCGTTTTATACCCTCCCTCATTTCCATAAAGGTCCGTCTGGGTATCACGGCCTCTTCCGGAAGTCATAGCCATTAAGGTATCCTTCAGAGATTTGAAAAGTGCCCCTTTCTGTCCATCCGACAAGTCAAGCACTTTCTGTTTCGGGTGAATCCCGGCATTGAACAGAATATCCTGCGTTACCCCATTGCCTACACCCGGAATACGTTGTTCGGTAGCCAGCAGAGCTTTAGCCGTCAATGTCTTTTTAGCTGAAGCAAATAATTTCTCAAATTCCGCTTCCGTATAAGCATCACTCAACGGAGAAATACTTTCACGACTTATCGTATAATATTTATTGTCGATAACGCCATCGGGATAGGCACTGATAAAACCATACATGGCAACCGTGAATACAAGAAACGATTCATCTTCAAAAGTCAGCAGCAACTGGTAATTGGCAGGAACTTTATCACCCGGATTATAGTAACGTGCGCTCACCCCATCACCGATATTCATTATCACATTGCCCGACAGATAAAAATCGACAAACATTCCATATCCTTTAGACGACAAAATCGTCTTTCCGACGAGCAACTTCCCATACTCCAGTGGATCGCCACTATAGAACGTGAACTTATGAGGCTTGGTAGCATTGAACACTTGCGTTATCGTTTTACCGCTTAAAACATCATTGGCTTGCTTACTCAATGTAAGTACTTCTGGCAATTCTAACATACTCTTATATCATTTAGTTATTTATCAATAGGAATATAAATCTCCGTCAGCAATTCCTCAACCGGCGTTTCATCCGGTGCATTAAGATACGCCTCAAACGTCAACGGACGTTTCTGATGATACATACTGTAAGGAAACCATTGATTATAGATCGTCTTATAAAATTCTGGTAAATCAGAATAACTGCCTTTATACCTGAAAACAGCGTACATCCCTCCGGGAATTTCCCGAAGTAATAATTTCCCTTCGGAATTGACACGCCCTTCAACAAGAACCCCGATATAGAACCGCCGTTGTTCCATCGGTGTAACCCAAGGATTATCCTGACTTATACTCACAAAACGATTACCGGGACCATTCTGCAAATGAACTGCTTTATAATGCAGTAATTGCTTCCAGATTGTAGTGTAAGCATATTTATCACGAAAAGTATCACCTACTTCTATGCAAACGGCTTTCAAAGTATTGATACGTTTAATTTTAGCCTCAGGCATACTATCCGGTTCTTGTTTCGCATTGACAGATTTATACTTTTCGCGATAAGCTGACATTGAAATGCCGAAATGCTTCTTAAAAGCCTTTGCCAGACTAAACTTTGTCTGATAATTAGTCTGCATACCTATCTCTTCAATACTCTGTCCGGTAGCGATAAGCAGATGGGCAATATATTCCAGCCGTAAACGTTGGATATATGTACCGATATTCTCACCGGTAACATTTCTGAAAACCTTTCGGAAATGGAAGAATGAAAGGTGAACCATTTCAGCCAACTGTTCGGGATCAAGCTCATGAAAGAGATTTTGATCAATATAAGTCCGAACCCCATTGACAGCTTCATAGTGAACATGTTGTGTCATCTCTTTCTGTCGCCAGCGTTTCAGGGTGGGAAGACGCTTGTTCAATAAGGTTTTTAATTCTTGTGGAGTATAGTCGGTTCCCGAATACCAATTGTACTTATCCGTGTATTTCACCCATATATCCACCATTTCATTCATAGAGATGTCCACCGTATAGTTCCCATCTTTCAGACAATAGTAACAATACTCGTCACTGCAGGAGTGATCGGCATTGGTACCTAAATACTCTTCCACATCGAAACGGAGGGGCATTCCACAACTTTGGCAGTACTGTTTGTCCACTGTTTGATTCATGGCACAAATATACGATGCCTATTCCGGATATGATTATCCAAAATAGGCATCTTTTATTATTTGCTCCTGTTTTTCAGAGTAATTGTCTTGATTTCATCTCCAAATATTTGTTTATCACATCAATCGAGAGATTTTCAGGTGTAGTCAATAACGAATAGATACCATTCTGTTTCAGTGTAGATACAATCAGACGTTTCTCAAAAGCAAACTTCTCTGCAATGACATGGCGGTAATATCCCTCCGTATCCTTCGCAGGAGAGGCAATATACGTTTTCACATCAGCATCTTCAAAGAAAACAACAAGCAAGCGATGCTGACGATTCAGTTGCTGCAAATAAGCCAATTGGCGATTCATACTTCCCATACTGAAGAAGTTGGTATATAAAACCAGGAAACTGCGTTTACTGACATGTTTATTGAAATGCACGCAGAGAGAGGAAAAGTCCGTTTCACCAAAGGTAGTCTGCTGGCTATAGAGATTCTCAAGCAGAGTTTGCATCTGACCGGGAGCCTTTGAGGCCGGAACAAACGAATCGAAATGTTCATTGAAAGTCACGATCCCTGCCTTGTCCTCTTTCCGCATGGCAACGTACGAAAGAACTAAGGAAGCATTGATTGCATAATCCAGTAAAGTCATTCCGCGAAATGCCTGCTGCATAACCCTTCCCTTGTCTATCACACTGTAAATCTGCTGTGAACGTTCATCCTGATATACATTCACCATAAGTTCATGCCGGCGGGCACTGGCTTTCCAGTTGATTGTACGGTAGTCATCCCCCTTGACGTACTCTTTTATCTGTTCGAATTCAGTATGATGCCCCACACGACGAATACGCTTGATTCCCAGCTCCGTCAGATTATCACTCATTGCCAGCAATTCATAGCGATGCAGCATCAGATAAGAAGGATACACTTTAATATCCTGCTCCTCTCCGCATGTATAACGCCGGGAGAGCAAACCTATCCGACCGGTTACGAATACGCGAATCTGTCCGAAACTATAAATTCCCCGGCTTGTCGGACGTAAATGATAACAGATTTGTTTTCCTTCATTCGCCTGAAGCTGTACCCGAAAACTAATATTTCTCTGCTGAAAAATGAAAGGTACTTCATCGATAACCTCCGCAAAGACGGGATACGGATAGCAGCTTTCCACCCGAAGATTCACCGCATTTTCGTCCCCATTGGAAAAACGAGCGGAACATTGACGGAATGCCCGAATCCCACGAATCCGGTAAAGCATATATCCGTCTGCCAGCACCGACAGCAAGAGGAGAAAAAGCAACCCCTGCCCGATGGTAAACAACGGAGCAAAAGCATACCCACTACCCATCAACAGGATAATCAGGATGAGAACCATATAAAACCGACGGGTCAGAATCATTTCGGAACTTCTACCTTATCAATCAGGCGTTGCGTTACTTTTACTGGTGAGTAGCCCTCCATTTCAGCTTCCGCCGTCAGGATGAGACGATGCTGAAGTACGTATGGAGCCACAAACTTGATATCTTCCGGTGTCACAAAATCACGTCCCTGCAAAAGCGCATAGGCTTTCGAAGTCTGCAACATGGCCACAGACGCACGTGGAGAAGCCCCCAGATATACAGCTTTACTTGTACGCGTCTGCTGTACAATCAAGGCGATGTACTGAAGCAATGTACGGTCTATAAACACCTGCTTCATCAGATTACGAAGCGACAAAAGCTCCTCTTTAGTAATAGCCGGGGTAATGTCCTCCAGCTTCACAAATGCAGCATTCGTATGGTGACGCTCCAGAATATTCACTTCTTCATCCAATGAGGGATAATCCATCGTCAGCTTCATCAGAAAACGGTCAAGTTGTGCTTCGGGCAATTTATAAGTCCCCTCCTGCTCCACCGGATTCTGTGTAGCCAGAATCGTATAAAGTTCTCCCATCGGATAGGTCGCTCCGTCAATGCTGACCTGACGCTCTTCCATAACCTCGAACAAGGCAGCCTGTGTTTTGGCAGGAGCACGATTTATTTCATCTACCAGTACAATATCAGCAAAGATCGGACCGCGATGGAAATCAAAATCATTGGTTTTCATATTGAATACCGTTGTACCCAGCACATCACTCGGCATCAAATCCGGAGTAAACTGGATGCGGCTGAAATCTGCATCGACCAGACGGGCAACCAGGCGTGCCAACAATGTTTTCGCCACTCCCGGCACTCCTTCTATCAGCACATGCCCATTTGCCAACACAGCGGTCAGCACCAAGTCCACCATCTGTTCCTGCCCTACAATGACGGAAGCAATCCGGTCTTTCAACTCTTGTATCTTCTCGGAAAAGAGAGTTAGATCCACCCGTTTTTCTGTATTCTCTTCCATAAACTTCTTCTTTATATATGATCGATTATTTCATTCATTTTATCAATAAACTGCTTCATTTGCTCCGCAGTTATCGTTTGCCCTCCATAAATCACCGGTCTGACCGTACGGATAAACTTACCGATTTCTTCCGCACTCATGCCGGTCTTCTGAGCAATCCTATCGAAAGAGCGTTCATCATCCGCCACGTCTTCCACATCCACCTGGATTTCTCTTCTCAACTCTTCGGCAAAGTAAATATACTTTTTATGAACCAGGTCGGCATGGTCTTTCTTCTGAAAATAAAGCGTACCGATCAGTTCCGTAAACTCCATGGATTTATTTTCCGGTTCATGAATCACAGGTATCACACGTTGTCTTCTTCGCGCAGTAAATGTCATAAAGAGCAGAATGGCAATCATTGTCAGATACAAAGCCCAGCGAAGCGGTCGTTGCGAAATAAAATAGCGGAAAGGAGACATCTGTACCTGTGCAGCTTCCTCCAGATATCCCTCTGTGCGTATTATCGGAAACTCTCCCATCTGAGACAGCAGACGGAAAATATAAGCTGCATTCTTTCCGTCCAGTACACCATAATTGGTAAAAAGCAGCGGAGTAGAAACCAAAATAATTTCCCCTTTTCCCCACGAACAAGACATGGCAACCGGAACATTGCAAAGGGTATCCACCCTGTCTCTTATACACATCTGACGCTGCCGACGAAGCTAGAAG
>ENA-OYYL01000230-OYYL01000230.1-human-gut-metagenome-genome-assembly--contig:-NODE-230-length-9234-cov-4.573483_pt1 | contig 9234 bp, 8 predicted proteins | sample MGYA00244064_ERZ653450 | MGnify/ENA primary metagenome ERZ653450 (study PRJEB26926, sample SAMN06164966) | human gut metagenome | biome: ENVO:00009003; feature: ENVO:2100002; material: ENVO:00002003... | reverse complement strand
CGAGATCTAGTACGGTCTCGTGGGCTCGGAGATGTGTATAAGAGACAGGTGTACAATCTGACAAGAATGCAGAACGTATTAAATTTTCATGTCCCAAAATTGTAGGAGATAATCTTGATTTATCCAAATTTTCAGTCAGAATTAACTTTGAAAACGTAAGCAGTGTGGATTTTAATGTTTCTATCAAAGACCAATACATTTGTGATGATGTAGCTGTAGATGGCGAAAATGTAACTTTTTCTTGGTTGATTGGAAGAAATGCAGCAAGGTATATGGGAACGGTACGTTTTATTGTTTGCGCTGTTAAAACGGATTCCGATTCAAATATTAGTGTTGAATGGAATACCGCAATAGCGGAAGTACCAGTGCTAGAGGGTATCGAGATTGATCAACCACAGATAGGACAGGAAGAAAAAGATGTTATAAATCAGCTTTTGGAGCTTACTAAAAACACATCTGCGGAAGCTGTTCAAAATGTAAATTCTGCAAAAGAACAAGCTATTAAGGACATTCAGAGTGTATCACAACCAGACACTACATTGACTATAGAAGGTGGGCTTGCAGAAGCAAAAGCAACTGGAGAAGCTATTGGTTCGCTAAAGGAAGATTTAGACAATAAAATAATTCAATCAGTAAATTTGTTCGATGGAAAAATCAAACAAAATTATTACATCAATCAAACTACTGGTGAAGAAACTGCGTATACTGATTGGTGCTGCTCTGATTTTATTAAAACTAACCCATCTATTGAATATTATTGCTATGCTTTGAATAGCTCAAATGTATTTTCAAAAGCAGGAAATATATATTATGCTTTTTATGATAAAAATAAGCGATATATTACTGGCAATATATTTTATAACAATGTTGCTAGTATCATCAGCAATAATATTAATGTAAATTACATTAGAATTAGCGGCCCGACATCTGTATTTACATCATTTTTGATTTTTGGTGAAAAAACTAAGATAGATTTTATTGCTGGTAAAGATAGACTATCATTCATACCATTTGAAACATCAATACCAAATATCAATAAAATGTTTAATGGAAAAATCTTAATGACGTATGGCGATAGCATAACAGCACAAGGAAAATGGCAACCATATGTAAAAAATGAATGTGGATTTTATAAAGTTATTAAACATGGATATCCTGGCGATAGATTGATGAGATTGGCTTGTACAGATTATATTGATACCTTAACAGAAGATTTTGATATTTTAACCGTAATGGGTGGAACAAATGATTTTGGACAAGATAGAGTCATAGGAAAACCAACAGATGTAAATACAGACGATAAAGATTCGTCTTTTACTGGTACTTTTTATGGTGGATTAAATTTACTAATTCCTTCTCTTATGACTAAATTCCCACAAAAGCGAATTGTTTTTATAACACCAGTTATAGGAAAAAGGAAAAACAGTGAATCATTTTTTAATAAAGCCGGAAGTGAAGACGGAATGGTTAATTCAAATGGAAATACTATTAGAGATTTTGCGAATGCAATAATAGACAGATGTGAATATTATGGAATGCCGTATATTGACCTTACGACGGCGTGCGGGTGGAATAAATATAACATTTCTAATTATTGTCAAAATGAAGATGAAAATTTTATTCACCCAAATGAAAATGGTGCAATAAGAATGGCGACATTTATATCAAGTCAACTTAAAAATTTTACTAATTAGCTAAAAAGGGCTTTAGTTAAGCAACCAAATTTAAGAAAGAGAGGAAATATGAGAGGATTAGTCCGTCAAAAGCAAAAGGTATATTGGTCACGAATATCCGAGAAAACACAAGGATTAGACCGTATTAAAGTTTATGAGAAGCCAGTTTTATACTATTTTTCCGTATCATCCACAGCCGGAACGCCGGAAGAAATCGCAGCCGGAATAGTGCCAGATTATGATAGGTACATTACAAGCTTTAATCGAAATTTTCATCCACAGGAAGCGGACATATTTTGGATAGATAGAATCCCACAAATAAGAGAGGACGGAAGCCTTATTTTAAATGAAAATGGAGAGCCCACAGTATTGCCAGACTACACACTAAAGAAGATTTTAGACACACAAAAAGGCAATATTGCCAGATACGGAATTTCCAAGAGAGGAAATGAGGATGGGTAAGACAATAAAGTGTACCTTATCGCAGAAATCAATCCAAAAAGCTATTAATGAAATAAGAAATTATCAAAATTCTTTAAGGAACAAAAATGAAATTTTCATAAAAAGATTATGTGAATTAGGGATTCCAGTTATTGACCAAAATATTTTGGCAGCACAAGGCGATTCCGATAAGAGCCATAATACTTATATCAAAATTAACAGTTTTGGAGATTATGCGGAAGCACACTTAATATGTGAAGGAATAAACCTTTTATTTATAGAATTCGGCGCAGGTATTCACTACAATGGTTCAGCCGGTTCCAGTCCACATCCAAAAGGAGAAGAATTTGGTTATACAATCGGTTCTTACGGACAGGGAAAAGGAAAGAATGAATCGTGGGTTTATTATGCCGATTCTGGCGAATGGGTACGTTCTTACGGTACAGAAGCTACAATGCCAATGTATAAAGCCAGTGTAGAAATCATTCAGAATATCCGCAAAATTGCCAAAGAGGTGTTCTCTTCTTAAAGAAGATACCATAATATACTGAATGATACTAAACAATTATGTTATCATTACAGTGTTAAATTGTAGTATAAAATGCAATGCGTTCACTATAAAGGTGAGTGCATTTTTTTATTGTGAGGTGACAGATATGCCAGACACAATAGAATCTCCTGTATTAGAAGTTTTTTCAAGATGGGGAGCGGCTGTTTCTAAGATTACTGGCGCAGACAATTATTCCATGGATGGCAGTGAAACAAATGCTTCCGGTAAAAAAGCATATGCACAGCTTTATATGCTTGGGAATCCAATTACAAGAGGTGACCTTGAAGGGGATGAATGCGCAACAATGCCATCGTTTCAAGTAAATTGCTTCACATCTGGGAGCAAAGCACTAACCAGAGTGTATGAATTGGACAAGATAAGTCACAAAGCTATGGTAAGCATGGGATTCCGCCGTACATACGGACCGGAACCTATGTTTTTTGGTGACAGTGGAATCAAAAAGCTTGTGAGTCGATACAGCCGGATATATACAGGAAAATTACTTTAAAACCAATGAACGCATAGACGTTCTTTTTTTATGCCTAAAACGAAAGCGAGGTGAGATTATGGATCAGATTTTAAGTTATGTAAAGCCAGAATTACTTATTGTCGTTGTAGTTCTTTATTTTATCGGGGTAATGATTAAAAAATCAGAAAATATTTCTGACAAATTTATTCCGATGATTTTAGGAATTCTCGGCATGTTAATTTGCGGTCTTTATGTTTTTGCAACATCTACAGTTTCCGGTTCACAGGAAGTTGCGATGGCACTGTTTACTGCAATTACACAAGGAATTATCGTTGCTGGATTAAGTACTTATGTAAATCAGCTTATTAAGCAGTCTGGAAAAGAAGAGTAGAAAGGCGGTGATCCGCTATCTCCCGGCACAGGGTTACGTGCATATTACCGATTTTTTGTTTGAAAAAAATTGCTGACCTTAAAGAGTTAAAGGTAGAAAGGAGAAATAATGAGCCGTTTAACAACATTAGGCGTGACTTTTGGTTATGGAGTTGAAACCGAAAAAGGCGTAAAGCCTACAACTTTTAAGCAACTTGAGCTTGCAAGCTCTATTGGTGGAATTTCACTTGATACAGAGCAGATTGACGTATCAGCATTGGAAGATTATATCACAAAATATGCAGCTGGTAGACAGGATACTGGTGGTACATGGGAAATCGAATTTATCATGGATCCAGATAAATCTGTTAAGCAGATTAAGGAACTTTATAGTGCATCTAAGACAGCAAAAGAAACTGGACTTGCAACATGGTTTGAGGTTGTTTTCCCGGATATGGCAGATGCATTCTTTGTTACAGCTGAGTGTGGACGTGAGATTCCACTTCCAGAAGTTGGACAGAATGAAGCTGCAACAATGTCTATTTCCCTTATTATCACAGATTACAAGGGACTTGAAACAAAAGTTGCTCTTACAAAATCAGAATGATGTTTTTAATGGGAGGATTATAAAATGGTAACTTTTAATGTACATGGAAAAGAATATAAGGTTGTATTTGGATACGGACTTCTTACAAAAACAGATGTGCTGGATAAGGTGCAGGGGATTACAGATGGAAAAGAGAGAAGCCTTCAGAAGATGATTTCTCTTCTCCCGGAACTGCTTCTTGCTGGACTTCAAAAGAAGCACAAGGAAGAGTTTGGGTATGAAAGTGATTCTGAAAAAGAAGCTGTTCTTAATAAAGTCTGTGACCTTTTGGATGATTACGAAGATGAAGGAACTGAGGAAAATCCGAAAAGCGGATTTGATTTATACCAACTTCTCGATAAAGAATTGGAGAAAAATGGTTTTTTATCCGGTCTGCTGAATGCAGTAGCAGAAGCACAGGCAGTGGAGAAGAATGCAACGAAGCTTCCGCAGGATCACAAAAAGAAAAATTAACTTTTCGAGAAGCTGTTTACCAAGAGATTCTTCCTTTATACCTCTCTATTGGTGTATCTAAAGAAGAATTTATGGATTCTACGCCAGCTGAATTAAAACCTTATCTAGAAGCTGAAAAGATACGCCAAAAAAGGAAAGACGCTGAACTCTGGCAAGCTGGCATTTATGAAACATCAGCCACATTCACAGCTGTTGCAAATGCTTTAATGGGGAAAAAATCCAAAGCAGAGTATTTGAAGAAACCTTTACTGGAATCAGCAGAGGAAGAAAAGCGTAAACAGGAGGGCATACTTTCCGAAGAAGAAAAGAAAAAACAGAGAAACGCACTTTTGGCAAGCTTGCAACTCATGCAGGCGAACTTTGAGCTTAACCATGAAAAGGGCAGGCAGGATGAATAAGTCTTGTCTGCCCTTTATTTTTTTGTAAAAAAAGGAGGGATAAATAAAATGGCTGACAATACCATTGATACCCTTGATATACAAATTAGCAGTAGTACAGAAAAAGCAGTACGTGCACTGACTAATCTTTCAAATAAACTCACAAAAGTAAATTCCGCATTAAGCGGAGTAAATACAAACGGACTGCGTAGCTATGCAAGGGAACTTGGGAATGTTACGTCTGCCTTTAATTCTCTAGGCAATGTTCGTACTTCTGGGCTTGATAGTGCTATTTCAAAATTAAACACACTTAGTAAAATCAACCTTAGCAATCTTCAGAATCAAAAGATTAGTATTGATTTGGATATCAAGGGTGGAGATCAAACACAAAAACTGCAATACGCCATTGATAAAACAGTACGTGATATTAAAATTGACACCTCTTCCATTTCAAAGCAATTGATTGAAGCCTTTAACTTAAAAGGCGGTGCTGCTTCAAAAGTTCGATCTCAAATGAACGAACTTGCAAAAGAAATGGCACAGTCTTTTGATGGGAAAGAAATCTCTGGAAATGTTGGAAGCATTGTTGAAGAAATTGGAAATACGATTCTTAAAAGCGGAAGTGTAGTAAAAGCCAATCTTGGAAGCTACTTAGATGGAGCAGAACAAGAATGGATTGATTTCAATAATTACTTCAAAAACAAGAAAATCTATGTTTCCGATATGCTAAAAGCCGACCTTGGTAAAGGCGAATTTTCTGAGATTCTGAAAAACAATCTGAATAAGGTTGTTACAGATGCAACCAAAGGCATTACACTTGACAAATCCTGGCAAGAATTAGCAGATAGATTCCCAACTCTTGTACCAAGAGATACTATAAATGCAGCAGATCAGCTGATTACCATACTTGAAAATATCAAAAAAGTTAGAGAATCAATAAAGCCAGTATCAATAGAATCGCTTTATGGAGAAAACGCTTCAAAAGCATCGGACAAAGTATGGGGAATGGCTGTCGATTCCACTCAGCAGCTCGCTGAACAGGTAAAAACAAGACTTAATGACGCATTAAAAGGTACGGACGGTCAGCTCCCTATTGATGTAAAAATCAATACGGATAAGATAACAATGGATATTCAGAAGGCAATCAATAAAGTTGCTGAACTGAAATATAACGCTGTAAAAGTCACTCTGGATGTAGATACTACAGGAATTAAAGATGCAGTTACCGGAAAACTTAAAGAAATTGATGCAGGGCAAATGACAAGCATTGCCGATGGAATGAAACAGTTTTCAGATTCTTTAAGAGCCATGGGAACTGTTAATTATAAAGCTTCCGGTTTGAACGCAATCATTAATTCCATTAGCAGATTTAGCCAGGTAGATATTAGTAATTTTAATTCTATGAAACTTGGCGAGATAATCACTCAGTTATCTGGATTATCGGCAATACCGGATGTATCTGCAAGTGTTAATCGTTTTGTTAATTCAATGGCTAGACTAGCCAATTCCGGTGAATATATTGCGAATGTATCCGCTGAATTACCTGCATTGGGAAGTAGCTTGAAATTTATCACAGAAAGCTTTATTGGTGTTGATGGAATTTCAGATTCCGTAAATAGGTTTGTTCAGTCAATTGCACAATTGGCAAGTGCTGGCGGTAAAATTTCTCAATCTTCTGGACAACTTGGAACACTAGCAAATGAAGTATTGTCATTCTTCAATGTAATGAAAACCGCACCAAAAATCAACGAAAACACAGTAAGAATGACAGAAGCTTTGGCACAGTTAGCTACTGCAAGTGGGAAAATAAATAAAGCCACAAATTCTATTACGAATTCATTTTCGAGATTATCAAATGCCGCAAATGGACTTGGAAATGCAGGAAGAAAATTATCTTCCATGATTGGCTCTGCAAGCTCTGCACTAGCTAATTTTGGAAATACCGCAACTGTAACCACAAGAAAGACTGGCTCATTAACTTCACAGCTTGCTAGTTTATATGCAAAATTTTTTACTGTGACAAGAGGAATTAAAGCACTTTGGAATTCTGTAAAGTCCGCATCTGATTATGTTGAAACATTGAACTATTTCAATTCTGCATTCGAACAAGTTACAGACGGATTGGACGTGAGCAAGTGGCAGAATGCAGGAGTAAAATCCGCAGAGGAATATGTGGGTTCTTTTGAAAAACGTGCAAAAGAACTGACAAAAAAAATGACTGGATTTGAAGTATCAGATGCAGGTGATCTGACTAGAACAAAAGGCACGAGCCTCGGACTTGATCCAAACCAAACGATGAACTATCAAGCTACTTATGCACAGATGGCATCATCAATGGGGGCAACAGCAGATGCATCAACCAAGGTTTCACAAGCTTTAACAGAAATCGGAGCAGACCTTGCTTCTGTAAAAAATCTTGAATTCAACGATGTTTGGAATGATATGGCTTCTGGCATAGCCGGAATGAGCAGAGCACTTGATAAATATGGTATTAATATCCGTGTAGCAAATTTACAACAGGAACTTTATAACCTTGGAATTGACGCTACTGTATCAAGTCTAAGCCAATCGGACAAGGCTATTCTGAGAACTATAACAATCTTGAATAGTTCAAAGTATGCATGGGGTGACCTGGCTAATACGATAAATCAGCCGGCAAACCAATTAAGATTACTGCAATCTAATTTTTCAGCACTTTCAAGAACTATCGGTTCATTATTCATTCCAATTATCTCAAAGGTTCTTCCATATATGAACGCCTTTGTTATTGCAATTCAGAGAGCTTTTTCGTGGGTTGGAAGACTTTTGGGTATCAAAATGTCCGATTATGTTGCTTCCACAGGAAGTGCCGCAGTTGATATGGGAAGTATTGCAGATAGTACAGAAGATGCAGCTTCCGGGCTTGACAAAACAAATGACAATGCGAAGAAATTAAAAAAATCCTTATCTGTTCTTTCTTTTGATGAATTGAATCAGCTGAATGATGCAAAAACATCCACCGCTTCCGGTTCTTCTGGAAGTGGTGGCGGTGGAAGTACACATCTTCCAGAACTAGATGCTGCATTAGATAAAGCCCTGTCAGAGTATCAAGCTGCATGGGATAAAGCTTTTGAAGAAATGAATAATAAGGCAAATGATACCGCTGATCAGATTGTAGCTGTATTTAAAAAAATTCGTAAAGCGACTAAACCAACAACTGCATCAATCAAGAAACTTTATGATGAAGGTCTTAGCAAGCTTGGAAACTTCTCTATTACAGCTCTGAAAGATTTGTGGAATAATTATCTGAAACCAATTGGATTATGGATGTTATCTGACAATTCCGGGCTTCCTCGATTCTTTAATATTACGAATGATTTACTAAATAAAATCAATTGGGGTAAACTGAATAGCTCGCTTTCCGGTTTCTTTACAATGCTTCAAAAGCCAACAAAATTTGTTTGGACTGGTCTTATGGATTTCTATGAGAAATTCTTAGTGCCGGTAGGTACATGGACAATGAATAGTGCAATTCCGGAACTTGTTGACGCATTAACAAATTTCGGAAACAACATTCACTGGGACGAACTTAATTCGGCATTGAAGAACTTCTGGGATGCACTTGCGCCATTCGCACAAAATGTTGGGCAGGGAATTGTTGACTTCTTCAAAGATTTACTTGATGTTGGAGAAAATTTCATCAATACAACACTTCCTGGAGGATTAAACTCTATTGCTGATGCAATAAAAAATATCAGCCCGGAAACTGCACAGGCAATTGGAAAAGGACTTGGACAAATCTCCATTGCAATCCTTGGATTCAAAGGATTAACCTTTATTGGTGGAATCATTGGAAAAGACAGCCCATTAGGAAAAGGACTTGCTTTATTGGCAAAACATCCTTATGCGTCGATGGCACTTGGATTAGCCGGAATTGTAACCGCACTTGATAATTTTGGGATTATTGATGTTGATTGGAATTGGATTTGGAGCAGTATTGACCGTGTAAAAACCTCAATACAGAATTTTATTGATAAGGTTGATTGGAATGCTGTTGGAACTGCTCTTGGAAATTTATGGTCTGCATTCCAACCATTTGCAGAGGGATTTGCAGATGCGTTGATTACCGGGCTTGAAGGAATAATTAATATCGGAGCGGACTTAATTAACGGTATTGCAAATGCAATTAATTGGCTGGCTGAAAAATTAAGTGGAATTGATCCAGAATTTATAAAACAAGTTGGTGCAGCATTTGGAACATTGTTTACAATCTGTCTCTTATACACATCTGACGCTGCCGACGAAGCTAGAAGTGT
>ENA-OYYL01000227-OYYL01000227.1-human-gut-metagenome-genome-assembly--contig:-NODE-227-length-9320-cov-4.220399_pt1 | contig 9320 bp, 6 predicted proteins | sample MGYA00244064_ERZ653450 | MGnify/ENA primary metagenome ERZ653450 (study PRJEB26926, sample SAMN06164966) | human gut metagenome | biome: ENVO:00009003; feature: ENVO:2100002; material: ENVO:00002003... | reverse complement strand
TCTACACTTCTAGCTTCGTCGGCAGCGTCAGATGTGTATAAGAGACAGGATGTATTGCGTGCGTAAAGTAACGAACGACCTCTACTGGGTGGGCGCCAACGACCATCGCCTGGCCCTGTTTGAAAACTGCTTTCCCATTCCCCGGGGCGTAAGCTACAACTCCTACTGCCTGCTGGATGAAAAGACGGTGCTCTTTGACACGGTGGACTGGTCTGCCTGCCGCCAGCTTTTGGAAAATCTGGCGTATGTGCTGGATGGCCGCGAGCTGGACTACCTGCTGGTCAACCATCTGGAGCCGGATCACGCCGCCTGCATCGAGGAGATCCTGCTGCGCCATCCCAAGGTGAAACTGATCTCCAACGAGAAGGCATTCATGCTCATGCGGCAGTTCGGCTTCCATGTGGACGGACATGAGTGCATCGAGGTGAAGGAGGGCGACACCTTCTCCTTCGGCAAGCACACCGTCACCTTTGTGGGCGCGCCTATGGTTCACTGGCCGGAGGCCATGGTGACCCTCGACGTCACCGACGGCGTCCTCTTTTCCGCCGACGCCTTCGGCACCTTCGGCGCGCTGGACGGCAAGCTGTTCGCCGACGAGGTGGACTTCGAGCGGGACTGGCTGGACGACGCCCGTCGCTACCTTACCAACATCGTGGGCAAGTACGGCCCCCACATCCAGCTCCTGCTGAAAAAGGCCGGCGGCGTTTTGGATCAGATCAAGTACATCTGCCCGCTCCACGGCCCCGTGTGGCGCAAGGATCTGGGCTGGTTCATCGAAAAGTACGACACATGGAGCCGCTATGCCCCTGAGACCCAGGGCGTGCTCATCGTCTACGCCTCTATGTACGGCAACACGGAGAACGCGGCGCAGGCGCTGGCGACGTCGCTCTGCGATAAGGGCATGAGCAAGGTGGCGATGTACGATGTGTCCTCCACTCATGTCTCCCAGCTGATCTCCGAGGCGTTTAAGTACAGTCACATTGTCCTGGCCTCTGTGACCTACAACCTTGGCATCTACCCTGCCATGCATGACTTCCTCATGGATATGAAGGCACTGAATCTGCAAAACCGCACCTTTGCCATCATTGAAAACGGCTCATGGGCGGTGAAGTCCGGTGACCTCATGCAGAAATTCGTCAACAATGAGCTTAAGAACATGACGGTGCTCAACGAGCGGCTCAGCCTCGCCTCGTCCATGGGCACGGACAAGCGCACTGAGCTGGAAGCACTGGCGGACGCCATTCTGGAATCTATGAAGTAACTGGCAGGAAAGCCAAAACCAAGACAACAGACAACAAACAGCCCCGCCGCGTCGGCTGCAGAAAAACCGGCTTTCAAAAACAGAGCGGGCAAGCGTGATACTGCGCTTGCCCGCTCTTTGCCCAAAAGGACATGAGAAGTGACCGGAGAAGATGAGAGGATCGAAATGGAGATCAGAAAACGAAACGGGGAGTCTGTTCCCTTTCAACAGGAGAAAATTTTCAACGCCATGAAAAAGGCGTTTGACGGACAGGGCAAGGAGATCGGGAGCAGAGAGATGGATGAGATCCTCGCCACCGTTCTCAACAATCTCTCCGTCACAGTGCCGCTCACCGTAGAACGTGTGCAGGACGAGGTAGAGCGAACGCTCATGGAGCGTGGACACTATGAGGTGGCCAAGGCGTACATCCTCTACCGCGAAAAGCGGTCTGCGCTGCGCCGTGTCCGGCATACCATCGCGCGGACGGTGGGGGATGACTCGCTTGACGAGGTGCTGCGCCGCATCCAGATGGATTTTACCGAGGAAGTCTACTCCCTCGCGGCGCTTCAAATGAAGTTTGAGAGTTTCTGTCGCCTGGGCATGACGGAGGATGAGCGGGCTGAGGCACTGACCAAGGCGGCGGTAGAGCTGACTACGGCAGAGGCACCCAAGTGGGAGTTCATCGCGGCGCGGCTTCTGAACCACTCCTTTCGCTGTCGCAACGCACAGGAATGGGAGGGGCGCGGCGTCGGCGACCTCTATGGCAGGCTTCGCTATCTGACGGATAAGGGACTCTACGGTGACTATATCCTTGCCCACTATACCCACGAGGAGATTGCCATGGCGGAGGACTTTCTCTGCCCGGAACGGGACGAGCTGTTCACCTACTCCGGCCTTGACCTGCTGCTCAAACGCTATGTGATCCAGTCACGCAGCCGCGTGCCGCTGGAAACACCGCAGGAGATGTTTTTGGGTATCGCGCTGCATCTTGCTATGAACGAAGGCTCTGACCGCATGGGGTGGGTAAAACGCTTTTACGATATGCTCAGCCGTATGGAGGTCACGATGGCGACACCTACCATGTCCAACGCACGAAAGCCCTACCATCAGCTTTCAAGCTGCTTTGTGGACACTGTGCCGGACAGTCTGGACGGCATCTACCGCTCGCTGGACAACTTCGCAAAGGTCTCTAAATTCGGCGGTGGAATGGGGATGTACTTCGGTAAGGTGCGCGCTGCAGGCAGCACCATCCGCGGCTTTCAAGGGGCGGCGGGCGGTGTTATCCGCTGGATCCGGCTGGTCAACGACACCGCCGTGGCGGTGGATCAGTTGGGGATGCGGCAGGGCGCTGTGGCGGTTTACTTAGACGCATGGCACCGGGATCTGCCGGAATTCCTTCAACTGCGCACCAACAACGGCGACGACCGCATGAAGGCACATGATGTGTTTCCCGCCGTGTGCTATCCGGATCTCTTCTGGCGACTGGCGGAGGAGAACATAGACGCGCCGTGGCATCTCATGTGTCCGCATGAGATCCTCACGGTCAAGGGCTACGCACTGGAGGATTACTGGGGTACAGAATGGGAGAAGCGGTATCTGGACTGCGTCAATGACCCGCGCATCGAAAAGCGCAGCGTCACCGTCAAGGACATCGTGCGGCTGGTGCTTCGCTCGGCAGTGGAGACCGGCACACCCTTCGCTTTCAATCGCGACAGTGTAAATCATATGAACCCAAACAGCCACACGGGAATGATCTATTGCTCCAATCTCTGTACGGAGATCGCGCAGAACATGGCACCCATCGAGCACATCAGCACTGAGGTGCACACGGAGAACGGCGACACAATTGTGGTGACGGCCACACGCCCAGGTGAGTTTGTGGTCTGCAACCTGGCGAGTCTGTCTCTCGGTAATCTGCCGGTGGAGGACGAGGCCTATATGGAACGCACGGTGGAAACGGCCATCCGCGCACTGGATAATGTGATCGACCTCAACTTCTACCCGTTGGAATACGCGCGGCTTACCAATCAGAAGTACCGCAGCATCGGCCTGGGCGTCAGCGGCTACCACCACATGCTGGCAAAGCGCGGCATCCACTGGGAGAGCGATGAGCACCTTGCCTTCACCGACGCAGTGTTCGAGCTCATCAACTACGCCGCTGTCAAGGCGGACACAGCTCTGGCACTGGAAAAGGGTCGTTACGCGCTCTTTGAGGGCAGCGACTGGCAGACTGGCGCGTATTTTGAAAAGCGGGGTTATACCTCCGAAAAGTGGCGGGCGCTTGCGAAAACGGTGGCGGTGCAGGGAATGCGCAACGCCTATCTGCTGGCGGTCGCACCGACCTCCAGCACATCTATCCTCTCCGGCACGTCGGCGGGTATAGATCCAATTATGAAGAAATTCTTTTTAGAGGAAAAAAAGGGCAGCATGCTGCCCCGCGTTGCTCCGGAGCTTTCTATGGACACATGGTGGTACTATAAGGCAGCGCATCTGATCGACCAAAGCTGGTCGGTACGCGCCGCGGGCCTTCGCCAGAGACATATTGACCAGGCGCAGAGCATGAATCTCTATATCACAAACGACTATTCCATGCGTCAGGTGCTCAGACTGTATTTGGAGGCGTGGAGGGCCGGCGTCAAGACCATTTACTATGTCCGCAGCAAGGCCCTTGAGGTCGAGGCCTGCGAAAGCTGCTCGTCATAAGGAGGATAGCATGACGGAACTGAAGAAAAAGCCCCTCTTTAACCCGGAGGGCGACCCTGATGTGCGCCTGCGGCGCATGATCGGCGGCAATACCACCAACCTCAATGACTTCAACAATATGAAGTACGCTTGGGTCAGCGACTGGTACCGGCAGGCCATGAACAACTTTTGGATCCCTGAGGAGATCAATCTCTCGCAGGATGTGAAGGACTATCCCCGCCTGCTGTCAGCCGAGCGCAGCGCCTACGATAAAATTCTGAGTTTTCTTGTCTTTTTGGATTCCATTCAGACAGCGAACCTGCCTAATATCGGCGCCTACATTACCGCCAACGAGGTCAATCTCTGCCTGTCCATTCAGGCGTTTCAGGAGTGTGTCCACTCACAGAGCTACAGCTATATGCTCGACACCATCTGTTCCCCCGTGGAGCGCAATGACATCCTCTACCAATGGAAAACGGACGAGCATCTGCTGCGCCGCAACACCTTCATTGGGGACTGCTACAACGAGTTTCAGGAGCGGAAGGACGCTCCCACGCTGCTGCGCGTGATGATGGCAAACTATATTTTGGAGGGCATCTATTTTTACAGCGGCTTTATGTTCTTCTACAATCTCTCCCGAAACGGGAAGATGCCCGGCTCGGCGCAGGAGATTCGCTACATAAACCGCGATGAGAACACGCACTTGTGGCTGTTCCGCAATATCATCACGGAGCTGCAAAAGGAGCAGCCGGAGTTGTTCACCTCCGAGAGTGTACAAGCGCTGCGCGAGATGATGCGTGAGGGCGTGGAGCAGGAGATCGCATGGGGGCATTATGTAATCGGCGACGACATCCCGGGGCTGAACCGGCAGATGATCAGCGATTACATCCGCTATCTCGGCAACCTCCGCTGGACGAGCCTTGGCTATCCCGCATTGTATCCAGGCTTTGAGAGCGAACCGGAGAGCATGGAATGGGTCAGCCAGTACGCCGACGCCAACATGGTCAAGACCGATTTCTTTGAGGCACGCAGTACCGCCTACGCCAAGAGCACCGCACTGATAGACGATTTATAAGAAAACCAAAGACATCAGAATAGGAGATACTACTATGAATTACAGCGCTATGATCCAAAATCGCAGATCCGTTCACGCATTCCGCGAAAAGGAAGTTCCGAGCGAGGCTATCGGCCAGCTCCGATCCTACTATGAAAAGACCTGCCCCCGTCTTGTCCCGGAGATTGCAACGGAGTTGATCGTCTTGGACAAGGATGCACAGCCGGCGCTGGAGAGCTCAGCGGGCTATAATCAATTTCTCATCGGAGCACCGCACTACCTGCTCCTTATGTCTGCCCCGCATTCCTATGCGGCCATCAACGCCGGCTACATGATGGAAGATCTCGTCCTCAAGCTGACTGAGTTGGACATTGACACCTGCTGGATGACCTTCACCGACAGCGACAAAATCAAAAAGGCACTGTCTCTCGCCACCCCGTTAGAGGTGGCGGCAATCGTTGCCTTTGGCTACGGGGAAAAGACCGCAAAAAAGCTGCGGCTGAATATCCTAAGTATGTCTCAGATCGATGTGCGGGCCGAGCAGCAGTACTACGCGCCCAAAAAGGGCGTGAACGATTTGGTTCACATGGGGAGCTGGAGCAACAAGTCTGGGCTTGACGAGATGATGGACTTCTACGACGATATGCTCTGGCAGTCCTTCTACGCCGCTTCGCTCTCCCCCAGCTATCTCAACCGTCAGCCCTATGGCTTCCTTGTGCAGGATCACAGCATCTATTTGGTGCAGCAGGAGGATGCCTACACCGATAATTTGGATGCCGCATTGGATCTCGGTATTGTCATGCTCCACTTCTCCGCCGTCGCCTCCCAGTGGGCGGGGCAGGTACGCTGGGAACTTTCACCTGCTGCGCCCGACGGCCTGCCGGAAGGACTTCGCTCCGCTGCGGTGTACCACATGTAACGACTCTGGGGGAAGCAAGGCAACGGTAAAATGCGCGACCGTCGATCCGCGGTTGAGCGTATGTTTCGTTAGAAAAGAAGAACCTATCAGTCAGAGTCTGAGTAAGGAAAATAGGAGGTATTTTTTATATGGCTATCCAAACGGTAACAGATGCCATCCGCTATGTAGGGGTGGATGATAACACATTGGCACTCTTTGAAAACCAGTACCCCGTCCAGCCTATGGGAGTGAGCTACAACTCCTATGTCATTCTGGATGAGAAGATTGCCGTGATGGACAGCGTGGACGCACGGGCAACGGAAGAATGGCTTTCCAATGTGGCGCGGGTGTTGGAGGGGCGCAGGCCCGACTATCTTGTGGTCACACACATGGAGCCGGATCATTCCGGCAGTCTCATGCGGCTGGCACAAAAGTACCCGGAGATGAAGATCGTGGGAAACGCGAAAACATTTACCCTGATCAAGCAGTTCTTCGGCACAGGTGCATTGTCGGAAGACCGTATGCTGGAGGTTGGCGAAAGAGATACGCTTTCCTTGGGTTTGCACCGGCTGCGCTTTCTGCTGGCGCCGATGGTACACTGGCCGGAGGTGATGACGGCGTATGAGGAAACGGAAAAAATCCTGTTCTCGGCGGATGCCTTCGGACGCTTTGGCTCACTGGAACGGACTGCCCGTGCCCCCTGGGTGCCGCAGGCCCGACGGTATTATTACAATATTATCGGGAAATATGGCGCACAGGTGCAGGCTCTGCTGAAAAAAATCTCCGCGCTGGAGATCAAAACAATCTGCCCGCTCCACGGTCCCGTGCTTACAGAAGGGCTGGAGGAGTGTCTGCGGCTCTATGATCTCTGGTCACAATGGGAACCAGAAGAATCGGAGAGCATCCTGATCGCTCACGCATCCATCCATGGAAATACTGCCCATGCGGCGAAGACCCTCAAGAGCAAGCTGGAGGGCAAAGGTGCGCAAGTCACCATATGCGATCTGACGGCAACAGACCTTTCCTACGCTGTTGCCAGTGCGTTCTACTGCGGGAAGTTGGTTTTAGCCAGCGCCACCTATGACGGAGGACTGTTTCCGCCCATGAGGGAGTTTTTGGAACATTTACGGACAAAGGGATTCCGAAACCGCCGGGTTGGCCTTATTGAAGACGGCTCTTGGGCACCTGCTGCCGCGCGGCTGATGCGCACCAAATTGGAGGAGATGAAGGATATCCACCTTTACGAAACGGTAGTGTCTCTGCGTGGTGCATTGAACCAAACCAGCGAAGCGCAGATGGACGCTCTGGTGGCTGAGCTCTGCGCAGAATAAGCTGCAACAAACCGCAGCTATTTTCGTACAGATGATGGTCTTACTTATCTGCTTTATGTCCCAAGGGCAGAGTACCGTCATCTCAGGTTGAGGTCACGATGTGGTGTGGGGCGAGACCGGAGTCTTGAGAATACCCAAACAAAGGAAAGGAGCTGACAGATATGGCAGCTATGAATATGAATCAGGAGCAGTTTAAGCAGTTGATCCGGGAGGAAAAGCCCGTTTTGGTGGATTTCTGGGCGCCCTGGTGCGGCTATTGCCGGAGGATCGGCCCTGCGTATGAGAAGATTGGAGAGGAATACGCGGACAGCCTCGCCGTCGGCAAGATCAACATTGACGAGGAGCCGCGGCTGGCGGGGGCCGAGGGGATCGAGGACATCCCAACTCTGGTGCTGTACCGGAACGGAAAGGCCGTGGATTCCATCACCGCGCCCGGCTCAAAGGCAGAAATCGACCGTTTCATTCAGGAAGCCTTGGCGAAATAACGGAGGGTTCAGATATGAACAACAATCATGTTTATGATATGCTCGTGGTGGGCGGCGGCCCGGGCGGCTACACCGCCGCCCTGTACGCGGCACGGGCGGGGCTGGACACCATCGTGCTGGAAAAACTGTCCGCCGGTGGGCAGATGGCCCTGACCGAGCAGATCGACAACTACCCCGGCTTTGAGAACGGGATCGACGGCTTCTCTCTGGCGGAGAAGATGCAAAAGCAGGCGGAGCGTTTTGGGGCACGCAGCGAATACGCGGAAGTTCTCCGCATGGATCTGACGGCGGTTCCCAAGCTCGTGGAGACCAGCGAGGGGATCTTCCGGGGGAAAACCGTGGTGCTGGCCACCGGCGCAGATCCCAGAACGCTGGGCGTTGCCGGAGAGACGGAGCTGTTGGGCCGGGGCGTGGCCTACTGCGCCGCCTGCGACGGGATGTTTTACAAGGGCAAAACGGTGGTCGTGGTGGGCGGCGGCAATTCCGCCGCGGCAGATGCCCTCCTTCTCAGCCGCGTGGCAAAAAAGGTGATCCTCGTCCACCGCAGAGACACCCTGCGGGCCACCAAGATCTATCACGAGCCGCTGGCACAGGCCGAAAACGTGGAATTCCGTTGGAACAGCGTCGTTTCCGCGCTGCTTTCCGGGGACAGGCTGACCGGCGTCCGCCTGCGGGACACCGTCACCGGTGAGGAAAGCGTGGTGGACTGCGACGGCGTATTTGTCAGCGTGGGCCGACAGCCCGCCACGGCGCTGGCGGTGGGTCAACTGGCGCTGGACGGCGGCGGCTATATCGTGGCCGGAGAGACCACGGAAACCAGTATTCCCGGCGTTTACGCCGTGGGCGACGTGCGGACGAAGCCCCTCCGTCAGGTGGTCACCGCCGTGGCGGACGGCGCGGTGGCAGTTCACATGGCGGAGAAATATATCGCGGAAAACCGATAAGGGAGGTAGATTGAAAAAGCCATGTTTAAGGTCAGGCCGGATACGACCGCAGTGGGGATGCCGACATATCTGCAAGGCAAACTGCCAGAGTGATGGCAGATAAGATAACCCATGTAAGATCGGGAGATATGTTGTCTCTCCATATCCAGTCCACACAACAGTGAGCAACTGAACACAAAGCACAGCCACAGATGTACTCTGGGCTGTATTTTTATGCGTAGTATACCGCGTGACAAGCGGTTTTACTGTGATGGCGTCACATAATTTGAGAAAATCGGCGCGGCGCTGTTCCGGTTGTACGATTAGGCTCCTTGAGCTCTGCAAAGCTTTTGGAGTTCAAACAGAAAATACCCACAGCCAAAGCGGCTGTGGGTATGATCAAATAAGATTGTACGAGCTGACGCTGTCCTGCCAATCTCTACAGACCGAAACTGCTTCTTCCATCTGCGCGTTAAGAATCTCCCCTTCAAGCCTCCTTTGGGCGTATTGGCAAGTGCGGATAACCCCGTCAGCCACGGAGCGTCGGGGTTGTGCAGATGGAAGAAGCAGCTATACTACGCAAAAAAACACAGCCGCAGAGTACATCTGTGGCTGTGTTTTGTGTTCAGTTGCTTACTGTTGCGTGGACTGGATATGGAGAGACAACATATCTGTCTCTTATACACATCTGACGCTGCCGACGAAGC
>ENA-OYYL01000183-OYYL01000183.1-human-gut-metagenome-genome-assembly--contig:-NODE-183-length-10520-cov-4.443478_pt1 | contig 10520 bp, 10 predicted proteins | sample MGYA00244064_ERZ653450 | MGnify/ENA primary metagenome ERZ653450 (study PRJEB26926, sample SAMN06164966) | human gut metagenome | biome: ENVO:00009003; feature: ENVO:2100002; material: ENVO:00002003... | reverse complement strand
CAACTGGATATTCCGCAAAGGCTGGGGCGTTCCCCGTCCGCATAACGTGCTGATACCTTCTATAGCTATGGGATTGCGCCTGCCTTTCAAGAAAATCTATTTGGCAGGTGCTGACCATTCCTGGTTGCCGGAGATCACCGTAACGGACGACAACGTAGTACTGATGCACCAAAAGCACTTCTACGACCAGAATAAATCGCAGGCCGAAACCGTGAAACAGGAAAACTTGAACAGTGCCCAGCTCCACATTATTCTCTATCACATGCACGTAGCCTTCAAGTCCTATTTTATACTCGAAGCCTACGCACGTCGGCTGGGTAAGGAAATTGTCAATGTCACTCCCGGCTCTTATATCGACGCTTTTAAACGGATGAAATTATGAAAGATGGAATAATCATTCAGGCACGCACCGGTTCTACCCGGCTGCACAACAAGATTCTGCTCCCCTTCTATGGCGAACAGCGCATCATCGACATTCTGATAGCCAATATCAAACAGGCTTGTCCGGACAAATGTATTGTACTTGCCACCACCAATCGCCCGCAGGACGACGTGCTTGCCGAAACCGCCCGTCAGGCGGGTATCCTCAGTTTTCGTGGCGACGAGGACAATGTACTCGACCGCTTTATCCGTGCTGCCGAAGTTTTCGGTATCAACCGCTTTATCCGTGTTTGTTCGGATAATCCGTTCCTTCGTCCCGAAACTTTCAATACCTTCTTTGCCGAACACAATTTCTGTCCGGCAGATTATATTGCCTATGGCTTTGCTGATGGGCGTCCTACCATCAAATCCCATTTGGGCTTATATTCCGAGTTGACAACGATTGACGCTCTGCGTCGTGCCGCCGTTTCTACGCAAGAGAAACTTTACATCGAGCATGTCACTATCTATCTCTATACGCATCCCGAAAAATTCAAGGTGCGTCTGCTTCCGTTGCCGGCTGAGTTGGAAGGGCGTTTCGATCTTCGTTTCACTCTCGATACGATGGAAGACTTCACCTTGCTACAGGAACTTTATGCCACCTTCCATGAGAAGACCGACCGTAGTGTGCATGCCCTGTTGCAACTGGTGCAATCGCATCCCGACTATCGTGCCAGAATGTTGGAGAATATTGCAAGAAATGAAAAATAGCCCATATATACCTTCTACCGCCGTGCAGCCAAGTGTAATTCGTAATTTATAATTCGTAAATGAATAGTACTTATATAATAGGAGAAATCGGACAGAACCATAACGGTTCCGTCGATATAGCCAAACTGATCGTAGACCTGGTGTCCCGCCCTGTTCGTGAAGAAGTGTTCAATATAGAACTTCGTCCGATGGATGCGGTGAAATTGACTAAACGGGATTTGAATGAAGAACTGACGGACTCACAGATGAACCGTCCGTATGATTCTCCCCATTCTTTCGGACGTACCTATGGCGAACATCGTGCTTTTCTGGAGCTGACGGACGAGGAACACTTCGAAGTGTATAGGCACGCCAAGTCTTTAGGGCTTGATTTCGTGGAAACACTTTGCTCCAAAGGCTGCCTCTCTTTGCTGAAACTCTTCACGCCCGACCGTCTGAAAGTGGCAAGCCGCGATCTTACCAACCTGCCGTTGCTGGAAGTGATGGCTGAAACCAAGATACCCATTATTCTGTCTACCGGCATGGCAGGCAGAAAAGAACTGGATGATGCTTTGGAGGTGATTACCCGTTATCATAACAATATATCTATCTTGCATTGCGTATCCCAGTATCCTACCCAGCCTGATAATCTGAATCTGAAGACTATCACCTATCTGAAACAGCACTACGGGCAGTATTGCATCGGCTTCTCCGACCATACCATCGGTATTGCCGCTCCTATCGTTGCCGTGGGTATGGGTGCGGAAATCATAGAGAAGCATGTCACCATCGACCGCCGTATGAAGGGAACCGATCAGCAAGGTTCTCTTGGCCCCGACGGTGTGAACCGCATGATACGTGATATCCGTATTGCCGAACGTTGGCTGGGAAAAGAAGAACTGTATATCGACTCTTCCGTAGCCTCGGCAAAGGTAAAACTGGAGCGTTCCATTGCAACGAATAAGACGCTGCATCCCGGAGATATCATTACCGAACAGGATATCCATCTGTTGAGTCCCGGTGACGGCTTTAAGTGGGTGGAGCGTGCGAAAGTGGTAGGGCATAAAGTACTGAAAGAAATTCCCCGGAATGAGATTATCTATCCGGATGTCATCCGATAATTTATGAAACTCTTAGGCATAGTCATCTTATATTATCCGGATGATGCGGTAGTAAAGAATATCGCTACCTATCTTGCTCAACTGGATGAATTGATGTTGTGGGATAATACTCCGGCAACAGATCGCAGGGATCTGGATTTGGATTCTTTGGAAGACGGGAGAGGGAAAATCATTCTGGATGGTTGCGGTGAAAATCTGGGCATTGGTTCTGCGCTGAATAAGGCGGTGGCGTATGCCCGTGCAAATGGATTTACGCATCTGCTGACCTTGGATCAGGATAGCTGTTTCGGTGAGCGAAACTTCGAAAGCTACCTTCGGGCAATCCGTAACTATGGCGAGGACAAGGCTGCCATTTTCTCTACCAATTATTTCATTAAATCCCAGCAAACCACCATGTATCCGCCAACGGACTCTGTGGATGAAGTGTATTCGGCAATGACTTCGGGAAGTATATATCCGGTTAGCCTGTTCGATACTTTGGGCGACTTTATGGAATCCCTCTTTGTCTGGGGAGTGGATTGTGAGTTTTGTTGGAGGGCTAAAAGGAAAGATATTCCCGTTTTATGCTTCAAGAATATTCTGCTGACACACGATTTGGGTTATCAGAAGAAGAAAAGGCGTTTGCTGGGAAAAGAAGTATTTCCTAATGAATACGGTCCGGCCCGTTCCTACTATAATGTGCGCAATGGTATTCTCCTGCATCGTCTGTATCCAGAGGCATTGAATTTGAAGTCGCATTTGCGCTATCATTTTTATAAGCGTGTGGTTTTTATCATACTGTATGAGCGGCAGAAGTTCAGTAAGTTGTGGGCATTGCTGTGTGGCTATTGCGATGGGCTGAGGGGAAAGAGCGGGAAGTGGAAATAAATGATTGTATCATCTGAATAAAAAGAAAAAACTATGTTACCAAAGTTAGTGATTACCGATATTGATGGTGTGTGGACTGATGGTGGAATGTACTATACCGAACAGGGCGATGTGATGAAACGCTTCTCCGTGAAAGACGGATGGGGAGTTATTTTCCTTCGCAAGCTGAATATACCTGTAGCCATTATGACGGGTGAGAATACGCAGATTGTTCAGAAGCGTGCTGATAAACTGAAGATAGATTACTGCTACCTGGGGGTGAAAGATAAAGTGGCACAGGCGGAAGAATTATGTCGTGAGTTGGGCATTACGTTGCAGGATGTTGCCTTTATCGGTGATGATGTGAACGACTTGGCTCTGCTCCGTAAGGTTGGATTCAGCGCTTCCCCCAGTAATACACCGGATTATGTGAAACGTGAGGTCGATTACGTCACCGCACAGCATGGGGGCTTTGGTGCCTTTCGTGAGTTTGTGGAGAAACTGCTTTCTGATAATGGGATGCTTGAAGGAGTGCTTCAGCAGTTTCTATCCTGAGGTTTTTTCCCTACTTTGTAGACCTTGATTTCCCGGAAAGAGGTAGGTGTCGTATAAGTACCTGTTACAATGGAAACAGTTTTATTTGTCATTTTTGCGTGTCTTTAAGATTGTTCAATTGCTTTGATAATTTCTTCTTTTTCCGGTGTGGAGAATGTACAGGGGTAGCTTTGCATACCTTGTACCGCTTTCAATCCTTTCTGAGTATATCTCCAGTCAGCCAGCCTGTTTACCCAACGTAACAGGGGATGCTTATGAGTGAATTCCATAATCTTCCTTTTGCCAGAGATTTCGGCAGTGTCTTTAGGCATATCGCTGATGCTGCAAATAAAGGAGAAAGCATCTTCAAGCGTATCACCTTCCCGGGCTGCCAGTAATTCTGATAACGCCAGAAGGAAACCTTGATATTCCTCCCGATATTTATGAGAGGTTTTGATAACTGAAACAGGTACGGTGGTTTCCGTGGCGGAACCTCTGATACGCTCGCGGGCACTGTAGAAATAGGGTAGTGTAGCATATTTGCCGAAGATAAGTGCAGCATGGTTAAAGAACTCTTCAGCCAGGAAAAGATTGCGGAAACGCAGGCTTCCGTCCGGGTTGAAACAAGCTGCATACATCCTCTGAAAAGCTTGTGTCCGGATGACGGAGTAGAGCAATGAGGCATACATGTTCTTCTCTTGCAAAAGTCTTTCCCGGGGAGTGTCGCCCGTTACTTGTTTATCGAAGTAGCGGATATAGCGAGGGTAGAATGATATTTTCCCTTTATGGGGAGTGAAGGTCAGGTAATGTCCCTGTGCAGTGCTGTAATCTGGGTGTTCGTCTAGAAAGGCGGTCATCTGCGCAATGCCGGAGGGAACAGCGAAATCATCATCAGCGCAATAAAGCACATAGGGTGTACTAATCATCGGAAGCACTTCTTTCAGCTTCAACAGGAAATGTAGTTTAGGACGGTGCAGATAAGTGATGTCCGGGTACTTCTCCGCATCGGCAAACGGATGGTCGGATGAGTCGGGAACAAGAACCTTGATATCTGTGCGGCTATAGTAGTCGAGCAATCTGCGCAAGCGCTCGGGACGGTTGTGCGCAGGGATGATTACAGTTACATTTTGCAGTGTCATTATTGTATGGTTTTCTTTTTAAATAGATATTGAAGGCTTTCCCTGAATACGGTCGACTTCAGGCTCCACATCAGGAATATGTAGAGTGAGGCAGCTAAAGCGATTTTCACCAGTAAGGAAAGATAGATGTTCTTCACATAACCTGCTACCCAGTAAGTAAAAGTCATTACGGCTACAGATATAATGAGATAGGGAGCTATATCCTTCAGTGTATTAAGCAGGGAAATTCCGATATGTTTATGAGCAAAATAATGCCAGATGAGTAGCCAGAAGATATTGGCTGCTGTATAGACTATCAGCATGATATTCAGACCGTACGGGTAACTACCCCACACGCATAATAGCTGGAAGATGCCCAGTGCGATGGTGTTCCACATATATACGTTCGGCCGGCCGATGCTATTCATCAGGTTGGAGTAAAGAGTTGAAATAGGCATGAAGGCTCCCCATACGCACAGTATCTGCATGACGGGGACACAGGGTAGCCATTTCTCTGTAATGCTTATTACGATCAGTTCCTGAGAAACAATGGCGAGCCCCAACATAGCGGGGAAACTGACAAAGGCGGTGAAGCGCATCAGCTTGCGGAATATGTTTTGCAATCGTTGCCTGTCCTCCGAGGCTTCCCTGAACACAGGTTGCCCTACACTGTTTATCATTCCGAAAATGGTGGAATATCCCATCGTCGTCCACTTGCTTCCCTGTGAGTAGTAACCGGCTTGCTGGATGGTGTAGAAACGTCCCAGCAATGCGGAGAAGATGTTGTTATTGATATGAGTGAAGAGCGAGGTAAAGAGTAATTTACTGCTGAAAGGCAATAATTCCAGTAATGGGTGAAAGCGGAACGAAAAAGTAGGCCGCCAGGGAGAGAATATCCAAAGCAGGATAGTGTTGGTGCTGACATACACAACGGTCTGTACGGCAATTCCCCAGTATCCCCAGCCATGGTAGGCACAACTGACACCTGTAATACCCGAAATGAGAATGGCGGCTATCTGTATCTGACTACGCTCTTTCACCATGAGATTACGGAAAAAATAGGCCGTAGGGGCAGTACCGAAACTTCCGATGAAGAAACTCAGAAATTGGAAACGGGCCAGCCGGGTAAGCTCGGGTGTATGGTAGAAATCGGCGATGAAAGGAGCACAAAGAAAAAGTATGAGGTAAAGTGATGCGCCGATACTGATGTTGAACCAGAATACGGAATTATATTCCTCATGCTTTACCTCTTTCTTATTGACAAGTGCCAGGATGAAGCCGCTCTCCGAGAAAATTCCGGCCATGGCGGAGAAGATGGTCAATACGGCCACCATGCCATAGTCTGTTGTGGATAACAACCGAGCAAGGAATATGCCGAAGACGAGGTTTAGCAGTTGCATGGCCCCGTTGCCTATTCCGCCCCAGAATAATCCTTTTGCTGTTTTCTCTTTGAGTGATGCTTCTGTCATTCCTTGTTCGATTTATGATTAAGATATCATTTAATTGCGTTTAAATCTCGGATAAATTGCTCGTAATTTGCTCGTAAATGTTAAAATACATATTGCTTATTATTAGCATGTTACATTCATAACCTCGTTTAAATTGCGTTTAAATTGCGTTTAAATTGCGTTTAAATTGCGTTTAAATTATCCGCATTAAGAAACCAATCCGAGTGTATGCCTTTGGATACATTTCTAATCTTATCCTGCTTCCTTAGTTTGGTAAGTAGGTTTCTGACTTTTGAGTGTTTTTGGCTTTCGCTCAATACATCTGGCAACTTATTCCAAAGTAATTCTGTTATTTCCTTTTTTGTAAGCGTACCGTGTTCAGTGAGTGCTTTTAAAATTAAATCACAATAATAACTGTCCTCAAATCCTTTATTGTTGGAATAGGCTGTTTTCTGATCTAATTGCTGAGCAACCGGTTTTGCTATAAATAGGTTCGGCTTTCTTCCTTCAATAAGCTTTTTCTTCCTAAGATGCGATACCTCTTCATCTGATATCGAACGGTTCAGTTGTATACGATTGAGTGCTTCGATTTCCACCAAAGATAAATCTTGCTTCTTAGCTAATATATTGGCATATTCCATATTCAGAATCTTTCCGATAATGGTTACTTGTACTCTGTCTCTCTCAATGGTATAATCGGGTAAAGGGAAAAGCCGTTGCCTCTGAAAGTTGAACATCTTCCTGATGCCGCTTCCTATCGTGTCTACCATCTGTAGTCCTACCATTGCACGAGCCAGGAAAGGATTTCTGTAGACTTCCTCCGGTGCATTGTCTTTCAATACGTTGCTGATTGTACGGGGAATGAAACTTCCTTTATTGGTAAATACAAGCCTGTCTTCGTATTCTACTACGTTGATTTGTCCTCCTAATGTGTAATCCTGGTGCGCCACTGCATTGTTTATGGCTTCGCGAATGACATACGGTTCATAGGTATCTACTTCTTCAGGGAATAGCGTACGGAATTCCGGGTTGATATATCGATATTTTAAATTACGTATCTTTTGGTAGATTTCTTCAATGGAGATGATAAACGGACAACTTTTAATTTCATAATCCCGCTCCGTTCCTTGTGAGTCTTTAAGTATCCAGCGTATCTTGGCTACCGCCGGTGAAATTAGTACTTCACTTTCTTCTTTTCCCAATAAGACAATGGCAGCATTGGTTATTTTGCCTTTTATAGTCAGTTTTGCCTTGTTGAGAAAAGTTATGTCATCCCATTCTGCAATTTCAGCGGCATTCTTTTTGTTTTTAGCAATATACAGTGAGCGTGCAATGGAAATGGCTTTGGGATCTAAATCGTCAAGAGTCGCTCCTTTTATAATCCGGGCACTCCAATCGGACTGCTGACTTTGATTGCGGATAGATTCTAACTCGTGAAGGCTCAAGGCAACTAATGATTCGCCATCGCGCCCATAATAGTGTCCTTTATAAGAAGTCGGGATTCCTTTAGGGGCTGCCGGAATTTGAAACATGATAACTCTTTTCCCTTGATACATGATTTCATGTATTTCCGTAAAAGTAATGCCACAGTTGGTCCCTTCGGCTATTTCTCTTTTTAGGGCGTCAAGCGAGGGACGTGTCGGTTTATATGAGCTGCCTAAAACAGCGTGAGTCTTATCATGAATGCCGAATAACAACCACGCAAATTCTTCCTGGCCAAGATTAGCTTCGTTACTCAGTGCGGAGAAGTATTCTCCTAACTTTTGTGTATCGAATCCATTCTGAGCTTTTTTGAATTCTACGACTTCATTTTCTCCCGGCAAGTGGATGAAATCCTCCAAAAGCTTTATGAGTTCTTGAGTTGTCATTCGGCATTAAGATTATTTTTACTTCACTTCGCTACCCGGCTTCACCTCCTTCATGGTTGTAACCACGGAGAGTGAACCGTCAAAGTTCTCGGCAGAGAGGATCATACCTTCGCTGACGATGCCTTTCAACTTACGCGGAGCAAGATTGGCAATGAAACATACTTGTTTGCCTACCAATTCTTCCGGATTGTAGTGTTGTGCGATACCACTGACGATAGTACGGTTTTCCAGTCCGTCGGCAATCCTGAATTGCAGTAATTTATCGGCTTTGGGAACTTTCTGACATTCCAATACGGTACCCACGCGAATATCCAGCTTCATGAAGTCGTCGAATTCGATATTCGGGCGGATAGGATTGGCTTTGTAGTTGGCTTCCTCATTAGCCTTTTTCGTATCGAGCAACTTCTGTACCTGTGCTTCAATAACGCTGTCTTCTATCTTTTCGAAAAGCAATTCAGGAGTAGCCAACTGGTGTCCGGCCGGCAATAAATTAGTGCTGCCCAAAGTAGCCCAGTCGAAGCTGTCCATGTTCAGCATATTGCGTAGTTTTTCGCTGCTGAACGGTAGGAATGGTTCGAATGCAATGGCAAGATTGGCAACCAGTTGCAGGGAGATGTTCAGGATAGTGGCTACACGATCCATATCCGTTTTGGCAATCTTCCAGGGTTCGGTATCTGCCAGATATTTGTTTCCGATGCGGGCCAGGTTCATGGCTTCCTTCTGTGCATCGCGGAACTTGAATACATCCAGTAACTTTTCTACTTCTGCTTTTACATCAGAGAATTCTTCCAGTGTTTCGCGGTCGTACTCTGTCAATTCACCGGCAGCGGGTACTACACCATCGAAATACTTCTTGGTGAGTTGCAGGGCACGGTTCACGAAATTACCGTAAACGGCTACCAATTCATTGTTATTGCGTGCCTGGAAATCTTTCCAGGTGAAATCATTGTCTTTAGTTTCAGGCGCATTGGCTGTCAGCACATAGCGAAGCACATCCTGCTTGCCGGGGAAGTCTACCAGGTATTCGTGCAACCATACGGCCCAATTGCGTGAAGTCGAAATCTTGTCGCCTTCCAGGTTCAGGAATTCATTGCTCGGTACGTTATCAGGCAGAATAAAGCTTCCTTCTGCTTTCAGCATGGCAGGGAATACGATGCAGTGGAATACGATATTATCTTTACCGATGAAGTGAATCAGGCGGGTTTCGGGATCTTTCCACCAAGTTTCCCAAGTGTCAGGCAGTAACTCTTTTGTATTGCTGATGTAGCCGATAGGGGCATCAAACCATACATACAGCACCTTTCCTTCTGCTCCTTCTACGGGTACAGGAATACCCCAATCAAGGTCGCGGCTTACTGCACGGGGTTGCAGGCCCATGTCAAGCCAACTTTTGCACTGACCGTATACATTGGGACGCCATTCTTTATGATCTTCCAGAATCCATTGGCGCAACCAGCTTTCATGTTGGTCAAGCGGCAGATACCAATGCTTCGTTTCGCGCATTACGGGCTTACTTCCGCTGATGGCGCTTTTCGGATTAATCAGGTCTGTGGGGCTGAGGCTTGTACCGCACTTTTCGCATTGGTCACCGTAGGCACCTTCTGCATGGCAGTGGGGACATTCGCCTGTGATATAGCGGTCGGCAAGGAAAGTCTTGGCTTCCTCGTCGTAATACTGCATGCTGGTTTTTTCGATAAAATCGCCTTTATCGTACAGCTTACGGAAGAATTCCGAAGCGGTGTCGTGATGAGTTTTTGAACTTGTGCGGCTGTATACATCAAATGAGATGCCGAACTCTTTAAAAGACTCTTTGATAAGCGTATGATAACGGTCTACTATATCTTGCGGTGTTACGCCTTCTTTCTTGGCGCGTATTGTGATGGGTACTCCGTGTTCGTCCGAACCTCCGATAAAGATTACATCTTCTTTTTTCAGTCTCAGATAGCGGACGTAGATATCAGCGGGTACATAAACTCCTGCCAGATGTCCGATATGAACCGGGCCGTTAGCGTAGGGCAATGCCGACGTAACGGTAGTGCGTTTGAATTTCTTTTCCATTGTGATATATGTATCTCTTTTGTTATGAGCGCATTTTGGTGTGCAAAGATAACGGTTTTCCACTCAAAGAAAAAGAGAAGACAATGAAATGTCCAATGATGTATTCAAAAAGATTCAGAAATTGTGTGTCGGTTATTGATTGCAATACTGTAGAATCGCTTTTTCTATTTCAGTTTTCTTCTTTTCATCTTTCACAAAATCACTTATTAAAAATATATGAGTGGTAGAATTTCCAATTCCGATTAAAGTTCCCACCTGATTATTAATCCCTTTAAACCATTTATCATAGCCCATAATTTTATCACCTTCAGCAACAATATACCACGGGTTACCTCCATTTGTTTTAAAATGAATATTCACTTTACTGCCTGTCTCTTATACACATCTCCGAGCCCACGAGACCGTACTAGATCTCGT
>ENA-OYYL01000164-OYYL01000164.1-human-gut-metagenome-genome-assembly--contig:-NODE-164-length-11352-cov-6.740285_pt1 | contig 11352 bp, 5 predicted proteins | sample MGYA00244064_ERZ653450 | MGnify/ENA primary metagenome ERZ653450 (study PRJEB26926, sample SAMN06164966) | human gut metagenome | biome: ENVO:00009003; feature: ENVO:2100002; material: ENVO:00002003... | reverse complement strand
CGTGGGCTCGGAGATGTGTATAAGAGACAGACCGCCCACTGCGTAGAAATAACGTCCTACAGTAGTGTTGGAAGTGATGTAACCGTATACCATGATAACAATCAGTACCCAGATCAATACGCTGGGAATACCTTTGTGCTGTGCCAGACGATAGCTGAATGCCAGGATCACTACAGCGATCACTACGATTTTGCCGATCGTGGAACCCATGCTGGGAGCTTCGTATCCTTTTTTCACCTTGTCGGCTCTATTCTTCAGCTGTAACACTGCAAAGATCACTGCAGCGATCACACCGGCAAATACACAGGTCAGATTGATGGGACCATTACCGAAGAAATCGGGAATATAACAGTCAGCACCGCCACCGAACAGATTTACGAATGTAGTGCAGTCCTTAATGGATACGGTCATACCCTGCAGGACTACGTTGCTTAATCCTCGAAAAGCCAGCATGCCGGCCAATGTCACGATGAAAGGCGGGATTCTCACATAAGCGATCCAGAAACCCTGGAAAGCACCGATCAGTGTACCGATAACAAACATGATCAGAATAGCCAGCCACATGTTCATTTTCATGTTGACCATGAGTACCGCTCCGATGGCACCGACGAAACATACAACAGATCCAACGGACAGATCGATGTTACCGCCGGTCAGGATACATAACAGCATACCGGTTGCCAGAATAAACACATATGCGTTCTGCGAGATCAGACTGCTGACATTCATGGGAAGCAGGATTGCTCCTCCGGTTCTCCATGCAAAAAATGCCGTAACCACGATCAGTACGAGGATCATGGTATATCTTTTTATAAAATCGAGGCCCTTTGTTTTATTCATGCCAATGCTCCTTTCTTACCGGCTGATAATATCTTGGACATGATAAGCTCCTGTGTTGCCTCACTGCCCGCCAGTTCTCCTACTATTTTTCCTTCGTTCATTACATAGATCCGGTCGCACATGCCAAGAATCTCAGGCAGCTCCGAGGAGATCATGATAACCGATTTTCCTTCTGCCACCAGTTGGTTAATGATGCAGTAGATTTCGTATTTTGCACCAACATCAATACCTCTCGTCGGCTCATCCAGGATCAGGATATCCGGATCTGTGAACATCCATTTTGCCAAAAGTACCTTCTGTTGATTACCGCCGCTTAAGTTTCCTACATTCTGCTCCACAGTCGGACATTTCGTATTCAGTTTGTTCTTATAGTCTACCGCCACATTGTACTCTTTGTCTTTATCAATAACAGTATGTCTGCTGATGGCATCCAGATTTGCCAGAGTTGTATTAATCTTGATCGGGTTGCTCAGAATCAGTCCGTTGCCCTTTCGATCCTCCGTCACATATGCCAGATGATTTTTGATGGCTTCCTGTACAGTATTCAGCTGTACTTTTTTGCCGTTGATATACAGTTCGCCGCTGATGTTGGAACCATAACTTTTGCCGAACAGGCTCATGGCCAGTTCCGTTCGTCCCGCACCCATCAGGCCGGAAATTCCCACTACTTCACCTTTTTTCACATTAAGATTGACATTATCCACCACCTTACGGTCAGAATACAGTGGATGATGCACGGTCCAGTTTTTGACCTCCATCAGGACCTCTCCGATCTTCGGCTCTCTCTTCGGGAATCGGTCGGCGATCTCTCTTCCTACCATTCCTTTGATGATCCGGCTCTCGGTAATATCATCTTTTCCCTTCACAAGCGTTTCGATGGTAGATCCGTCACGAATGACGGTGATCTTATCTGCCACATAAGAAATCTCATTCAGCTTATGAGAGATGATGATGGATGTCATTCCCTTTTTCTTGAGTTCCAGCATCAGATCCAACAGTGCCTTGGAATCCGTCTCATTCAGAGAGGCAGTAGGCTCATCCAGGATCAGAAGTTTTGCGTTCTTGGCCAGTGCCTTCGCAATCTCTACCAGCTGCTGTTTTCCTACGCCAATATCCTTTATCAATGTCTGGGGGCCTTCCTTCAGGCCTACGGTCTTCAAAAGTTCTGCCGCCCTGGCATTGGTTTCATTCCAGTTGATTTTGTACTTATGTCCCCGTTCATTGCCCAGAAACATATTTTCCCCGATCGTCATATAGGGAATCAGTGCAAGCTCCTGATGAATGATTACGATACCCTTTTCCTCACTGTCCTTGATCTTATCAAATTTGCAGACCTCACCGTCATAGATGATGTCCCCTTCGTAAGACCTATACGGATAAATACCGCTCAATACATTCATCAATGTGGACTTTCCTGCGCCGTTTTCGCCTACAAGTGCGTGGATCTCTCCCTCTTCCACCTGCAGGTTTACATTGTCAAGTGCTTTTACACCGGGGAATGTTTTGGTTATATTTTTCATTTCCAATAAGATTTTTGCCAATGGTATTCCTCCCAAGTCTTATTTCCACATTATCTAATCAAACCGTTCTATTTTGCTTTCCCATGAATACAGCAGGCGGGAAACGCCCGCCTGCCGTAAGGATCCCGCAGGATCCATATTATTTTATAAAATTACTGTAAATCTGCTTCTGTGTAGTAACCGGAATCGATGAGCAGCTCTTTGTAGTTGCTTGCATCAGCGAATACGGGCTCGCACAGGTAAGAAGGAATGACACCGGTACCATTGTCATAGGTTGTGGTATCGTTGACAGGTGCTTCGCCGCCCTTCATGACTGCGTCTACCATCTCTACTACCTTGGATGCCAGAGTACGGGTATCCTTGAAGATGGACATGGACTGTTTGCCGGAGATCATATTCTTAACGTTGGGCTTATCGCAGTCCTGACCGGTAATGATAGGCCACTCGCCGGTGTAGTTAGCTTCCAGAGAGTTAGTTACACCCAGTGCAGTGGAGTCGTTGGAGCACAGAACGGCATCCAGCTTGGTTCCGTCTGCATAGTTAGCGGAAATGATAGCGTCCATTCTGGACTGTGCGGTCTCAGTAGACCAGTTAGCGGTTGCAACGGTTTCGAAATCGGTCTGTCCGGATTTTACTACCAGCTTACCTGCGTCAATGTAGGGCTGCAGCACATCCATGGCACCGCCGAAGAAGAATCTTGCGTTGTTGTCACCGGGATCACCGGTTACCAGCTCGATATTGAAAGGTCCTGCTGCATTGTCCAGATCCAACTGATCTCTGATGTATTCACCCTGTTTCGTACCTACCATGTAGTTATCGAAGGTTGCGTAATAAGTAACTGCATCGGAGTTCATGATCAAACGGTCATATGCGATAACCGGAATGTCTTTTTCCTTTGCCTGCTCCAGAACGGTTCCAAGAGAGTCACCGTCGATGGATGCGATGACCAGAAGTTCGCAGCCGGAATTGATCATATTCTCGATCTGGGATACCTGTGTGGGAATATCGTTAGATGCGTACTGCAGATCTACATCATAGCCTGCTGCCTCCAGCTGAGCCTGCATGTTGCTACCATCCTGATTCCATCTCTGCAGATCCTTGGTGGGCATTGCTACACCGACCTTACCGCCGCCTGTTGCACCAGAAGTCTCTGTCTTTGCTTCTGCGGAAGTCTCCGTCTTTGCTTCTGCGGAAGTCTCCGTCTTATTGTCCGTTGCCGGTGTGGTTGCCTGCTGTCCCCCATTGGATCCACATCCTGCAAGCATTGTAACAGCCATGGCTGTTGCAAGAAGTGTGCTTAATAATTTCTTCCTCATAAAAAGTAACCTCCCTTGTTTGGTTTGTTTTTGTTGACAAGTAGAGAATACCATAGATCAAATAGCATGATTTTATGACCTTCTGCACTTTTCTGTGCTGTCCGGAAGGCAAAAATAAGCTGTGCTAGCAATATTTTGTCTGCAAGCACAGCTATCTTACCAAATTTTTCCTAATCCTAGTTTTCTGCGTTCACGATCCCGTCAGGGCATTTCGGCAGGGACATTCAGATAGACATCTTCCTTCAGATGGAATCCACTGCCTATGATCACATCATTGATATTGGTCTTATCCACGCTGATGGGTTCCAGTCCGATATAGGGCACCTGATAGTTTCCGCTTTCTATCGTCACAGTCTCTTCTGGAAGCTCCTTTCCTTCTGCCAGAAGCACCGCACATTCCGCAGCCTTCTGGGCCAGCTTCTCCACTGGCTTATAAACCGTCATGACCTGTGTTCCTTCTACGATCCGCTGACAGGCTTCCAGATCGGCATCCTGCCCAACGACCATGATGTCTCCCGCCATCCTCTTTTCCTTCAGGGCATGCACCACCTTACTGGCCAGGTCATCGTTGCCACACATGATGGCATCCGCTTCCGAGACAACATCCATATGGTCATAGACATAGGCCGCTGCGAGCTCCGCTTTCCATCCGTCCGCATGCATGGAATCCAGGATTGTCACCTGATGATCCTCCATCACCTTCCGGAATCCTTTCTCTACCATAGCCACGTTGCTGTCCACCGCAGAACCTCCCAGCATCAGCACTTTTCCACCAGACAGCCCGTTATCCACCAGTGCTTCTCCCATCATGGTGCCGACGCGCTCGTTGTCGAAAGTGATATACAGATCAATATCCGAATCCATGATCATTCGGTCGTAGGCGATGACTTTAATCCCTGCTTCCTTCGCCTTTTGCACCTGCTCTGCCAGCCCCTCGGAATCAATGCAGATGATGACAATAACGTCCATTCCCTTATCAATGAAATAATTGATCTGTTTCTTCTGCTGTTCCAGATCCCCGTTGGCATTCTGTACATTGACCTCCGCCCCCAGTTCCTTGGCTGTGGATACGAAGATATCCCGGTCTGTCTGCCACCTCTCGATGACAAAAGAATCGAAGCTCATGCCGATCTGGATCTTCCGGTCCTGTGCGGCATCCCCGGACGTTTTACTGCTGTCCAGATTACCGCAGGCGCCGAGTGTCAGCACACAGACAAGCACAACCGCTGCATATTTCCACATTTTTTTCATTTTACACACTGCCCTGTTCATATATTTTTCCCCGATTCTCCTTATAGACCGTCGGAGTGACCCCCACGTTCTTTTTAAAGCTGCGGCTGAAATAATTCGGATCTGAATATCCCGTTCTGACGCAGATCTCCTTCATGGAGCACTCCGTGGTCTCCAACAGTTCCTTTGCCTTATCCATTCGCAGATTCGTCAGATATTCGATGAAATTCTCTCCCGTGGTTTCCTTGAAAAGCTTGCTGAAATAATACGGGCTGATATTGACCTCTCTGGATACATCATCCAGGGAAATGTCTTTGTGGTAATTATTCTTAATGTAATTTTTAGCCATTTCAATGATACTGCCGGACTTCTCTTCTCTCTTGTTCAAAACATTGCGGCAAGCCTCTTTTACCTTTTCCAGGAACCAGGTCTTCATGGCCGATGGCTCTGCCATCTCCATGACCTGCGGCAGATAATCCGCCCGGGAGTTCAATTGATAAGTCATACCGCCTTTCTCATAGGCAATGTGTTCCGACCACAGCACAAATTCCAGGATCTTCAGGCGCATGTTCATCAAATCCGATCCGATGTCCGTCATCCAGTCAAAAAATGCCGCTGCCGTTGCCGAAGCATTATCGATGTCTCCGTCCTCAATCTCCGCAAACAGCTTCTTCTCCAGTTTCACCGGATAGTTTCCGGCAAATTCGCAGCGGATCGGCAGATCATCCACATGAGCCACACTGCCCGTGGATGCCACCAGTGCATTCAGCGCCTCGGTATAGGACTCTGATGCCATGAGAAAATTCTTCGGTCCTCCGATGCCGATACGGAAGCTGATATCCGTACGCTTGCGCATGTAGCGCACCAGTTCCCTGGCTTTCTCGATCAGTTCAATACGTTCGTTGTAATCCATTATTTCTTTTTCGTAAGGAACCAGCACCGCCAGCTTATTGGCCATCACCGTTCCCACGATACAGTCAAAGTGTTCCTTCAGACAATCCCTTACCTCCTGATAATGCTTCTGCATCCGGACACTGCTGCCCACTGCGTTCGTCATATGATTGCCCTGCTGCTCGTCACCGCTGACCACCGCGATCATATAAGCATACTGCCGCGTAATCCCCAGAATGGAACGGTAATTCTCGATATCCTCCCTGAAATGCTCCTGCAGGAGAATATTGTGGATCAGTCCACTTTCAATAATGGGAACCACTGTCTCCAGCTTTTCCTTGATCAACAGCTCATTTTTCCGCTTCAGACGCTCGGCATCGATATTTTCCATGGCCTTGCGAAGAGCGTTCACGATCCTGGTCTTCTCCATGGGTTTGGTGATATACTCCATAACTCCCAGCTTGATTGCTTCCTTGGCATAGTCGAATTTATCATAGGCCGACATCACAATAAACACCGTGTGATTATTGGTCCTGCGGATCTCTTTCATGGCATCGATGCCGTTGATCCCCGGCATCTGGATATCCATGACTGCAATGTCCGGTCGGAAGCTCTCCGCCAGTTCGATGACACTCCTTCCGGTTTTGGCATACTGCACTTCACAGATATCCTTAAATTCTTTCTCAATAATGAACTTCAGGGAATCGATCACGATTCCTTCATCATCTGCCAACATGATCTTATACATCTGCTTTTTCTCTCTCCTTTACCGGAAGATACAGGATCACTTCCGTGCCCTGGTTCCTGCCATCACTACGGATCGTCATGACATCTTCGTTCTGGGTGAACAGCTTCAGTCTTGCTATGACATTTCCCATGGCGATACCGTTGGAACCGGAGCTCTGCCGCTCCTCATGGTAGGTTCCATTTCTCAGCTTCTCTATGATCTCCGCATCCATACCGATGCCGTTGTCCCGGATACTGATGACCAGCGTATCTTCTTCCCCGTAATACACCTTCAGCCAGATCCGTCCTTCTCCACTCATCTCCCGGATACCGTGATTTACACAATTTTCCACAATGGGCTGCAGGATCATGCTGGGCACGGCACAATCCAACAGATCCTCCGAAATCTCCTTTTCATAATGAATATCTCCGGAAAAGCGGACATTCAGGATATAAATATAATGATCGATCAACTCCAGTTCCTCCCGGAGCGTGACGATATCATTGCCCTTTTTCACATTATAGCGGAAGAAATCCGCCACATTCTGTATATAATCATAGGTTCGGTCCGCCCCCTCCATCATCGCCAGCTGAGCTCCGGCATTGAGGGTGTTGAACAGAAAATGGGGATTGATCTGCGCCTGCAGATATTTCAGCTGCGCATCCTTCAGATGGGATTCCATCAGAAGTTCCTTCTCCATCAGTGAACGCTGGATCTCCATACTCTGCCGCAGTCTCTCCAGATATTGTCTGATACTGATAACCATCTGGTTGAACGCTCCGGTTACCACGCCGATCTCATCCTCCGACTGCACCGGCAGAAGTTCCGTATCAAAATTTTCACCCGCCACTTCATTGGCCATTACCGTGAGCCTCTTCAACGGACTGATGATTTCTCCCGTCAGTTTTACCACAATGGCCACGCTGATCACTGCCACGATCGTCAGGGTAATGACACTGAACAGTTCAAAGCTGCGGAATGCCACTGACAGGCGGCTGTAGTTCTCGGAATTGCTGCGGAACTGTTCGTTATTCAGACTGTATATATAAGTATTTATGTACTCATACATCTGGGTGGCATTTTCATAGCGCACCCTGTATTTTTCCACGTTTCGTCCTCTCTTGGCTTCGATGGTCTGCCCCACCAGATCCAGATACTCCTCAGACATATGCCGGATGCTACGCTCCATCCGTCGAAAGGTGGCTTCCGTCACGTCATCACTCAACCCCTGTACCATCTGGGCATAAATCTGTTCACTGCGATAGAATTCCTCCAGGGAATCACTGGTCTTGGAATCCAGATACTCTGTCATGCTGTCCTGTACTGCCGTCAGGGCATCCGACAGTTCATTCAGCCGCAGATTCCCCTGATAGACCATATCGATTTCAGAGGACATGCTGTTGATGCCAAGGATCAGAATTACCGTCACCGCAAACACCACCAGATTTACCAGAATAAAAATGCTGCTCATCTTCGCCTGAAGAGACAGCTGCCGAAATTTCTTTGTCATACCCCGCCTCACTCTGCCTCTTCCTGTTTGCCTAAATACTCTTCCACGTTGCTCTGATCGATCACGGTAACATCTGCCGTAAAATACTGGCTCGTATAACCGTAATTGTAATATTCCTGCAACGCATCCACACAAAATGCCCCCATCTGTTCCGTGTCAATGGAGATCGTTGCTGTGATGACATTGCGTTCGATAGCCTTTAATATAGTATCCGTGTCATAATATCCGAGAATGGCGATCTCTCCCACACAGTTGTAATCCACCACAGCCTGGTAGACACAGGTCGTACTCAGTTCGTTCAGACAGATGATAATATCCGGAAGAGTCTGGTCCATAAAAATATCCCGGATGGACTCCTCGACGGAGAAGGTATTGGTGTCATCCACCGTGATCAGAGACATCTGGATCTCCGATCCCTGAAGCTTCTCCTGTTCCAGAGCATCCTGAATTCCGGAACACACGATATTCTGGGCAGAATTCAGTGCGTGAGCATTCATCAGTACCGCTACCTTTAACGGATCTTCTGTATCCTCTGCCGCTGCCAATTTCAGCACCTGTCTTCCATACTCTCTTCCCAGATTATAACTTCCCACACCCACAAAGCTGCATCTGGCACTGTGGGTATTGTCTCCATACAGGGTAACTACCGGAATTCCACGGTCTACCGCCTCATCAATCAGCTCCGACATCTCGTCACTTTCATCGGATTCCACCAGAATACCGTCCACACCGGATGTCATGGCGATCCGCATAAGGTCGGATCTGGAATATTCCTGAGACAAGTGCTCCCCCAGCAGGTCCACATATACATTTTCCGCCTGCCCCCGCTCATAGGCTCCGCGGTATACCGACTGCCAGAAGTCCGGCTTCCGATCCTCCGTGATCATCACATAATACTGGTCATATTTTTCCTTTTCTGTTACTTTATGAAACTCCCGCACATAGGAACGAAAAATAATTGTGCATATCGAAATGACTGCAATAACAAACACCAGAAACCCTATAATGATCCCCTGGCCTCTGTTTCTGCCCATTTTTTCAGCCTTATGACGCATATGTATCTCTCCCAAACCGGAATCCCTGACAGAATTCCGCCCAATCTACTGTTAAAGATACCATATAAAAATGCTATTTTCCACATTCGTGCAAAAATGTCCAAAAATATACAGATAGTCCACTAAAAAATGCTATTCCCCGGAACTAAAATACGGAAGGCTTATCGCCTTCCGCATTTTTATACTCTTGCATATAATTTTGCCATTTTATAAATCTTCTTCGCCAGCTTTGGATCCAGTGCATTCTTATCCATACGCCATTTCCAGTTGCATCCCAGAGTGGAGGGCGTGTTGATCCTGGCGCTGCTGTCCAGCTCCAGATAATCCTGCATGGGAATGATTGCGGTATCCGCACAGCTGGACAATGCTGCCCGGATGATCTCAAAGCAAAGCTTCTTGTCATTCTTATGTCCCAGATATTTCTTTGCAAATTTCTTGTCCTTCTCCAGCATATTCTGTAAGAACCCCACCGCAGTATCGTTATCGTGGGTTCCGGTATAGACCACACAGTTCTTGTCATAATTGTGCGGCAGATATTCACTGTCATTTCCGGCATCAAAAGCAAACTGAAGAATCTTCATTCCGGGATACCCGGTCTTCTTCACCAGCCGGATCACGCTGGGAGTCAGAAATCCCAGATCTTCCGCGATCACTTTCTTCCTGCCCAGTTTCTTCTTCATGACATCGAATAATTCGTAACCGGGGCCTTTTTCCCAATGGCCGTTCTCCGCCGTCGGATCTCCGTAAGGAACGAACCAGTATTCATCAAAGCCGCGGAAATGATCAATACGAAGCACATCATACAGCTGATAGCAATAGGCGATCCGCTGCATCCACCACGCATAACCGGTCTTCTTATGATAACTCCAGTCGTAGAGTGGGTTGCCCCATAACTGTCCGGTCTCGGAGAAACAATCGGGTGGACATCCCGCCACTCCGATGGGCCGGCCTTCCTTATCCAGCTGGAACAGCTTCGGGTTTGCCCAGGTATCGGCACTGTCAAATGCCACATAGATGGGAATATCCCCTACGATCTCAATACCTTTCTTATTGGCATAGGCTTTCAGTTCTTTCCACTGTTTTGCAAACAGGTACTGTTGGAAGCAATAAAATGCGATTTCTTCCGCCAGCTTCTTACGGTATTTGCGAAGTGCCGCTGCTTTTCTGAGACGGATGTCCTCGTCCCATTCCATAAAGCAGACACCGCCAAAAGCATTTTTCACCGCCATATACAGAGCGTAGTCATCCAGCCAGTACGCATTTTCCGTAAGGAATTTCTGATAGTCTCCGGTCTCTGTAAGACCCTGTTCCCTGGCATTGTCAAACGCAATTTTCAGGACTTTAAAACGGGACAGATAAATCTTCTCATAGTCCACATAATGCTCATTGTCTCCGAAATCATAGCTGTCACAGATCTCTTTTGTCAGATAGCCGTCTTCGATCAGAAGCTCCAGGTCAATATAGTAGGGGTTCCCCGCAAAGGTGGAAAAGGACTGGTACGGAGAATCGCCGTAGCCGGTAGGGCCTAACGGCAGGATCTGCCAGAGATGGTTGCCTGATTTTTCCAGGAAGTCCACAAAACGGTAACTTTCCTTACCGAAAGTTCCGATACCATATGTCGAGGGAATACTGGATATCGGCAGCAGAATTCCCTGTTTTCTTACATTTTTCTTCATAGCTTTTGTATTCCTTTATATTTCTGTGCTTTCGTACATTACTTATCCGATGCTCTCTGATTAAAAAAATAACTATTCAGTCCTTGTCATGAGCTCTGAATAGTTATTTCGAGTGGAAGCAAGGGGGCTCGAACCCCTGACCTTTCGCGTGTGAGGCGAACGCTCATCCCGGCTGAGCTATGCTTCCATAATTACGCAATGCGGATAACAGGACTTGAACCTGCACGTCTGTTGACAATAGAACCTAAATCTATCGCGTCTGCCACTTCCGCCATATCCGCTTACTAACTGCCATATCTGACGATTAGCTTAAAACCTTGACAAACGGGAATGCTCTCTGCCAAAGGACCTTGAATAATTATACTCTTCCTTCCTTTTGCTTGTCAAGCATCCCCGCCGCATCTGTTTCTATTTTATTCTGTAATCTCTCTTGTCGTTACTGGTTCTCCAATGTGGCATATGATCTTTTTATAGATCCTTACGAGGAAATAGGTACTTAAGAGCAGGCTGGCCAGTTCCGCGATGGGAAAGGCACACCCTGTCTCTTATACACATCTCCGAGCCCACGAGACCGTACTAGATCTCGT
>ENA-OYYL01000158-OYYL01000158.1-human-gut-metagenome-genome-assembly--contig:-NODE-158-length-11498-cov-4.422704_pt1 | contig 11498 bp, 5 predicted proteins | sample MGYA00244064_ERZ653450 | MGnify/ENA primary metagenome ERZ653450 (study PRJEB26926, sample SAMN06164966) | human gut metagenome | biome: ENVO:00009003; feature: ENVO:2100002; material: ENVO:00002003... | reverse complement strand
CGGCAGCGTCAGATGTGTATAAGAGACAGGCTTTATGCTAAGTGGATGGACGATATCCGCGATGCGCAACGGGAAGACGGATGCATACCTGATGTAGTGCCGGCCTATTATTACTACTATACAGACAACGTGACTTGGCCGTCAACCTTCATTTTCATCAGTAATATGCTGTATGAACAATATGGAAATCCGGGAGCCATCTGCAAGCATTATCCCGCCATGAAGCAATGGATGGAGCACATCCGCACAGAGTTCATGAACCAATCGCATATCATCACCCGCGACCGTTACGGCGATTGGTGTCTTCCGCCCGAATCTCCCGAATTAATACATTCGAAAGACCCGGCCCGCATTACCGATGGTAAACTGATAGCAACCGCCTATTACTACAAGCTACTGCAATATATGATAAAGTTTGCACAGCTTCAGTTAGATATGCCCCACACTCCGGATATTGCCGGACAGCTGCACCACCAGCAGTTAGCTGAGGATATTCAGGAATATCAGGAACTGGCAGAACACGTAAAAGAAGGTTTCAACAAAACCTTCTGGAATCAGGAAAAACAATATTACAGCAATAATACCGTTACAGCCAACCTTCTCCCACTGGCATTCGACATGGTACCGGATACGGAAAAAGAAACCGTTGCCCGGCAAATCATTCATAAAACGGTAGACTATTACAATGCCACCATTCAATGCGGAGTTATTGGCGTACAATGGCTGATGCGCGAGCTTGTAAGAATGGGACGCACAGATGTAGCATACGTTCTGGCTACCCATACCAAATATCCCGGATGGGGATACATGGCAGCCAACGGAGCTACCACCATCTGGGAGTTATGGAACGGGAACACAGCTGATCCGGCCATGAACAGCGGTAACCACGTCATGTTACTGGGTGATTTCCTCCCCTATTGCTATCAACATCTGGCAGGTATCCGGAATGCAGCTCCCGGTTTCAAGGAAATCCAGATGAAACCTGCTTTCGAACTGGAAGAAGTAGGATTTATTCGTGCTTCTCACATTACACCTTATGGCAAAGTAACAAGTAACTGGTCACAAACAGCTACCGGGTATTCCTGGGAAATCAGTGTACCTGCCAATAGTACGGCTACTATATGGCTGCCCAATGCGGATACCTCCGCCCTCACCGAAAACGGAAAGCCATTGAAGCAATCCGAAGGTTTACAAATACTCCGCCAGGAAGACGGATACACAGTTTGTAAGATAGGTTCGGGGAAATATAACTTCCATATTAAAAAGAACATATCATACGGAAAAGGAAGAAAAGGCCTGCTGGAGGATGACTTTATCTGTCGGAAGCCTTCCTTCCCGGAGAGCCATGCGGCTACTATTGTAGAAGGACGTCGCGGAATAGTGGCAGCCTGGTTCGGGGGAACCAAAGAGAAGAATCCCGATTGTTGCATTTGGGTTAGCCGCAAGACAAAAACAGGCTGGACAGAACCACAAATGGTTGCGGACGGTGTATTGGACGGAACCAAATACGCCTGCTGGAATCCCGTACTGACCGAAACACCGAAAGGAGAACTACAGCTTTATTATAAAATAGGTGTGAACGTAGCCGGATGGAGTGGTCATGTCGTTACTTCAAAAGACGGTGGAAAAACATGGAGCAAATCCCGGGCACTTCCCGAAGGCTTCCTTGGTCCCATCAAAAACAAGCCTGTATGGATCGGCAAGCGAATGATCTGCCCCAGCAGTACGGAAGATGAGAACGGTTGGCGGATTCATTTCGAAATCAGCGATGATGAAGGAAAGACCTGGCGAAAGATTGGTCCTATAACTGCTTCCGAAATTGTGGAAACAGATCAGGTGAAGTTCAGTAATCAGAAGCATAAAACCATACAAGTGATACAGCCCACCATCCTGACACATAAAGACGGAAAGTTACAAGCTTTATGCCGTACCCAGAACAACGGCTCCGTTGCTACCACCTGGAGTGAAGACAACGGAGAAAGCTGGAGTCCGGTAACATTCATTGACTTGCCCAACAACAATTCCGGCATTGATGGAATCACGCTGAAAGACGGGCGGCACTTGCTGGTATACAACCACTATCGCTACATCAAAGGAAAACGGAAAGAACGTACTCCCATCAATGTAGCAATCAGTGACGACGGTATGCATTGGAAAGCGGCCGTGGTATTAGAAGATTCGCCGATCAACCAATATTCATACCCCTCAGTCATTCAGGGTAAAGACGGAAAGGTACACATTGTTTATACCTGGAGGAGACAGCGCATCAAGTATGCCTGCCTCGATCCCCAACAGGTGGAAGTCACCTCTTTTGAGGAAGCCGGTTGGAAGGAATAACTCACAAAGGCGACAGTATTTATATCAAAATGGAAAAGGAATTACGGTAGGTTTGCACTACTTTTGTAGCAAATTAGTTATATATTTAAAACCATGAAGAAGAATATCTTTACAGTATTGCTATTATTGTGCGGTCTTTCTGTCACAGCAGAAGCACAAGAAACCCAAAAGAGTTTCAAGGTGGAAGTAAGTAACACCTGGAACAAGGCAAAAGCGGACGAACCGGTAGTAATCAAACTCAGTGAAATCAGTCCACAGTTCCGGGTACGTTCGGCAGTAGTCATGAACGGAAGCGAAGAAATACCTTCGCAATTGGATGACCTGAATGGCGACCTCCGTCCGGATGAACTTGCATTTGTCATCGACCTGCCTGCCAAGAGCAAGAAAACAGTGACCGTCACTCTGTCTTCCGCCAAAAGCGACAAGACTTATCCTGCCCGTGTATATGCCGAGATGCTGGTAAGCGACAAGCGAGGCAAGCATGTCCCCGTACATTCGGTAACCATTCCGGGAACCAGTAACATCTACAATCAGATGCATCACCACGGTCCGGCTTTCGAATCTGAACTGGTGGCATATCGCCTGTACTTTGACAAGAAGCAAACAGTCGACATCTATGGCAAATTCAATAAAGGCTTTGAAATCAAAGAATCACAGTTCTATCCCACCGATGAACAACTGGCACGTGGCTTCGGAGACGATGTCCTGTTGGTAGGCGGCAGCTGCGGTTTAGGTGCGCTGAAAGGCTGGGACGGCAAGAAATCCACTCATATCGAACCTGTATCCACGCTTACCGAGCGCATCATTGCCTACGGTCCGGTACGCACCATCGCCGAAATAGAAGTGACAGACTGGCAATATCAAGGTTCGGAACTACGCATGACGAACCGCTACACCCTCTACGGCGGACACCGCGATGTGTTTGTAGAAACCTTCTTTGAAGAACCATTGAAAGACGAAATCTTCTGTACCGGTGTAATAGACATCAAAGGCTCTGTATCTTACTCCGACCACAAAGGCCTGATAGGTTGCTGGGGAACGGACTGGCCCGTAAACGACACCGTGAAGTACGCTAAAGAAACCGTAGGACTGGGCACATACATTCCGCAAAAGTACGTAAAGGCCGAAGTGAAAGACAAGGCTAATTACCTGTACACCATCGGTGCCAAAGGCAGCAAATATTTCACCCACAATATCACATTCACTTCCATGAAAGAAACCTTCGGCTATAAAACTCCCGAAGCATGGTTCGCCTATATCCGCGAATGGAAAGAAGAACTGGAACATCCGGCAGTGGTGAAAGTGATGAAGTGATAGGGTGATAAAGTGACATTCGTAACCAATCACTAATAACTAATCACTAATAACTAAAAACGTATCATGAAAGCAAGAAAGACCTTGATGAGTCTATGCCTGTTGCTCGCCCTTCCGCTGGCAGCACAGCAGAAAAATTATGTTTCCGAGGTATGGGTAGCCGACCAGGGAAACGGTAAGTACAAGAACCCGGTACTCTATGCAGACTATTCCGACCCGGATGCCTGCCGTGTAGGAGATGATTACTACATGACATCTTCCAGTTTCAACTGTTTGCCCGGATTGCAGATACTCCACTCCAAAGATTTGGTGAACTGGACTATCATTGGCGCTGCCGTACCTTACGCTCTGCCCCCAATAGAAACTCCCGAACGTCCTGAACATGGTAACCGCGTATGGGCACCTGCCATCCGCCATCACAACGGTGAGTTTTACATCTTCTGGGGAGATCCCGATCAAGGTGCTTTCATGGTAAAAGCCAAAGATCCGAAAGGACCGTGGACTGAGCCTGTACTGGTGAAACCGGGTAAAGGCATCATCGACACTTGTCCGCTTTGGGACGAAGACGGCAAAGTGTATATGGTACATGCCTACGCAGGTAGCCGTGCCGAGCTGAAGAGCGTAATCACCATTTGCGAACTGAATGCTGAAGCTACCAAGGCCATCACTCCGTCACGTATCGTATTTGACGGACATGAGGCGCACCAGACCTGTGAAGGACCAAAATTCTACAAGCGTAACGGATATTACTACATCTTCCATCCGGCAGGTGGTGTACCTACAGGTTGGCAGGTAGTGCTCCGTTCGAAGAATGTATACGGACCGTACGAATGGAAAACCGTGCTTGCACAAGGTAATAGCCCTGTGAATGGCCCTCACCAAGGTGCATGGGTAGATACCCCAACCGGAGAAGACTGGTTCTTCCACTTCCAGGATGTAGGCGCTTATGGCCGACTGGTACATCTGCAACCCATGAAATGGGTGAATGACTGGCCCGTAATCGGTATCGACAAAGACGGTGACGGTTGTGGTGAACCTGTAATGACTTACAAGAAACCGAACGTAGGTAAGACCTATCCCATCTGCACTCCGCAGGAAAGTGACGAGTTCGACGGTTATACTTTGTCTCCGCAATGGCAGTGGCATGCCAATATCAACGAGAAGTGGGCATACTACGCAGGAGACCAAAGCATCGTACGCCTGTATTCTTACCCGGTAGTGAAAGAATACAAGAATCTGTTCGATGTTGCCAATCTGCTGTTACAGAAGGCTCCGGCCCCCAACTTCACTGCTACCATGAAACTGACTTTCAAGCCGGTAGATAAATACAAAGGCGAACGTACCGGATTGGTAGTGATGGGTATGGACTATGCCGGACTGATCCTGGAGAATACAGACAAAGGGCTGGTTCTCTCGCAAGTATCCTGTCTGAAGGCAGACAAAGGCACACCGGAACAAGTAAACGGTACGGTAGACCTGACAGACAACACCATCTATCTGAAAGTAAAATTCAGCAGCGATGCCAACAAAAAGATTTCAAAGAGTGAAGGCGGACATGATCTGCTGGTTATGTGTGACTTCAGTTATAGTCTTGATGGAAAGAAATACCAGCCTCTTGGCAAGTCATTCCAGGCTAAAGAAGGAAAATGGATCGGTGTCAAGGTAGGTACTTTCTGTACCCGTCCTGCAATTACTACCAATGACGGTGGTTGGGCAGATGTAGACTGGTTCCGCATTACGAAGAAATAAGATATTTCTAAGCGTGCAAGTTACGCTATAATACAGAGCCTCCGGATGTATAAGTGTATGACATCCGGGGGCTTTTTTTGCTCATAACGGTATAGAAAGGAATAAGACTCACCACAGATTACACAGATTGACACAAATTTTATTTTACTGATGATTAGATTAATAAATCTGTGTGAATCTGTGTAATCTGTGGTGAATTAATTCATAACCGGAAAGAAATGAATCAACTCATTACAGGTTGTTTGAACGAAATGCCTTATATTTGCGTTCATAAAGAAAAGAAAGTAAGAAAAATGAAGAAACTCGTAATTTTTGATTTAGACGGTACCCTCCTAAACACCATTGCCGATCTGGCACAAAGTACCAATCATGCATTAGCCGCCTTAGGATATCCCACACATGAAGAACAAGAGTACAACTTCATGGTTGGAAATGGTATCAACAAACTTTTTGAGCGTGCTCTGCCCGAAGGAGAAAAGACGGAAGAAAATGTCCTGCGCATACGAAAAGAATTTGTACCCTATTATGACCAACATAATGCAGACAAAAGCCGCCCCTACCCCGGCATCACGGAACTTCTAACCGAACTACAGACCAAGGGAGTCCAACTTGCAGTCGCTTCCAACAAATATCAAGCAGCTACAGAGAAACTAATTGCCCACTATTTTCCTACAATTCGTTTCATCGCTGTCTTTGGCCAACGTGAAGGGGTAAACGTAAAACCCGATCCCACCGTCGTATACGATATCCTGAAAATAGCAAAGACAGCCAAAGAAGATGTTCTCTATGTAGGAGATTCCGGCGTAGACATGCAGACAGCTATCCATGCAAATATAACCTCCTGCGGAGTGACCTGGGGATTCCGCCCACGCACTGAACTGGAAACCTTCCATCCTGACTACATTGTGGATAAGGCTGAGGAGATTATCGAGAGCGTCTTGAAAGACTAAATTCAGCCTCTACTGCCTGAATCTTGCCACCGTATCAGCAAGGTCTTGCCAATAAATAGGCAAACGGTATGCATCATTTTTACTCCTTTTTAAATAGATATTACCCCTGAAAGTGCCGAAAACTGCCTAACCTTGCAACTGAAATACAAAAAATGAAAAACAATGATGAAGAAATGGTTATCGACATGCTTTGCCGCAATCTGCATAAGCAGTAGCTTGCAGGCACAGCTGGAAAATGAAACTCTCAAATTATGGTACGATGGACCCGCCACACAATGGGTAGAAGCTTTGCCACTAGGCAACGGACGTATAGGCGCCATGGTCTTTGGCGACCCTGTACACGAACAATTCCAATTGAATGAAGAAACCGTATGGGGAGGTTCTCCTTACAACAACACCAATCCCAAAGCCAAAGACGCTTTGCCACGGATCCGCCAACTCATCTTTGAGGGCAAGAATAAAGAGGCACAAGAGCTTTGCGGCCCCACCATCTGTTCGCCATCCGCCAACGGGATGCCTTATCAGACTGTAGGTTCCCTGCATCTTGACTTTGATGGAATCAACAATTACAACGATTATTATCGTGATCTGGACATTGCAAAGGCAATAGCTACCACCCGCTTCACCGCCAATGGAGTAACCTATACCCGTGAAGCCTATACTTCTTTCCCCGATCAGGTCCTGGTAATCCGCTTGACAGCTTCACAAAAGAAGAGCATCTCATTCACTGCAAAATATACCACGCCTTATAAAAGTAATGTGGTACGCAGTATCTCCTCCCGCAAAGAATTACAGTTGAGCGGAAAAGCTAACGACCACGAAGGTATCGAAGGCAAAGTGGAATTCACCGCCCTCACCCGCATAGAGAACAGTGGTGGCAGTCTGGAAGCAACATCAGACAGCACCCTGCAAGTCAAAAATGCCAATAGCGTTACATTATACGTATCCATCGGCACCAACTTCGTAAACTATAAGGATGTATCGGGCAATGCACTCAGCACTGCACAGAAATACCTGAAACAGGTCAACAAGAACTATGCGAAGAATAAAGCCGCCCATATCAATGCATATCAGAAGTACTTCAACCGAGTATCTCTGGACCTGGGGCGCAATGCTCAAGCCGACAAGCCGACAGATGTACGCGTCAAAGAGTTCAGTACAAGCTTCGATCCGCAAATGGCTGCTTTATACTTCCAATTCGGACGCTACCTGCTGATATGCAGTTCACAGCCCGGCGGGCAAGCCGCCAATCTGCAAGGTATCTGGAACTACCAGCTACGTGCTCCTTGGGATGGCAAATATACTACTGATATCAATGTAGAAATGAACTACTGGCCTGCCGAAAGTACCTCCCTGCCCGAAATGCACGAACCTTTCCTGCAATTAGTAAAAGAAGCAGCCATACAAGGGCGCGAAAGTGCCGCCATGTACGGTTGTCGCGGTTGGACATTGCATCACAATACGGATATCTGGCGTAGCACCGGTGCCGTAGACGGACCAAGCTACGGAGTATGGCCCACTTGTAACGCTTGGTTCTGCCAGCATCTGTGGGATCGTTACCTCTTCTCCGGCGACAAAAACTATCTAGCCGAAGTATACCCCCTGATGCGTGGTGCCTGCGAATTCTACCTCGATTTTTTGGTACGTGAACCCGAGAATAACTGGCTGGTAGTAGCCCCCTCCTATTCTCCTGAAAACAGTCCCGTAGTAAATGGCAAACGTACATTTGTTGTAGTTGCCGGAACCACGATGGACAATCAGATGGTTTACGATTTATTCTACAATACGATTGCCGCTGCCGGTTTAATGAACGAAAACACCGCTTTCACCGACAGTTTACAGACTGTAGTTAACAATTTAGCCCCTATGCAGGTAGGCCGTTGGGGACAGTTACAGGAGTGGATGCACGACTGGGATAATCCCAAAGACCGTCATCGCCATGTTTCTCATCTCTGGGGTTTGTATCCGGGACGCCAAATCAGTGCCTACAACTCTCCCATCCTGTTTGAAGCTGCCAAGAAGTCTTTAACAGGTCGTGGCGATCACTCTACCGGTTGGTCAATGGGTTGGAAAGTGTGCCTGTGGGCGCGTCTGCTCGATGGTAACCATGCCTATAAACTGATAACCGAACAGTTGCACCCCACTACCGATGAAAAGGGACAAAACGGTGGTACTTATCCGAACCTGTTCGATGCACACCCGCCTTTCCAGATTGACGGTAACTTTGGCTGTTCTGCCGGTATTGCCGAAATGTTCGTTCAGAGCCATGACGGAGCTATCCATCTTCTTCCGGCATTGCCCGACGTATGGAAACAGGGAACATTGAAAGGTATCCGTTGCCGTGGCGGCTTTACAGTGAAAGAGATGAAGTGGGAAAACGGAGAATTACAAACAGCCGTTATCACTTCCAATATTGGCGGTACACTCCGCATACGGACCCAGATTCCTTTGTATCTGAATGGGGAAAAATTGACTCCAAGTGTCCAAGAGGTATCTGACAACCCACTATTACAATCACAGAGCATCCGCAAACCACTGATTGCTGCCAATGCACCGGTTTGCATACCGGAATATGCACAGACTTATGTGTATGATATCGAAACAAATGCAGGAAACGAATACATTCTGACCGCAAGAAATCAATAAGAATAAATAGTAACCAAAACTATAGGGATACCGGCAAAAGTCAGTCGTCACTATGTTAAAACGTCAAGAGGGGAGCAATAAACTCCCCTCTTTTCTGTTATATAACATCATTTAGATAACTCACAAAAACATTATAGACAGTAAATAACAAAAAATACCACCCTAAAAACAGATATTACACATATATATTTTCACATCCCTATACATTTGCAGCAACGAATTAACAGTGTGCCCGAACACACATAACGAAAAAAATCATACTTAATTAATAACATGCAAAGAATGTCTAACAAAATGAAAAACATGCGCGCCGCGCTACTATTCTGTTTAGTAGCCGTGATATCGCTTAGCGTATCAGCGCAAAATGTAACCGTAACAGGTACTGTGACAGACAAGACGGGAGAAACCGTTATCGGTGCTTCCGTAGTACAGAAAGGGAATACCAGCAACGGTACTATTACCGATATTGATGGTAATTTCTCCCTTAGTGTTCCCGCCAATTCCACATTGGTATTCTCTTATGTGGGTATGACTTCTCAGGAAATACCCCTGAAAGGCAAAACAAAAGTTGAAGTAGTTATGGAAGACGATGCACAGGCTTTGGAAGAGGTTGTGGTTATCGGTTACGGTACAGCAAAGCGTAAAGACCTGACCGGCTCCGTTGCCACCGTAAGCTCTGAGACACTAGCTGCTGTTCCTGTTGCTTCTGCTACCGAAGCATTGCAAGGTAAAATGGCCGGTGTACAAATTACCACCACGGAAGGTTCACCCGACGCAACAATGTCTATCCGTGTGCGCGGTGGTGGCTCTATCACACAGAGCAACGAACCACTGTTTATTGTTGACGGTTTCCCGGTAGAAAGTATCTCCGACATACCTCCCACTGACATTGAAGACATCACAGTTCTGAAAGATGCCTCCTCCACAGCCATTTACGGTTCACGTGGTGCCAACGGTGTAATCATTGTGACCACCAAGAGCGGAAAAGAAGGTAAAATGAGTGTCAGCTATAATGCTTACTATAGCTGGAAGAAAGTAGCTAATAAACTGGACGTGCTCTCAGCCAGAGATTATGCCAATTGGCAATATGAATTGGGGCTGCTAACGGATAAGGCAGACAAATATTCCCAGTATTTTGGCAACTATCAGGACTTGGATATGTATGATGATGTAGCCACTAACGACTGGCAAGATCTGACATTTGGCCGCACCGGACATACTTTCAATCATAACATCAGCCTGAATGGTGGTAGTGATAAGATGAAATATGCTTTCAGTTATTCGCACATGGATGATAAAGCCATCATGCAGATGTCCGACTTCAAACGCGACAATGCGAATCTGAAATTAAGCCACAAGCCCATTAAGAACATAACCATTGACCTCAGTGCACGTTTCTCACGTACTAAGATTAATGGTGGTGGTGCCAACGACGCCAACAGTTCGCTGAATACTGACAAGCGACTGAAATATGCCGTACAATACACCCCATTCCCGGTTCCCGGCTTGTCCGATGAACTCAACTCCGACAACGAAGAGCCCAGTTCCTTGCTGATTAATCCATTGACTTCATTAATTGATAACGATACCCGCAAAGAACGCACTACTTATAATCTTGGTGCAGGCTTTACTTGGGAAATCATCAAGAACCTACGTTTCAAATCTGAATTCGGTTACGATGACTATCGCTACAATACTGATAGATATTATGGTCCCAGTACCTATTACGTACGTAACACTCCCTCCTCTACCAATCAGGGAAAACCGGCTGTAACACTGACTCGTCAAAGTCGCAGTACTATTCGTAATACGAATACCGTGAACTACGACTTTAAAAAGCTGATTAAAGACGAAAAGCATCACTTAAATGCCTTGATTGGCCAAGAATATGTGATAGCCAAAAATAACAAAATCACCAATACTTCACATGGCTTCCCCAGCACCTTTACTGCGGACGACTGCATTAACCTGATGACCCAGGGAACTCCTTTTGAAATCACCAATTATTCGGATCCGAATGACGTATTGCTTTCTTATTTCGGCCGTTTGAATTATGACTATGACAGTAAATATTTGTTCAGCGGAACGTTCCGCGCCGACGGCTCTTCCAAGTTTGCCCGCGGCAACCGTTGGGGATATTTCCCGTCAGCCGCCTTGGCTTGGCGTGTATCTTCCGAACCATTTATGGAAAGCACCCACAATTGGTTGGACGACTTGAAGCTTCGTTTCAGCTATGGTACTGCAGGCAATAATAATATCCCGTCCGGACAATTAAATCAGGAATACGAAGCCAAGGCTACTACCTGGATCAACGGCTATCCCTCTTACTGGGCTCCTTCCAAAACAATGTCTAACCCGGACTTAACTTGGGAAACCACCATTACCCGAAACCTCGGTTTGGACTACACCCTGCTGGGAGGCAAACTAAGCGGTACCTTGGAAGCTTACTGGAACCTGTCTCTTATACACATCTGACGCTGCCGACGAAGCTAGAAGTGTAGA
>ENA-OYYL01000152-OYYL01000152.1-human-gut-metagenome-genome-assembly--contig:-NODE-152-length-11664-cov-10.513222_pt1 | contig 11664 bp, 11 predicted proteins | sample MGYA00244064_ERZ653450 | MGnify/ENA primary metagenome ERZ653450 (study PRJEB26926, sample SAMN06164966) | human gut metagenome | biome: ENVO:00009003; feature: ENVO:2100002; material: ENVO:00002003... | reverse complement strand
GCAGCGTCAGATGTGTATAAGAGACAGCAATAAAACTGTATTCTCAATGCCACTCATCATCAATTCAGTATCATTTTTATCGCCTACTATAATCCTATAATCGCTTGCTCTATCTTCATACGAATTAGGTGTAGCAACTACTGTGTAATTACAAACAGTCACATCATCGGAAGGTTTATCAATATAACCCCAATTTTTTGCCTGTCTATAATTCGTTCCTTTATTCAGAACCTGATTTCCATTCTCATCGTAAACTTTAATATTTGTGCCTACATAGCCCTTTCTAACTAAACATACGGCAGCAGAATCCATCTGTGAAAAGTCTATTGAAAAATCATATGTAGCAGAATCTTTTTCTGAGGTAAAACTACCTTCAAACGCCTGATATGTTTCTTTCGCAGGTGCTTCAATAACTTTAATTGAATATCCAACCACGCGAGAATACTCTCCTGCACTATCTTCTACCTGATAATATAAATAGTATGTTCCCGGATCTGTAATCTGTACAACAAATCCCCCATTGATTGTTCCAATAATATAATCTACTGCACTTCCATCCACATAACGGGAAGCTATTGTGTCCCCATCTTCATCTGTATCATTATAGAAAAATGCAATTCTTGTATCTGTTGTAATCTGCCCTTCTGATAAAGAGTCTTCGTTTACTATAACTGGAATTAAATTAGCTGTTGGTGCAGTTCTTTCCATTTCAGTATCAACCGAAATACTGTCAGTAAGATTTTCAGCCATATTATCCATTGACACTGTATCATCCAATTCTATTTCTCCTTTTTCTTCAAAAATAGAATCTAATGATCTAAATCCAACACGTTCAGTATATTCCATACTCTGTGTCTGTATTTGATTTTCCTCCGTTGTTACTTTGACAGGCTCTAAATCATTTTCCTCAATATCTGTGTTATTGTTTTCCTGCTCTGCCAACCATTCATCATACGTCATGTTGGTAATTGTTTCTTCCGCAAATGCAGTAGTTGTAGTTACTGAAAACAACATACATATTGCTACTGCAAATGCAAAAATTTTCGTTACTTTCTTCATTATGTTACCTCCTTATTTTTCTTTTTTATCGACAAGCATCTTACAATTCATGTATATGCTGCCCACAGCTTTTCTCAATGAAATTAATAGGATATATATCTTTTAATCTCTACTCATTTTTTACATTAAGAAAAGGTGTTTTTCAATACTCTTTGCAGAAAATGACCAATTTTTGCAGGAAATGACCATATAAACAAAAATTAACCGAGTAGAAAGTAAAAAACATTTTCTTGCCCAAAACAGAAAAGTGGACGATTATTCTTTAACTGTGTAAAAAACAATCATCCACTAAAAACTCTGTCTATTCTTACTGTCTTAATTTGAATACCGAAACCATACCGCTAAGTGTAGTAGCCTGAGCTGTAAGTTCCTCACTTGTCGCTGATGTTTCCTGTGCCACATCCGAATTATTCTGAACAACTTCAGCAATTCTTTCTTCGGTTGCCTCTACCTGCTCCATACTGTCTGCCTGTTCAATGGAAATTTCTTTTATTTTTTCGCACTGTCTCACTCGCCTATATACCTCTGATCTTGTAATTTCATATTTGAATATAATCATATCATATTTTCCTCATATACATTTATTTAAGATTCAGCGTATTACTATTGGAATGCTCAAAATAAAAAGATACAGAAATGTATAATTGTTGATAATATACATCTCTGCATCTTTGGAATTTTACAAATAATTTTTTTCTAGCAGTTATACGCTACCTTTAATGTCATTGTAACCGTTGATATCGGATAAATATTTTCACTATATGACACACAAATCATTCATTGCCATATTTTCTTTTCTGATTATCTTCCATCAAAAAGATACACTTACTTCTCCTAACGGTGCTAAATAATCAATATACAACATTGCGTTTGTAGAATAACTTGCATTTACATAGGACAAACCATTCATCCAATTTACCTTTACTTTTGTGTTATAGGTTCCCATCATAGAACCTTCATCTGGATAATAATCAATCATCTTCTGGTTTAGATTAGCCATATTCGCAATTGTCTTGTACGAATAAGAATTAGGTGACTGATACATCATATCAGCAGATTTAATATATGTGTTAAAGTATGATGAACCCATATCTTGGAAAGTGACTCTGTATAAAGCAAACAAATCTTCTGTTCCATTACTTACAGATATAGTTACACCAGAAGCTTGATATGTTTGTGAACTTGAAGAACCATCCCATTTTACACTTCCATTAAATACACCACCTGCACTGTATGTCTGCTGAATTGGCAAAGGATTTCCCGTAAACATAGCATAATGATGATTGCCTTCATTGCCCTTATTATCCCAAAACATAATATAATAATTTCCCGCAGTTAGTTTGCATGTATAAACTGTTTTGTCGTAATTATCATATTTTACTGCTGTTCTGTAAAAGAGAAGCAAATCTTCATATGCGTCTGACGATGTATCCAGTACTGGATTTAATTCTGCGTCATAAATCTGAAATGCAACATTTTTATCAAGTAAAACAGTTACAGAATTTAATGCTTTATTACTGCTTACTTTATGGTAATATACATGTGCACCTACTATTGATTGTTCTGTTGCCCATGTATCATTGACATATCCTTCTCTTACCGCAGAACTATACTGTGAATTGCTAGGTGCATCCAATAGTTCTGTTGCGGCTGGATAAAGTAACCCATCATTATAATATGGATATGTTGAATATACTTCTGTATCTGTTGACCACTTCTGTGTAAACGTATATGGTGTTGTTCCATAACTCCATCCATATTTTGTCGCAGTTCCTTTCCTTGCCTGAATTGTGTCATCTCCATCTGACACACTAATTACTTCATCCGGGTCAACAAGTTCAGACATTTGAATATCAGAAACTGACTCTAATGAAAATAAATTTTCTTCTGTCTCTTCACTCAATGGTAATGTAATCTGACTTCTGTCTACCGTTGTTGATGTTTGCAACTCTGCTGCCTTAACAGGACTTGAAATTGTCATTGTTAATAGCAGAGTTGAAAATAATGTTGCTGCCCAAATTTTTTTGTTTGTCATCTCGTTTCCTCCAAAAAATATTTATTTTGACACTCGATCTTTTATCTGAATTGTACTCTCTAACATGATAAACTGTACATTCAACTCAGACATAATATCTTTGTGCTGTGTCCGTTTATATGCTAAAATTTCCCGGATATCGCTTGCATAATCCTGATAGGTCAGATTTTCGCCCGGATTGTTTAACAGGTCATCCAGTGTTTTTGGCAGACCATGTATCATTGCATTTTCCACCGAAAGGTCTCCAAGCGATACGCTGCCGCCAGTTGCCTTATATAAAAATTTTTCCACATCCACCGCAGCTTGTAACAGATACTTTTCTTTATCGGACAATGCCTGTATTTCCGAATCCATAGAAAAATAAATATCCATCAGATCATCCGAATACTTTGACAAAACATCCTCTATCTTCTGTTTCATTGCATTATCATTAATGCCATCGACACTTACCTGACCATCCGCCCCAATTTTTATGGAAAACATGGAATCTGAAATATCAATTCCCGCTTCTTGCAAATCTGCAAATATCCTGTCTTTTACTGTGGTATTCATTTTTGCACTTGCATTCGCACTATCCAGCTCTGCTGCAGTACAAAAGATATTTAAAAGTGCATTTTCCTGTTCCGTCAGTTCTCCTCCTGCCGCTTTTTTTTCCAGTAAATTATGAATCTGCTCATCATCCGGCACTGCCTCACCCTGCATGATTTCTTCTGCCTGTTCCTTATGCAATTTCTCCATCTGCTCCGTATAACAGGCTTTATACTTCTGCCGGATTTCCTTAATTGCACGCATTTCCTCAGTATCGGTTAAGCCTTCCTGCATCTGCTTCCTGACTGTCCCTGCATACTTCTGAACCTCTGCCATTTCCTGATAAGCTCCATGACTTTTATCCGCTTGCGTTGTCTGAAAAGAAAGATGATATTCGGCATCTGGGTTTACCATTGAACCGTTCTTTGCCTGTACCTTTACGGTATAACCTCTGTTGTCTGTATTCCAGTTCGGTATGGTAATACTAAGACCACCATTTCCATTATCTTTCCCAATGCCGACCTGATTGCCTTCCTCATCATACAAAACCATCTCATAATCACAGCCTTCCGGTATATGATCTAAAGTGATCGTAATATCCTTATTATAGGTATCCTTCGCGAAACTTAATGCCCGGTACTCTGTAATATTGAATTTGTAATAATCCACATCTTCCGTATCCGATAAATTTCCCTTTAAATATCCATCCGGCTTATTGATAAGTGCCGTCAGATCCAGTGTTCTTCCAAACACATCCTGATCCGTATATTTATTGGTTTTCCAGAAATAATCATTGGAAACTTTACTGTTTTCTACTGCTATATTTTTATCAGTGGGTAAACCTTTTTTCTTAAACTCATACCCTACAAGCTGCGTTTGCATTTCTACTGTGCGAGTTTTTACCATCTGTTCATTCTCCTTGTGTATAATTACTTTTCATAATCATAATACTTTTCTGAAACTGTACTCATACATATCCGAATACATGTTATCATGCGGTTGGGGCGTCAGCCTTCTATCCAATGCCGCCATATCCACCGTAAAACCACTGTCTGCCACAGAGAACGCTCCATTGCTGAATTGAAACTCCGAAGTAAAATCAGGAATCCCCAGATCACCACTTATCCGGTTATGTCCTATGATATTTATCAATGCATTCTTTATCCGCTCTATCTTGGCGTTGTCCTTTGTTTTGTTGATCAGATCAGCAGCTTTTCCCGGCAGCCCGCCAATCTTTCCGTCTGGTGTCAGGTAAAGGTTCTCCAGAGAAATATCTTCTCCCGTAACCCCTTTTAAGTAACGCCTGACTTCCTGCACATCCGTGGCATACTGATAGGTATTGGACGACAGATTTCCCACACTGTCAGCAATTCCTGTGTAATACTGATACATCCGGTCACTGTACTTTTCCTCTACCAGTTTCTGAACCTGCTCCCAGACTTCCTTATCTTCGATACCGCTCACTGTTACATTCCCATTGCTTTCAATCTTTATCTGCATTCCCTCCAGCTCATCACGGGAGATACCTTTGCTTTCCAGATCCTTTACAAAATCCTCGGAAAAATCATTTTTCAGTTCCGCCTTCTGCTGTGCTTTCTTAAAATCTTTCAGGTTTGCAAAAATCTTCACATACTCCGTTTCCGCATCATCCAGTGTCTTTCCTTCTGCCATGTCCTGCAACAATTCATCCACTGTGCGCCCGCCTTTGTATTGTTTTTCTTCCGGCAGACTTTCAAACTGCTTCTGGTGGAGTTTCTCCATTTCTTTTGTATAATTTTTCTCTGTATCCATCAGGACTTCATTATATTTGTCGAGGCATTCCCTCCAATTTTCATCTTTCCGGCTGTATGCACCGTGAAGGTTCCCGAATGCCTCCCTTATGGCATCGGTCTTTTCCTGTTCTTTATTTTCCGTAACCTTGAAACTGATTTTATAATAATCATCTGGAGAAACTTCTTCCCCATTTTTGTTTTCTATTTTGATACAATATTTATTGGTATTTGTATCCCAGTTCGGGATGGTCAGTGTTTTCCGTCCTTCCCCATCCCATTCTGCCTTTCCGACCTGATTGCCATATTCATCATATAAGGTGAGGTCATAATCGCAGCCTTCCGGCATGTCCATATAGATTTGGACACCGAAGTAATTCTGTATCGTCCGGTTAAAGGGGATGGAAAAGTTGTAGAAATCCACATCCTTTTTATCGCTGAGACTTCCTTTCAGACTGCTGGTTTCGTCCTTGATCAGAAAATCCAGATCCAGAAATGTACTTCCCTTCTTGTCAGAAACCTCATAAGTAGTATGCTGTCTGCGATAAGTGTCATTGCTGCCAAGTGTACAGGTATCCTCTTGAAGTGTCATATTTTTCTTAAGCTTTCCCTCAAAATATGCCACTGTTTCCTTCCCTGACATGAAAAAAATTGGTTTTTGACGAAATGCCGCACCATATGTAGAATGATTACTGTTTATTTCCATTTCTTATCCTTCCTCCCGAAAAATATCTTACCTGTATTCTTGTGCTTTCCTGTCAAAAGATGAGCCTACAGTATAACAGGATTATCCGGTAAAATAATACTGCTTTTCTCATATGCTGCCGCCGCCAACTGGCTATTTAGATATTCGTTTTGTACAGCTTTTCGTCTTGCCTGTGCTCTTTTTACTGCTTCCTTTTCCTGTTTCTTCAAAATTATAGAAATTGATACTATGCATATGTATCAAAACCTACCTTATTTTTAGTTGTCGCTTCTATAGCAATCATATTTTCTGTTTTTTTATCTTCTTTTTCTTTATCCTCTTTCATTCTCTCCAGCCATTTGTCAATTTCTGAATCCGTACCAGTCTCTCCAAAAATGCCACAGGTTGTCATTTCGGTTCCATTATTCGTAAACTTAAACTCCACTGATATCAGTTTACTACCATGACTTATTGCCGCCTTCTGTGCATTTCGTATAACATCTGGCATAATTGCTAAATTTTCCTCAAGCCATTTCGCAGTTTTTTCATCTCCACATGCCTTTTGCATTACACTTCTGTCAATCAATACAGAAGCATTTTTGCATGGAGTCAAACATTTATACTTGTTAGTCAAATACTTTGAATAGTCTGATACATTTTTAAACTTATTGGCTGAATTCATAGTGTATCCTGCATAATAATTTGAATTTATCGCCACTGACATATTCTATCCCTCCTTTTTTTAGTTATTAAAACCTTTCCATAGCACATCAGGAACATTTTAGCGTCTACCGTTTTAATATAACATGAAATCTATACTTTTCAATCAGCATTGCAGAAAGTGACCTATTTTTGCAGAAAACGACCATCCAAATAAATTAATCCTCATAAATCAAACCTAAAGTTCAATCAAGGTATTTTTTACAAAGCAAATAAATCTATTGTTTTTAGTCCATTCTGGTTATTTCTTGAAACATCCTCCAGATCATAAACTGTTTCAGACAAATAAAAAGGACGCAGGATTTTACTCCCACGCCCCTAAACTTATCTGGCTTTATCTTCCCTGACTTTTGGCAGCTCCTTCCCTGCCGTTTCCTGCTTTGCCTCCGATGTTTTTCTTGCCTCAAAAGCATCTGCATTATACTTGTACTCCTGTGGTTCAGCTACCATCGGTGAGTAGATGATCTCTCTTTCTGTATCCGGTGCTTTCTGATCCTTATCCTTTGTGTGCTCCATACGCTTTTCCTTATCAAACTGCACATTCATAGCCAGATTATCCAGCTTATCAATCGAGGCATCCAGCTGCAGCTCCATTGATACAAGCAGTTTTTTCACTGCTTTCATAGGGGCAAGTACCGCCTTTGTGAAAGGGTGTTTCTGTTCCTTCTGCGAATAATCCACCTCCGGCTTATCTGCAAAGGTATGGAACGCATTGTTTATGGTCTGACCAGCTTCACGGAGTCCCTTTGCAAGAAGTGCTGTCCTTGCAATATCCCTGTCTGTAGATACAATCATATCTTTTACCGCTGTTCTGACATTGAGAAGTCTTTTCTTGATTCCTACAAATTCTGTCACCCTGTAAAGTGCCGCTCTTCCCTTTTCCTTTGCTTCATCAACTATGCTTTTTGCTGTAGATTTGACCTGTGCTTTCACTTCCAATACCTGCGACTTTATCTGCTCACATCTGGCATTAAGTCGCTCCTTTGCTTCTGACAATGCCTTTTTTGCATTATTGACAAGTGTATCCTCCTGCATTTCTTTGATCTGGTTCTGCATATTGGTGAGTTCTTCCGTCATGGAATCAATCTTTTTCTCCAGTCCATCCACATAGCTGCATATCTCAAATACATCATTTGCCTGCTCTTTCATGGCATTTTTCTTTAATAATTCGAGAAGTTCCCTTATGACCTCCTCATTGGTAAGTGTTTTTCCTGCTTCCATATCCATTCTGTTTCCTCCATTCTGTAAATGGGGCAGCCTTGGCCGCCCCTGTACTCTGATTATTGATTATCGAAAGGGTGTTGCCTCTTTGTCCTTCTCTTTATCGGGATTGCCATGATGTTTCTCGGCACTCTCCCTCGCCTTTTCGTTGCTCTTATCCTTTGCTTTCTCATATTCCGAGATAATCTCATTATAGAGTTTTTCCCTGAAATCCTTTGTGACCGGATAGCAGACATCCTGATAGATTGGCTTGCCCTGCTCATCCACCTGCTTTGTCTTATAAGAAGGCATTGATACAAAGATTTTCTCTTTGCCCTGCACGATATTGATGTTATTTACGATGAAACTGTTTTCAAAATAAATGCGTGCAAGTCCCTTGATGTTACTGCCTTCCCTCTCATAAGGTGTCACAGTTACGGAAAACTCAGGCATTTCATGTGTTCTGTCCTGCTTCTGTGTCTCCTCTTTCTCCGGTTCCTTGATTCTTGCATAGGCATCAAGGATATTGGTATAGAGTTCCTCACGAAACTCTGCTGTGATAGGATTGCACACATCCTTATAAATCACACCATTGCTTTCATCACGCTCATTGGAGCGGTATCTAGGCATTGAAACAAAAAGCTCTCCCTTGTCCTTATTCTCAAGGATTGCAATATTGGTAATCTTAAATGAATCACCGAATACTACTGTTGCAAATCCTTTGATGTTGCTGCCCTCTTTTGCTCTTACTTCGTTTACCTTAATTGAATACTTCATATGCTATTCCTCGCTTTCTTTTTGTTCTTTGTTTTGCTCCGGTATGATAAACTCACACCAAAGCTGTTCTATCTGTTCACAAGACAATCTGCCATTTAACCAGTTGCCAAGTGTAACGACCATTCCGTCCTGCTCATAGTAGAGCCACTCCTGTGTTTCAATGTTCCCCTCATACACGATGGTCACATCAAAATCAGGCATAAATAATCCTTCCTCTGCATCCCATACACAGGCTATTCCCTGTCTGAGTGTCAGATTCAGGCTTTCGACATACACAGACCAGCCGCTTACGACTATCTGAAATTCATCATCAATCTCTGCAATATCATCCTCGATGTCAATTAGCTCTTCCATTTCCGATACTGCCTCTTCTATTTCACCTAATCGGTATCTCTTATTCATCCATCACCGCCTCCTTATAAATGCACCTGACCACAAAACGCATGGTTCCTTTCTGGGAACAGGTAAAAAGAGTTAGTTCTTTTTCATCGCCCTGTGTCTTGATGCTGTTATCATACGGATTTACTACCTCTGTCTCTGTTACCTCATAGATATGCTTCAGTCCATTTTTGTCGGTTATCATTACTTCATCACCTATGGATATCTGACTTAGTGGTGTAAAAAATGTGCCATATCTGCTGCCATTGTGACCGCATAACACACAGTTGCCACTTTCTCCGATTCCTGCAGTCTCTTCTATATGACCAATCCCGGCATTAAGCACTTTACTTGTGGTTCCTTCCATTACCGGATACCTGATATCTAAGCCCGGTATCTCAATGATGCCGATAACACCGCCTTCTTTAAGAATGGCTTCATCCTCTTTACTAATGGAGGTTTGCTCTTCCTCCACATCTGTTTCTTCATCGTAATCATCCTCCAATGTCTGCTCAAATTCACTTATGAGCTGTTCTGTCTGTTTTTCTCCTGTTGCCCGCCAGAAAAAAGGGACTGCCATAATGGCAATCCCTGCTGTAATCAGTAGTCCTGCGACCACTTTTCTTATGCTCATATTATTCACTCTCCTATCGTGTTCTGCCCTCTCTGTCGGCTGGATAAGCACCTTTATCCTCTGCTACAATTGCTGCAGATTCCATCCTGTCATCTGCTTCTCTTTCTTCCTCCGGTCCGCTCAGGTCTGCATCCACAGCCTTTGCGTTCTCAAGGTCAAGCTGGGCATTCAGTTCACACTGCCTTGACAGCTTTTCTTCCAGTTCCTTGCTGTATGCAAATGGCTTGTCATACTCTGCCTTTGATGCTTCAAGGTCATTCTGGTACTGCTCAATCTTCTTTTCTAAGAAATCAATGTTCTCATGGAGTCCATTGAACAGGTTTTCCAGCTTCACCATACTGCCGACAGGACTTGTGGAAAGCTCTGCCTTGTACTCAGTCTTTCCACGAAGTACAATATAATTGATGCCAAGGAAGTTCTTTTCCACAAGCAGCTCAAATCCATGGAATTTGCCGATTGCAGTTGTCTCTCCGGTCTTACATTTGCTGATTGCTTCAAGCATCATCGTTCCTCCATCCACACGCTCTGTGTAAGTCGCTTTGCCTATGGTAATGGCAAATTCTGGATTATCAATCAGCTCCTTATCCCTTGCCTTTACATCCTCTCTTACATTGGCAAGCTTTTCGGTTGCAGTCTTAATGAGCTTCGGGTACTTAATCATAAAGTTATCCTGCAAGCCATATCTCTGATTGTCATAGGATGCCTTTAAGAGCTTTAATCTCTGGACATCATTGTCAATCTCCATCTTTTCCTTGATCAAAGGATTACCTGTAGCAACCGCCTTGATCTCTGCATAGGAAAGTGTAGCCTCGTCGATATCCTCGCAGCTTCGGCTTACAGCCTTGCTTGTCATAACCTGACTGATAAAACGCTGCTTATTCTCGACAAGTGACCAGTTGTATGCATCAAAGGTTCCTTTGGTGACATATCTGTAGATTGCCACCTCTTCATTTTCGTTGCCCTGCCTGATGCCTCGTCCTTCCCTCTGTTCAATGGAAGAAGGCTTCCACGGACAGTCCACATGATGCATTGCAACCAGATGTGTCTGAACATTAACGCCAGTACCACATTTATCTGTAGAACCTATAAGCACTTTCTTTTTACCTGTCCTCATTTCCTTAAAAAGTACGTCCCTTTGTGCATCCGTCTTAGCATCATGGATAAATGCTATCTCCTCTGCCGGAATACCATACTGTATCAGTGTTTCCTTCAGATAATCGTAGATGGTAAAATCCTTATCCGGTCCCGGTGTGCCGATATCCGAAAAAATAAGCTGGCAGCCTATATGACCGTTGGCATTTCCTTTCTCATATTCTTTCCATACATTCTCCGCTACCTTATTGAGCTTTCCATCTGGATTATTTGGTGCGTCCTTATCAATCAGCCTTGCATCTGTTCCGAGTAATCTTGCCTCATGAGTAATCTTTAGGAAGTTGTCCACACTTGGATCAACTCCACCACCTCTGATACGCTCTGCCCTCACAACAAAGTCTTCCATAACCTGCTTTACATACCAGTCAGGCTCTGACTCCACTATGATAGGCTTGCCGCCACGAAGAGCCGGCACATCAAGGTCAAGCATGTCTGCGGTCTGCACATCTGCTACTTCACGAAAGATATTCATAAGCTCCGGCAGATTCGTAAACTTATTGAATCTGCTTTTAAAACGGAAACCGCTTCCCTCTACAGTAAGCTCCAGTGCTGTTGTCACTTCACCAAAGTTTGCCGCCCATGAATCAAAGTGATAAATCCCCATCTCTTCAAGTGCCGCTTTCTGTAAGTAAAGCTGCATGACATACATCTCACACATGGTATTGGATATTGGTGTACCTGTTGCAAACACAATACCCCCTGTCTCTTATACACATCTCCGAGCCCA
>ENA-OYYL01000142-OYYL01000142.1-human-gut-metagenome-genome-assembly--contig:-NODE-142-length-12020-cov-7.136147_pt1 | contig 12020 bp, 8 predicted proteins | sample MGYA00244064_ERZ653450 | MGnify/ENA primary metagenome ERZ653450 (study PRJEB26926, sample SAMN06164966) | human gut metagenome | biome: ENVO:00009003; feature: ENVO:2100002; material: ENVO:00002003... | reverse complement strand
TGTTTTTCCGCATCCGACAGGATCTCTATAGTTCCCTGACCGATCACGCTCTCGTATTCCATGGTGCACTGGCAGCCATCTTCTTTCTCCGACAGCACCAGTCTGTGGGAGCAATCCATCTCGAAGCTTGCCCTGACATCCTTACGGATCAAGTCATATTTTTTTCCTTCTTTTGCCCCGTGAAAATAGAGTGTCACTCTGCCGTCCGTCTCTTCCATTCCGAAATTCAACGGCAGAAGATACGGATAGCCATCCTCATCATTCAGTGCAAGTCTGCACACATCACACCTCTTCATGACATCTGTCATTTCCGAAAATTCTGTAATCTCACGATCGTTACGACGCATTGTATTCCTCCTGTGCTGCATTTTGTTTTTCTGTCAATATCTGTGCGCCCGACAGGCTTTGCGGCATATAAATGCCGGGTAGGCCATCATTGGAATTTCATATACTCTTTCACAGATATATTTACTATAGCGCATAAACAAGATATAATGCAACTATATCCTTCCGTAAGGAATTTTGAAAGGAGTTTTATTTTGCAAAACAAAGTATCCCATTGTTCTATTTTCCCACCGGATCTCAGTGCTCTGACGCTGCATATCCTCGCTATGGCGTTCATGTTCTGTGATCACCTGTGGGCTACCCTCGCCGGAGATGCCTGGTGGCTGACCGGCATCGGCAGACTGGCATTTCCCATGTTCGCCTTTTTTCTGGTGGAAGGCTTCTTCCATACCCATGATAGGAAAAAATATTGCATGCGCCTGCTTCTTCTGGCCATTCTTTCTGAGCTTCCCATCAATCTGATGTACAGTGGGCTGTTATTCTACCCGTTTCATCAGAACGTGATCTGGACACTGCTCACAGGCTTCCTGTGTATCTGGGCAATAGATACCCTACGGAAAAAATGTCCGGTCTGGCTGTGGATTCCGTCGATCCTGCTGCTATCTGCAGTGGGCTACGTGCTGGCAACCCTCCTCATGTTCGACTATTACGGAGAAGGCGTTCTGACTGTTATCGTATTCTATCTCTTCCATGGGAAAAATTGGTGGCAGCTTGCCGGACAGTTTGCCGGGCTCTACTGGATCAATGTCATGCTGTTGGCAGGAATGCAGATTCCATTACAGCTTTTCGGTCATGCCTTCGAGATTTCAGAACAGGGACTGGCGCTGTTGTGTCTGCCGCTTCTGTGGTGCTACCATGGACGCCAGGGCGCGCATAACCGTAAGATCCAGCTTGCCTGCTATGCCTTTTATCCGGTACACATGCTGGTACTGGGGATTCTGTCAAAGCTGATTTTTAGTTAAAATCATAATGCTGACAGAAAGTCTATTCCCTAAAGTAAAAAACTCCCGATGGAATCATTCCACCGGGAGTTCTATATTTTTACTCTAAATTAGTACTGCTTCACCTGTTCTTCGCCGTTCATGACACGCAGAGCGCCCTGAGCCAGAGCTAACAGCTCGTCCTCACCGGGATATACGGTCACAGGAGCGATCCAGCCGCATCTCTCTTTCAGCTTAGCCACTACATCCTCACCATATGCAATGCCTCCGGTGATAACGATCTGGTCTACCTTGCCGTTCAGCACACAGGCCATAGCACCGATGTCTTTGGCTACCTGTAACAGGAATGCCTGCTTCACCTCCGCTGCCTTGGCATCGCCTTCATTGGCACGCTTGGTAACTTCACGCATATCGTTGGTACCCAGGTAAGAATTCAGTCCGCCCTTGCCGATCAGCTTTGCACTGATCTCCTTCTCGGTATATTTTCCGGAGAAGCACATTTTTACCAGTGCTGCACAAGGCACACCGCCTGCACGCTCCGGAGAGAATGCACCATCACCGTCAAATGCACTGAATACGTCTACAACCTTGCCGTCCTCATGTGCGCCTACGGATACACCGCCGCCCATGTGCACGACTACCAGACGTAAGGACTCATAAGGCTTGCCGGCCTCTTTTGCATATCTCTTGGCAACTGCCTTCTGGTTCAGGGCATGGAAGATGCTTCCTCTGGGGATCTCTTCCAGACCGGAATATCTTGCGATGGGCATCAGCTCATCTACTACAACGGGGTCTACGATGTAAGAGGGAACGCCGATCTCATCACCGATCTCTCTTGCCAGAATACCGCCTAAGTTAGAAGCATGCTGACCCTGTACACCTACTTTTAAATCCTCCAGCAGATCATCGGTTACCGCATAGGTACCACTGGGGATGGGCTTTAACAGACCGCCACGTCCTACGATCACGTTGAAGCTCTTCAGATCGCAGTTCTTCTCTGCCAGCAGATCGGTAATGATCTTCTTACGGAAATCCTTCTGTTCGAAAATAGTATCGTATTTGGAGATCTCCTCGGTAGAATGTCTCAGGGTTTCTTCAAATAATAAGTTCTCATCCTCAAATACACCGATCTTGGTGGAGGTGGAACCGGGGTTGATGATCAGACTCTTGATTGCCATTGTGTGTTTCCTCCTATATTCACTCTTATATTCGCTCTTATGCTTTACCGCTTTGTCCACTACAGCATCTATACCTGCCGACAGCAGTTCTCCCGCAGCTTCCACAGCGACTTCGATCACGATATCCATAGCTTATTTCTGATTCTTTTTCATCTCTTCTGCTACAACTGCAGCCAGTGCCAGGGAGTATACCTTGGTCTCGAAGGTATCGGAACGGCTGGTCAGGACTACGGGTACCTTGGTACCGGTCAGGATGCATCCGTTCTTTACTTTTACCATATGTACGATTGCTTTGTATACCAGGTTGCCGGCATGGATATCCGGGAACAGCAATACATCTGCATCACCCTGGATCTTACGGTCGGTAGCTCCCTTATGCTTGGCTGCCTCGGGATCGATCGCCAGGTCAAGAGACAGCGGGCCGTCTACGATACAGCCGGGGATCTGTCCTTCTTCACACATCTTAGTCAGTTCTGCCGCATCTACGGTAACGGGCATCTTGGGATTTACAACCTCAACTGCTGCTAAAGGTGCTACCTTAGGCTCTGCAACGCCGCAGGCATTACATACCGGAATTGTGTTCTTGATGATCTGAACCTTCTCCTCCAGTGTAGGATAGGTCATGAATGCAACATCGGTCAGGAACAGAAGTCTGTCAATGCCGGGAATCTCAAATACACATACATGAGACAGGGTTCCACCGGTACGAAGGCCTACTTCTTTGTTCAGTACGCTCTTTAAGAAGTTCTTGGAGTCGATCAGGCCCTTCATATACATATCTGCACGGCCGTCATGTGCCAGCTTTACAGCTTTCAGGGAAGCTTCGATCATATCCGGCTCATTGATGATCTCATAATCGGAGAGGTCCATATTCAGTCCGGCTGCAATCTCACGGATCTTTGCCTCATCACCTACCAGGATTGCATCTGCAATGCCCAGTCTCTTGGCCTCATGTACAGCTTCCAGTACTGCACTGTCCTGTGCAACGGAGACTGCGACGGTCTTCTTCCCACACTCTTTTACTTTTGCTACGATGTCATCAAAATTCATTTTCTTCCATTCCTTTCCGCCCCTCGTGGGCTCCAAGTATGAATACATTCCACACATTATTCGCAAAATCGCACGATAAATCGTGCTTTCGCTGCTGCGCAGCTATTTTTGCTCATATGTGCGGCGGTGACTCTATTCGAGTCACCTAAAATCAAGCAAAACTGCTTTTTACATGCAAGCATGACAAAGCAGTCCCGCTTGATTTCATTGTCTTCCGAATAGTCACTCTAATCGTTAAAATAATAACACACTGGAATACAAAAATCAAGCTACTATGACAAATATAGCCACCTCTAAATGAGGTGGCTGATATCTGCCAGGGTCGGTACGCAGGCGTACAGACATTTTTTTAATTTTTCATCTGGCTGTGTCTGATCCGGCACCATCACGACCTTACAGCCGGCGCGGTAAGCACTCATGACTCCGTTGGGAGAATCCTCCACGGCCATGCACTCTTCCGGTGCCAGTCCCAGCTGCTTGCAGGCATAGAGATAAATATCCGGGGACGGCTTACCTTCTGCTACCATAGTGGCCGAAATCAGTTTCTCAAAATACGGCCGAAGTCCTGCCATCGCCAGATATTTTTCCGTCCGCTCCAGATCCGTTGCTGTGGCAACCGCTGCAGTGATATGCCTTTTTTTCAGATCTTCCAGAAGCTCCACGGCACCGGGCTTGCATTTGATGCCATCCCGGTCCAGTGTTTCTTCCATCATCTCTTTTCGTTTGTCACGCACCACATAATAGTCAAAATCTTCACCGTACCAGTCCTTGAGCTGTCTGGGGGCAAAGGGGCGTCCCAGACTGCGCATCGTAAGTGCCTGCTCATCTGTCATGGTATACCCACAGGCTGCCAGTGCCTTCGGCCAGAAAATACGGTAATATTTTTCGGTATCGATCAGCGTACCGTCCATGTCAAATAAAACTGCCTGAATCATTATTATTCCTCTGCGTCAGCCGTCTGTCCGGCATCTTCTGCTGCATCCGTAACATCAGTACCTTCTGCTGGGCTGTCCTTTGAATCACTTTCGTTTGTGCCGCTCTGGTCCTCGTCAGCTTTTCCGGCTTTCCGGTCACGTTTTGCCGCCTTGCGCGTCTTCCGGCGTTTTGCCGCTTTTTTCCCTAACAATACGATCAACAGGATCACGACTGCACCACCGACGATGCAAAGTACGATCAGCAGTGTATGACTGCCCTCGGCCTCTACCGTGCGGAAGCTGCCGGGCACTTCCATGGTAAACTGTCTATAGCTGCCGATCACAGTGGATTCCACTTCCGTGTACTCTCCATCCTGTGCTACCTCTATGACAGTGTTATCCGCATCCTCACAGTAGACACGCAAGGTTGCTTCTCCGGTATAGTCCGGTGCATCCTCTTCCATGGAATTGGTCATGGATACTGTATAAGTATTTCCCTCTACCTGCAGATGCAATGCTGCATTGGGATAGAAGTTGCCTTCTGCCATAACCAGTGCCTTATTGTTATCGTTTTTCTCTGCGGAAGCAATGGATGCGGTCCATTCCTCATACTCTGCTTCCAGCACTTTATTACCGGTAATATCACTGAAATCATAATCCGGCCATACACCGTAATAGCCATCCTTCTCCGGTACTTCCGGAATCTGGTCTGCCGACAGATAATCCCCGTAACCGCATTTATAGGAAGCCACTTCTACACCATCCGCCTGGAAGGTAATGGTAAACTGTGAGAAAGCGTCCGGAACGTCTTTGCTGCAGAATTCCTGGTAGGACAACGGGGTAGCACCGCCCTGATAACCAATGCCGTCTACGCCACCGGCTCCGCCTTCCACATAATAGTTGCCATACAGAGTTCCATCATCACTGACTTTTCCGGCAATGCTGCCCTGGCCTTCGCCGGACATATCCAGATCATTGTACGCATAGCTGTAGAAAATATCACAGCCTTCTCCGGCAATACCTCCGATATTATTTTTACCGGTGATCCTGCCCATGCTGTAACAGCTGCGGATCGCATAGCTGGCAGATCCGGCAATTCCTCCCACATAGCTGCCTCCGGTACTCTCTACGGGTGCATAAGACTCACAGGAAATGACTGCGCCATATTCTGCTTTACCGACCACACCGCCGACATAGTCTTTTTTACCGGTCACGTCTCCAAGGTTGCGGCTGTCTCTGATGACTGCCTTGACCGTCTGCTCCACATCGAAACTCTCCGTTCCGGTTAACGTGATATCGTCCTCAGGGTCAAAATCGTATTCCGTTGCCACCTGTCCAACGATACCGCCCACATTCGTATCGGCTTCCACCGTACCGCGGTTCACACATAAGGTGACCTTTCCCTTCTGGAAGCTGGAAGTATCATAGCGCGCTTCTTCGGTTCCTTCCGGTTCTGCGGTGTCATCCTCCGCATCGGGATCTCCGGGGTTCACCTCTTCCTTGCTGGCGGACTCATCCGAAGTATCTTCTACAGAAATTCCTTCATACCGGAAGAGATCATCCCGGATTTCGCTGACCAGATTCCGCAGAACTCTGGCCTGATCCATCAGCTCATCCATGTGGGCACTGGTGCTGTCTGTCCCGGCTTCCAGTACATCCCCCAACTGACCCAACTGGTCAAAAGCCTTGTCGAGCCTGTCATTCAGTGTATCCAGATTATCTTTGATACCGCCACTGCGATCCGTGAAAGCATTCGTCATGTTATCCAGACGCTTGGTGGCATTCTCTCCGAATTTTTTCAGTGCCGATTTATAGCTCTCCGTATCGTCCGGTACGGTGATGGTAATGTTTCCGCCACTGACGTCATGATCGCCGTCGCCACCCCAGTTACCATTCCAAATATCATTTCCACTGATGGTAACATCATGACTGTTGCCGTTATTCTTGTCATTATCCGCCTGCTTGTTCAGATCGTCATTCAGGACTTTCAGATCGTTGCTGACGCCGTTCAACTCTTGATTGTAAATATACCACAGATCATGAGCGGTCCCGGTCAGAGAACTTCCCGCATTGTTGGCATCCTTCAGGTTCGAACTGATACTCTTGGCAATACTGGATGCCTGTTTGCTATAGCTGCTCACATCTTTCTGGGTGGCATCCAACATATCCAGGAATTTGTCTGTCTCCGTATCCAGTTCCTTCAGCTTGTCACTGAGATACTGGATTTCCAGGAACGGCTCCATCTGACCCACGATACCGCCCACATCTTTTCTGCCCTGCACATATCCGGTGTTGGTGCAGTTCTGCAGATAGCCCTGATGCAGTCTGCCTACGATACCTCCGGTATTGTAGCCTACGTGCTGGTAGCCGATGGCACCGGAATTGGAGCAATAATAAATCTTACCATCCGAAATACCTGCGATACCGCCGGTGTCCGTATGAGCTGCCACATTGGAGGTACTGTTGATCTGCTCCAGATTGTCCATGGTGATATCTTCCAGATCATAAGTCACTTCCGTGCTGTACGTATTGATATTGCCATTGTTGCTGCAGTTATTCAGAATACCGTGGTTGTTGCCCACAATACCGCCTGCGGAATGATTGCCGATCACATTTCCGGAGGATTCACACCGACGGATCTCTCCGCTCTCGGCATTGACTCCGGCAATACCGCCGACATCCGTATCACCGACCACATTTCCGGTAAATTTACAATTTTCAATGCTGCCATAGTTCACACCGACGATACCGCCGACCTGATCCTGACTTCCAGAGGGAGATACTTCCCCCGTGACCGTAAGGTTGCGGACTTTTGCTCCCTCCTGCACATAGCGGAACAATCCCACTGCCGAACCGTCTCCGGTCAGTTTCACATTGGAAATAGTAAAACCGCTGCCGTCAAAGATTCCTGCAAACGTAGGAATACTGAGTTCACCTGTCATGCTCAGAACAATGTCGTTCTGCAGCACTACTTTTTTATCTCTGGACCAACTGTCCAGTACACAGTTCTCCACCAGTTTCCGCAGATCCTCCTCCGTGCTGATCTCTATGACTGCATAATCCTGCTCCTTTATCGTGCTGCTATAACCGCTGCCGCCTCTGTACTGCTCATAGGTCAAAGTTTCTGCTGCATAGGCGGTGGCCGGTGTCTGCAGGATCAATGCTGCTCCCAGCAGGAAACATAATAATCTCTTACTGTTCATCTTCTGTTCCCTCGCTTTCTGCTGTTTTTTCTTTATCCGAAGCTTTCTTATCCGCAGCTTCTGTATCTGCTCCGGTTGCTTTCTGTCCGGCTGTCTCATCCTCCGGCAGCTCCTGGGCTTCCAGTCTGGGATAGTTTTCTTCCGGGGCATCGTCCCGCTCCTCCATCGTCACGGTATCCTTGGGACGCACCACCGCACCCATCTCACCATCAATGACACCGATGAAATCACCCTCCAATACACCATTGACATAACCCTTGATGTGACCGTTCATACGGATTCTTCCGGCGGAGGGCAAAGGCTTTGCCAGATCCCGTTTCAGTGTAAATGCTGTCTTCTGAATAATGATATCTCCGATCAGCAGTGTCTGCGGCAATGCCAGCAGTACCAACAAAATAGATGTCAGAGTACCACGACCAAGAGCCAGTCCGATGGCCGCTACCGCTGCATTGGAAGATACATAGCTGATAATAAATCCCGCAGATACCAGCATGGATCCGCTGGTAACAATGGTAGGGAACGCCTGGTTCAGTGCTTCGATGGCGGCTTCCTTGATCGGCATATAGGTCTTCAGATCCATGTAACGGCTGGTGATAACGATAGCGTAGTCGATCGTTGCACCCATCTGGATCGCAGATACTACCAGATATCCCAGGAAATATACATTTTCATTCAACAGATACGGCAATGAGAAGTTCATCCAGATACTACCCTGAATCGTTACAACCAACAGTACCGGCAGACCGGCGGACTGGAAGGTGAACAGCAGGATGATCATAACGAACAATGCTGTCAGCACCGTGATGATCGTATTATCCGTTGCGAAGGAATCGCCCAGATCCTTATCACTGGTGGCGTTACCGACTAGCAGAATGTCATCTATATTATAGAACTTTGCCACGGTATTACGGATCTGATCCAGTGCTGCTGTGGTCTCTTCTCCCTCATAAGGAACATTCAATTCCAGAACAAATCGGGAATTGTCTTCGCCCAGCAGCTGATCTTTCGCAATACAGATCTGGGAATAAGCATCCGTCAGAGTTTCTTCCAGATCATCGTCCAGTGTGATGTTGCCGCTTTCTTTCTGATCATAAATGAACAGGAACATATCAATAAACGGAACTTCGTATTCACTGACGCCACTGACCAGCGCACCATAATCGCTCTGATCCAGTGCATATGCCGAATACAACATATCCGCCACTTCAATATCCAGATCGATCAGTTCCGCAAACTGTCTGGGATTCAGCTTATCCGTCAGCATATAGCCGTCCATGGCCTCGATATTGCCAAGTCCCTGACAGGATTTCACCACATCCAGCTTTTCCAGAGCTTTCAGTGTCTGTGCCTCTTTTTCATAATCACCGTTCGGCACAATGACCGCCAACTGGTTCACCATGCCGAATTCCTTATTTACCATGCTGACGGAAAATTTATTATCACTCATAGTACTGGATTCCAGAGTGTTGGTATCGTACACGTAGTTTGCCTTATTGGACAGGAAAAATGCTATAATAACACCTACGATCAGAATAGGCGGTATAATGTAGCGGGTAGCCACACAAAACTTACCGACTGCTGTGATCTTCGGAACGAAGCTCTTGTGATGGGTGTTGTCGATGGCCTTGGAAAAGGTCAACAACAGTCCGGGCATCAGGAAGAATACGGCTACCATACTGAAAATAATGGATTTTGCCAGAATGATACCCATATCATAACCAATTCTAAACTGCATGAACATCATGGCTACCATACCGGAGATAGTGGTCAGGGAACTGGAAGAAATCTCCGGGATTGCCTTACTCAGGGCCACGATCACGGCCTCTCTGGCATCCTTGTCCTCATGTTCTTCCATAAAACGGTGGGCCAGAATGATGGCATAGTCTACCGCCAGACCTAACTGCAGTACCACCGCAATAGAGTTCGTTACAAAACTGATGGTTCCGAACCAGTAGTTCGTACCTTTGTTCAAAATAGCTGCCACAATAAATGTAGTCAGATAAACCGGGATTTCCGCATAAGTCGTAGAGGTAAATAACAATACGGCTACGATAACCACTGCTGCCAACAACAGAATGACGATCATATCATTATTCAAGTCATCCGCGTCACGCTCTTCCTGACCGATATCGGAAGAATAGTAAACATCATAATCGGACAATGCATCCAATACCTCATCCAGATGCTGCTGTGTAGCTTCCGTGTCTGCTTCCTCATCAAAAGTGACAGACAATAAAGCCTCCATGTCATGATAATGATCCTCGGTGTCATCGAAATCCAACATGCTGACACCGTCCATCTCCTCCACCTGATCTGCCAGTTTCTGTGCCTCGTCAAACGTCACGTTACAGATCAGGATCCGGGCGGAGCCATACGTGGTAAATTCCGAATCCATCAGATCCAGTCCCCTTCTGGTCTCTGTTGTGTCCGGCAAATAAGTGGTCAGATCGTTATTAACCTTGACTCTGTTCATGGATAATACGCAAAATATGCATAAAACAATAAAGATCAGATAAAATCCTTTTCGTTTGTCTACAATGAGCGTGGCAAGTTTCATCATAAAGGAATTATCTTTTTTGTCTTTTTCTGCGTTGTCTGCCATAGTTCCCTCCTGCTTTTTCTCTCTTTGTACCCTTATTTATGTATTTGATTTTATACACCTCTAGTTTAAAATGTTTTTGAACATCTGTAAAGACTTACTACAAAGATAAGAAATTGTATTAATGTCATTTAATGAACTTGTGTTGATTTTCTGCCACATGCAAAATATAATAATGGGGAAGAAAAAGCAAGCTACAGATTTTTTGTGATTGTTTATTTTTAGACATTTTCGCGATGTTCGTCTATTATTTTAGAAAAAATTCAGATTTGTATTACATATAGGAAATGATTTCTTCTTTTCCCGGAAAGGCTGGTGGATTGTCTTATGGAAAAAATGGATCGCCGTGTGCGCAAGACAAGAGCTCTCTTATTACAGGGGCTGGTAAAAATGTTAGAAACCCATGATATTCAGGATATCTCCGTCAAGGAGCTGACCGAACTGGTGGATATCAACCGCGGAACCTTTTATCTGCATTATGATGATATCTACGATATGCTCCATAAAATCGAGGATGAAATGTTCCTGGAATTTAATGAAATCATGGAGCAGAAACCGGTCATTACCAATTCTCTGGCCTCTCAGGGGCCGTTGTTGGAATTCTTCCGTTTTCTGGACCGAAACAGGGATCTGGCCAAGGTCATGATCGGCCCTCATGGGGATCTGGCTTTCGTCAATCGCCTGAAAGATCAGATTGAAAAACGCACTCTCCAGGTTCTGGAAAGTGCGCAATCCGATGCTAATTATGAATATCTCTGCTCCTTCATTATCACCGGCTGTGTCGGTGTCGTAGAGACCTGGCTGAAAGAATCCGATCCCCAGTCCCCGGAAGAAATGGCAGAGATTCTCGGTGCCATGCTCTTACGTCAGCTTAATTTTGCTCCGGGGCCTGCATAGGCTGTGTCGACTCCGGCATACCTACGCTCAATGAAGTCACTGTCTCACCATCCAGGAAAAAGGATACGGTATCACCTACCTGAAGTTCGTCCAGAGTGGCATCTTCTCCGTCAATCGTAATGATCGTATCGTCATTGACTGTGATAGTCATAGTATCTCCGCTGAGAGTTAAGGTCATCTCATCCAGCATGTCTTTCTCGGGTTTCTGACCGTTCGGTGCTTCTCCGTTGGGCGCGCTGCCATTGCCATCAGGAGTCTGGCCGTTCGGCTTTTCTCCGCTAGGAGCTTCGCCGGTAGGGGCTTCACCATTGGGAGCGCCACCGTTGCCGTCAGGAGCCTGGCCATCCGGCTTTTCTCCGCTAGGTGCCTCACCAACAGGTGCTTCACCCTCCGGAGCTTCCGGCTTCTCTGCCAGTGCGATGGAGATCACATTGCCGTCAATCGCTGTAATCTGACCGAGATAAGATTCCACCTTCTCTTCACCGCTCTCCGTGTCCTCCGTCGTACTCTCCGGTGCGATCGTCTCCTTCTGTTCTGCTGATTCACTTGCTACGCTCTCCGTACCCGCAGATGTTGTTCCTCCGCATGCCGTAAATCCCGTCATCACCATAGCAGCTGTCAACACTGCACACATTACTTTTGTATTCACCTGGGGTAAATTCCATCTTCTCATATTCTCATTCCTCCTGTTCCATTAAAAATCTTGTGAACATTTCTTTCCCCTTATCTGCCTCTTATAATAAAAGACATCTGCGAAGGAATTGTGAGAAAAATGTGGTGATTCTGTGAACTTTTCAGGCATGACATCCATGTCATGTATGCAGTGTTGACAGTGTCAGATCACTGTCTCTTATACACATCTCCGAGCCCACGAGACCGTACTAGATCTCGTA
>ENA-OYYL01000140-OYYL01000140.1-human-gut-metagenome-genome-assembly--contig:-NODE-140-length-12058-cov-4.641256_pt1 | contig 12058 bp, 4 predicted proteins | sample MGYA00244064_ERZ653450 | MGnify/ENA primary metagenome ERZ653450 (study PRJEB26926, sample SAMN06164966) | human gut metagenome | biome: ENVO:00009003; feature: ENVO:2100002; material: ENVO:00002003... | reverse complement strand
TCTAGTACGGGCTCGTGGGCTCGGAGATGTGTATAAGAGACAGTCAGGTGGCTGCCGATGCTGTAGATGGAGCTGCCCAGGTAGTAAATGCGGGACTGAATGTGCGTACTAACTTTACTTTGCCCGAAAACTTCATTCGTCCGCTTCGGCAGGCTATTAGTGAAGGAAAGGTTTCCATGCAGACGATTGATAGCCGTGTAGCAGATGTGTTGCGGGTAAAGTTTGGGATGGGGTTATTTGATAATCCTTATAAGGGAGATGCCAAACATCCTGAAAAGGTGGTGCATAGCAAGGAACATCAGGCAGTATCCATGAGAGCGGCTTTAGAATCTATCGTTTTATTGAAGAATGAGAATAATATCCTGCCACTCTCCAAAGATTTGAAGAAAGTAGCAGTGATTGGCCCTAATGCGAATGAAGTGCAGAACCTGATTTGTCGTTATGGTCCGGCTAATGCTCCGATAAAGACGGTATATCAGGGAATAAAAGAGTATTTGCCTGATGCAGAGGTTCGCTATGCAAAAGGAACAGACATTATTGATAAATATTTTCCGGAGAGTGAGCTTTACGAAGTACCATTGGATCAGGAAGAACAGGCTATGATGGATGAGGCTGTAGCCTTGGCAAAGGAATCGGACGTAGCCATCATGGTACTGGGAGGAAATGAGAAGACAGTACGTGAGGAATATTCCCGTACCAATCTGGATTTGTGCGGACGACAGGAAAAACTGTTGCAAGCTGTATACGCAACGGGCAAACCTGTGATCTTGTTACTGGTAGACGGACGCGCCGCCACCATCAACTGGGCTGAGCGTTATATTCCGGGTATTGTACATGCTTGGTTCCCGGGAGAATTTATGGGAGATGCTGTGGCACAAGTACTTTTCGGTGATTATAATCCGGGGGGTAAATTGGCGGTAACCTTTCCCCGTTCGGTAGGGCAGATACCTTTTGCTTTTCCTTTTAAACCGGGTTCCGATTCAAAAGGTTTTGTACGTGTTACCGGTACGCTTTATCCCTTCGGATATGGTTTGAGTTATACTACTTTTGCTTATAGTGATTTAAAGATAGAGAATCCGGTCATTGGTGTACAAGGTAGTGTGAAGCTGAGTTGTAAAGTGAAGAATACAGGAAAAGTAGCCGGAGATGAAGTCGTTCAGCTTTATCTGCATGACGAGATGAGTTCTGTGACTACATATGTAAAAGTATTGCGTGGTTTCGAACGTATCCATCTGGAACCGGGCGAAGAAAAAGTGATTGATTTCGTGCTTACCCCGCAAGAGTTGGGATTATGGAATAAGGATAATCATTTCGTAGTAGAACCGGGTACGTTTGCGGTAATGGTGGGAAGTTCTTCACAAGATATTAGGTTGCAAGGGAAGTTTGAAGTGAAATAGTCATTTTAATTATTCTCCGGTTCATTTGTCATTTAGATTATTCTCTATTGCTCCAAGAATTGAGTACGGCTCTTCCTTCTGCTTTTGATTTCAAGGAATATTCAGTAGAATATTGAATTGATCATAATAGTTCAGAAGGAAGGTGCCCGTAAGTCTTTTTGAATGTTTTAGTAAAGTGGGAATTATTTTTGAATCCCGTTTTATAAACAACTTCAGAGACATTAAAGTTACCTGATTCTAATAATTCTTTAGCTCGTTTCATCTTATAGCAACGTATAAATTCGGATGCTGACTGGCCTAAAAGGGCTGTAAGTTTTCTGTGTAATTGCATACGACTTGTTCCAATCTCCTTACAAATATCTTCTATATTGTAATCCGTTTCTTCTAAGTGTAATTCTAACCAATTATTAAGCTTGTTTATAAATTTCTGTTCTCTTTCGTCTAATGCTATATAATCTTTATTTTCGTTAGTGTCATCATCATTCGTATTGAGTGTATTTCTCTCTTGATATTTTTTGAGTGAAATCATATTTCTTACCTGAAGTATCAGGCTATCCGGGTTGAAAGGTTTGGTGATGTAGATTTCAGCTCCACTCTGATATCCCTTTAATAAGTCTTCTTCTGCTGCTTTGGCGGTAAGTATAATGACAGGAATATGACTTGTGTGGAAATCGTTTTTAAGTTTGTTACACAATTCTAATCCATTCATTCCAGGCATCATGATGTCGGTAATGATTAGATTCGGGATATATTTTAATGCTGTTTCGTATCCGGAAAAAGCATTATCTTCGGTTAATACCTCGAAGTGTGGGGAGAGATATTGATGTAAGTATTTACGCATATCATAATCGTCTTCTATGACCAGAATGATTTGTTTGGAGGCAGAAAGCTGTACAGGTGATTCTTCCTGTAAAAGATTTGATTGTTGTTCTTCTTGTATATGTGATTGGTTGATTTCTTCTTCCTTGTAATAATGTTGAGTGATAGGAATAGAAACATTAAAGTTTGTACCAACTTCTATGGTGCTCGTTACTGATATTTTTCCGTGATGCAGTTGTATTAGTTCATATACAAGCGATAGTCCAATGCCAGTTCCACTCGATTGTTGAGTACCGCATTGATAGAAGCGGTCAAAAATGTGTGGAAGATCTTGTTCTGATATTCCACAACCATTATCTTCAACTGTAAAGAAGATATGATCTTCTTCTTTGGCGATAAAGACGGTTATTTGATGTCCTTTTTGAGTGAATTTAATAGCATTGGATAATAGATTATTTAATATTTTGCTCACCTTGTCTCTGTCTATCCATCCTTGTATTTCAGAAGAGTCTGAAAAATACTGAAAATTTATTCCTTTTTGTTCTGCCAGAGGTCTGAAGCTCTCCAGTATCGCTTCAAATAAATGTGCGATATTTGTCTCTTGTATAGATAATGGAAGAGCTTCTTTGTCTATTTTTCGAAGATCTAAAAATTGATTGATTAAGTTGGATAGGCGGTTTGTACTTTGCTGAATAATCTGAAGTCTGGAGATTATGAATGTATCATCTGTGGGATGCTTAACCAACTCCTGTAAGGGAGCACTGATAAGAGTGAGCGGCGTTTTTATTTCGTGCGCAATATTGGTGTGAAATTTTAGCCTGTTGTCATTCATCTCTTTATCATGTATTCTCTCTAATTGTTCGATGTGTAGTTTGTATTTTAGTTTTTCTTGTCTCTTATAATGTATGACAATGATATAAATAATGATAATTCCCAGTAAAGTATAGGTGAGGTATGCCCACCAACTGGCCCATGGAGCAGCTAGGATTTCAATATCCAGTGTTCGATATTCATCCGCCCATACTTGGTCACTGTTGGAAGCTTTGATACGCAGTTGGTATTTTCCGGGAGCAAGATTGTTGTAAGATGCAGAACGGTTTTCAGCACCTCCATATATCCAGTCTTTGTCATATCCTACTAGCTGATGCGCAAATTTATTGGATTGTGGATTATTGAAGTGTATTCCTACATAATTGATAGTGAAATTATTTTCATTGTGCTTTAAAGTTATTTCTGAAGTTTCAAGAATTGATTTTGGTAATAGAACTCTTCCATTCTTTTTCTTCCCTATTTCTACTTCTTTATTGAATACTTGCAATTTGGTAATCAGTACTTGAGGCTTAATTGGATTGCGTGTTATTTCGTCAGGGTGGAAATAGGTTATCCCATTTATGCTGGCAAAGTAAATAATCCCATTGTCATCTATCTGACTGGTTTCCATTAAAGAATTGTTTGATAAACCATCTTTGTAGTAAAAGCGGTTTATCTCATTGGTGGTAGGCGTGAATTTGATAAGACCTTTGCTGGTAGCCAGCCATAAAGCACTATTTGTGTCTTCAATAATGGATAGAATCTTGATATTTCTCAATTGGCTAATGTGATTGAAGCTTTTTATCTGAATCTTTCCACCAGAGAAGTCGATGCTGTTCAATCCCGCATCTGTACCAATCCATATTTTATTGGAACTGCTTTGGGTTACTGCCCATACATGGTTACTGTTTATCTGTTCGTTATGATTATCCGATAAGTAAAATCGTGTTTGATTAGTAATGTTACTTTGCTCATCAAGTTCAAACATAAATAATCCAAAATCTCTGGTGCAAGCCCATAGGTGGTGAGTACCCTTTTCAAAATATAGGTTATTGATATTAATCTGACTGTTTTTCAGATTGAATTTATTGTATATTTTGATTTCAAATTTATCCAGTTTCGTCTTTTTTATTAGTATGAGCCCATTTCTATATCCTGCCCATATATTACCCTTACTGTCAGATTGAATTCCTCTTATGTTTGTAATTTTTTCTTTGTGAGATGTTTGAGTGGGAATAACTGAACGTGGGTGCTGGAAGTTATTTTTTTGTTCCAACATATATATATTATCTGTGGTAGAAATCCATATATTACCTTCGTTGTCTTCAGTAATAGAATTGGCTGTTTGCGGTAAAGTAACAGGGATTGGATTATTCTGTTTTTCATTGATATAAAATAATGATTTCTGCTTAATTTGTATCCACATCCTATTCGCTCTATCCTTGTAGAAAGCTCTTATGAAATTCCTGTCTTCTTTTTTGACATCAAAAAAACGGTAAAAGTGGGGAGATAAAAGATTCAATCGTCCGACTCCATTTGTTCCTGTTCCAATCCACAGATTTTGCATATTGTCAATGAATATGGCTTTTATGATTGATTTCTCAAGATATTCGTTTTCGTCTGTGGCCAACTTTTCTATTCTATAGCTTTGTTTCTGATAGGTTAGGGTTAAAATCCCTGCATTCTCTGTACCGATTAGGAATGTATCTTCGCTTTGTTTTCTAATGGTATGAATACGTTCCAATTGTTGGTATGAGGTTAGTATCTTTTCTATTTGATGTGTATCTCTATGATACAAAAATAATCCTTCATATCCTCCTAACAATAAATGTTTGTCATCTAAAGTTTCTATGGCAAAAATGGATGAAGTAATATTGGGCAATTTTTGGGGAAGAATATGTGAATGGGATGGAGGTGTATTGTTGGGATTTAGGGTGTAGAGCCCTATAGTGGTACCTAATATCATTTCATCTTTTGAATTCCTGTATATGGCACGAACATTAGTCATTTCTTCGAAATTAGATACGATGGGAGTGATTCGGAGTTCTCTATTTTCAGGTGAGTAATTTAATTTATATACTCCACAGCCTGTGCCTGCCCATAGGTTATGCTCATTATCTTCATATATTGAATATATATTATTATCTAAGGGATTTTCGCTAAATTTGAATTTGGAAAATTCTTCCAGATCATAATTATATAAATTTAATCCTCCACCTTCGGTTCCTATCCATAGATTTTCGGCAGAATCCAAATATATGGAGAGAATACGATTGTCGCTGATAGATTTTGGATTGGTATCGTCAAACCTATAGGTTTTGAATGTATATCCATCGTAGCGCAGTAAACCGTCATAAGTAGCGATCCAAATAAAACCATATCGATCTTGGGCAATGGAACTGATGTCATGTTGTGAGAGCCCTTGATTCATAGATAGAATTTCCAGACGATATTTAAAACTAAAATCGGATGCTAATGCTTCTGACAGATTAGAAGCATATAGAAATATACTGAGTAATAAATAAAATGCCTTCATAAATATAGTAGATTATGAAACAAAGATAAAATATAATTTTAGATAAGAGTGAGAGTGCAATATAAAAAAGAGGCAGATGATACATGGAGAGCTAATGTGTTACAAATAGCGCAATGTAATGTGACCTAAAAGTGAAAAAACGGTCAAATATTGAACTTTGTTACATCCTTTTTAATCGTTGGTACATACGTGTTATTCGCCGATAATCTTTATCTTTATTTTTGTGACGTCTTTATCGAAAGATGTAGTTATGGCTATTAATACAAACCTTAAATTAGTAATTATGAATTTTAAAGAAAATTGCAAGAGGCTATTACTGTTTTCGTTGTTCTTGTTATTTGTTTCGGGTGTATCCGCTCAAATTCAAGTAACAGGAGTTGTTATTGATGAAGTGGACGAATCGCCACTGATTGGCGTTACTGTAATGGAAGTCGGGACTCAAAAAGGAGTCATCACCGATATGGATGGTAATTATTCTATTACTGTAAAAGATGAGAATTCAAGATTGTCTTTTACTTATATAGGTAAAGAGGCAAAGACTGTTCGGGTAGGTAATAGACGAAAAGTGGATGTTACTATGGGAGATCAGGCCAATGAACTAAATGAGTTGGTTGTAATTGGGTATGGTAGCGCAAAAAAGAGTGACCTGACAGGATCTGTTGCTTCTATGAAGGCATCTGCGATTGAGGAAAGTCGTTCTGCATCATTTACAAGTGCGCTGGCGGGTAAGATAGCGGGAGTTGTGGCCATTCAGAATGGCGGTGATCCGGGAGCGGGTATCAATATTAAGATTCGTGGTGCCAGTTCTGTTAGTGCGGGTACTTCACCACTTTATGTAATAGATGGCGTACTGATGGAGAACTCACAAAGTGAAGTTTCTGGAGCAAGCAGAATGGGAGATACCTCATTGGATCCGATGGCGTTGATTAATCCCAACGACATTGCATCTATTGAAGTTTTAAAAGATGCTTCGGCTACAGCTATTTATGGTTCGCGTGGTGCCAATGGTGTTGTGATAATAACCACAAAATCAGGAACCAAAGATGGTTCTACGCAATTGAGCTTTTCCGCAGATGCTGGCTTTGATTTATTACCTCAGAAACGTACGTATGCACTTTCCGGGGCAGAATATGAAAATTATATGAGATTACGCTTTCCTCTGCCGGCTGACTTTGTTCCCGGTGAAAGTACGTTGGCTGGAAACACCGCACTTGGTTGGAATCCTGACGGAACGCCCAAAATAACTGGCATCAACAGGGTATGGCAGGATGAAATATTTCGTTTAGGAGTATCTCAGAATTATAATATATCACTCCGCGGTAGTTCTAAAAAGAATACCTATGCATTTTCTCTTGGGTATTATGATAAAACGGGTATTGTGAAGAACTCCGATATGAATCGTTTCTCGTATTCTATGAAGGCTGAAAGTACGGTAAATAACTACTTGAAGTTAGGAATGAATCTTTCAGGATCTGTGATGGTGAATAATGGGATTGTAAATGCTACAAACCAGACTCAATCTAACATTTTTACTCAAATGTTGATATTCAGGCCTAACATTACGGACCGTGAAATAGAGGATTCTACGGATGCGGATGATCCGGGAAGCTCTTGGAATAATCCGATAACGAATTTGAATTCTGTTGTTCAAAGAACTGACGCGCGCAGGACTCAAGGTACTGCCTATGTCATTGTAACTCCTTCAAAGCATTGGACTCTCCGTTCCACTATCGGTGGGTACATGACTGATGCTAAAAGTAAGAACTTCTATCCTTCCACATCAGGTATGGGGCGTGTAGATAAGGGACGCGCCAGTCATGGCGTAGCCCGCACTACTAACTTGCTAAATGAGAATACATTAACTTTCATGAAAACCTTTAATGAAATACATGCAGTAAATGTATTGGGAGGTATTACTTTCCAGCGCACTATTTTTGATAATCTTACCACTACTACTACAGGCTTGGAGATAGAGAGTTTGGATGAAGAGAGCTTGAAGTTCGGAGCAAATATTTTACCGCCGGAAAATTCTTATTCTTATTATTCTCTGATGTCTTACTTAGGACGAATTAACTATACTTTAAAGAGTCGCTATTTATTCACTGCCAGTTTCCGTGCTGACGGCTCTTCCAAGTTTCCGAAAGGAAATAAATTCTCGTACTTCCCTTCCGGAGCTTTTGCTTGGAAGATGAATGAAGAAGCTTTCTTGAAAAATGTGAAGGAAATAGATCAGCTGAAATTGAGGCTAAGTTATGGTCGTACAGGTAATCAAAGCATCAATACATTGGCAGCTTTAGCAATGATGTCTAAAAAATACTATAGTTTTAATACGGCTCAAGGTACTACCGGTTCACCAATTATCAACATGGGCGTTATTCCTGGAACTATAGGCAGTGATAAACTGCGCTGGGAGACTACGGATCAATATAATGTAGGTGTCGACCTGTCTTTATTTAATAGTAGAGTGAATTTTACAGCCGACCTTTATTATAAATATACCACCGATTTACTTATCACTGAGCAGCTTCCGGGTATTTCAGGATATCAGAGTGTAGTGCGGAATATTGGTTCTGTAGTGAATAAGGGGCTTGAGTTGAATTTGGGAACCGTAAATATGAATACGAAGAATTTTACATGGACTTCTGACCTGAATATTTCATTCAATAAGAACAGAGTGAAGAATATAGGTAGTGGAGATCGTATTCCTATTACTCCTACAGCCATTATGCAGGGGCATTTCTTGGATGTCTTTTATGTTCGTGAAGGTTATCCTATCGGCGCTATGTTTGGATATAAGACTGATGGATTGTATCAGTGTCGTGACTTTAGTGATTTCTATGATGCTAATGGTACTTTTATCTCTGATAAGGCTCAGCAGAAAGCCATCTATGACAATATAAAGGGAAATAATGGACAATTTACTTTGAGAGAGGGAGTTGTAAGTAGAGGAAATGTTGTAGAACCCGGTTATCTGAAGTTGAAGAAACAAGGAGAAGGGGATGTGATTACTTCGGATGATAAAGTATATCTTGGTTCCAATGAACCTAAGTTTTTTGGCGGATTTACCAATCGTTTCTCTTATAAAAATGTAGAATTATCTATTTTCCTGCAATTCTCTTATGGTAATAAACTATTCAATACTAATCATGCAATGCTGAGAGGATATAACAACTATAATATCGAACAGCAATATTATGATAATATGTGGACTATTGATAGACAGAACGCTCCCTTACACATCTATTCAGATAATATAGGAAGGCAAACTGCCACGGAACTGCAGGCTGAAGATGCTTCTTATCTGAAAATAAAAGAGATATCCTTCTCTTATCGTCTGCCTAAAAAAGCAATGAGGTATTTGGGGGTGAAAGGTGCTAAAGTATTTGTGTCAGGTATCAACCTGTTTACGTTTACAAAATATTCCTGGTATGACCCTGAATTCTCTTCTACTAACCCGTTAACTGGAGGATTGGATAAATATTCATATCCGACAGCACGTACATTTAATGCCGGATTCTCAATTGATTTATAATGAAGTACATCTTAATAACTATGAGTATGATGAAAAAAAATAAATATATTATTGCACTTTTATTACTCTCCAACTTATTTACTGGTTGTGAGATCGGATTCTTGGACAATGAGGCATTCTCTGATTTGACAAGAGAGGGATATTATGAAAAATTATCTGATTATGAGGCTGCTTTAGTAGGTTGTTATTATTATATATCCGGACGAGGAACCACGAAAGAGGGTACCTATGCGACAGGATTTCCTGTATTGGGAGAAGCTGGTACAGATGAGTGTTATATTGCAACGAATAAAGGTGCCAATTGGATATACGCCACTCAATTAGACCAGTATACTACACTTAATTCTGATAACTTAATTTGCCAGGAAGTATGGCTTAATAGTTATGCAGGAATTAATGCGACTAATGAAATTATAAGTCGCATAGACGAAATGAGTGAGGAAATACTAAATGCTACACCGCGTTATCGTGCAATTGCTGCCGAAGCTCGTTTTTTGCAAGCTTTGTGGTATTTTAATATGGTCAGAATATTTGGAGGAGTTCCGATTTTAACTACACCTTCAAGAAGCAGTAGTAACTATGAAGTGGATAGAAATTCTATAAAGGAAGTTTATGCGCATATTTTCACATTATTGGAATATGCAAAGCAGTTCTTGCCGGAAACTGTGTCACAATATGGTCGTGCCAAGAAGGCATCAGCTCATGCGCTTGCTGCAAAAGCAGCTTTGCATATAGCTTCATCTATGCAATTGCTGGCTCCTAAAATGACTGAACAGGTGAAGTTGGCAGGTATCAACTCATATGAGTGGAATTATACGGATCAATCAGGCAGGGAATACTCCAAGGATGAAACAATCAAGTATTATTATACTGTAGCACGTGATGAGGCGCGGACTGTGTTAGATATATTTGCTCCTAATTATCTGATGCCCAAATTTACAGATTGTTTTTATCCGAATGAAAGTTCTGATGAGATTCTTTTTGAGGCTGTATTGTCTACGGGATTAGCTAATGAAATGGGGGGCTGGTTTGGCTCGTTATTTGGTCCTATGGGACCTTCGGCAAAAGGTGGAGGACAACAGGTTATCTTCCCGGTTCAGCCTATTGTGAATGACAACTATACTTACACTATGACGGCTACGCAACCATGTGTTTCGGTTGATGATCGTTTTGCCTGGGCAATATCCACCTTCCAAATAACACAAGCTGGAGAAGTGAAAGCAATTGCTTTTGGACAACGTTATAAACAGTTCCAAATTGCTAAATTCCGCATCGATGTTCCCCCTTCATATAATCAGGATAGAACACCGGTTAATAATCCGATCTTGCGTGTTTCAGATATTTGTTTGGTATATGCAGAGGCTCAGGCTGAGTTAGATAATATAGAAGGTAAGGGGATTACAACAGATGCATTAGAGTTCTTGAATGTGGTGAGAAGAAGGGCAAAAGTAGTGGAATATACACCGACTTCCATATTGGAGGTACTTACTTACGAAGACCTGAAGAAACAAGGTAATAAAGAGATTAAGGGGTATGTAGCCACAAATCCTATTGAGCATTTCCGTCGGGCTATCTTGAACGAACGTATGTTGGAACTCTTGGGAGAAGGACATCGCTGGTTTGACTTGGTACGTATGGGGGTATTGAAAGAAGTGACGGAGCAATCCATCGATTATGCAAGAACCCGTCCGGGTGCCAATTTGAGTAATCCTAATATTCCAGTGCGCCATATTAGTGAGTTCCATATATTCAGACCTGTTCCTGCACGAGAAATATCTTTACACAAAGGGGCTTTGACTCAGAATGACGGGTATAATTAATTGAATTTTTGCCATGAAAATGAGAAATATAATTCCGCTGGTGACTGGAGGCACTTTGTTGGCTACTCTCTTTGGAAGTAGCACATTGCATGCGGCTACAAAGTCGAAACCTAATTTGGTATTAGTTTTGGTAGACGATATGGGATGGGGGGCTTTTGCCCCCAACCATGTCGATTTTACAGAGAAGGAGTTAAATCAAGAGTTTTGCAGAATACATGTCAAGGACTATACTGCCGAAGAGGCTTTTGAAGCAGCGCAAAAAGCGACTCCTTATCTGAATCGCTACTGTCAAGAGGGAGTTCGATTTACCAATGCCTATGTAACGGCCAATGTCAGTGCCCCTTCGCGTGCCGGGTTGTTAACATCTTCTTATCAGCAGCGATATGGATTATATATTATAAAAGAAGCAGAAACCGGAATTCCAACAACGGTACTTACTATGCCTCAGGTTATGAAAGATTATGGCTATGCGAACGGGGCTTTTGGAAAGTATCATAATGGAAAGGGGATGGATGAAATACATACCTGTTCTCCTGGACATCATCCTTTGGATCGGGGATTCGATTACTGGTTCGGGTTCAATAGTCATGGCACTTCTTATTATAATTCACCCATATTATTCCGAAACAGGGAAAACATTGCATGTGCGGAATATACTACTGATAAGTTTACAGAAGAAGCAGTTCAATTTATTAGGGGAAATGAAGGGAGCCCTAAACTTATATATTTAGCTTATAACGCCCTGCATGGCCCATTAGGAGCACCTGCACCGGATAAATATATGAGTCGTTTCCAATATAAATCGAAATTACTGAATACGTATGCTGCTTATACTGCAGCCATTGACGATGGAGTTGCAGCGGTGATGAAAGAGTTGGAGAAGATAGGAGAAATAGATAACACGATGTTGGTTTTTATATCTGATAATGGAGCTCCGGGAGGTGCTGCTGCCGTATTGCCAAAGAATGGTCCCTTCTCCGGTTTTAAGGGGCAGGCTTATGAAGGAGGGATACGTGTTCCTATGTTTATATGGTATGGAGACAAAATCAAACAGGGATATGTCTGTAATGAAATGGTTTCAGCAATGGATATATTTCCTGTCTCTTATACACATCTCCGAGCCCACGAGACCGTACTAGATCTC
>ENA-OYYL01000132-OYYL01000132.1-human-gut-metagenome-genome-assembly--contig:-NODE-132-length-12508-cov-4.311090_pt1 | contig 12508 bp, 10 predicted proteins | sample MGYA00244064_ERZ653450 | MGnify/ENA primary metagenome ERZ653450 (study PRJEB26926, sample SAMN06164966) | human gut metagenome | biome: ENVO:00009003; feature: ENVO:2100002; material: ENVO:00002003... | reverse complement strand
TACGAGATCTAGTACGGTCTCGTGGGCTCGGAGATGTGTATAAGAGACAGCAGTATGGATGTGAAACGTTTTGCCGAACAGAGCGCATTGTTGATTGTGGATAAAGCAACGGATCAGCTATCCCTGTTTGAACTGAGTGAGAAAGGTGGTAACTACCGGTTTGAAAAAGAGAATGGGGAAGTAAAACAGCTGGCGCAAAAATAATTCACCACAGAGTAGCACAGAGTCTCACAGAGTTTTATTTCAATAGATTAAACTCTGTGAGACTCTGTGCTACTCTGTGGTGAGAACTTATTTCACCTGAAAATAGAACTTATGCTTCAGTGATTTTCCCGGCATCTTAAATGTCAGTTCCACAAAGTTCTCTTCATCTTCCAGACAGTCTTCGCTATTATAAGTTATCAGAATGTCTTCGCCACATGGCACAGCTTTCAGTTGGGAAGCGCAGTTAGAAGTAAGTTTCGGCATAGCAGCCGTAGTTATCTTCTTTCCTTTTATAAATAAGGAGACTATATAGGCATCCTTGCCGTCCGACTTTCCTTCGGCAGTGATAAAGGTTGGCAACTTCCGATAGTTCTGAACGACACCTTCCGCCCATTCGCGGCGTGTCTTATCGAAGAAGTATTCTACGGCGGGACGCATTTTTGTGATGCACTGGTCTATTTCTTCCACAGAAGAGATATCAGAAATATGCTCTTCCATCTTCTTTATCAAGTCCTCCATCGCACGGTCCTGCTCTTCAAACTGACGGACCAACGCTTTATGTTCGCTTTCAGGGAAGGGGTAGCGTATCGCATAAGCGTACGTTATCTTACCGGACTTCTTATCACGGCGTTTCTCCCAGTACGAACCATCAACTTTAGAAAGTGAGATTCCCTTGATAAAAGGCAAAGAAGCTGCACGGGTAGAGCCTTCAGCCATATACTGATCGACAAACTCCGTGATACGGTCACCGTTACCGGAAGTCTGTTTCACTATAGGCGAATCCGAGAACTCGACATTCTGTGCCACAGCTTGAATAATCTGTCTCTTCACACTTTCCAGGCATTGCTGACGCGCCTCTTCCATCGAACCAGTCTCAGCAGAAGCCACGATATAGCCGGACTCCGCAGACTCATACCAGACGGGAGCTTTCTTATCGCTCTTTTCAACGACTTTATATGCCTGGGCAAACAATGAAACTGTTCCCATGCAGAAAAGCAAGGCAACCGTAATTCCTATTCTTTTCATCTTCATAAGCGGTTTTCCTTTCTTTATTTCCAATCAACGGGCAGATTATGGATAATCACTTTACAGTTATCCACCGTCATTTCTACATACGAAAGTGTAGCACAAGGAGTACTGACACCTTTGATTTCGAACACCTTACCTATTCTGACACCTTTTGGCATCTTGTTTCCATAAGTCCAGGAAGTACAGCCATTCGTCTCTATCTGAGAGAAATTAGTAAAGGTCGCACCATCCGGATCAATCGCCGAAGTCATACGAATAGTCGCACTGTTATTCGTCACACCTGTATTGGTGAAGCGGGCATAGACACGAATACTTTCAGCCGTTTCATTGCCTTCACAAGACACCAGTTCGAAAGAAAGGTCATTGCAGGAAACCGAAATCTTACATTCGGGCAAAGGAGACTTCTCAGGCTGCACGACAACCGGTTCAGGAGACGTCACAGGCTCTGTGACAGGAGTAGGTTGCACTTCCGGAGCAGGTTCCGGGGAAGCCGGTTCTTCGGGAGCCGGTTCAGGAGTAACAGGTGATTCTTGCGGCTCCCGCTTCCCTATCTTTTGCAATATACCCAACACTTCATCGTAGCAAGGTACCGTTTCGGGAACTATAGACAAATAATCCGCTGCTTCATTCAAGAGCCCGGCATCTATCAGCACCTCCGCTTTTTTAATGATGACAGGACAATTCTGCTGGTAGAAATCAGCAATACGCTTACGTGTAGTGCGGATGAAACGTACAAAAGCCGGATCGGTAACCTTGATGCCGGAGATAAGCGAAGCAATCGCATCGTCCTTACTCCCAGTAGCGTCTCCCTGTACCTCGATAACGGCCGTTCCATATACACTGTCGTCATACTTATTGCGGGCAGTCAATGAAAATTCACCTGTAACCAGCGTCACGTCCCGCAGTAATCCTTCCGTCTTCTTCGTCTCTCCGAGAACAAGTTCAGGCTGAATGACGAACGCATTGTAAAGTGAAGCAGTTCCGGCATTATTGCGGGCAATAATTTGCTCCACTTTCAGTTTCAGTGCATCCATGTTCTTCTGGCTTAATCCCTTCTGCGTGGGCGTACCCGCCACAAAATGAATGTTATCCTGCGCCGCCGCACCCAGCGAAACGAGCAGCAGTAAAGCCCATAGAAATCTATTCTTCTTCATAAAATGCAGATTTATTTAATGGTTACAGTCAACCCTTGCCCCATTGTAACTACAGAGGCAACATATTCTCCCCCTAATTTCTCATCGAGGAAGTTCTTCAGTTCGGTACTGAAGCGGGAAATGGTATAAGCGCGTCCCTGCGCTTCATCCCAAATTGGCACTTGTACGGACATATCGATCACCTTGTCGTTGCTGCGGCTCATATCGTAAACACCATTCAAGGCGTGAACCTGCAACCAGTCTTCCAATACGGTCTTGAAACTTGCGCTTCCATCGGGCAACGGCTGGTCAAAATCCCAGTCGGTGATAGATTTCGCCAGTACCATTTGGATAGCCATCTCACGACCATTCTTCACAATGTCATTGAAAGAAGCCTGCAACTTGGTAAAGAACTCATCTTTTACCTTTTTGAGAGCATAGTCCGTCAGCTTAATGGTATCTGTAGTGACGTACTTACCACTTTGGAAAGTGGCGCTTGCCAGATTGCCTGCCGTCTGAAATTCAGTTGCCGTCAGCTCCAGCGACACTTCGCTTTGACGTCTAGTATCAGTGGTTGTCATCACTTTGGCAGTCACAATGATATCCGCACCCATATTCTGAATCATCTTAGTTACGGCATCAGACTGAGTACCGGCTGTCAGTACGTCATTCCGTTTCGCCCGTTTCAGTTGGGCAAGGAAATCTTTCGTCTTATATCCGCGTGAACTGAACTCACTGGTCATTTTGCTCACGGCATAACTCAACATCTGATTGTGATCCAGGATAGCACGTATATCTTCATCTTCCCTGGTATAAGGAACCACCGTCACCGTAGGCAAACTTACCTGGCTGTTGGGAGTGCCCACTGCCATACCAAGATTAGTCTGCACCTTATTCCGGTTCAGATCTTTCTGCAAAGCATCGAACAGAATAGTCATTTCCACCGTGCAGCGGTATTGCTTACCTTGTTTTTCCGGTCCCTCCGTAACTGTATAGTCCTTAACAAACACGGAATAACGGTTTTCATCGAAAAAGCGGCGGTCATAGTCAGGTTTTGCAGTAGAAACCATCGGATTTCCCTTATTGACTCCATCCACCCCCGTATAGAATAAGGTATAGAAGGCAGACTTCAATGCCATATTTGCCGCCTCTTTCTTCTTCTCACTGATACCCAGGGCACGGACAGTCAATGTGTTTCCCTGCTGTTGCAGAAAGACCACTTCACTGGAATAATTCTGTCCGCAAAGAGTGGCGGACAGAAATATTCCCAAAAGAAACATAAAACAATGCTTCATAATAACTGTATGGTTTTATTAGTTGAAAATCCCGCCCATCAATGTCTGTTCGCGGGAAACGATCTTTATCGGTTGCTCATCACGGATGGCTTTCATGATTTCTTCACCACCCTTCTGCACCTTACATAAAGAGATATCATCTCCTTCAACCGCCTTCACGGTCAAACGGCCAATTTCCTTCTTGGCTTCGCGTCCGGCAACTTCACGTATGGCATAAACAGTAAATTTCTGGGCTTCTTTCACACCATTCATGGAGCCGAGGTTAATGTACACTTCCTCTGCCTTGCCCTTCTTCTCGCTATTTACTTCAAGGATAGTTCCTTCCATTTTGAAGTATTCATCCACAAAGTCGCGCATGCTGTATACCGCACTTTTGATAGTGTTGGCAATGGCTTCTTCCTTATTGCCACCGGTTCCTCCGGTCAGTCCGCTGTGCTGGAACGTCTTTGTACCGATCAATGTACCGTTCTTCGGATTGATAACTTTCAGTGTATAAGATACTGAGCCATCATAATATCCTTTTCCATCTCTTGTCTTATAAGCAGCAGTCATAGAAGATACCTGACCTGTAATGATGAACTGTGCCCCCAATTCTTCCATCACTGAGAGGCGGTCCATTTCATTATCGTCACCCGAAGAGATATTAGCAGATGAGCGACGTTGCGATTCAATACGCAAGGCATCCTGTGCATCCACATCAATCAGAATCACACGTTCCATCTTCTGTATACCCTCAATCACCGTATTACGCAAGCCCTCTACCCACGAGAACGGTGCATCGCTGGATCGTTTGAAATAGTCAATGAATACCGTAGGTTTTCCCTTCGGCTCATCAAAGTTCTGGCAATAACCGGCAAGTGAATATACCACACAAAACACTAAGAGTACAATCTTTCTCATAAACTTCTTGAATTATATAATTTAAACTTCTGAACTTGCATCTTACTTTAATTTTTCAAAAATAAACATTTGTTATCAAACCGCAAGAGCGTTTACGTTTATTAACTCAAAAAAGAAATACAATCACGGAAAACAGTGACAACCTCTATACCGTGTACCGATTGTATCAGAATCATGTCCGCATCGTACCCGAACCGTATCTGCACCCTACTTGCTCCGTACATTCTCCACTCAGAGGTACCTCTGACCGAAGGAACTACGGAGTTGGTACGGAGCAAGTACGGCTCAGATACAGTTTAAAGGTAATCCAAGTCGTGATAAGTGAGTCGGTAAGTTATGGTAAGTCGTGGTAAGTGAGTTGGTAAGTGAGTTGGTAAGTCGTGGTAAGTGTACAGTAGCAATATGTGGCACGACTTCAAGTGGTTAAAACTCCGTGCGATATTGCCTCAATTCTTTCCGCAAAGCTTGGGCTTTTCCTTCCGTCAATTCATCGAGAAGTGCCCAGAAACGCTCTCCGTGATTCATCTCACGAGTATGAGACAATTCGTGCAGAAGTACATAGTCTATCAGATGTTTCGGCAACAAAACCAGATAGTAAGACAGGTTGATTGTGCGCCGTGCCGAACAACTCCCCCAGCGTCCACTGCTGGAATTGATTTTTACACTTTGGTAAGGCAGATTGTGTTTCTGTGAAAGCATATACAGACGGGGTGGAAGAATGATCTTTGCATTACGACGCAGAGCCTCCTCGATAACTTTACGTAACCATGCTTGTAATTCCGCATCAGTAAAATCAGCTCCCGGCGGACAGATAATCTGCATCTCTCCCAACTCGGAGCGTGAAAGGAAACGTTCGCGCTGTCCGCTTACAAGACTTAATTTGAAGAACTCCGTATCAATCCGAAAATTTAAGTCTATCAGAGGACGAGTATATTTTTTCCGGGCCACCCGCAAACGGGGACGCAGTTCTTCTATCGCATTCTTTATCTCTTTAAGTGTAGTTCCAGGCGGAATGGTTACATAGATAGCGTCTTCCCGCGTACGAAAAGTCAAACGCCGCGCACGGGTATTCACTTTAATAAGAAAGCGTCCAAGTTCATTATCTTCCAATACATTTTCCAAAACGACAAAACCTCCCAATGAATAAACAGACAAATAAACGAAATATCGTTCGAATATACAAATGACTAGATACCCAAAAACGGACAAGTGTCCGAAAATGAACACTTGCCCTAAAAGAATACATGCTAATTATCAGCACTTTATTAAATTGGCATGAATATTGACCTATAAGATGCAACCGGACGTTGCCAAAAAAGTTTCTGAAAAAAGAGAAAAAAGTATGCAACCTTTTTTAAGTAACTTACGTCTAATAGATAAACAGGAATAATATAAATGAATAATTATAAAACTAAAAAAGTTATGAAAAAGTTAGCAAGCCTCCTTACATGCATCTGTTTAATCCTTAGTACAACAGCGTGCTCACAAAGCAAGAACTACAGTTCAGGCAACTGGGGTAGTAAAAAAGTGATAGCCAGCAACAAATACGTAACAAAGGACATCAAGGTAGATAACTTCAAGAAAATCAGTGTAGCCGGTAGCCCCGATGTTACGTTTACTCAAAAGTCGGGACGCCCCGAAGTAGAAGTCTACACCTCGGACAATATTGTTGATTTGCTGGATATTAAAGTAAAGGACAACACCTTATATATAGGTTTCAAGAAGGATGTCAATGTGTCTTACAAGAAACTGGAAGTACGTGTATCTGCCGAAACTCTGAATGGAATTTCTGTTGCCGGTTCAGGGGATGTCTTCCTGAAAAACGGTCTCCAGACTAATGACAATTTATCAATCAATGTTGCCGGTTCAGGAGATATCAAAGGCAGTGGCATCAAATGCAATGATATGAAAGTATCTGTAGCGGGATCGGGCGATATCAATGCTGATAATATTACTTGTAATAACCTGAAAGTATCCGTTGCAGGATCGGGTGACATGGTATTGAGAAATGTAACAGCTACGGGCACGGAAGCAAGTGTGGCCGGATCAGGCTCGGCAACTATTACCGGTACAACCCAAACAGCTACTTACAGCGTAGCCGGATCAGGCGATTTGCTTACAGAAGGTTACGAGGCTCAACGCGTTACCGCCAGTGTAGCAGGCTCGGGCAGCATCAAATGTTTTGCAACCGAGTTCCTGAAAGCACGCACCAGCGGCAGCGGAAAGATAGGCTACAAAGGAAATCCGGAACTGGATTACCCGAAGAAGAGCTTGTACAAACTTTAAGATTCTCTCTTACGATTATTATAAAAAGGATAGTTTAACAAACATCAAGCGAAAGGGGTTCCGGGAGGAAGCCCTTCGTTGTTTTTATACAATGGATATATAGATATTGCACATCCAGAATAGTTTATCTGCCTGTATTTAGCATCTTGTCGCATCTATATGGACTATTTGTCGCCTGTCATTTCTCTTTTCCAGCTAATAAATAATGTTTATGGCTTAACTTTGCTCGCTATATTTCTAAACATAAAAAGAAAATGAAGATGAAAAGAATTTTTAGGCTGTCTTTATGCCTGCTTACTGTGTTTTTATTGGGAGCTTGTTCTTCGGATGATACTCCGGTTGCTAATGTTCCGCAACTTTCCGGAAACATAACGTTTGACCGTACGCGAGTGGGAGTAGGCCAGCCTGTGAAAATGAGTTTTGCTTTGCCCGCGTCAGTCAGTCCGGACGTGTTGAAAGCAGAGTACTCTTTCAATCTGGGCGGTATAGCCGATTTGCCCGTAGAGGCGGAGAATAATGTCTGTACCTATACGTACGCCTTCAGAGAAGCAGGTACATACACGGTTAGTTTTAAGGTACGCTACTTATTTAACTATCCTGATGCGGCGGGCGAAATCTACAGAGACGATGTCATAAAGAAAGATTTGCAGGTAGTGGCTTGCGATGTACGCAACTCTTTCTGGGGTGATAACCTTGCAGAAACGCAACGGAACTGTGGCAGTGTGCTGGAGAAACAAGAAGGGAATGCCGACCTGTATGCCGCTGTCTTGAGTAGTGAGTTCGGTTCTTCAGTGGAGGGAGGTAAAGAGACGACTGTCGGCTACACCTTCAAGAATGATAAGCTATATATGGTGCAGGAAGTAAACCTGTTTGATACACAAGTGCCTTTCACTTTAGTGTTCCAATATTATAGAGACATAAAGAAGATGTATGGTGAGGCTGTTGAGATAAACTGGAGTTCGGACACTGAAAAGAATAATGGCTATTTCGACGCTTACGTGAATGGTCGTGACAAGACAGCTCTAGAAGCGATGAATGTATTCCTGACAACGGAAAAAGGAGGATGGGTTGCTTTCAACTTCGAGAAAGAAAACACCATGATGGTAGTGCAGTGTTACAAGAGCAACGATAAGTGGGTAGTGAAACGCGCTTATAGAGAGAAAGAATAACAGGAATTGAAAGTATTTGAAAATAGTCCGTCTCGTATGCCCAAATTGCGATCTGCTTTTCGGCTTACGAGACGGACTATTTTCATCTTATCTTAGCAACAGCTCAGAGGGAAGTGGAATTCCCGTGATTTTCGTTACAGGAAGAAATTGTCTGCCCTTCTCCTATCAAAGGTAGGGTGTTACCGCGGGCATCTATACAGCAATCCTTTATGGAAGCCTGTGAGGTGGCTTTGCCTGCTATGCTTCCACGCACGGTTGTTTCTTTGTCGGCATTGACCGACAGAACGGCGTGGTTATTGCAAGAATGCAGCGAGGCACTACCTGATACCTGGCCGCAAATGCCGCCAACGTAGGTACATCCGCTGCCGCGATGTATGTCGGCATAGTTGTCGCAGTAGCGGCAATCGAGGTTGGTGGAGGAAGAAGAGTAACCGATGATGCCGCCTGAACCGGAACTGACAGCATCCTTTATTCGGAATGTGCCGTAATTGCTGCATTGGCTGATGGTTACGTTTGACTGGGCATAGCCGATGATGCCACCTACATACGTCTGGGTGCTGCTGCTTGCGGCATTGTCGGTGGCTGACACAGAACCACGGTTGATACAACCATTCATAGTGAGTGGAGCATAAGTGCTTCCCATCAGTCCTGCAACGTGATTCCCTCCTCCGGCACTGGTGATTCGGCCGTTATAGCTGCAACTGCTGATGCTGTAGGGCGCAGTTCCGCTTATGTAGGCTATCAGTCCGGCGGTATGGGCTGCTTGTGCAGTGCTTCTTGGGTTATTTTCCACATCCGCCAGAATATGCAGGTCCTTTACGCTCCCTTCACTTGCCGCACCTATGAATGCAGCAGTAAAACTCTGGCATTTCATGACTCCTTTGACTATATGCCCATCCCCGTCCAAATGTCCTTTGAAGTAAAAGAATTTACCGTCTACCCCGGTTTCATTGTTGTGCCCGCCAATCGGGCTCCATTTGTCGGAATTGATTAAGATGTCCTTGGTTAACCGGAAATACTTCCCGGCATAATCGTCCCTGTTGACATACTGTATCAGTTGTTGCAGATTTTCGGTAGATTCAATGATATACGGATCTGCTTCAGTTCCGCTTCCATTATACTCCATAGGAGTTACAGCATGAGGATCATCATATTCTATTATTTCCTCACCGCTTTTGCTGAGGCTGAAGTTCATAGCGCGGTAGCGTTTGCCTGCCTCGTAGGTAACTTCAGAGGAGAGCGTTTGCGTCTTCACGTAACGCGTGCCGTTTCGGCAAACCACAGTGGCAGTAAGTTCGCCTGCCGGCAAGGTGGTGGGAACCATCATGAAGTAGACGCGCAGCCCATTGGCAGGCAGGGTTTCCGTGGCTTGCGAGGGGATTTCGATGTTCTCCAATCCGACACTCAGGTTTCTCGTCCGGCTGTCGGCGATGCCGGCGGCGGTGGAGGCGGAAAGGGTTTCGTAGAAAGGCTTTTCGCCTTCGTAGTGGAGCAGGAAGAGGCAAGGTTCGCCGTCAGCTTTCGGGTCGTAGCCTTCCAGCGTGAGGTCGAAGCGCATGATGGAGAGCAGATGCTCGAAGGGAACGAGGGAGGATTCTATTCCGGTAATACCGGTAGCACGCATGTAGTCGTAGGCAGAGAGGTGAGCGGTGGAATTGTTGCCGTTCTGCACTTGTCCCGTCAGAGAGGCTTGGGCTTCCTGCCACGTGTTTCCGGTGCTGCGGGCAGCAGGATAGAAGAGGTTGAAAGAGGTGTTCGTATCCACATCCTCGGCAACGTTTCCCGTGAACTGGGCATGAGCGCTGTCACCGGTTGCGGAAGCCTCGCTATAGGTGAACAGGGCGGATGTTTCCTGGCCCACTACTTCCTGCACGTGCGGTGTGGTATAGAATCCTTTGAAGGCGTCTGTCGGTTGCCAGCTCAGGACCATGCCTGCCTCGTTGTTGTCCTCATACGCCATGCGCGTGTCGGGACTTGGACGGTTGGCATCGGGAGTTGCGTCCGGGTTGCCGGTGTTATCGCTGGCGGATGCTGCGGTACTGATGCTTCTTGTGCGTAGTTCCCTCATTCTTACCCCTTCGTTCTCCGTACAAGAGGAGGCGATGATCAGTCCGGCCATCATCGCGAACGGATAAATGAACTTTCTCATTCTACTTTGAGTATTTTTTTAGATTGTCAGTTTTCTATAGTCAGTATATCATTTATCAGGTCTTCCAGTTCGCTGGTCGAGGCATTTCTTCCACGGTTGCGGGCCGAAGAAGAAGGGAACATGCTGCCGTCGCCGTAGCCGGGCACCGAGAAACTGCCTTGCATCACCGGTTCGCTGGTTTCCAACGGAATGATCTCTATGGCCGGAGCCGTGTATGGCTCTTTGGAGGATGCTGTTTTCAAGTGATTTTCTGTATTCATACTAATTATTCTTTTGATGTTGGTTATTTGATAGTTTTTATCCTTTATACTCAGATTGTTTCGCATGCCAGTCCGTTTGTTGCGTCAATAGCGGAAAGAGGAACTGCGCATATAAAGAAACCGAGTTCCGCTTGCTACCTCGTCCGATGTGCTGCATTCGGTTGTCTTATTGTATGTCATGGTTATAAATTCAGGTTCGCTGGCACTGTTCCTGCCAATGATATAATTGCTAGAAGCTTCCAATCCGCTTTGCCTGTCGGAATCTCTTTCTTTAATGTTGTATTTCCGGTGTAATTCTTCCAGATCCTTCAGTGTCTTTTCTTGTGTAAATATCTCCCAACCCTTTGGCCTGTCGGCGAAAGCTACCATCGGGTTACCCGACCACATATTAGGACTTGCCACAAACATATACGGACCATATTTATAGAACAATCGAAGCTCTTTTCCCAAACTGTATAAAATAGTTTGCCTTAATACATAGTCGGTCGAATAGGTTTCTGTGCTGTCGGTGGGGGTGATGTCCAAGTCACCGGCGTTGTAATAAAGTGTGGGATATTCGCTTCGTTTCCCTATAGGTGTCAAAGTACATTCCAAGTCTTTCCATAGGATACGGTAGAGCGAATCGCTTGTCACAGCAAGTCCTTCGTTCCGCACCTCTCCCGATATGATGGGGTAGAAAGAACGGAGCGCATATTGTTTTCCCTTTATCCATATATATTCGGATATGGTCTCTACGATAGCCTGGTCATCGGCTCTCAGATATTCCAACCACCATTGATTATGGTATTTCATATCATCCGTTATGAGCTTCTGGCAGTCGATCTGCCGGTATTTCTTGTCGTACACTTTCGGGAACATGTCGTCTTCATACTGAATCTCTATGCCAAGTTGTGTAAAGACGAAGTTCCGCGCTTTTTCATCGGTTATGAACTCGTAGATGGGGAATAGCTTGAAGTCTATCAGTTCCACATTGTTCTTTACGGGGTCTTGAAGATCAAGACGGATGGATTTATACCATTTGTCTACAATATTGTCGCCAAGCACGTCTTTTTCGCAATTGATGATTTCCGTTATGTAGGTCACATCTCCTCCACGCGCCGAGATGCTGCGCGACTGGCGGGTCGATGTCTGGCTGTAAGTATTGGTCTGTCCCTCTTCCATTTTGAATCCACACATGTTGAGGAATGAGGCTTCGGCGGCTACGGAAAGCGTTGTCTTGCTGTCTAAGGCAGCACGCTCGAAGGTGGAACAGAACTCAAGTTTTCCGCCCAAATCGGCATGATAGATGACATGGGTACCGTAAATGCGGAATAGTTCGTCCGTATATTCTGTAGCCTCGTCAAGATTGTCTTTTCCAATGGCATCACTGATTTTATTAATACAGTTTCGGAAGCCTTCGGTCAATATCTTTGGATTATCCCGTGCTATCTCTATCAGACTGTAAGGGTCGATATGTCGGGAAAGGGCTTTATAGTTGTTCATGATGGTGCAAAATGAGTAGGCATTGGTCTTGAGATCACTACGTGCATAGCTCCCCTCCACGTGTGCTTGGAAGAAACCGACATCCAGTCCCAATCCGGCATGGGCGGATAGCGACTTGAGGAGTTGTTCACTGTCTTTTCCTTCCAGAATGGTGGTTACCATATCGGGCGCGGAGTCATCCACGATACATGAGGTCTTGTTCTCCCGTTCGTACAGCCGCAAGGCAGGCAAGCTTATCACTTGGTCGCGTACGCTGTTGTAGCTTGCATATTTACCGAAGGCATCGTAGCCATAGCCCACACCGTATGAACGCATCAAGGCTCCCGAATAGGCTTCTCCCACCGTCTGGCTCAGGCTGCTTGCCTGACGCAAGGAGTAGGTGCGGATTATCGCGCCTTGCCGGTCAGTGAACTCAAGTTCACCGAAGCGTTCCTCTTGATAAGGATTTTGCTCCACTTCGATGGTGAGTGGCTCGCCGCTCCGTATGATGGAATCGGACAGGAATACAAAACCTTCCTTTGCCCGTATGCGGCATCCTTCCAATCCGGCCAGTCTCTCTGCCTGTCTCTTATACACATCTCCGAGCCCACGAGACCGTACT
>ENA-OYYL01000131-OYYL01000131.1-human-gut-metagenome-genome-assembly--contig:-NODE-131-length-12524-cov-7.109953_pt1 | contig 12524 bp, 10 predicted proteins | sample MGYA00244064_ERZ653450 | MGnify/ENA primary metagenome ERZ653450 (study PRJEB26926, sample SAMN06164966) | human gut metagenome | biome: ENVO:00009003; feature: ENVO:2100002; material: ENVO:00002003... | reverse complement strand
ATCTACACTTCTAGCTTCGTCGGCAGCGTCAGATGTGTATAAGAGACAGACCATACACTGGCCAAATAAGATTTAAAATGACCCAAAGCCTTATACGAGAATATTTTTTATATTTTGCCAATTCGGATACTTACCTAAATCAGATTGATCGTATGAAGACTGGAAATTGCATACAGCATTATGGACCAACACATTTAAAAGAAGTGTATATACCAATACCACCTATTGAGGAGCAAGAACGAATTATAAAACAATTATCTTCATTACTTTCATCACTTTATGAAATAGAAGAAAGCATTACCATGTAACAATCTTATCAATCAAGGACTGCTGCTCTGTGGCGGTCCTTCTTAAATAGATTCTTGTTGTTTCTATACTTTCGTGTCCCATAAGGTCCGCAAGCAAAGCAATATCATTGTATTTTTCCAAGAAATTCTTTGCATACAAATGTCTAAATGAATGCGGGTAGATTACCTTAGAATCCAAACCATACTTATCAGCATAATTTTTTAATTGTTGTGATATGCCACGTGTAGTAATGCGTTCACCAAATCGATTTAAAAATAGATATCCAGTTGTACGTTGTTCTTCTAATAACCATTTCTGTGTTTCTTCCCTAAGCTTCTTTGGAATATATAACCGGCGTAGCTTGCCACCTTTGCTGTATAAGTCAAAATATCCAAGATTAACATGCTCGATTTTAATACGGATAAGTTCACTTACTCTTGCTCCGGTAGCTCCTAAATACCATACAACAAAGTACCACTGCATATTACCATCTTTTTTCAACTGTTTCTTTAAAAATGTGTAATCCGCGTTACTTACAACATTTTCTAAAAATGTTTTCTGCTGAATTTTTACTGCACTTAATCGTAATTTGTCCTTTCCAATGTAGTCCAAATACTTGTTGATTGCTTGTATCCTAAGGTTTACGGTTTTAGGTTTGAAAAATTCCATCAAATATCCTTTATACGCATGAAGATTCTCGGTATTAAAATCTTTGTAATTGGATATAAAATAGTCTACTGTCCATAAATATACAGAAATCGTATGCTGTGATAGATTTTCCTTCTTTAAATAGTCTTCAAATGATAGTTTCATCCTGTACCTCCAATTGATATGAATGTTAGCGAAATTCTTTGTCAATTGGAATTATAATACGGTCAAGAATGCTGTTTTCTCTTATTATGAGAAGAGAGGGGATGAAATACGTTGTATAGACGAGGAATTACCTTTTGAGATACCTGATAGGTGGGAGTGGATGCAACTGGAAAATTGTTGTTGCAAGGAGATTCGTCGAGGGAAATCACCGAAGTATATTGAGCAAAGTGAGACGCTTGTTTTTGCGCAGAAGTGTAATACGAAGTATAATGGTATTGATATTGGTTTAGCCTTTTATTTAGACGAAAGTACCTTGAATAAATACCCAGAGGATGAATACATGCAGGACGGAGATATCGTTATAAATTCCACTGGTACAGGTACATTAGGTCGTGTTGGATTTTATCGTGCGACGGATAATTACAATAGCTTATCTATTGTTCCAGATTCACATGTAACAGTTATCCGTTCCAGTCGAGAAATCCATGCCTTTTATTTGTTTGCATTTATGAAAGCAAATCAATCCGAACTTGAAAAGAAGGGTGAAGGCTCCACTAATCAAAAAGAACTGAAACCTCTCACTTTGAAAGAATTGTATGTTCCGGTTCCTCCATATGAAGAACAATTAAGGATTGCGGTATCGATAAATAATGCATTTTCACTTATATCAAAGTTGGAAAAGAGCCTCAAATAAGGCTCTCTTCCAATTTTTCTATTGTAGCAAAAGTAGTTTTCAAAATATAGCAGATTCTTCTTTGTTCATCAATTGGTGGTATAGGATAAAGCCAATTTTCGATATCGTTTCTACTAATTGACGGTGAATTATCACCTTTCATATATTGATTTAAGCCATCCACGACATACTTTGATATCATTAGATAAAACATATAATCTGGTAATAATAGTCCATTGGAATTACATACATAAAAACCTGTCGATGCAATTGAATGGCTGTGTATTTCTTCTATTAGTGCAATATTTTCAAGATAAGGTCTGACTAGCGAAAATAACACACTTCCAGAGTTAATTGCTCTGCTGGCTCGACTAGGTGCTTCTATTACAGGAATGCGCTTTGTTTTCTTTATGCAATGCAACCTATTATCTATAGAATCGATATCAATATAATCAAAAAATTCACCTTGAGGCTTGGTGGTTTCCATTCCAGAAAAGCATGAACATCCCCTACACCATATCCAATTATCAGGAAGATTAAAAGGAATTTCTGTATCAATATTTTCTATGTCATCCCCTATCTTCTCATAATAAGAGTTATCATCACCTCGGAAGATAAAAGATTCCTTTTTATCACGCTTGATTTTGCCTTGCCTGATGAGTTCTTCCTTCTCGGCTCTTATGCGTTCAAGGAGCACAGACGCAGGCTCATCATTCGGGTCTGGCGGAACAAGTTTACCACGGATGGCGAGGTCAAGTATCTTGGATTTGGCGAGATTGATTATTTCTTGTAGTGAAGCCCTTTCTGATTCGATAACCGAAGCATATTTCAAAAGAGCATTGGCAGCAGGAACAATTCTTTTTTGTTCGTGTAGTGGTGGCAATGGTATGAAAAGTTCCTTTAATGATGTTCCATTACAGTTGGGCTGTCCCACACCAACAGATTTATCAGTTATCTGTTCCCAATAACAATAGCTATTGAAAAACTGGTATAAGTAGCTTGGTGAAATGCAATCAAATAATCTTATCCTGATAAGATATGAAGCGTATACAGATTCAAACGGCAATTCTGTTACAAGAAACGATTTACCGACAGTAGCACCTGTCCTTGCGAATACAATATCATCTTTTCTTAAAAGATAGTTCTCTGCATTCTCCACCGTTGTAAACGGAACATCTTTCCAATTTACTTTTCCGTCTTGAATATCTGTAATACGAAGTAAACGATGCGTTCCTTGTGCTTCGGCTGAATTGCTAAGACCATACTGAATCAAGGAGCTTAAATTGCCTAATCTCGTCCATTCCCACCCCTCCGGCACTTCAAACGGTATTTCTTCCTCGATACATTTTACGGTTCCATCGGCGAACTTCTCATAATGTAAATTATCCTCACCCACAAAGATAATTGTATCATTCTTAATATCCTTAGCCTTCAGTTTTCCTTCTTTTACCATCTGCTTTTTCTGCTCACGGATACGCTCCAGTAATACAGATGCAGGTTCATCACTCGGATCTTGTGGAACTAATTTACCACGAATAGCAAGGTCAAGAATTTTTTGTCTTAATGCTTTTGTATCCATTATTCTTCCACCTCTCCTATAAGTACTTCAAGCTCGTTTACAGCCTTAGATATATTTGCTGATTTTTCTTTTATCTGTTCCAACAACTCTGCCAGAGTATAATCATCTGCTCCGGTATCACTCTTCATCCAAGTAATATCAAGGCTTGTCTTATCTCTTGCCAAAATTTCTTCATAAGTGAACTTTCTCCATCTGCCATTCGGATTTTCTTCACTATATGTTTCTTTACGGGCTGATAAATCACCATCCGCATAACAAGCTACGAAGTCATCAAAATCCTCTTTTTTCAGTGGATTGGTCTTACCAAAAGAAGGCATATCATTTCTAAGGTCATAAATCCATACTTCTTTTGTATTATCCTTATCGGTCTTTCCTCTTGTGAAGAAAAGCACATTTGTTTTTACACCCTGGGCATAGAAAATACCTGTAGGAAGTCGCAGGATTGTATGTAAATTACACTTTTCCATCAAGTCCTTACGAATACGCTCACCATCGCCATCTGCGAATAATACATTATCCGGAAGAACTACTGCAGCTCTCGCCTTGCCATCAGTATTTAAACTTCTGTAAATATGTTGTAAAAAGTTCAATTGCTTATTGCTTGTAGGAAAAGTAAAGTCATCTCTGGTTGCACGCTCTCCACCTTTTTTAGTTCCAAAAGGCGGATTTGTAAGCACCACGTCATAACCTTTCATTTCTTTACCAGCATTAGACAATGTATCTGCTAGTTTTATTTCACCCTCAATGTCATGTAGCATGGCATTCATTAATGCAAGCCTATGTGTATCATGTACAAGTTCACACCCTGAAAAAGCTTCTTCTCTTTCAAATCTTGCGGTATCGGCATCAAGTTCAAAGAAATCATCTGTATTTTCACGTACATACTGACTTGCAGAAATCATAAACCCAAATGTACCACATGCAGGATCATTACACCGTTCTCCCGGTTGTGGTTTAACCAACCTTGTCATTACATCTATAAGAACCCTCGGTGTAAAATACTGACCTGCACCAGATTTCTTTTCATTCGCATTTTTCTCTAATAAACCTTCATAGAGATTTCCCAATCCCTCTTCACGAGCAGAAAACCAATCGAGCCCATCAATAGTTGTAATAATCTTCTCAAGATTTTTAGGCTCATCTATATTAGTTGCTGAACCCTGATAAATCTCACGCACACGTCCGGTACAATTCTCGCCGAGATGATTTAATAACTCTTTATAAAACTTTTTCAGTTCTACACCACTTTTAGCTTTCAGAACATCCCAGCGATATCCTTCCGGAATCTGAGATTCTGCTCCTGTTTCTTTTGCCATTTTTAAGAACAATATATATGTAAGCTCCGTTACATATTGATGATATGTTATACCATCATCTCTTAAAACATTACAGAGATTCCATAGCTTTGATACTATTTCCTGTGTTGTCATGCAGTTCTTCCTCCATCATCGTACAGATACTCATTGAGTTCTATAACAACGCTTTCTAATTTATTTCCAAATACTTTATTTATCTTTGCAAAGCCACCTTGTGACTTAAAACGGCTATCTTCATCAAAAACCTGCACATTAAGTACCGCTTCATTCAAAAGATAATCTTCCATACGCTTAATCCAGTTTTGTTCCTGCATAGTAAAGGTATGTGCCTTACGCAATCTATCGACAGCTTTCCTGATTCTTGCCTCGTGGCTAATTAGCACAGAACCAATTGCATAGCGGCGAATTAAGCTGATAATGTCTGCTGCCATCTCCTCATTTGTAAGCTGAGAAATAGCAGTATTCAATTGTTGCACTGTATAGCCTTCTCTATCCAAAGTAAGCAACAGAGATTTCAAACTGTCTCGTGTAAGTTCGCGCGGTCTTGTACATATAATTTTCAAAGCTGCAATTTCATTAATGTTCGTCTGTACATAATTTGAGAATGCATCCAAATAATCTTCTGGCCTGGCATCCTGATTTCCATAACCTCTTGTATGACTAATCAATTCATCTTCTTTATCTGAAATTACAACAGGTCTGCCACCATTTATTTTGCTCTCTTGTAGCATTTTGAACAAATCATAATATGCAAGCAGACGTTTCTTTGCATCTTCCGGCTTTCTATTTTGTAAATCCACAACAAACTGTGTCGGATCCATACCACCAGACATATCAATAAAGTGTTCCATTGTTTTTGAATCAATATTCTTCTTTTTACGCTGTAATTTTGCAATTACCTGATTAATCTGATTCTGTACATGAGCCTCATCTTCCATCCCCTGCAAACTATCCAACAACTGTGTAAATGTTGTAGCCGGATTAGCCACTACCGGTTTCATAGTGCTTACATCTTCAAGTGCATCATATACACCAACAGGGTCATATATTTCAAAGTGTGTTTTATGAATTTCCTTACATAAACGCGTTGCTCTTCCCAACATCTGCTCAAAAAGAATTCGTGATTTTACCCGTCTCATAAATACAAGTGTAGATATGGACGGAACATCAATACCTGTCGTTAGCAAATCCACAGTAACCACTATTGATGGATAATCCTCATTCTTAAATCTCTTAATAGCTTCCTGTATTTTCTTTTTATTTCCATTTGCAACACTACCGGTAATTTTCATAATAGCATCATTGTCTACACCATACTGCGTATATATGTCTTTGAGAATTGAAACTATCAAATCTGCATGATCATCATTTACCGCATAAATCAAAGTCTTTCCCTGTTCTCTCGGAGATTCCGGGTCTATATTCTTTGCAATTTCTTCCAAAACAGCTCTATTAAAAGGTTCTGTAATGACCTGTCTGTTAAATGAATCCACATCAAAATCCAATTCATCATCAATAAGTTCACTGTTAGTAATTTCTCCCGTAACAGGATCATATATTGTCACAGTTTCTCCTTGTTTATAATGAATGCCCTCCGAACTCAATTTTGTTTTTAATTCATGTGGAGCGTCATGGTCTACAAGGTATCCCTCAATAACCGCTTCTCTATAAGTATACTTAAACACCGGCTGACCAAATATCTCTGTTGTCTGCAATGCTGGTGTGGCTGTAAGTGCAATTTTAATGGCATTAAAATATTCTATAACAGCTCTGTATTTACTTTGATATTCTCTCTGATCTCTGTAAAGAACTTCATCCTCACACATTTCCTTATCAAGGATGTATCCTCTATGCGCTTCGTCTATTATGAGTAAATCATAATCTGACACAGCAGGCATAGTTTCACCATTATTGTACATAATGCGCTTAACCATTCCCTGTACTGTTGATATATGAATTCTTGTCTCTTTATCAATAGTTTTATCTTCTAAGCCCTTAATATTGTAAATATCATCAAGCGTTAAAAGATCTTCCATCTTTACTTCTTCGAATACATCCTGCGCTTGTTCGCCTAAAGCGGTACGGTCAACAAGGAACAAAATACGACGGAAACGTTCTGTTTTTAAGAAACGATAAATCATACCCAATACCGTTCTTGTTTTGCCCGTACCTGTTGCCATTGCCAGCAATGCAGTCTGTTTTCCGCTAATTACAGCTTCCTCTGCCGCCTTAATTGCATTTAACTGATATGGTCTTAAATTTAACCCGTCCTTGTCTGTAAGTAAATCATACGGCATCTCTTTTAGTTCCTTATTTCTACTATCAACATCAGCCGCAAGAAGTTCTTCCATTCCATCAGGGCTCATCCAACCATGTAATGCCATAGGTGAATTATCCGGTTTTCTTAAATCCAAAAACCAAATACCGGATTTTGTTCTATACTGTTCCAAATATGGTCTGCCATTTGTAGCAAACGTAAACGGAACCTTAAACTCTCCCCATTTACCTATAACATACTTTTCATCCTCTTCTCGGATGCATCTCGGATAATCTTTCCCCTGATAATCAATAACAGAAGGTATATCCTTATGAATTGCTTTTGCTTCTATAATGCCCACTAATTTTTCACCAATAAAAAGAGCATAATCCGCATAACCACGATTACCAACTGTTGAATTGGTAGGATATTCTGCGATAGCAAGTTTTCTTCCCTTTGTGGGTCTTACACCCTTAGAATATCGAATATTTTCTGTATCCGCTTCCCAACCTACCATTCGTAACTGTTCATCAATTAAAAAGCGAGTTTCAGCTTCTGTCTTAGGTCTCTGATTCGCAACCTTATTTGCCTGCTTTTTACGTTCGTCCCGAGCAACTTTTGGAGCATTTGCCGCATTTTCTTCAGCCTGCTTTGCAAGTTCTGCTTCTTTCTTTTCTTCTGCCTCCTTATCCACGGAAACTATCATTACATTTTCTTCTGGCATAACAAAATCCTTATGGGTATAACTCCAATCCCCATAAGTCTGCATAAACCACTCACACATGCCATATGCCATAAGCAGGAAATTCTTACTATCTGTTACCGAAGAATAGTTCTCGTGTACCGCCTTATTTCTGACTTTTCTAAGTCCATGCAATATGGTAGCCAAATCTCTTGTTAAAAGGCCTTCTCTGACTAAGGTATCAATTCTAGCCACAGCAGTATTATCCTGTGGCAGTGCGATTCTGTCATATGTAAACATAAGATTTACAATAGTTTCACCAATCATCCCCAATTTCATCAAGCATGAATTGGAATCTGAATAACAGTACTTTTCTGCAAGTTCTCCAAAGTTTGCAAGTACTGGAAAATCTTTTTCCAAAAATTCAAAATTTGAAACCATAACTACCTCCTATCCTTCGTTAAACTTCTTGATAATTCTTATTATCGGAAGTTGGTATACAAAAAATTTACAGCCTCTCATAATACTTCTGTATCAACGCTGCCATCATTTTACGTCTTTCAGTTAAAAATTCATCATAGTTCTCAACTGTCATATTCATAATATTTTGTGGAATACAGTTCTCCTCAAGGTTTGTTGCAAGCAAATCTCTGTCTGCAATATTTCCAAGTACAATATTTCCACCGTCACACTGATTCAAAACCTTTCCAAAATATACATTCGGCGCATCATCACTAATTGCTTTATTTACCTGTGTATCAAGGTATATGTAATTCGCAACCTGGTTATATTTCGTCTTATTATCCACGCCATTATTTTTCAGATAACTGCGCGGGAATATATGATGCACATCCCCGGAAATAGTAATTAAATCTGCAACTTTCGTACCGTTCATCAACATAGAATTACAGTTCATATTAATCTGTGCTGCTAAAAATGTATTAAACGCCGGACTGTTAACAGATGATGTTTCCAAATTCTGAGGCAATGTAACTGTCCAGAAAGTTTCTGAAAGTGCTGATGCTTCAACATCTGCTAAAAATGTTATAAATCCTTTCTCACCAATAGTTCTCATATCACGGTCCATCTGTGTTTCCGGTGAACCAATATATCTTGAAGTCACGGTTGAAAGAACAAACCATTTCTGCACATATCTCTTTATCTGTACATTGGGAATTGCTGGGTCATCTAACAACATCAGATACAATGTATAGACAAAGTCCAATGTCATCCTTGAATTAAGGAGCTTGCTCGATACATACCCGGCACCCTTAATTGCCATAACAAACTGAGAAAAATTGTACTGGTTGATAAAATTCATAATACCCGCGTCCAATTTTCCATAAGACTCTTCTACAATATCTTCTCTAAATTCCTTCGTAACAAAATCTCGTCCTGAGAGCAAACTAACCAAATCTGCTAATTTACCTCTTCTAAACTGATGCATAAATGATACTCTAAGCATATCTCCATAATCCGGATCGTAGATATCATCATAATCTTTTGCTAACCATTTTATTTTATCCGCATATTTAGAAGCCTGGAATTCCGCATCATGTGTTAGCTGTGAATAGAAATCCGGTTTTACCGCCAAATGACAGAAATAATCCACAGTCTTTCTCATGAGGCTACCTGAATGAATTGTATCTGCTGCCATTTTAGACATTACGAAGTCCGACTGGCTAAGAGCTGTACCTTTAGAATTAATACGGATAAAGATTTCTGTAACTTCGTCAATATCCAAAGCCGCATCCAATTCAATAACACCTATCTGACGATTGGCAATTCCCTTCAATGCAGTTACAGCCTTATTCACTTCATTGGGTTTTATACCTTCATTCACTTCGCAATATTTCATTGCAAAATCAAAAGAATCAAATTCAGTATCAAACACAACTGAAATATCCGGTATCCAACGCTTATCCTTTAAATGAGACGCATCCTGCACAGCAAAACTCTTTGTCTCATCCTCCGCCAAAAGATTAAATGCTATCTTTATTCTGTCCTTGTTAAAGTCATCATCTAAAACTTCTTTTCCGGCAATAGCAGCCATTAATGCAGTAACTCTTTGCTGACCATCAATCAGCACTTTTTTTCCATTTGCTTTACCGCCATCCTTTGTCTTAACATCGGGATTTTTCCAAGTAATAATATATCCGGTTGGATAACCATTGTACAATGAGTCAATTAAATCTCTTACCTGACTTCTCTTCCACACAAATGGTCTCTGAATTTCAGGAATAACAAAATCCTCTGCATCAATCAAACCAAGGATTGCACTAACTGAGTATTGCATTAATGTAAACTTTTCGCCTGTCATATGTATAACCTCGATACTTAAATCTATTTATTATCGACTTCGTTAATAATTTTCAAATAATCAATCTTACTGTTTATATTATCAAAAGCTTGTCTATCTACATAATACTTCTTCGGCACCTGTTCTTTTATGATTGAATCCAACATATCCGCTATCTCGTATTGAATGTCTTCATTACACATGCTTTCATTCACCCGGAAATGTGTGCCGTTCGAATGTACATCATACAAAAAGGTCTTTTTAGAAGTTCTCCACATATACCTTTGTTTTTGCGGTGTAGGGAGATATAGTTTGAACGATATATCACCAAATTCATAACCAATAACAACATAACCAACTATATGATTATACTCCCACACTCTTTTAGGATAAGTTTCAATTTCTAAACATCTTTGGAACGTTTCTTCTATTATGTCTGGAAAAACCTCTCGACGTAATGTATCTACATATTTTTCATACCTTACACGTAATGTACTTTTATCTAACGCATATATGGGTATTTCAATAAATTTATGCATTTACTTATTCTCCTTACTTTCTGGCACAATATCCAAAATATCATCCATCTTACAATCCAGTGCCAAACAAATCTTTTCTAATATCCCTACACGTACATCTTCATTTCTGCCAAGCTTTGCCATTGCATTTGTACTGATTTTAGCCTCTCTTATAAGCTCTGTTTTCATCATCCCACGCTCATTTAAGATACGCCATAATTTATCATAGTTAACCGCCATTTTAATCCTCCAATTTTGATGAACAATCTGACATTTATACTGCATAATATTATAGCACTTTTTGCCGTGTTTCTCAATCAGAAATTGAAGTTTGCAAATCTCAATAGTTTTTTCAACAAAAGACATAAGTTCAATCAAAATAAATATACTGTGACATCATATACCTAAAAATCCTTTATTTCACGTTGTTTATGTGTTAATATAGGTGACAAATATATTATATATTATAAATAGTGTCGTGTGACATATTAGGAGAAAAGTAAAAATGAATCGTATTGAAATTCTATTAAAGCAATATGGCCCTATGCTTTCTGGGGATTTAGCCAAAAAATATGAAAAGAAATACAATGCTAGTAATGAGGCCGCAAGGAAAGCAATATCTCGCGCCCGCTCACCCATTCAAAAAATTAAATATTTTCCATTCGAAAAGAATCAAATCTTTTGCTATTTGGAAGAACAATATAATACATCTAGTTACAAAAAAATGCTGTATTCTTCGCTAAAGAAACATTCTTCCACTATAGCCCCTTTATTAATTGCCTTAGAAAACAATTATGGAATTATATCCAAAAACTCATTTGCAATTTATTCCAATTCACCCATCAAGAAAACCAAAGGACATCGTCTGTTTTCAAGAAACATAGCTGATTTATTAACAGCTGAAATAATTTATGAATATGACACCGAATACTACATTTTAAATGGTTCATATTCTGGAAGCACATTCGATCTTACACACTATAATAGCCATAACAGAATATGTAAAATAATTGTAAGTGATTTTATTTCATGGGCTGCGAAATTGAACTTAATTGCTTATAATTCAGCCACCATCTTTCCCAATATTGCTGAGTTCTCCCATTTTCAATGGAACGCAACATGCCCTTCATATGTACAGCCAATATATAATCAGTTAGAACAAAAACCTGGCTTTTTAATTGCTGATGTCATTTATAAAGATACGATTTCCGTTTCTGATATTACTTATTTTATTGGAAAAATAAATATAATACGACATTTTAAAAATGCTCCAAACTTCTTTCCCGTATTACTTGTTAATAATGTTGAACCCGATGCATTAAGACTATTGAAAGAACAGAAAATATTTGTCGGAATACTCTCTAATATATATGACAACAACTATACTAGCCTTCTCTCCGATATATATAATGTTTTTCAAAATGCAACCGCCATCTTACTAAAAGATGCCTCAAAAATTGACTTACTACTTGAAAACATTGCCAAAAACGAAGGACGATTTAATAATGCAATGGGAGACTTATTTGAATACATGGTTGGTTCCTTCTATAACAAACTAGGCGTGTCATATATTGAAATGAACAAGCTTATCCCCAATGATAGAGGAACCCAAAACGAAATTGATGTTCTTGTATGCAAAGACAATAAAGTTATTATTATTGAGTGTAAAGCAACAAAATCCTCGTTATCATTTAAATATGTCCAAAAATGGTTATCTGAAATTGTACCAACATTTAGGAAATGGCTACAAAACACTTACCCTCAAAGAACATATGAGTTTCAAATCTGGTCATTAGGTGGTTTTGACGGACAATCGGCTACTTTGCTAGAAAAGCACAAAGAAACTACTACTAAATACACATTATCATATTATTCAAAATCAGATATTCTAAATATCGCCAAAAAATATGGTGACCATAATTTCATAAATCAAGTTAAAAAACACTTCTCATAATATTTGCAAAAAGGGATAAGCCATTTAAGACTTATCCCTCTCCGTTATTTAACGTATACCTTTTGTTTTTATTACACCCAGTTTTTTATTGTAAACGTCAAATCCTGCGCCTACCCTTAAATTTAACGCCGCTTTTATGAGCGGC
>ENA-OYYL01000117-OYYL01000117.1-human-gut-metagenome-genome-assembly--contig:-NODE-117-length-13800-cov-3.976646_pt1 | contig 13800 bp, 9 predicted proteins | sample MGYA00244064_ERZ653450 | MGnify/ENA primary metagenome ERZ653450 (study PRJEB26926, sample SAMN06164966) | human gut metagenome | biome: ENVO:00009003; feature: ENVO:2100002; material: ENVO:00002003... | reverse complement strand
CGAGATCTAGTACGGTCTCGTGGGCTCGGAGATGTGTATAAGAGACAGACCCGGAAGTTAACCTTTGGTCTGTATTATGGGGTATCGCTATGGCTATCCTCTTTTCGGCTGCGGCAGCCTATCTGGGATTGAAAGTAGGACAAGTGTTCGAAGCAGCCATTCCTATTGCAATTATTGCCGTGGGCGTATCAGGCGCAGCCAAACGTAAGAATGCGTTAGGTGAAAATGTTATTATCCAATCTATCGGCGCCAGTTCCGGCGTTATCGTGGCAGGTGCCATCTTTACCCTGCCCGCCTTATACATTCTGCAAGAAACTTATCCGGAAGAAATCACAGTTACTTTCACCCAAGTATTCATCAGTTCTCTGTTGGGAGGTGTATTGGGTATTCTCTTCCTCATTCCGTTCCGTAAATATTTTGTAAGTGATATGCATGGCAAGTATCCTTTCCCCGAAGCAACAGCTACCACACAGGTACTGGTATCGGGCGAAAAAGGCGGAAGCCAGGCCAAACCGTTGTTGCTGGCAGGTATTATTGGAGGTTTATATGACTTCATCGTTGCCACATTCGGCTGGTGGAACGAAAATTTCACCACACGTGTATGCGGCTTTGGTGAGATGTTGGCTGATAAAGCAAAACTGGTATTCAAAGTGAATACAGGTGCGGCCGTACTTGGTTTGGGCTATATTGTAGGTCTGAAATATGCTTCCATCATCTGTGCCGGTTCACTGGCTGTATGGTGGATTATCATTCCGGGAATGTCCATGATCTGGGGTGACAGCGTGCTGAACCAGTGGAATCCGTCAATTGTGGCTACCGTAGGCAGCATGGCTCCCGAAGAAATTTTCAATTACTATGCCAAGAGCATCGGTATCGGCGGTATCGCTATGGCAGGTATCATCGGTATCATCAAGTCGTGGGGCATTATCAAGAGTGCTGTAGGACTGGCAGCTAAGGAGATGGGTGGAAAATCCAATGTAGAAGCCAGCATGAAGCGTACTCAGCGCGATATTTCTATGAAGATTATTGCTATCGGTTCTATTATAACGCTGTTACTGGTATTCTTATTCTTCTACTTCGATGTGATGCAAGGCAGTTTACTGCATACTGTGGTAGCTATTCTGCTGGTGGCAGGTATCGCTTTCCTGTTTACGACTGTGGCTGCCAATGCCATTGCAATCGTAGGTACGAACCCGGTTTCCGGCATGACGCTGATGACATTGATTCTGGCATCGGTAGTGATGGTATCTGTTGGCTTGAAAGGTCCTGAGGGAATGGTAGCCGCATTGGTAATGGGTGGTGTTGTGTGTACGGCACTGTCTATGGCAGGTGGGTTCATTACTGACTTGAAAATCGGTTATTGGTTGGGTAGTACACCCGCCAAACAGGAAGCCTGGAAGTTTCTCGGAACGATTGTTTCAGCTGCAACCGTAGGTGGTGTAATGATTATCCTGAATAAGACATACGGATTTACCAGCGGACAACTGGCTGCTCCACAAGCTAATGCGATGGCGGCGGTTATTGAACCGCTAATGAATGGCGTGGGCGCTCCCTGGTTGCTTTACGGCATTGGTGCAGTACTTGCTATCGTACTGAATGCATTCAAAATTCCCGCATTGGCATTTGCATTGGGTATGTTTATTCCGTTACAACTGAACATTCCTCTCGTTGTGGGTGGTGCTGTGAATTGGTACGTAACCAGCCGTAGCAAAGATGCCGCTCTTAATGCAGAACGTGGCGAAAAAGGTACGTTGCTGGCATCCGGTTTCATTGCCGGTGGTGCGCTTATGGGCGTAGTCAGTGCAGCAATGCGTTTCGGAGGTATCAACCTGGTGAATGATGCCTGGGTAAACAATACGTGGTCCGAAGTACTGGCATTGGGTGCTTATGCATTGCTGATAATTTACTTTATCAAGGCTTCGATGAAAACCAAATAATAGAAATACAATGAGAACGATTTTATTTATCACAGCACTGTTTATGTCAACTCTGCTATCTGCTCAGAAGCCCGTTGAGATACCCTTGTGGCCCAACGGTGCTCCTAATACGAATGGCCTGACAGGAGATCAGGAAGATTTGAACGGCGGCCGTGTGGCCAATGTCGTTAATCCCACCATCACGGTTTATCGTCCGGCAAAGCCGAACGGCATGACTATCTTGATGTGTCCGGGCGGCGGATATGCCCGCCTGGCCATGAATCACGAAGGCCATGACATGGCATCCTGGTTCAACACACAGGGAATCACGTATGCCGTCCTGAAATATCGTATGCCGAACGGAAACCGCGAAGTACCCCTCTCAGATGCAGAACAGGCTATCCGCATTATTCGCCAGCATGCCAAAGAATGGGGTATCAACCCGAATCAGGTAGGCGTTATGGGAGCATCGGCAGGCGGACATCTGGCTGCTTCTCTCTCTACACTTTACAGTAGTGATGAAACACGTCCGGACTTTCAGATATTACTTTATCCGGTAATCTCGATGGTACCGGGTATTACTCATGGAGGTTCGCGCAAGAACCTTCTTGGTGATAACCCGACCAAGGAACTGGAAGATGCGTATTCTCTGGAACGTCGTGTATCTCCCCGCTCTCCACAAGCTTTCATCGTACTTTCTGCTGATGATGGCGCTGTGCCGCCCATGAATAGTATCGGCTACTTCCTTGCTCTCAACCAACAGAAAGTTCCCGTTTCCATGCACATCTACCCCATTGGCGGACATGGCTGGGGCTTCCGTGATAACTTCACTTACAAACGCCAGTGGACAGAAGAACTGGAGAAGTGGTTGCGTGACGGGGTGAAATTTGAGAAAAATAATTAATATATCAACTCATGAAAAAATTGACTTTTATCACCTGTCTCGTATTACTATCCCTCGCCCTTCAGGCACAGGAAGACCGTTACGACCAGTTGACCAATCCGAAGTTGACCAGTATCAACAAGGAGGCTCCCCGGAGTACATTCACTTCTTATGCCACCGAAGAAGATGCTATCGTCAACGACCGGACGAACGGAGCCAGCCGCCTATCCCTCAACGGGAAATGGAAGTTCAACTATGTGGAAAACTTTGCCGACCGTCCCACAGACTTCATGAACGTGCGTACTGAGGTGAACCGTTGGCCGGACATCAATGTGCCGGGCAACTGGGAATTGCAAGGCTTCGGTACTCCAATCTACGTCAACCAGCCTTACGAGTTCTGTTCTAAGGGTTACGAACCTTATTGGGACAAGCCTAATCCACCTTATGTACCCAAAGAGTGGAATCCGACAGGTACGTATCGCCGCGATTTCGTCGTAGGTAATGACTGGGATGGAAAAGAAATCTTCCTCAGTGCAGACGGTGTGCGCGGTGCTGCTTTCTATTACATGAATGGCAAGTTTGTAGGTATGAGCAAGGATGCCAAAACTCCTGCCCGCTTCAACGTTACCGCCATGGTCAAAAAAGGCAAGAATATGATTGCCATTCAAGTACACCGTTTCTCGGATGCCAATTATCTGGAATGTCAGGACTTCTGGCGCATCAGCGGTATAGAGCGCGATATCTATCTCTATGCCACGCCCAAAATCCATATTGCAGACTTCAAGGTAGAAACTCCGCTGGATCCTTATTACAAGGATGGTATCCTGCAACTGAAAGTGAAGCTTACGAACGAAAGTGATATAAAGTCTCCTTATGTAGTTTCCTATCGTTTACTCGATGATCAGGATCAGCAAGTAACCCAATCCTCTACCCGTGTGGAAGGTGATCAGAATGAAGTAGAATTCACGAAGAAAACCCTCCGTGGTGTAAAGCATTGGACAGCTGAAACGCCTAATCTTTATACACTCGTCATCAGCCTGAAACGCACCAATGGCGAAGTAATAGAAGCTACCAGTTGCAAGGTAGGTTTTCGTACGATAGAGATTAAGGATAAGCAACTGCTTGTAAATGGCGTGCCTATTCTTGTAAAAGGCGTGAATGTACATGAGCATAATGAATACACGGGACATTACGTTCCGGAAGATCTTATGATTAAGGATTTCGAACTCTGGAAAAAGTATAATGTGAACACCGTACGCACTTGCCACTACCCGCAACAGGAACGCTTCTACGAACTTTGCGACCAATATGGCATGTACGTAATTGATGAAGCAAATATTGAAAGCCACGGTATGGGTTATAACCTCAATGTAGGTGGTACTTTGGGTAACAATCCGTTATTCATGAATGCTCACCTCGACCGTACCATGAACATGTACGAACGCGATAAGAATCATCCGTCTGTAATCATCTGGTCATTGGGTAACGAAGCCGGAAACGGACTGAACTTCTACGTTACCTATAATACGCTGAAGATGCTCGATAGCCGTCCTATCCAGTACGAACGTGCCGGATTAGAATGGAATACAGATATTTACTGTCCGATGTACTCTTCTCCCCAATCTATTGAAAAGTATGCCCAGAATAAGGAAATGACTCGTCCGCTTATCCTGTGTGAATATGCTCATGCTATGGGTAACAGTCTTGGCAACTTCCAGGACTATTGGGATGTGATTGAGAAATATCCGATATTGCAGGGTGGTTGCATCTGGGACTGGGTAGATCAAGGCTTTGCCGCCAAGACCAGCGACGGACGCAAATACTGGAATTATGGTGGTGATTATGGCGATACCGGAACTCCTTCCGATGGTAACTTCTGTATCAATGGTGTAGTTTATCCCGACCGCAGTATAAAACCCCAGACTATTGAAATGGGTAAGGTTTATCAGAACATTAAATTCATTAAGTTCGATCCGCAAACCTGCACGGTGCAGATACACAATGACTTCTCATTTACTGATCTGAATAAATATGATTTCCACTATGTCGTTCGCGATCATGGAAAAGAGATTTATAAAGGTCAGATGGATAATATCAATGCTGCTCCGGGTAAGACAGCTACCAGTGCATTCCTGCAAGGTATTCCTAAAGAAAAGAATACTACGGGAGATGTACGCATCGAGTTCTATGCAACCATACGTAATGCAGAACCTTTCTTACCGGTTGGTACGGTAATCGCACGTGAACAAACTTATGTTCATCCGTTCTTTAAGAAAGAAGTGGTACGCATGGATCCCGCTAAAGTAGATGAAGTCTTTTCACAGGTTGTTTTCAGCGGTGATGATTTCAAAGCTACATTTGATAAACAAAGCGGCTTGCTGACCTCTTATATCTATAAGAAACAAGAGTATATCCATAACGGTCAAGGTCCGCAACCTTTCTTCTGGCGTGCACCTACCGATAATGATTACGGAGCAAAACTTCCCACCCGCCTAAAAGCATGGCGTGAGGCCAGTTACCAGACACCTAAGGCAGAATCGTTCAATGTTTCTAAAGATGGTGACAAGTCCATTGTAAAAGTTACCTATCGTTTTCCGCAGGTAGATGCGCAGTGGGAAATTACCTATAAAGTCTTTGCCAATGGTATTATCAAAGTGGATAATCGCTTTGTAGCCGAAGGTACGGAAACTCCGATGATACCCCGTGTAGGTTTGCGCATGCAATTATCGGAAATATTAAACGACCTTACTTACTACGGCCGTGGTCCGGAAGAGAACTATCGTGATCGTCGCACTTCCCAGTTTATCGGAGAATATACTACTCCGATAAAGGACTTGTACGAACCGTACATCCGTCCGCAAGAAAATGAGCATCGTACGGATATTTACTGGTGTGCACTCACTACTAAACAAAAAGCCGGTTTACTCTTCATTGCCGACCGTACGTTTGAACTGAATGCTTCCAACTATCTGCTTGGAAGTCTGGATAGCGGCGAAACCATCGACAATGGTGCTCCACGTACCAACGAAACGAATCATCGTCACCTCACCGACCCACAACCTGTAAAACAGGTAGATATGTTTATCGACTATCGTATGATGGGTGTAGGTGGTGATAATAGTTGGGGAGCTATAGCACACGAACCGTATCTGATTCGTCCCGGTGTAGAAAATGCCATTGAATACGGCTTCTCCATCGTACCATTTGACAAAAAGGCGGATTACAAAAATTTAATCTATCAATATTAAATTTAATCTGTCCAAATTAAGGATTTATGAAAAGGATGTCGTACTTTTGCGACATCCTTTTTTATTTATATTAATAAACGAAAGAACAATGAAAACAATGATTACCCTCCTGTTCAGTGCGCTTTGTGTAGCTACTGTCAGTGCTCAGACAGATGAGAAAGACAACGCCATGCTGAACAATGGAATAAATTTTCTGGATATTCCTTACGTAGCACATACGTTGGAAGTTACTGATGGCGAAGAAGAACTTATCATCAATTGTGATGAAGTAGATTGTACCACCTTTGTAGAATATACTCTTGCTATGGCCCTCTCTCCTACCGAAGACGGACAGGTAGCTGAAGGCGATTTTGCTACCAATCTGCAAAAGATTCGCTACCGTGATGGAAAAATCAACGGTTATCCTTCACGCCTGCACTACATTGCAGACTGGGTAAACAATGGTGTTCGTAACGGTTTCCTGGAAGACGTAACGACAGCTTACAGCCCATATACCCAGAAAGTTTCTCTTTCCTACATGTCTTCTCATCCGGAACTGTACAAGCAGCTGAGTAATTCTCCGGAGAATGTAGCAAAAATGAAAGAGATCGAGAAGTCATTGAATGGTCAGGAATTCCATTATGTTCCCAAAGATAAGCTACCGTTTAATGGTCTGCCTTGGATAAAGAATGGTGATATCATTGCTATTACAACGAATACTCCGGGATTGGATGTGGCTCATATGGGTATTGCTTTCTATATTGATGGTAAACTTTGTTTATTGCATGCTTCTTCTAAAGAGAAGAAAGTGGTAGTTTCCAAGGTTGCTCTGGGACAGATGTTGCAAAGTAATGATAATTGGACAGGAATCAGAGTGTTGAGAATGAAGAAGTAAAAATTCTAATATGATATTATAAGAAAGGCGATGAAGATTTGATCTTCATCGCCTTTCTTTATTCTATTCCTCTACGATAATATATTCATCAATATTCCGTGTTTCTTTGCTGAAATTCACCCCAACTTTCACCAGCCTCTTGCCGTCCAGCATGTAAGGTATCAAATATCCCTTTTCTTCAATTTGTTTCAATGCAGCTTCAGCTGTACCGTCCAATTTGAACTCAAAAACATAGATGGCGTGAGGGGTATGAACCACAGCATCGGCACGGCCGCGACTACTACGCACTTCTGATTGGATGAATTGCCCCAGCAAAGTAAACACTACATGAAAAATAGCCTGATAATGACGTTCTGTATCATCACCCAACTCATACGGAATCCCTGCAAAGAATATCTTCAGACGTTCTATGAATGCCCCCACATCACCACTCTTCAATTCACGCATAAACTTAGCAATATGAAAACCGGATTCATCATTAGATACATTTGTATAGTAGGGCACCAGAAAATTCAGAAAACCATAACAGACTTCATCATTAGGAAAACCTAAAGTATATAATTTCACGTCATCATCATACCCCTTAATAGTCAAATAACCACTTTGGTAAATCATTGGAAGAGGATTTTGCGATTCTTCACGATATTCAGAAAAAGCGGAAGCTAACACTTCTACCCCATCTATCAATAGACGTATATCATAATCGCTTTTTTTCAGCAAGTCAACCAGATAAGTCGGAGTTCCGGTCTGAAACCAATAGTAACCCAATTCTTCTGCATCGAATGCATTCAACACACTGAAGGGATTGAACATCCCTGCACCTTCCGGATGAAAATGATAACCATCGTATTGGCATTCCATTAAATCAATCACTTCTTGTAACGATCTCCCTCTCCGTTTGGCAAGACGCTCCAGTTCCGGAAGAAAGGTTTGCTGCAGCTCTTCTCGGGTAATACCACACAGTGCTGCATAGGGAGATTTCATACTAATATCATTCAGTTGATTCAAGTCACTGAACACGCTTACTTGGGCAAACTTAGTTACTCCGGTGAGGAAAACAAAACGAAGATAACGGTCTGCACTTTTCAAAACGCCATAGAATGCTTTCAATATTTTCCGATACTCATCCAGCAAACTCTCATCCAAAATAGCTTGAAGCAATGGTTTGTCATATTCATCAATCAAGACAACCACTTGTTTTCCTGTCTGTATACATGCCTGCTCTATTATATAAGCAAAACGTTCTTCCGGACTACGATCTTTTTTCTCTGAACCATAGAGTAATTCCCACTTTTCTAAATACTGATTAAGCATAGCTACCAAATCAGCAGCGGTCTCATATTTCCGGGCATTCAAGTCAAGATGTAGCACAGGATATTGTTCCCATTTGATTTCTAGCTTTTCAATGACCAAACCTTGGAACAAGTCTTTACGCCCTTGAAAATAAGCTTCAAAGGTAGAAAGAAGCAGGCTTTTGCCAAATCGACGCGGACGACTCAGGAAATAAGGTTTACCCACATTTGCAATTTGATGAACCATAGCTGTCTTATCTACATAAAGATAGCCATCCTTACGTATCTCTTCAAAAGTCTGTATGCCTATCGGCAATTTACGCATCTGTTCCATTCACTAAAGCCTAATTGGTGTATGACAAAGGTACAATTTATATTTCAAAAATAAGATGAATGACAATGAAGATTTCGCCAATTTCATGCAGATTGATGTAATCCAAAATATTTATTCATAAAACAGATATAAAGAAGACTCAGCAGCAGAATCATACCGGACAGATACCAATAACCATAATTCAAACACATTATATAGCCCACAATTACAATTGCTTGTACAGCCATATAAATCAGCGATACAACTACATGTGGCATCTTCAATTCATTCGCCATCAATTGATACATGTGTTTACGATGAGGTAAACCGATATTCTCATGAAGCATCAGGCGATGAATAATGGTCAAGACACTATCCACACCATAAACGGATAACAGGATTATCCAACTGAAATCTTCTGTTTTAATGATAAGCTTCCCTATCAGAAAAAGAAGAATAAAAGCGATACTCACAGAACCGACATCACCCGCAAAACACTTCGCCTTCTTACGGAAATTGAAGAAGCAAAACACCAGGACAGAGCAAAGAACGGTATTAATCAAAGCCGGTTCCACAAACGTGGCGATCTCAGCATTGATATAAGCCAATGCACTTAGTATAACCAGTGAATAACCACCCGTGATGCCATTGATGCCATCCATAAAGTTATAAGCATTGATGATACCCGTGCAAACAATCAAAGCTATAATAATCCACCACCACGAAAGCGAGAACAGCCCCCATTGGTAAAACATCAGGACCATAGCAGCAAAGTGAAACACCAACCTCAGCCCTTGAGACGTGGAACGGATATCATCTACAAAGCTGATAAAGGTAATCAGAGTCAATGCCAACATAAACCATGGATACTCCCACTGATTACTCAGGAAATAGGCTAAAGCTCCAAAATAGAAGATTATCCCGCCACCGCGCAAAGTTATCCGTGAATGAGAACTACGCTCATTGGGCTTATCAATGATATTAAACTTATCAGCTACTCTAAAATAAAAAAGTTCTGCTACAAAGAGCAGAACTAATATAATGATATAATACACGATTTACAATTTATAAACAGGTTAGAAACTCCGTATTGTTTTCATTATTCCATCCGCCGCACGGACAGGCATCCGGTCAATGCCAAGAGCTAATTTTATCTTCTCATTACTTACCACGTAATTCTCAGTCAGTTTTCTCAGCCGTTCTGTATTCAAAGGCAAATGAAGCAGCGTACCCAAGCCTGCGCAACCTTCCATCATTTTTCTGTTCATTTTCCAGATGTGAGGCTCCTTACCCATAACTTCACACATAAGAGCAATCAGTTCATTCGTAGACAAAGCTTCATCATCACCCATGTGATAAATACCGCTCGCTACGTCTTTTGTCAACAAACCTTCCACAACATAGCAAAGATTATCTATAGAAGTAAAAGAACGCTTGTTCTCAAAATCGCCTAAAGGCCAGGGGATACCTTTCTTTACCACATTATAAAGCAAGTTCAGATTACCCTTATTACCAGGACCGTGAATCATACAAGGACGCAAAATATACACCCGCTTATCAGAGTATCTTACATTCTCATCCTCCCCGGAGGTTGTTCTCCCCTGATTAACGGGGGAGTTAAGAGGAAGTAAGTACTCGGGGGAGGTGGTAGGCAAAATAAAAGATTCCTTTATGTAATTTTCAGCCGCAATCTTACTTTCTCCATAAGGCCCCACCGGAGTCGGTATCACATCTTCTGTCAGCACATCCCCCACTACACTGTCTGCGACAGCTTTCACAGAACTGAAAAAGATAAACTTCTTCGCAGATGATTCTAAAAAGAAATCAAAAATCTTCTGTGTCAGCCCTGTATTGATATCAAAATATACCTGAGAAGCAGACTGATTCTTTGTATCATGCGCTTTGCCTGCCAAATGGATGATAGCATCAAACTTTAGTAATTGTTGCATGGGAAAAGAAGTTGTTTCAAGATCTTTCCAAGCAAAAGTCTTCACCACTCCCTCCTTTTCAGGGGCGACAATATCAAGGCCATAAAGGGAATGATGCTCCTTTAAGGCAACAACAAGATTGGAACCCACAAATCCGTGAATCCCGGTAATAAGTATGTTCATGAAAAATTTATTCTATCGAAAATATAAATAATCAAAAAGTTTGAGTGTATTTTATTCATCTGCAATTTCAGCACAGTTCCCCCCCCTATTTGTCCGTTTTAAGATATCTCTTCCAAATAACGCTTCACGATTTTAACTTCAGCGAACTCAGCCATCATCTTTTTACGCCCATTCTCCCCCATATCTCTTATTGTTTGTTCCGGCATTGATAAAATCATTTCCATTTTAGCTGCTAAATCTTCAACATCCTTTGGCTTACATAATATCCCATTATAACCATCTTGCACAACATCCCTACAACCTACATTGTCCGTAGCAAGCACTATACGCCCCATAGAACAAGCTTCCATTAAAGAACGAGGTACACCCTCCCCGTAGAATGTAGGCAAAAGTACACAATCAGCTTCTTCAATATCCGGACGTACATCGGATGTAGAGCCTAAAAATCGTACAAGACCTTCCTTCTCCCATTGACTAATTTCTTCTTCAGAAATTACATCTTTACTTAATCCGTCAACCAAACCGAGCAGCCGTACTTCAAAATCGTCAATTCCTTTCTGGTGAAGCAGTTTCACCGCTTTCGCCATAAATTCCACCCCCTTTTCACGAAGCATACGTCCCATATAGAGAAAAACAAAAGGGCTATGACGTTTGTACTCCTTATAACAGAAAAAACTTGTATCGACTCCTTCACCCGGTAAAATTGCTAACCTATCCTGATTAACTATATTTTTCACAAGAAATGCTCTGTAATCATCTTCATTCAGTACCCATATTTTCTGGGGATATCTAAAAGCCCATTTATACAACTGTCCCACCATACGAGACACCATGCCACTATTCTGAAACACCGAGCCCGTTCCCGGCACAACAGCTAACGAAGGAATCTTGTTTGCTCTAGCTGCCAATGAACCATAAATATTAGGTTTGATCGTGTAATGAATCACATAATTAGGCTTCAATTGACGATAAGTTCTCCAATACAAAAACAATAGTTTCAAATCTCCCCATGGAGAAAATTTAGCGTTCATTTCATAAGGAATATGAATGGCGCCAGTTTCCATTATTCGTTCTACATATGTCTCATAGGGGGATGGCGACATAACATAAACCTCATATCCTTGAGCAATGAAAGTCTTAGCTATGGGTAAACGGAATATACAGAAACAACGGGTAGAGTTATCTACAAACAGTATTTTTTTTAACATCAAAGTACTTTAGTTTTTTTTGAGTACTTATTGCATCCAACAATAGTCATTATGTTTAGAAAAGCATTTGTGTAGTATTATTCAAAAATTTCTCAAGACACTACATCAGCCATTTTTGTTTCCTATGTAATTGACCATATCAATATCTTTGCTAAAAATAGGATGATTTATCATCTATACGCACAAATAGTTTCAGCGACGATACTATAAAACTTACCACACAAAAATAGAGAAGGCAGATAGTCTTGCAATACTTTACTTTATAAAACTTCTATATAGCTTTGAGAATCTTAATACACTCGGAAAATCCATCTATAACGCTATATCTTGCAAGCCAACCCAAATCTCGAACTTTATGATTATCAAGAATGCAATTCTGAGGTTTTGAGAAACCTTTTGCTTCAAGTTCAGAAGGCAAATCATATATAACTTTCGTTCCAGATAGTTTTGCACAGACTGATGCAATTTCTGCAATTGACGCGATTGAATTCTCGTTACTAATATTATAGGATTCAGCAATTTTACCACGAAACAAGACACAAAAAAGAGCTGAAACAGCATCGAGTACATAAGTATAACTTCTACGAGAAAGTCCTTTACTTTTTAATACTATATCATTTCCATTTACAGCATTTCTTAAGAATTGTGCATGAGCTTTACTATCATCTTTGGACATAAAAGGTCCATAAACACTACTCAGACGAGCTACACGAACATTTATATTATACTCACTGGCATAACACTGACTTAGTGTTTCAACAGCTCTTTTACTTTCCGGATAGCAAGAACGTAATTCATTAAAATCAATAATACCTGCATCAGCTTCTATATATTCATCATTACCAGTATTACCATAAACTTCAAAAGTAGACATAATTAGAATTTTACATTTTTCATGTTCCCTGCTATATTCAAGTACATTATACGACCCTAAGAAATTAGTTGTCATTGTTTCTGCCGGATATCTTGCATATGAGATAGGATCTGCATTACTCGCCCCATGAAGAATATAATCAAAACATAATGACTTATCCAAAGGCTGGCAGATATTTTGTTCCAACATTACGAATTTAGGATTATTGACATATTGAGGAAAACGAGAAACCAATTTGTCACGTGAACGTCCTAATGCAAAAATCGTGTTATTTGCCCCATTCTCGTTCGCTAACATCAACAAATCAATTAAGCAAGAGCCTATCAAACCAGAAGCCCCTGTAACAAGAAAACATGCATTGGAGACTTCAACTGAATCAAGTAATTTCACTAATGAATTATAATATATGCTGTTCACATTTTCTCTAACGCAACCATTCATCCTTTTTTGAGCTTAATAAAGATTTAAAAATTTCAATATCTTCAGTAGTAGTCAACTTTATATTCTTTTCAGATCCATTACACATCCATAATTTTCGGCCTAGTTCAATGTACATAGTGCAAGAAGCTACAGAAGAGGTAATTCCTCTATCAAGAGCCTCCTTATGCGCAGCCCAGATATCTTTCAAATAGAAAGTTTGGGGAGTTTGTGTTTCCTTGAGATTATCACGAGGGACTTGTTCTTCTGTTTCAATACCATTATATGTTTTCAGCATCGCAGCGTTACATGGAATAACTGTAATAGCATTGCCATACTTTTTACAAGTTTCAATATTTCTATCAATAATATCACTGCTAACCATAGGACGAATGGCATCATGAATCAAAACAATGTCATCATCATTATTATGACGAGCAACAATATCATAAAGACCATTATGTATAGAGTCTTGTCCATTCAGACCTCCACTTACAACATTTTCTAACTTTGCAATTCCAAATTGACGAGCATAAGCTTTCAAAGCGTCATGCCACCCATCAATACATACCACTTCAATAGCATCTATTTCCTGACACTTCTGAAAAGCCTCTAATGTATAAATCTGTCTCTTATACACATCTCCGAGCCCACGAGACCGTAC
>ENA-OYYL01000065-OYYL01000065.1-human-gut-metagenome-genome-assembly--contig:-NODE-65-length-23972-cov-6.858511_pt1 | contig 23972 bp, 17 predicted proteins | sample MGYA00244064_ERZ653450 | MGnify/ENA primary metagenome ERZ653450 (study PRJEB26926, sample SAMN06164966) | human gut metagenome | biome: ENVO:00009003; feature: ENVO:2100002; material: ENVO:00002003... | reverse complement strand
TCGCTGTCTTCACTATGCCTATGCGCGGCTCATTGCTCGCGTAACTTTCCATTTAGTTACCGCACTCTACGCTGATGCGGTTGAAGATCGCCATGATCTCCTCGGTGTTGATGGTCTTCTTCTCTTCTCCGGCTTTGTCGAGGATGGCTTTTCCTTCGTGCATCATGATCAGGCGGTTACCATATTCCACGGCATAGCGCAGATTGTGGGTGACCATAATAGTGGTCACTTTCTTCTCCTTTACGACCTGATCGGTGAGCTCCATGATGATCTCCGCAGTCTTGGGATCCAGCGCAGCGGTATGCTCATCCAGAATGAGGAAATCAATCGGTGTCATGGTAGCCATGAGCAGCGCCAGTGCCTGTCTCTGTCCTCCGGAGAGGGAGCCGACCTGCACACCCATCTTATCTTCCAGTCCCAAATTTAAGGGACGTAACATCTCGCGATACTCTTCCAGCTTTGCTTTATTCACACCACGTCCCAGGTTATAAGGCTTACCCTTATTCTCCGCAATGGACATGTTCTCTAAAATCGTCATGCCGGGGCAGGTTCCCTTGGAAGGATCCTGATAGACTCTGCCGATCCGACGCTGACGAATATAATCCTTCTGTCTCGTAATATCTTCTCCGTGGATCAGGATCTTGCCGCTGTCCACCGCAATGCTTCCACAGATGATGTTCAGCATGGAAGTCTTACCGGAACCGTTGCTTCCTACAACGGATACGAATTCTCCGTCCTTTACCGTAAGGTTGAAATCCCTGAACAGGCACAGCTCGTTGACCGAACCGGGATTGTAATTCTTGTTGATATTGATAAGTTCTAGCATGCTTTCACCTTCTTTCTGTCCATGCTGACCACCAGAATGATCAGGAACAGGACTGCTGTGATCAGCTTGATGGCATTAGGGCTGATACCTGCGAACATGGCTACTGCCACACATGCCTTATACAGAATGGATCCCACCACAACACTGCTGGTCACACGGAAAAATGTTACCTTCTTGAACAGGCTGGTGCCGATGATAACGCTGGCCAGACCGATGACTACTGCACCGGTTCCGATGGAAATCTCAAAACTTCTCTGCTGCTGTGCATAGATACAACCGCTTAAGGATACCAGACCATTGGCAATGGACAGCCCCACAATCTTCACCAATCCTTTATCCACACCGAGGCTGGTAACGATAGTATCATTGTCACCTACGGCACGCAGCAGGAATCCGGACTTGGTACTCATGTACCAGTCTAAAAGGTATTTTGCCACCATGGTGATCAGGAAAATAATGATCACATTTTTGAAATTCGACAAAAAAGAGGGGGTAATGCTGTTCACAAAGCTGTTGTTGAAAATATTTTCCTTATCAAAAATAGCTACATAGCCGGAGCCTGCCACCCACAGATTGATGGTATACAGACCGGTCATCATAATGATACCGGAAAGCAGGTCTCTTACTTTCAACTTCACATGGATCAATCCGGTACAGATTCCCACCAGTGCTCCGCCTAAGAATGCAATGGGAAGGGTGAGGATTGCCGGGACACCGAAACCGTTGATCAGACGCACAGTGATGGCAGCCCCAAAGGGGAAGCTGCCATCGACCGTAAGATCCGGGAAATCCAGTATTTTATAGGTAATGTAGACACCCAGTGCCAGGATGCCGTAGATCATTCCTTGTTCCAGTACGCTTAATAATAACGCCATATTTTTCTCCATTCTTAAAATCCTGTATATCCGGATTACTCTATTATTTTCTGCCTGTCGGCAGCTATTTCCTGATTACTGTACTACGATCTCATCAAAGGACTGGTAAGCATCGGTCTTGTAATTCTCGGGAAGTTCCAGGTTGATCTTCTCTGCTGCTGCAAAGTTCACATACAGGCTGGGCTCGGAGATTACTTCGAAATTCAGTTCGGAAGCTTCTGCCTCTCCCTTCAGGACTCTTGCTGCCATCTTACCGGTCTGCTTGCCGAGTTCGATGTATTCCAGACCCATGGATGCCACGCAGCCAGCCTTAACCTGCTCTACTTCGGAACCAAATACAGGGATGCCTGCCTTGTTAGCCTCATCCAATACCGTCTGCAGTGCGCTTACTACGGTGTTGTCGGTCAGGTTGGTAATGCAGTCTACCTTGGATGCGATATCCGCTGCTGCCAGAGCTACCTCAGACATTGCGGTAACACCGCTGTCCACGATCTCGAATCCGTAGTTGCCTGCCAGAGCCTTGTACTCTGCGATGGTACTGATGGAGTTTGCTTCGCTGGTGGTGTAGATGATACCGATGGTCTTCGCTTCAGGAAGTACCTCACGGATCATTTTCAACTGTGCATCTACTGCCAGTGCATCGGAAGTACCGGTGATGTTGCCTACGGGAGTACCATCCTCATTGGCCAGACCTGCTTCCACAGGATCAGATACTGCAGTGTAGATCACGGGAATATCTGTATTCATTGTAGCATTGTATGCTGCCATAGCGCAAGGAGTTGCGATAGCACAGATCATATCTACTTTCTTACTTACGAAGTTGCTGGCGGTCATGGCGGAAGTTCCGTTGTCTGCCTGTGCATTGACATATTCGATCGTCAGGTTCTCACCCTCTACAATACCTTCCTCTGCCAGCCCCTGAATAAATCCTTCACGACAGTTGTCCAGGGAACCATGTACGGCGTACTGCATGATACCAATGGTGTAATTGTCCTTGCCTGCGGTGCTGCCACATCCGGTGAGGGCACCCATTGCCATAACTGCGGTTAATACTGCTGCCAAAATTCTCTTCTTCATAATCTTATTCCTCGCTTTCTGTACGTCCTGCGTACCATGATATGCAGCGCATACCATAAAATAGTTTGCTCATAAGATTACTGAACCTTTCACTGTCATGAAAGCCAGATGCTTTCGCATCTGTACCCACATTCGTATTTGCATACAAGCGTCATGTGGATTGAAAGACTTTCATAACAAAAAACCGCCTCAAATGTATATTGCTATACACTTGAGACGGTAATAAGCTCTTGCTCATCATCGTGGTGCCACTCAATTTGACAATTCCTGCGAATTGTGTCCACTCTCTCTGGATACTATCATATCCATCGGCTTGATAACGGGTCCGAATCCCGCTGACGCCTAAAACTGATCTGTTCTCGGGCCAGCCTCGGAAGTCCATTCGGCGAAAGTTCCTTTACCGTGATCCCACCATCCACGGCTCTCTGTAAAATTCCCTAAGGCTTACTACTCTTCCTCACAGGTTTGGTAAACTTATGAATGTTGTTTATGTGTCTTAGAATAATCTCTATTTTCTATTTTGTCAATACTATTTTTAGAAAATTTACAAATCTTATCCGTACTGTCACATACTTACATTCGTAAACCCAACGAATCCAACGAACAACTGTTACTCTGTCTCTGGCAGAGTGATCACCACCTTGAACAGGTCGCCGTCCGTGACAATCTGCATATCACCATTCTGCAGTTCCGTCAGGCTCTTGGCTATGGATAATCCCAGACCGTTGCCCTCCATGTGGCGGGATTTGTCTCCTCTGGTGAACCGCTCTTCCAGTTCTTCCGGTGACATCTCCAGCGGGAAGGCTGACATATTCCGGAAAATGATTCTCACATCCTGACCGTCATGCTCCACGTTCAGGTAGACGCGGCTGCCTGCCTGGGCATATTTGTAAATATTATTCAGCAGATTGTCAAACACTCTCCACAGATGCCTGCCGTCCGCCATGACCTTTACGGTCTCCTCCGGCTGTTTTACGATAGTTTCCAGCTTCTTGTCAGAGAATCGCTGCTCGTATTCCCCCGCCGCCTGTGACAACAGTACCGATACATCGCAGACTTCCGGGTGTACTTCCAGATTGCCTGTGGTGGCTTTGGAAGCCTCCAGCAGATCGTCCAACAGTTTTTTCAACTTCTTGGACTGGCGTAACAACACTTCCGCATACTCCGAGATCCGCTGTTTCTTTTCAGAATCCGGATCCGTCAGGCTGTTCCCTGTGACTGCGTCGTTCTCTTCCACTTCTTTTCCGATGAGATCCGCATAATTGATAATGGAAGTCAGTGGTGTCTTAATGTCATGGGAGACATTGGTAATGAGCTCCGTCTTTAAATGTTCGCTTTTCATCCTCTGTTCCACGGCTGCTGAAATACCCTCGCCGATGCGGTTCAGGTTCTCGCCGTGTTCCTTAAAGGACAGTCCCATATGAGAAGTATCCAGCTTATAATTCAGATTGCCTTCCGCCAGTGCTTCACTGCCCTCCTGCAGTTCTTTGCACATCAATGCGACAAAAGTAATCGCACCGCACAGAATAAATTTCTCTATGGCCCAGAAAAAGAGTAATACATCTGTATTATTATAAAACAGCATTAAACCGAAAAACTCTACCACGCAGACTGCAAGGCACAAAAGTGCTGTTCTCCATACCATAGGAATCCCACGGATCAATTTCACAATACCGCGGAAAACTCTCTTGCAGAATCTTCCGAAGAACCGGAACACTCTATACAGGATCGTATTCTGCCACCATTTTCCCATTTTCAGGCGGATGGCCAGCTCCATGAAGTACAGGGTGCACCATATCACCTCTGCCGCAAACAGTACCATCAGCACGATCAGATTGATCATACTTGGGTTCATACCGATCCATCCAAAAGCCAGGTACAGACCGGTAAAAGCTCCAACGGCAACGACCACTGTATACACATCCAGGTGGATCTCATGGATTGCACTGGGAGTAATACCCTCCCTGCCATTCTTATGTCCGGCACTGCACAACAGGAAAATAAAGCATAAGAATGCCAGTACCGTTCCCGCACAGCATACCACGGGGATCACATTTCGGTTATCATAAAGCTGCTCTGCCTGATGATAGATCAGGGCATATTCATCTTCCTTCGGCAGGCTGGGATTCGCTGTCAGGGTAACCACAATACGCTTGTTACGCTCTGCTAATGCTTCCTCTGCAGCCTCTTCCTGCAGCCGTTCTGTCTCACTTAAGGCATCCTCGATCATCCATTTTGCATATTGTTCCGCCCGTTCAACCGGCACATAAATCTCTCCACCTAAGGATACGCTGTCCCCCAGATCCAGATATTTCTCCAGATTGCCGGAGGAAAGGGCTTCCTGCTCCGCTGCCGTTATGCTTTCCACATCAGACCCGGTATTGACAGATGGTCCAAGCTCCATGATATCAGAGCTTCCATAACTTTCATAACTATCAGAGACAGAGGAAGTTTCTGTGTTGATATAGGTGTTATCATTCCTATGCTGCACCTGAGACTCCAGCCGGTAAGTCAGATCATTTGTCTTGTCTACATAATCCTCGTTCTTCCATTCTCCCAGAAATTCATCCGTATCCAGATCGTAGCTCTCCACCTTTACCCAGATGTTCCGCTGCCTGCAATAAGCTTCCATGGTCTGCAAGCTCTCATTCTCATACCAGTCGCGTATCCGATACAGATCCTGATTGACCTGCCGGTACAACAGCTGATCATGGATAAACATCATTTTGCCGGAGGAATACGCTCCACTGTCTGCAAGCATGCAGGTACCATAGAGTCCAAGCACCCCCGCAATTGCGGCAGCGATCATCAGGACAAATGCCATGATCTTTGCCAGTGTGCTGCCCAACAGGCTGTTTCCCTGTGCCGGTGCATTCTTTTTTTTCTCGGCTTTTTCTCTTTTTTTCCGTTCCCTTTTATTCTCTGACAATGCTGGTTCTACCGTCGTACTCACTGTTTCTTCCACCGGATTTGCCACTCTGTCCTGTTCTGTGCTCCTGCTGTTTTCTTCCATGTTATCCATATTCCTGTCTCCTTATTTCCCCAAGCTGCTCCGCTCTCCTGCCTGCTCTTATCCCTGCTTCTCACATTTGTATCCCTGTCCCCAGACTACTTTTAAGTATCTGGGTTCTGCCGGATTGATTTCCAACTTTTCCCGTAAATGCCGGATATGTACCGCCACGGTATTCTCGCTGCCCAGAGGCAGGTCGTTCCAGATTCTGGTATAGATCTCCTTCGGGGAAAATACCTGTCCCGGATTCTGGATCAGAAGCTTTAAGATCTCGTACTCCGTGGGCGTCAGCGCCACCGGCTCGCCGTCCAGCATCACGCTTTTCTCCTTGTCATCCAGTTCGATACCACCGACTCTTATCACATCCGGCCGGACAGTACCTCCACCCAGCTGCATATAGCGACGCAGTTGGGATTTGACTCTGGCGGATACTTCGATGGGATTAAACGGCTTCGTGATATAGTCATCCGCTCCTACCGTAAGTCCCAGTACCTTGTCGGAATCCTCACCCTTGGCTGTCAGCAGGATCACCGGGACATTACTCTTCTCCCGGATCCTGATCATCGCCTGTATGCCGTCCAGCTTCGGCATCATAATATCCATCAGTACCAGATGCACCTCATTCGTCTCTACCATATGTACGGCTTCCTCGCCGTCAAAAGCCTCCAGAAAATGATAATTGGTGTCATTTAAGTATATCTTTAACGCGTTTACGATATCCTTCTCATCATCACAGATCAATATATTGTACATACTCTCCCTCATTTCTGTGCCGGTGGCTGCAGCCCGGACACTTCCTGCGCAAGGAGCTTTCCCTTACGCTGCCAGAACATCTGCTTTGTCCACAGATGTCCCGCTGATGAATTTATTGTAGCAGATAACAGATTAATAAAAAACAGGAAAAACCTTTAAAACTTTATTAAGATGACTTTACATAAAACACCCTCTGCCATTCCCAGAAGAGCAAAGGCAAAGGGTGTGGACAACACATGTTGAAAAGTGAACAGTGAGCAGATCAAATAGCCGGTGAGGCCGAGGAAAACTGCAAGTGCCCGGGGATCCCTGGTTGCGGAGATTCGAAGGTTCCGGAATGCGGTGAGGAAGATTCCACCGTAGGCAATGACTCCCAGAATTCCCTGCTGTACCAGGAGGGTCAGCCATTCGTTGTGGGCATTGGAATAGATATTGTTGTCCAGAAGTCCCCGGTTGATCCAGTCCATGGCGTCACTGCCCCATTGATAGAGCGCATAATAGAAGCTGTCAGGGCCCATACCGAATATCTGAAACAGGAGTCCCTCTTTTCCGTAAGTAAGAATCGTGACCTTCCACAGTGCCAGTCGGCCGTTGGCAACTTCCGACACTTTATCACTGCCGGGCAGATATCCCGCCACCAGCAGACAGCCAAGAAGCAGTGCCGCCAGCGTCACCGCAACCGCAAGCCCCACAACGGTCCGAAAAACCCGGCCGCTCTCCAGCCGGTCACTTCTCTCCTGTCTCTCCCGCAGCTGCAAAATCAGATATACCGCCACTTCCACAACAAACACCACATACCAGGCCGGGGTAAAAAAGAGTCTTTTTTCGGCATCCCCTGCCAGCACCAGGCCGGTCAGATGTAACAGCAAAAACATCCTGACCATAAATACCGAAAGCGGCAAAAGCATCAGAATCTCCAATGCCCTCAGCAGCCGGCTTCTCTGCCGTAGAGAAACAAGGAACAACAGTAGGCTTAATCCACAGGCTGCCATTATAGCCGTGGTACTATTGGAGGTAATGGCCGATGCAAAAAAAAGAAAGCTTCCAAGCATCCCCAACACTCTGCCCTGTCGTTTTCCCATATAAGCAGCTGACAGAGAGATTCCGGCCGTCACACTCAGATACCCGGCATACCAGTTGTTGTTGCCGATGGTGGACAACAGCTGCGTCCGGTTCCATTCTCCGTTTTCCATTCCGCGGAAAGTTCCCAGCACATCGATGTCCAGACGGTTCAACAGTCCGATCAGTGTCACGATTCCCGCTGTGATCCCGGCGATCCACCAGATACTTCTACTGCCGTCATAATACCGGGATACCGCAAAATAGATCCCCACCAGCAATCCCTGGGTCACCAGCCCCATATACCAGCCGGGATACCCTAAAAGGACATCCTCCCTGCAGGGACTGATTCCATAAGAAAAGATTGCAGACACCAGATACAACAGCATAAACACATCCGTTTTCTTCCACGTCCGTTTCGTTGTCCGTTCTCCCCGGATTCTCTGCCACAGCACAGCCAGCACCACAAAAGCCCCCAGCACCAGCGTAGTATTCCGGAAAAACAAATATTTTGCATTTCCGATCATCACCAGCTTGTTCTGCATATACAGCGGTAAACCGGCAAAAAGAATCACCAGATACCCATAAACCAGCATACTCACGGTCTCTTTTGTATTTTGTTCCTGTTTCTTCATAACTTACATTATCCTTCAGACTGAAAAACAAGGCACCCCTCATTGACTGAAGAGTGCCTTATATTTCCCGGTTATTTCATTTCCTTACGGTTACTTATTTGCCGTAACGCATCTGCAGGTACAGAGGACCATACCATTCGATAGCATTGTCTTCTGCCTTACCGGCAGGGATGGTTACCGTATACTCGTTGCCTTCGAAGGTGTACTCCAACTCCAGAGCTACCGTCTGCTTCTTGTACAGAGCCTGCATGATATCGTTGGGCAGAGCATTGATGTTCTTGTCTCTGCTGATCTTAACGGTAGCACCGTCCTTGGCATTAGCGATCTCGCCTGCCACATTGTCACGATATCTTCCAAATGCGTTGTCAGTACCTTCTGCTGTTGCAGTATTATTAGCTTCTGCAATAGCAAAAGTAGAGAAGTGATTTACAGTAAAGGTCAAAGTGTTTGCGGAAGCATTGTAAATAGGCTTGATTTCTTCCAGTCCACCATTTACAAAGTGGAAAATCACTGCCTTATTACCATCTACACCCGCAGGAGTCTCAATGGTAACTGCTACGGGAATAGGCAGAGATTCAACTGAATAAGTACCAGCCTTCAGGCTGATTTCTACATATACGGGAGTAGAAGTTACTGCGTATGTAGAAGAAGTAATCTCAGGTGTAGCCGCCGGTGCTTCTACACTCAGTGTTGTGTCAGGAGCAACAAATGCTGCACCAACAATGCCTACAGCCTTTACAGCGCCGGAGTTAGCAAGAGTAGTATCCTTAATTCCCTTTGCCTTTTTGTATGCTGCTTCGATGGCTGCAACATCACTAACAGTATCCTGTCCTGCATTCATTGCTTCCTTCAGATCCTGAGAACCGATCTTTATCAAAGCAACTGCCGCATTATCTGCAGATGCCGCATCAGTAATCTTGGATGCATCAATAGCATCTACCGCATTCTTTACCTCTTCTACCGGTTTGGTGCTCGGTGCAGGGGTCGGTGTAACCACCGTATTATTCTCACTTGCTACAGATACGGTAGACAGTGCACTGCTGCCGAAAGGAACTGCAAATACTGCAAATGCAATGGCTGCGGCAATGATTAATTTCTTTTTCATTATCTCATTCCTCCTAAGTATAATGTTATGGATTTTATTTTTACCGCTATTTAGTTTACCCCCCCCCGTTATATTGTCAACCCTATTTCTTCCTTTTTTTCATTTTTTTCTCATTTTCCATGTGCAAAAAAAGCATGCCCTTCCGCCCCCCTAAAAACGGGCATCACAGACATGCTTTTTTCTGCTTTTTATTCATTTTTCTTATTGGAGTGCTCTTTCAGTTCTTCCAGAGCTTCCTTGAATTTCTCAGAGCTCATGGTAGGGTTGGAACGAATCATGTCACGCTGGAAGAAATCTCTTAAGCTGCTGACATTCTCTCTGTCTGCCACGCTTCTGGTGTACTTCTGCCGCAACTCGGCGACCTCGTTCTTCACGCTCTCCAAATACTGATTGGGAGATTTCTGTGCGGAAGTGCGGAAGCTCTCCAGCTTGCCCTCAATGTTGGACTTCAGGTCCTCCACTCTGGTGGTAATACTTGCAGTAAAGTCTTCCTTCTTCTGTGCCAGGCTATCACTGAAGCCTTCCCTGCGGTTCTCCAGATCTTCACTGGTCACAGCAATAATGACATCCAGCCGTTTCTGGATCCGCAGCATATCTTCTTTTGCCTTCTCCATCTTCTCCAGTACATCCCGCAGATCCAGGGCTGCCTTGAAGGATAATGCGAAATCCGCACCGATCAGCGCCGTCAGCACCAGTGTCACAGGAGTGAGGATGCTGTCCGGAATGGACAATACCAGATGTTCAATGGGCTTATGGATAAACTCCGTCATCAGGATCGTCAGACCACCCCATGCCAGCGAGGCCCCCAGGCAGATATGTCCCTGGAAATTGAATTTATTCTTGGAATAGTCCCAATATCTGACTTTAAATAACGCCTCCATAGTCACGCCTGTGACATACTCCAGCACCGTAGCCCCGATACATCCGGCAATATAGACTAACACCAGATTGTCCTGAAACGGCATGGACACCACCAGCATCATGATGGCTCCACTTCCATACAGCGGCAGAAACGGTCCGCGGCAGAAACCACGGTTGACCAGCTTCCTGCTTTTCAGGGATACATAGGTGGATTCAAAACACCAGCCGAAAAAGCAATAAAAATAAAAGAAAAATAGCCATTGGATCGCAGTATAATGATACACTGTTTAACCTCCTTCACGTCTTCGTTTTTTCCTTACGAGCAAGGCAACTGTCATCTCATGACCGAACCGCTACGGATATACCTCAGCCTCTATGGCAAGCTTCCCCTTCCTCGTGGCATGGGGTTCTCCACTTATGCGGAATTTACCGTAGCCTCTGGCATTTACCACATCCCCCGCCTCCAGGGGCTTGGAATTATTTTCACACAGCCTGCCGTTCACATATACCTTTCCCGCCCGGAACAACTCCAGGCAGTCGCTTCTGGATTTATTATATACCTTGGAAATGACAGCATCAACACGTGGACTTGCCACCTGAATGACCTGACGCACCGGTTCTTCCTGCGGTACTTCTGCCGCCGCATCCACCACCTCACACTTCACATGGGTATGACGGATCTGTTCCAGATTGTCACAGATGAATTCCGCGATGGTATCCAGACAGAACAAAAATGCTTCGCCCTCCCCCGGCAGAATATCACCGATGGTGCTCCGTTCAATGCCAAGGTTCATCAGCGCCCCCAGATAATCCCTGTGGGACAGCTTGTCTGCAAATTTTGCCGACAGAGGCCGGATCCGGATACAGCAGATGGGAAAAGGCTGTTCATAGCCCAGCTCCGCCTCACTGCCGAAGCGAAGGAGCTTCCGCTCTGCCTCTTCCCTGCCGCCGTATAAGGTGATCCCTGCGAACTTCACTTCCCGTTCCACCTGCCACAGGGCATCCTGCTCCGCCAGTCCTAAGAATCCGGTAAATGTGTACTGGTTCTGGTTGTAGGATTTGTCTGCCAGTTCACGGATCCGGTTTTTCAGCTGTTGTATTTCTTTTTCATTTTCCACGGACATTCCCGTACATCCTTCCTGCTGTTCTCACTTTGCTTTTGCAAATATTACACTGTACACATTATCCCAGTGCCACATCCAACATCATCATCAACGCAAAACCAATCGCAAAGGCAATGGTTCCCAGGTTGGAATGCTCTCCCTCACTGGCTTCCGGAATCAGTTCCTCCACGACCACATAGATCATGGCTCCGGCTGCAAAAGCCAGCATATAGGGTAAAATAGGTGTCACAATGCTTGCCAGTGCAATGGCCAGGATTGCTCCCACCGGTTCCACTGCTCCCGACAATACGCCTAAGGCAAAGGACTTTCCTCTCTTATTTCCTTCACTCCGAAGAGGCAGGGAAATAATGGCTCCCTCCGGGAAATTCTGAATGGCGATACCGATGGCCAGCGTCAGGGCTCCCGCCATCGTAACAGTTCCGTCCCCGTTTAACACTCCGGCGAAAATAGCACCACACGCCGCACCTTCGGGAAAATTGTGAATGGTCACCGCCAGCATCAGCATGGCTGTGCGGTTCAGACTGCTCTTATGGCCTTCCGGTGCATCGCTTCCCACATGCAGATGGGGTACCATGCTATCGATGAACAACAAAAAAACAATACCGATCAGGAATCCGATCACTGCGGGAAGAAATGCAAGCTTCCCCATCTCTTCGCACATATCCATGGCCGGTATCAGCAAAGACCACACCGAAGCTGCCACCATGACACCGGCAGCGAATCCGGTAAATATTCTCTGAATATTGCCGCCAATCTGTTTTTTCAGGAAAAACACGCAGGCTGCCCCTGCAGTCGTTCCCAGAAACGGAATCAGAAGACCGGCTACAATGCTTAAATTCATGAAACACTCTCCTTTCTTTCATTATTCTATGTAACTCGCAGCAAGATGGTATCTTGTCTGCCTTTTCAAATCATTTTTACTAAAATCCCGCCAGATCGTTGCCCAGGACGGCATACATCAGGAAATTCACACCACACACCAGATGGTAGCAGAATACCGCGATCTCGCCCACGACGAAGATCACCTTCCAGCTCTTCCACCACTCCCTGATATTCCGCACCATGACGATCAACGTCATCAGGAAGACAAAGAACATGCCGTGCATATAGCCCCAGGAAAAGTTGGCATGCATCATGCGGAATCCTTTTTCATAGAAGATCAGGAACATTACTGTACCCATAAGATAATTCAGCCATGCAAACCAGTAATATCTGTTGGACTTTATATTTTTAAAATCAAATACCAGATTCAGGAAAAGTACGCCGATGGGCAATGCCATTCCCATGATAATACTTAAAGGAATGCTTTTGGAATAATTGCTCCATACTTTGGCAAAGCCGATGGCGATGCCTGTCTCCTCTCCCATGGCATTCGTCCCGGTGAAAATTCCGGAAAACTGGTACAGCAGGGCAATTCCCGTGGGGATCATGGTCACACACAGACAGAAGGCATTGCGAAAACTTTTTCCTCTGCTTACGATCAGCTGGATCAGGAGGATCAGACCGATCAGAGGCACCACTACCATCGTATAGCTTGGTTTGGTCATGGTGGTCAGCAGAAGGCTGACCGCGAAGAGAACGCAGTTCTTCCACTGAAAATCCTTCTGATATTCCGACAGCACTTTCACCGTCTCAAAAAAGCAGATAATCGCAAAAGGTCTGGTGGCCAGATAAGTGGCATTCCAGAAAGGATTCGGCGTATAAATCCCCATACAGCGATACGCATAATCAAAGCCGAAAAAAGCTGTATTCTTGGGAGAATACAGGTTAGAAAGCAAAAATAGCGAAAAGACAAGCAGGGTCACAAGAATGTCCGTCATAGCCTGTCTTCCCTGAGTTAAGTCATCATAATGACTTACCTTCCGGATCTCCCGGTTCATATAATATTTTGTGATCACTACCGCTGCCAGATTGAACAGCGCGGTGGTGATGGCCATGGCCGCTTTCGCTCCGATCAGCCAGGCGGAAAGTCTGGCTGTCCAGAACAGGATCGGATAGGGAAACTCATAATTTCCCGCAATACCTGCCACCTTATTCACATAGTCCGGCATATCCGACTGAAAGCCCGGCACCTGATAGCACTCCATCCAAAACAGATATAACATAACCCCGGTATACAAAAACAGCAGGAAAAGAAATGTCACTTTTCCTGCCATTGTCTCCCGCAGGCCGCTCTTTATGGGATTCTTTTTCATAGAGCCGATCCTTTCTAGTTGAAACTGATCACGGGATCTTTGGGAGCCTTTGCCTTCTCCACACTGATGGCATGGAGTACAGGGCCCTCTCCCTTATAGTCTGCAAAGTATTCTCTGGCAACCTTCGCTGTCACTTTGACCCATTCCTTCTGCTTCAGGTCTTTCGTGCCTGCAAACTCACAGGCATAGCCCAGAAATGCCATATCTTCCGCACAGCAGGTCATTGCCATGCGTCCCGGTACGAAATAGCCATCGGGATATTCCTCGGGCTTCAGTACCATGGCCAGAAACTGGATATTTTTGCCTTCATAGCGCTCCAGATGATCCATGGAATCCAGATACCAGATGCCGTAGCCCTGGTTGTCCAGTACGATAGGATCCTGATTCAGATCGTAGGGCAGATCCTCCTCGAAGATCTCATCGATCTCACCGTTGGAATCCTCGAAGATCACATCTGCGGAAGGATTCACCGCTTTGATGTTGCGCTTGTATACATTCAGATCCTTGATACCGTCGCAACGGTTGAAAATGATCATCTCGGACTTACGGATCATCTCCGCCAGCAGAGATTTCATATTTGTGTAGTACATAGGGAAGGTGGAGCCGTCAATGGTCGTGATCTGCTGCTCTACTTTCCAGTACCAGGGAAGCGTCATGTTCTTACAATTCCACATACCGTTATACTCGATGATGATACGGGCGGGCTTGTACTGCTTCTCCAGCTCGATCAGATGATTCGGAGTAAACTCCTCTTCCTCTTCGATCAATACGACATCCGTACGACTCTTTTTTAATAAAGCGGGATCGTATTCATTCTCGCCCTCTTCACAGAGGATGAGCAGTGTCTTTCCTTTGATCTGGAAATACGGCTGTCCCAGTGTAAATGTGATAAATTCTGTCTTACCGCTCTCCAGAAAACCATTTATGATATAGACTGGTTTCGTCATAATTCATACCTTTCTCTTTCTTATCCTGCTGCCTGTAAAATCCGTTCCGGCAATTTATTTACGGAACAGTTCTGCCAGCTTGTCCTCGTCCAGTTTGGAACCGATGACACAGATCTTACCGGTAACTTCCGGCTTACCGCTTCTGATGTCATGCTCTTCGGGAACATAATCATAATATACCCAGGTTCCGTCGGGAGCGGGTACCATACCCTTGGCACGCAGGATTGCACCGTACTCTCCGCTGTCCAGAGCAGTAAGGATCTTCTCGATGTCCTCTGCGCTGTAGGTGTTGGGTGTCTCGATACCCCAACTGGTGAATACTTCGTCTGCGTGATGGTGATGATGGTGGTGGTCATGATCATGATCGTGGCAGCCGCAGGTGCAGTTCTCGTCATGCTCATGATGATGCTCATGGTCATGGTCTTCATCATGGTCATGATGATGGTGATGGTGATGCTCATGCTCGTCTTCATCATGATCATGATGATGGTGATGCTCATGCTCGTCTTCATCATCGTCGTCATCGTGGTGATGTCCACAGCAGCACTCATGGTCGTGGTCATCCTCATCATGGTCGTGATGGTGATGATGCTCGTGGTCACAGCACTCATCCTCATCGTGATCGTCATGGATATGCTCCAGCATTTCCTTCATCATATCTTCCAGCTTGTCAGCGCCTTCGATGGTCTTCAGTACTTCCCTGCCATCCAGCTGATCAAGAGGAGTGGTGATAATGGTGGCCTTGTCGTTATGCTCACGGATCATCTCCACGCAGGCATTCAGCTTTGCCTGATCCACTTTGTCGGTTCTGCTTAAGATAATGGTTCCGGCGTACTCGATCTGGTTGCTGAAGAATTCGCCGAAGTTCTTCATATACATCTTGCACTTGGATGCATCTACTACTGCTACCGCACTGTTGATCTCCACATCCAGATCTCCTGCCACGTTCTCCACAGCCTTCAGGACATCGGACAGCTTGCCGACACCGGAGGGCTCGATCAGAATACGCTCGGGAGCATAAGTGCTGATAACTTCCTTCAGGGAAGTACCGAAATCACCTACCAGAGAGCAGCAGATACAGCCGGAGTTCATCTCTTTGATCTCGATACCGGCCTCTTTTAAGAAACCGCCGTCGATACCGATCTCACCAAACTCATTCTCGATCAGAACGGTCTTGCTGCCGTCCAGAGCTTCTTTTAACAGCTTCTTGATCAGGGTGGTCTTACCGGCACCCAGGAATCCGGATACTACATCTATTTTCGTCATTGTTTTTTCCTCCAATCTGAGTCTAAGACCCATCCTTTTTATTTTCTATCATATTTACAGTATTGTCAATAAAACGATTATTAAATTTTTATCAACTAAGCCATAATGTTCGTCAGACACTGTGCGGATGCTCGCATGCGCAACTGTGCTACGGTCTCTCCGTCTCGATCATGCTGTAAGGCACCACGGCCACTTTTCCCTCTTCATCACCGCCACACAGAATTCCTACGAACACACCGTCCTCCGTAAAGGCTCCGCCTCCTGACATTCCGGGAGCGATCAGTCCCTGTAGCAGAAGCATATACTGGTCAAAATCCTCCACATAGATCCAGGGATCCACCACGAAAGCATAGACCGGCAGCCCACTCTCCCCTCCGTACATCCATACATCGTCATATTCCTTCAGTGCATCGAATACTTCCCGATCCGTCTGCACCGGCAGACAGACCTTCCATGCTTCCTCTGACAGTTCCGCCTTGTCCACCCACAGGAAAGCCAGGTCGCAGCTGTCCACTGTCTCCACGCCGGTGGCAGCCACCTGTGTTCCGTCCGGAAATGTCACCTGGGCCTCTCCGGTATCGTCTGCCAGTACGTGCCCTGCCGTTGCGATCAGAATCCTGTTTTTCTCTTCATCATAGATCACACCGCTGCCCTGCCGCTCTCCCGTCTGAATTCCCACCAGGGATTTCATTACCTTAAAATCATTCTCCGTCAGTTTCTGCTCTGTCTGCACCGGCAGTTCCACAAATTCCATTCCTGCGTCAGCCTGTCCCATGCCACTGTTTTCTTCCGAAACCTTCTGGCCTGCGGTCTCCGTGGAGACATTTTCCTCACTCCCACCGTTTTCCCCGCAGCCGGCGAAAAGTAACAGGCAGCTCAGTATCACAGTGATCCCTTTTATCCGCATTCTCTCTTTTTTCTCCATGACTTCTCCATAGTTTCTCCGTGAAACATGCTCTGCATTGCAGTCGCTTATAACAGAAAACGGACCGCATCCGCAGTCCGCATTTTTCTCAAAAGGTGTAAGCAAAAAATAAGCCGAGTTCTGTATATGACGATCATCTATCTAGTACGACTGTCACCAGCCGCATCAAGCGACCTACCTGAAAGCAGACCGGGCCGGTCTATAGCTCTCTGTTTGGTCTTGCTTCGGATGGGGTTTACATGGCTCCGTCTGTTACCAGCCGGACGGTAGTCTCTTACACTGCCTTTCCACCCTTACCGGCCAAAAGCCGGCGGTATATCTCTGTTGCACTAGCCTTGGAGTCACCTCCACCAGACGTTATCTGGCATCCTGCCCTGTGAAGCCCGGACTTTCCTCACCTGCATAAAGCAGCCGCGATCATCTATCTTACTTACACCTGTTCGATTATATCTTTTTCTTCCGGAAAAAGCAATATTTTTCTGCCAGACGTATGATTTCCCCATATCCCAGCGCTGCCAGCGGGAACATCATCATGTAATAGGCATACATGTACCTGGCCTTTGCTTCCCAGAAAATACTGAACAAAAAGCCCCCGATCACAGCCACTGCCAACAACTGCTGTGTGATCTCACTGTCTTTTCGGACACAGAAGATAAAGTAAAACAGACACCCCAGATAGATAATAAACTGTAAACGATCTGCCATCCTCACCACACTGTCAAACAGATCTCCACTCAGCCGGTCTTCCAGTGCCGCCAGTTTCTCATGGTACACATCCCCGTGGTTAAAGTTGAAATACAGTGACTGATAGGTCGGGACATTCCACTGGGACAGAAGTTTTCCCTGATAAAAACCTCTCAGATACCCCGGCTGTGCTTTCATGGCCTGCATGCGCTCCTGCATCATCTCCCGGTAGATCTGATCGCTCTGCTCTGTATTACAGTCCGTTGCATAATATTGTGCCCAGCAATCGCTGTAATACCAGCCGTACCGGCCACCGATCTCTTCCATTCCCAGATACAGGTAAGCCGATGTGGGCAATCCCCGGGAATGCTCCATTCCGGATCTCATCTCATACATTTTATAGATTCCCTGATAGCACAAGAGTGGCAGTGCCAACGCCAGCACCAGTGAAATCAACAGGCGTCTGTCCCATTTTGAGAATATCCGTACCGCGCCGACCATGCAATATGCCACCACCAGGACCAGTGTGTTCTTACGCAGCAGAGTTCCCAGTGTAAGAGCTGTCACAATGCCCACCAGTGATCCCGTTTTTCCATATTTGATATATCGGACCAGCATCCATGCGGAAAACAGGGAACAGAATACCCAGGGAATCTCTCCGTAGACCCAGCTGGTATAAAAGACAGATGCCATACAGCTGCCCGCAAGCAGTGTCCCCATAGCCACCACCGCAAGTCTGCCGGAAACTTCCTTCAGAATGCCGTAAATGCAATAGATACCCGCCACGTTCAGAAGTACGAACACTATCTGGATCACATGATAATCCGCCTCTCCAAGAATCCGGAACAGCATCTCTTCCATGGCCGCCGGTCCCAGCTGATGAGCATACAGACCGCAATAATGATCCGGAGCCAGCGTCCCATAGTCACCCTGTATAAAATCTATGGCCGCACCAATAACCGATGCCTGATCTGCACTCGGCACTCTGTCTGCCGCCAGAACCCAGCACAATCCTGCGATTCCCTGCCAAAGCATGCCGAGCGTTACAGCAATTCTTTTACACCAGATGGCGATTTTGTCACCGGCCTTTTTTTCCACTGCCGTCAGAACTGCATACAATAGCAATATCAGCGCTGCTGCCGCCAGATTCCGTATTACGGAATCCGGAATCTCCACCAGATCTTCATGACCTGCCACCGGAAGCATATACTGCAGGGTACGCATGGCATACCATACAAGGAACAGAAGGATCAGGCTGCCCATGATCCGGATCACCCAGTTTGCTGTCTGCTTTACTATCGATTTTATCTTTGGTAAACGACTCTCCACAGGTATTCTCCTTTTCTTACTGTAGAGTAAACTATTCAGCACCTCATTCGCAAAATCGCCTCTCCGAGGCTTCCTTTTTGCTCATGTGGTTACTTCGTCGCATCAATTCTGCCGCACAGTCTTACGAATGCAGGCATTCGACGCCTGTCAGCAGAATTGCGCTACACTGAATAGTTTACACGTTGAAGCAGCTTCCACCCACAAATTCTCTGCACAGAGAATTATTGGGAAGGCTTTCACTGGTCACACCCAGGAAATACTCCAGGAACTTAAGCAGTCTCTTGGCTTCGTAATATTCCGGTTCTCCCTTATCGATCTGGAACAATAACGGCTCTGCGAACTGCTTTAACACTGCCAGTTCATAGATCAGGACGGAATTAAACATGGCATCCGCATCCTCCTGGAACGGAAAAATATTCTGTTCCTCTCCCCGGCGCACGGAAGCCCACATATCGATGGTGCGTCTCGCATCCGCACCTCTGGTCCTCGCATCTCTGACCATACGGCGGAGAAGTCTTCCGTCCGTAGTCGGGATCCGGTTATGCTCATCAATATTGATATTGGTCAATGCACTGATATAGATCTTGTATTTACTCTCCTCGGGAAGTGCATAAGATGTCTTCTCATTCAGACCGTGGATACCTTCGATCACCAGAATATCATCCGGTCCCAGTTGTTTGAAATTGCCCTTATATTCCCGCTTTCCGGTCTTGAAGTTAAAGGAAGGCAGTTCCACACGTTCACCGGCTAACAATCTGCACATGTCGTCATTGAACTGCTTTACATCAATCGCTTCCAGACATTCGAAATTGTAATCACCGTTCTCATCCCTTGGCGTGAATTCTCTGTTCACGAAATAGTCATCCAGTGCAATGGGATGCGGTGTTTTCCCCAGGGTCTTCAACTGAATGGATAATCTGTGGGAAAAACTGGTCTTGCCGGAAGAAGAGGGTCCGGCGATCATGACAAATTTCACGCCGCCCCTGTCTACGATGCTCTTGGCAATCTCGCCGATCTTACGCTCCTGCTGCGCTTCCTGTACCAGGATCAGTTCACTCAGCGACCCACGGCAGATCTGATCATTCAGATCACCTACGGTCTCAATACCGATCTCCTTTCCCCATTCCTCAGATTCTTTCAACGTCCGGAATAACAGCTTTCTCTCTTGAAACGGCTTAACATGTGTAGGATCTTTTTTATCCGGCAACAGCAGCATAAATCCATCCTCATACGCTATGACATCGAACCACTTTACATAGCCGGCATTGGGCAGCATATAGCCGTAATAATAATCGTAATAACCGTCCATTTCATAAATATTTACGAAAGAGCCTCTGCGGTAACGGAACAGCTTTTCCTTATCCTTCATCCCCTCTTTCCGAAACAGTTCCATGGCATTATCCAGGGAATAGGATCTCTTCAGAAAAGGTGTCTTTGCCTCCACCAGCTCCCTCATCCGGTTACGGATCTTTGCAGCATTTTCTTCCGTCGCATTGATCTTCTCTTTTGGAGAGATGTAGGAGCCGTTGCCGATGGCAAATTCCACACGACAGCTCTGGGCCGCCTCTCTGCCGTAGACATCAAATACCGCTTTCAAAAACAGCATTGTGGCAGAACGCACATAAGTCTTGTTGCCCACATCATCCTTCAAGGTAAAAAAGGTAACCTCGCAATCCCTTGTCAGTTTCTTGAACAATTCTCTGATCTTGCCGTCTCTGGCTGCCAGTGCGATCAGATTCTCATACTCCTGCTGATAATCGTTGGCCACATCCTCGTAAGTGGCTCCCTGAGGATATTGTCTCTCTTCCCCGTTTATCTTCACTGTGATCATTTTTCTCACCCTGTCCTTCTGTAATCTGCTTTTACAGGTCTTATTGCCTAAATACAATCCGGTTCCTTGCCATTATCATACCAATCCAGTGCACGGGTAATCAGGGTGATCTCGTCTGCAATCTCCTGTCTGCGGCATATGGTTCTGGGATTGTCCGCATCTGCCTTTTGCTCCATGCGTCCCACGATCTGCCTTCGCTCGGTCAGCATCCATTCCAGATACTCCCGAAGTATCCGGTCTCTGCGGGATAAAAGCAGCGGGCCGAACTTTTCCGCCAGTCCGGGATCCAGACCTTCCGTCTTCCAGGAGTCCCCGACCTTCTGCCGTACCGCATCGTCCGTCATCGCACCCAGCCAGCGCACCTTCATCATAAAATAATATTTTCCTTCTTCATAGATGATATTCTCATCCATCAGAAGATATCCCTCATCCATCAGGAATGTCCGAAAATGCGGGATCTCCGACTGTGGCTGCAGGATCAGCTCTGCAAATCCCTGTGCCTGTTCTCTTCCTTCGGTAAGAATCTTCTCCATGAGAGGTCCGCCCATGCCGGCACAGATCATCCCGTTCGCCTCTCCGGTCTTCAGGCCGTGCAGACCGTCGGAAAGTCTGGTCTCTATCCTGTCCTGCAGACCATATTCCCGGATATGCTCTCTGGCACGCTCCAGGGGCCCTGACCGCACATCCATGGCGATCACCCGTGGGGAGAGCCCCTTCTGCACGAGATAGACCGATACAAAACCATGGTCACACCCCACATCTGTTATCACAGTGCCGGGAGTGACCATGTCTGTTAAAGCCTGCATTCGATTGGATAATATAACTTCCGCCATTAATCCAGATAATCCTTCAGCTTGCGGCTGCGGCTGGGATGACGCAGTTTGCGCAATGCCTTTGCTTCGATCTGACGGATACGTTCACGGGTAACGTTGAATTCCTTACCTACTTCCTCCAGAGTACGGGCCCGTCCGTCATCCAGACCGAAACGGAGTCTCAGTACTTTCTGTTCTCTCTCTGTCAGAGTACCCAGCACTTCCACCAGCTGTTCCTTCAGCAGGGTAAATGCTGCAGCATCGGAAGGAACCGGTACATTATCATCCTGAATGAAGTCGCCTAAATGGCTGTCTTCCTCTTCACCAATAGGAGTCTCCAGGGATACGGGCTCCTGGCTGATCTTTAAGATCTCACGCACTCTGTCTACCGGCATGTTCATCTCTTCCGCGATCTCTTCGGGGGTCGGTTCTCTTCCCAGCTCCTGCAGCAGCTGTCTGCTCACGCGGATCAGTTTGTTGATGGTCTCTACCATATGCACCGGGATACGGATGGTTCTCGCCTGATCGGCGATCGCTCTGGTGATGGCCTGACGGATCCACCAGGTCGCATAGGTGGAGAACTTATATCCTTTACGATAATCGAATTTCTCTACAGCTTTGATCAGACCCAGGTTACCTTCCTGGATCAGGTCTAAGAACAGCATTCCACGGCCTACATATCTCTTGGCAATACTGACTACCAGACGTAAATTGGCCTCTGCCAGACGCTTTTTCGCTTCCTGGTCGCCCTCTTCCATTCTCTGGGCCAGTTCGATCTCTTCCTCAGCACTTAACAGGGGCACCTTGCCGATCTCCTTTAAGTACATACGGACAGGATCCTCAATGCTGACGCCTTCCGGTACGGACAGGTCGATGTTCTCCACATCCACTTCGTCCTCATCGGTCAGAATGATCTCTTCGTCATCCACATCATCGTCATCGGTAATACGCAGCACATCTACGTTGTTCTGGTCCAGATACTCCAGAACCTTCTCCATCTGTTCCTCTTCCAGAGGCATGTCCGCAAAGAAGTCACTGATTTCCTGATACTCCAGCACATTCTTTTTCTTTTTCGCCATATTCAGGAGCTCTTTTATCTTCTCCGCAAATTTTGCCTGTGTGTTTTCATCCATTTTCGTGGTTCCATCCTTTCATTGCCATTATTTATAGCCATATTTCGTATTTTTTATAACTGTCCCGAGCCGCAAACCCTATTATTCCAGAGAAATGCGGGCTCTTTGTAATTCTTCCAGTGCTTTTTTGCCTTCCACCGCTTTTTTGACCGCGTTGACATCTGTACCCAGCTGCGCCATATAGTACTGGTAGCTGTTGCGTTTGACTGACACCAGAATGTCATGGAAAGCTCTTTCTCTCTCCTGCTTCGTGGACAATTCGGGAAGCGTTGTATGGAACAGCTCCGCTGCCTGCCTCTGCTCCTCTTCATCCTCAAACATGCTGATGATCCCCGCCGGCTGAAACTGTCCGTTGTCCAGCTCTGCAAACATCTTCTCCGCCACCTTGCGATACAATTCCTCCGTGAAATCCTCCAGAGAAATGTACTTACGTACAATCGTATACAGAGAAGGATCATCTCCGATCCAGGTGATCAGCAGTCTCTGGGACTTCCGTCCGCTCTCCGAAGGATCGCTCTTATTCTGCACTCCGCTGCGGGGACGGGGAATCGGTCTGGCGATTCCCGTCTGGGAAGCATATCCTATGACCATTTTGCGCAGATCATCGGGACGGATCATATATTTTTCGGCAATGGCCTGCAAATAATTCTCCCGCTCCAGATCTTCCGAAAATTCGCACAGTTTCTGTGCGATCTCCCGGTGGAACTTCGTCCGCTGTTCCGGATCACTCTGATCGTATTGTTCACTCAGGATACGGATCTCGAAGTAGAAACTGTTCTCCGCCTGATCGATTCTCTCCTGAAAAGCCTCTTTCCCCAGATTCTTGATAAATTCATCCGGGTCCTTATAAGGACGCATATTGATGACTTTACCGGTAAGCCCGGCCTCCCTGAGAATACCGATGCCCCGGAGTGCCGCCTTGGTTCCGGCACCGTCACTGTCGTAGGCCAGCAGGATGTTTTCCGCATAACGGTGTAAAAGGTTAGCCTGTTCCACCGTAAATGCCGTTCCCAGGGATGCCACCGCCTGGGTAAATCCCGCCTGATGCATGGCTATGACATCCATGTAGCCCTCGCACAGGATAATATTGCCCGTCCGGGCAGTCCTTGCGAAATTCAGCCCATAAAGATTCCTTCTCTTATCGAAGATCATGGTCTCCGGTGAATTCAGGTATTTCGGTTCCCCGTCTCCCATGACTCTGCCGCCGAAGCCGATGACCCGGTGGTTGATATCCTGTATGGGGAACATGACACGATTCCAGAACTGGCTTCGCAGTCCCCGCTGTTCAGAAAACATTGCCAGTCCGGAGTCTTTGATCTCTTCGTCCGTAAAGCCCTTTTTCCGCAGGTACTGTACCACCTGCTCGCCGTTTTTCCCGGCATAACCCAGTCCGAAATGATGCATGGTCTCATCGGTCAGCTTCCGCCCCGTCAGATACCGCATTCCCACTTCGCCACGGGGATCCCGCAGCATATAATAACTGTCTCTTATACACATCTGACGCTGCCGACGAAGCTAGAAGTGT
>ENA-OYYL01000023-OYYL01000023.1-human-gut-metagenome-genome-assembly--contig:-NODE-23-length-40140-cov-18.536959_pt1 | contig 40140 bp, 60 predicted proteins | sample MGYA00244064_ERZ653450 | MGnify/ENA primary metagenome ERZ653450 (study PRJEB26926, sample SAMN06164966) | human gut metagenome | biome: ENVO:00009003; feature: ENVO:2100002; material: ENVO:00002003... | reverse complement strand
ACGAGATCTAGTACGGTCTCGTGGGCTCGGAGATGTGTATAAGAGACAGGACCAAAACTATCCTCTTTCACCACACACTCAAAACACCCCCAAAATGCCCCTCCCTGCGACTATACACGTTCTTAATGTATATGAATGATAAGAAGTAATATATAAGGGGGTGTACTCATAGCAAACTCCCGAGTTTTTGTGAATGTAATCGGAACCCGTGGTGTGGGCGTGGGCGTGCGTGCGCGTTGGGTCGTGGTGAAGGATCGGCGTGGTCTCAGGCTGGCAGGCTTTCGGGTGGTAAAAACTTATGCGATATTCGTTTTGCATAAGAACAAACGATGAAGAAAGTTTGTGAAATGCTTGCATGGTATAAAATCTTATACTATCTTTGTAATAGAGAAAGGGAAAGGAGCAGACATTACACCCTTCGAAGTTAATGAAACCAACATTTGAAGCCATGGGAAAGAGCCAATCAAACAACCCCACCAACTGGAAGAACGGAGTGAACGAGATTCGGGAACGCCTGGAAGCCGTTAAAACGCGGTCGTGCTGGGATCGAGGCGTGAAAGGTTTTGCGCTCAATCTGCTGAGAAGCTACATAGACATTTGCGAGTATTGCGATAACAACGGCCGACCAATTCCGGAACTCAATGAAGAAACATTATTAAACGGTGCGGACGACTGGAACGCCTATTGTTATGGCGGGGGCGCGCTGATCTACAACGGAGATATAGCCGAGGCCCTTTGTACGCCGTCAATGCTCAAGAAAAAAGACGGCGGGCGACAGGATCCGAATGCGGGCGAGATTTGGATGGATGTGCAGGTACGCGCATATTATCAGGCATTCCGTTTGTTGAAGTCTTGTGTTAAATCCACTTGCACACAAGTTGGTACATGTAGATAAGTTCTCTTGCGAGGAATAAGCCACAAAACAACACTTTGCCCCTATTCGTTCCGCGTTGCGGAGGCGTACCGGGCGGCTGGGATAGGGGCACGAAACCACAAAAACCACAGAAAAATGAAAAGAGTGACATTGGTAGCAGTGAATGACGGGAAGACATTCCCGAATGTATCGTGCGCGTTGACCTATTTGCAAGTGCAAATAGAAGCGTCGATAAAAGGCATTTGCCGGAAACTGTCCCGGATGGATGATCCGGGAGCGATTTCGGAGTATCTCCGCCAGAATAAGAAAATCCTTGCGTACATGCTTGAGATAGAATCGGAGATAGACGAAGGATTGGCGTTAATGTCAGAAACCAAATAGCCCTATGAAAGAGACAAATACAATGATTAAGGCCGCGGCGCTGGTGGTACTCACGGCTTTGTGCTGCTGGATTCTGTTCCGAAGCACGCTGCGGGTAGAATCGGTACACAGGACGGAGAGCGGGTACCTCGTCGAAGTTTCAGCCCTCGGCGGGACGGAAATACACGAATGCAGTTTATAAACACAAAAAAACCAGAAAGCCATGACACACGTTAATTTCACTACCTCGGGCGTTACCCTTACCGATCCCCAAGTAGCCCGCATCAGGGAAGAGATCGAGAATACCCGGTTCCGTTCCGCTTGGGACAATGGCGTAAAACTGTATGCGCTGGATATCCTCGGCGACTATTCCAAAATGCTGGATTACGCGAAGGAAACAGGGGGGTATACGCCTCGATTTATCGAAACTGCTTTGCTGCTGGGTGCTGAGAACTGGATGGCATACAGCGAGGGAGGTTGCTCGCTCGTGTACAGCGCGGACATAGCCAAACGCTTGTGCAGTCCCTCGGAGATGAAGCGTAAAACGAGCCGGTCGGGAATGATTCTGCCGCCGAACCGGATCGAAACATGGATTCAGGTACAAGGGCGGGCACTAAATCAGGCGTGGCGACTGCTTCGGGATACGGCGCTGACAGTATGCAAGGCATAAGCCCACGAATGACAGCGGACATAACAATTATATCAAATTAAAAATCAATTACTTATGAAAACAATGAACGAACTGGCAGAAAGGGCGTACGCCCTTACCCAGGAGATGCCCCAGGACACGATAAGTGCGATACATATTTTCCGCGAGACGCAGGAGATCGGGGCGTACGTGAAATATAGCTACGAGGCCTTGAAGGCTATCGAAGATATCGCAGTACGCCGAGGCATCGGCGCAAGTACGATCCTCAGGGAAGGCGTGATAACCATCCAAATACAGGAACAGGATTTGCGGATATGGATAAAGATCGAGTAAGGCAGCTACTCGCCCTGTGGGCGGTAGTGCTGGCAGGAATGGCCGCCTTTGCGGCGGTCGTCCTCCTGCACCTTCGGAACAACGCATTTTAACAAAAATTACACTAAAAAAAGACGAAAACAATGAAATGGATCGAAGCGGCCAAAGAAGGCCAGGGTTATGTACTGAGCGCCGAACTGAAAGAAAGGCGCGACACTATCGAAGCGAAAGCAGCGGAGGTGCTGAAGAGATCGGGCGCCACGCCGTGCACACTCTACAGGATCGTCGACGGATCACCCGTCGTCTCGTCGGTAGAGGTAGGGATCAAGGACGGAGAGGGCTATATGTTGTTGTATCCATGCGCGAGATGGTGGAATGTAACGGAATTCAAACTGCTGAAGATGTTGCCCGTGTATCCCGAATGCGATGGCTATTCGGACGTATGCAACGATGAACCCGCATGTATTACCAAGGATTCCACGGCGGAGGACGTGGAAGCCTGGCGGGCGTTCAACCAAAGACGCGCCGAAAGATATGAGCAGGCGCGGCAATTGGCGATAGCCAATTATAGGGTATACAACGAAGCGATGGCCCAAGTGTGCCCCGGGTTTAAGGGATCGGGGCCGGGTTACACGCAGACTTCATCGGTAATTCGTTCCGGCATACATTTCACGGCTCGATATTATAAGCATGAAGGGACTACCTTCTGCATGGAGATGAAGCACGGGACAAAGGCCACCCCGGACGGGTTCAAACTGATTTCCGCAAACTACTACGGCAAGGAGGGGCACGAACGCCTAAGAAAGGATATAGACTTCCTCGACGAGATCGACGCGGCGATAGAGGAGGGGGATATGTCGCAAGCGCATCAACTGGTAGGCGACTGGAGGAAGGAACTGGACGACTACCTCGCGTTAAACGAAAAAGAATGCGGTACTCATGATGACGGAGCGGGAGACGAAGCAGCAGTTGCAAAAACGAAGGAATGACGAGTTTGTACAAATACTCAGACGGTATGCCGATCAACACAACAGCGTAATATGCTGGCGAAACATAACTCCCTATTGCATTCGGGTTTACCAGCGCTTAAAATCATGGGGGAGTGTGTGGGAGCCGGGAGAACTGAAACCCAAACGCGCGCTGATCTATTCGGGTGCCCGCCGTCAAATACTGGACTTGTACCCCCTTGGCCTGAAATTCCATGCCCTTCGGTTCAACAGGCGCGGGATAATAAGGGGAAGATGGGAGGATAAAATTAACCAATTGCTAAATATGATCATACAAGATGATAACACGAACGACCTATAAAACACGACAAGAGTGGTTACATGCGCGCAACGACACCCCCGTTATCGGGAGTTCCGACGTTGGGACGATTATGGGGCTTAATCCCTATATGACGCCGTACCAGTACTGGCGCGTAAAGAAAATGGAGACCTTGGAGACCGCGGCCGAAGAGGATAACGACAGTATGATCCGCGGGCGCTTCAAGGAGGACGCGATTGCCCGCATGTTCGAGCAGGTGACCGGGGAAAAGATCGTCAAACGATCCGAGCAGATCGAGGTGTACCGCAATGACAAATACCCGTCCTACATGCAGGCAGCGCCCGACAGGGAGGTTTTCGCCGCGGGCAGGAGTACCCGGTATATCCTGGAGTGCAAGGACACGAAAATGCACCTGCCGGAACTGACGCCCGAGACGGTGCCGATGCTGTGGTACACGCAGATCATGTACCAAATGGGGATCATGGAGCGCGATGCGGCGTACATAGCCGCGGAGGAGGGAGGCAAGCGGCTCGTGTATGCGCTATTCGATTTCGACCGATCCAAATTCGCCTATATCGTGGAGTACTGCCGGGATTGGTTCGAAAGGTACATTTTGGGCGACGAAATACCCCCGGTGGAGACAGGCCAGGACGTTATACTGGCATGGCCTGTGTCGGAAGCCGCCCCGCGGGAAGCAGATGCGGAGATACGGGATATTATCGCGTGGGTGCAGGCGCAGCGGTCGAAGGTAGCCGCCATGCAGGCGGAGATCACCAAGGCAGAAGAGCGGGTTAAGGCGTATTTCATGCAGTACGACACCATAACCTACGACGGGAGACCGCTGGCTACATTCAAGACTGTAACAAGCCGCAGGCTGGATTCGAAGGCATTAAAGGCGGACAATCCGGACATATACGCCAAGTATGTAAAGGAGAGTACGACGCGGCAATTATTATTCAAATAACATGAAGACGAAGCGAGAAATAACAGCACGGGAATACGAGGAGGTAGCAAGCCGCCTCACGGACGCCATCAACGGGAATACATACTTCTCCGACAGCATCTCGGGCGAAGGCTGGCGTTTCACCCCCTCCGTTATGGTGTATTGGCACACCGATACACTGGGATCGGGAGAAAAGGAAACGCGGATGGAAAAACTGGTGTGGATATGGTGGGAGTTCCACACGTTCGACGCGGAGGGTGACGAGGTACTAAACGATTTCAAAACATCAACCTTAGAGCTTTTTTTAGGAATATGACAACCATAACAGACAAGAACGAACGCGCAATGCGCGAGGGGATGGTAGCCAAGACCGCCACCCCGAATTTGCAGGAGATGATCGCCCTGCTGGAGGACAAAAAAGGGGAGGTGCAGGCGCGCCTGCATGCGGTGCTCGGCGACAGGGCTCCGATATTCACGCAGGCCGTACGCAACCTGCTGGTGGCTCCCGAGAACAAAATACTGCGGGAGTGCACGCCCAAATCCATCATGCGCTCGTGCATGGCCTGTGCAACAACGGGGCTTTCCCTCGATCCGGCATTCGGGCAGGCCGCCATCGTTCCCTTCACTGAGACTACGTACAAGAACGGGCAGCAGGTAGTCACCAAGAAGGCGGTGTTCATGCCGATGAAAAACGGGCTGGTGCAACTTGCCAACAATACCGGGATGATCCAGCGGTTGATGGCCGCTCCGGTGTATGAGGGGGACATAAAGTATCACGACCCCTTTACGGGCGATATGGAGTATAACCAGGAGCCGCACGAACGCACAAAACTGCTCGGATATGTAGCCTATCTTCGCTACATAAACGGCGGCGATCACTACCTGTACATGACGGTCGAAGAGCTGGAGGAGCACGGCAAGAAGTACAGCAAAAGCTACTACAACAAAAATGGTTTGTGGCAGAAAAACAAGCCTGCCATGTATGAAAAGACGGTCATCAAACGCATCTTGATGAAATGGGGTAGCATGGATGTAATGGCCAACTCGAAGCTTATCACAGCGCTAAAATACGACATGGCAACCCCCTCCTCGATGGATATGTCGCAGGCGACCCCCGAGTATGTCGACGGAGTGGACGACAATATTGCGGCCGTCGAAGAGCAGGAGGCCGTGGATGTGACTGACGAACCCGAAAAATAACAGAAAAAGATGAAGCCGAAGCAGAAAGAGACAGTAGTTACAATAGCCGAATACGCCCGCAGGTGCGGAATCACCTATCGGGGTGTGCAGATGCGCATTGCCAGCGGGCGAGTGAAAACAGTGAAATTCGGGGGCGTGGACTTCATAGATACGACAGTCTATCCTCCTATGCCCCGGCAAGACGTAAAAACTCATGAACGATGATATGAACACGGCGATGGAATGGCTCGTTGGCCTTGTCCTGTTCCCGCTACTGATGTTGTCGAACTTTATAGGATATGCGCTCGGCCTGCCTCCGCAGGCCGGGGGCGAATCCGAGGCTGAGGATTCGGATCCGACAGAAGCGGAAGCGCCGGAAATAAACGAGGAATTGCAGGCGGACGCGATACGAGCTCTCAACACTTTGGGCTTCCCCAAAGAAAGGGCAAAACAGGCCGTTTTAGAGGCTTTGAATGCCGATCCGGATGCAACCCTCGAAGAGATTGTAAAATGCGCCCTAAGGCGCCAAAAATAGGCAACATGAATGAATGCATATTTCATACGATTCCCGGAGTGCAGGGGGGGGGTGAAGTTTAAGCCCATCGACGAGTTCCCGGGATATTGGATCGGAGAGGACGGAACGGTGGTGTCTACGCGGCGCGGAGACCCCCATGTGTTGAAGGTGGATTACAATGCCGACGGGTACGTAAGGGTGCGGTTATTCAACCGTTTAGGGAGGTACAACTACTTTGTTCACCGCCTTGTAGCTGAAGCTTTTATCCCAAAAAGGGGGGGGGACAAAATCGTGGATCACCTTGATACGAACGTCGAGAACAACAATGCCTCGAATCTGAGGTGGTGCCGGGACATGAAGGAGAACATGGCCAACCCGCTGAGTGTAGCCAAAAGACAGCGGGCGGCGGCAAACAGACGCAGCCGCGCAGCGAAGAGGGAAGCATACATGGAGGAGATCATGAGGCAGGCAATGACGGACACTCCGTTCTGATTTTTTTTGGAGAATGGAAAAATTTGTTTATATTTGCGGTGTGAATGCTCGGGCAGGGGCAAAATGCAACTTACCGCTTTAGTAGATACCGGGCTGCCCCCCGGTATCGAACGAGCGGTTTTTTTATTTAAACGAATATGAAAGAATCCATGGTAATACCTCGAAGTCTGCTTACAGCGACCAACCGTCTTTCGATGACCGAAAAAGGGGAGGTGCTGGATGCGATCATGCGATATGGATTCGACGGAGAGGAGTATAGCGGAGATTCGGTAGTGGTGGCTATGATATTCGACCTTACCAAGCCATACATAGACGAAAACAACAAGAGGTACGACGCTGTGGTTGAGAGGAATAGGAATAACGGCAAAAAAGGCGGACGTCCTAAATCCACAAAAAACCCAGAAAAACCCAGTGGGTTATTTTGGGAACCCAGAAAAACCCAGAAAAACCCAGTGGGTTATTTTGGGAACCCAGAAAAACCCAACAAAACCCAACAAAACCCAACAAAACCCAGACGAACCCAGACGAACCTTGATACTGATACTGATACTGATACTGGTAGTATTATATCTTCTCGTACTAACGTACTCGAAGATGCCGAGATAGTAACAGAGAATATTTCTATTGCTGGTAAAAACAAAAAAAGCGCGCGCGAAAAAATCGAGACAGCCCAAGAGGTGACATGGCGCGATAGCTTCGACGTTTACCTGCAATCATGCCGGGAAGCATGGTGCAGATGGACGCAGGACAAGGAGTGGATGGCGGAAAGGGAGCGCTTCAATCCGGGGGTCGACGTCTCTCTCACCCTCGAAAAGGCATGCAAGGAGTATTGGGCGACGGAGGCTGGATGGCTGCACAAGAAAAAGGGAAGGGGAAAGACGATAGACTGGAAACGCATTTTTGAGTTCGCAATATCGCAGAAACAAAATCGAGTGTGGAAAAATGAAAAGCAAGGAAAGACAACAGGGGCAGGAGGTCTCTCGGACGAAGAGCGGGCTGTGTTTGAGCGCATCCTTGGCGCCAGCCGCCCTGTATAGCCCGGTGGATGGAATGAGGACGTGTAGGGCTATGTCCACGCCGATAAAATGCGCTCAGTCGGGAATGGAATCCCTGTCGGGGCTTCGGCGAATCCACGGAGACGAGCTCGTTATATCCTGCATGGCGCTATGGATCGACGATCTGCAATCGTTTCTCAACATATCCGCCAAGATGAACAGGTTTCAAATCATCGAGACGTGTTCCATGATCCTGGAGGATTTCTACGCGCTAAACCTGGCAGACGTACGACTTGTGATGACGCGGGCCAAAAAAGGACAATACGGCGCATTATACGGGCGTCTCGACGGGCAGATAGTCTACCAGTGGTTCGCGGAATACTTCGACGAGCGGTGCGCAGAATGCGGCCGGACAGCAGACGCCGAGGCAAAGGTGAGGGATTCCCAGCTCGCGGCTATGTCGCCGGAGCAAAAAAAGAAGATTCTGGAATTATGGAGCAAACAAAAAAAATCACAAAAATGAAACAGGAGACAAAAGCAACCATCGCCTATTTGGCAGCAATCATTTTCGTTATCATCTGCATCGCATTGATGGCTGTGACCCCCGCGTATGGCCAAAATCAAACGGTGATAAAGGATTCCAAGGGGGAAGTGGTATACGTCAAAATCAAGACGGCCAGCGGGTACATTGTCAAGGACAAAAACGGCGTTCTGCTTTACACCGTGGTAGAGAACGACACGGAAAAGAGAGTTTACGACGCCTCCGGACGTCTAATTTCGGTAGAGAAAAAAGCGAAAAATTAACCTTTAACGAACGATAACTATGAAAACTACATCGGACATCAACGCCCTGATCAACGAAAACATTGCGGCGATCAACCGGTTAAAACACGACTATGACACTGGTAAATTCTTCACCCGGGAATCCCAGGCGCGGGCCTACAAGGCATTGCGGAAAAAATCGGCAAGCACAACGACGAAATACGCCACCTTAGGCGCCTACTTATTTTTATCGAAAGCACATCGGAAGAAGGTATCTGCATGATGCGAGGCAGATTGCAACGCGAAATACAGGCAGCCACAGTCACAGCGCACAGGCTTTGCGACCCAGAAGATGTTGGCAAAAACCAGGATCAGATACGGGAACACCTGTCCAATGCTTGCGTTCCCTTGAAAAAGAAACAACTGGCCGAGCTTGAATTTATTCTGAAATAAGCGATATTAAAACTATGACAGATCAAGTAACAAGCATTGAGCAGTCGAAGCGGCTGATCGAGTTGGGAGTGCCCGCAGATAAGGCGAGCATGGTGTGGGAATTGGCTCATGGTGCAGCGGGCGAAATAAACTACGAGCTCAAAATTTGGCAGGAGTGTAAGCTGGATAAGATTCTGGCCTATCAAGAATTTCCCGAATCTTTTATCCCCGCCTTTACGGTCGCCGACCTGCTGGAAGTATTGCCAAAAGCTATATGGGACGATGTAAAGGGATGGAGCCTGTTAGTCATAAGATTCAGAAGCAAAGGCTTTCCGAGGGTCGGCTATGAGGCCGAACAAGGGATTATATGGAGTTGTGGCGAGGTATCGCTTTCGGGCAATATCATCGAAACAATTGACTGGGTGGTAGCTAACGGATACGGATTGGACACATGAAACTGCCTATCGAAGTTCACAACAAGTTGATCCCGTTCAAGGGGTTTAGCTGGGTAACATGGCTTGCATTCGCATTCACCCGGAAGCCGAAAGACCGACATTTGGACGAGACCACGCGCCGCCATGAAGGAATCCACTGCGTCCAGCAGATCGAACTGACCGTGCTGTTCGCGGCAATCCTCCTGCCCGTCGCCATCAGCTACTCGTTCGCGTGGTGGGGCTGGGTGCTTACGGTGGTCGGCATTCTCTTCGCCGGATGGATTTGCTACGGCATTTCGTGGCTGATCGAAGTGATTATCCCGCCTTATCCGGGCGCATACTACTACACCTGCTTTGAGACCGAGGCATACAACCATGAGGATGATCCGGACTACTTGAAGCGGCGCATACCGTTCTGGGGCTGGATTTCCTGTATACCTAATCGGAAAGTTAAACACAAAAAAAACTAATTTATGAATACAGAAACGATGTTTTCATCTAAGACCGATTTATGGGCTACACCACAGGATTTCTATGATAAACTCAATAGTGAATTTAATTTTACACTTGATCCTTGCGCCACCCCGCATAATGCTAAGTGTGTTAAATTCTACACCAAAGAGCAGGACGGGCTCCGACAAGATTGGGGCGGGAATACTGTTTTTTGCAATCCGCCATACGGTCGGGATATATACGCATGGGTTCGTAAATGCTGCATGGAGGCACAAAAAATTAACACAATAGTTGTAATGTTGATTCCGGCGCGTACAGATACTCGATATTTTCACGAATTTATTTACCACAAAGCACGGGAAATTAGATTTATAAAGGGGAGGCTAAAATTCGGGGGCCAAAAAAATAGTGCTCCGTTCCCGTCAATGGTGGTTGTATTTTAATCCATAAACTGTTTTAAAATTTAAGCACAAAGATAACCAACCATGAAAAGCGAAAAAGCAAGGGAATTTATCGACGGGTGCATAAACAACCTTACAGTTGATATGCCTGACCACGTTGAAAGGCGGTTGAGATTGGCAATGACCCACACAGCCGAGATTGCCGAGCAGGAGGCCGAGGAGCGGATGCGACGGAAAGCAGTGGAGGCATTTGATGACATGTGGATCAACGGCGGCGAGCCAGATTATGAATACCAGAGAAAGAGGTTTATCCGAAAACTGACCAAGAAATGAAAACCATTGAGGAAAGAGCAAAAGAATTTTGCGAAAATAACATCTGCGTGGATTGCGAAGACCGAAAGAATTGCGACCGGGGGTGTGTGGGATGCTCTATTTCTACCTACTCCGCCCTTGAATGGCTTATCCAGTTCGGAAAATCCGAACACGCAGAGCTGATGCGCTGGCACGACCCGAAAGAGGAGCTGCCCGAATATGTCAAGGTTGTAGAGGTCAAATACAAGGCTTTTAATAAAATCATGATGGCAATAGCATTTCGATTGGGTGATTTATGGAGTGGCAAAAATAAGTGGTGTATTGATGGGACAAGTGTCCGCATTGACCACGAAAATATCCTCGGCTGGCGGGAGATTCACGAATAAGACAGAGCTATGAAAACAGAGAAAACAGCGGCCGAAAGGCGCGAGGAATTGGCGACCCTCTTGTTTTGCCAAAGTTATCTATACTATCACGATATGCTGTCCTCGGCCGAATCTAAGAGGGTATGTAAAAGGATATCGGCCTTTCAGGATAAGCACCGAATCGCTATCACGCGGGAGCAGATCGACAGAGTGAACAACCTAAAACAAGAATAGCCATGCAGAAGGCATTTTTTAACGACCGCTACGCACTGACGCAGGCGGTCATCGAGGGCCGAAAGACCATGACGAGGCGGCTGATTAACCCAATGCCGAAAGATTGTGCCACCACACACAAAAATTGTTGGGGTGCCAATTGGTCGGATGAGCCTATGTCTTTGGTCGTAGATCGAGACACAGGCGGTATATATTGCAAGTATTGTGGCAACGGCGTAAGATTATGGGATGAAGGATATCACTATAAGACCAAATACAAGGTCGGCGAGGTCGTGGCCGTAGCGCAGTGTTATTACAATGCGTTTTCGTCAAGATGTGACATCCCTGTATATGGCGCGGATAGAACACCTGGCTGGCTAAATAAACTGTTTGTGCGAGCGGATTTGATGCCCCACCAAATTCGCATCACCGGAATCCGTTGCGAGCGCTTGCAGGATATTTCGGATGCGGATTGCATGAAAGAGGGGGTGCGCGTGGAGTTTGCGAAGAATGGAAGGCCGATGTATTATTATTTCGACATTAAACGATGGAGGGAGGTATGGTTTGACACTCCCCGCGAAGCCTTCGCCGCGCTTATCGACAAAGTGTCCGGCCGTGGAACGTGGGATCGGAACCCGTGGGTGGTGGTTTACGAATTTGAATTGGTGAAATAGTATGAAATTTACAACCCCATGCTTTGTCCGTGTCGAGGATGCGGAAAAGCGAAAGGAGCTGACCGAATGGCTGAAGGGAATCGGGTATTACGTATGCTCCTGCTGCCTATTTGACGGCTGTAACACCCTGCATTGCAGAGGGATTGATCGGCTTAAAATCGCTTACGAGGTGCACGGGATCTGCGACTACGACGAGGAGACCCGATACAGCATCGGTCAGTTTAAGGCCGAAAATGCCGAGAGTCGCAATCCGAGTTACGACTGCGGTGAGAATGTCGAGCTGTTCAAGGCGTTGGCAGCGATGAACGACGAGAACGACCGCGAGCAGTGGTTTATCGCGGAGGAAGCGAAGGCATGGGTAAACCAAGGGCTGTATGCACCCATTGGGAGCTTCGAAAAATGCTTGCTGGAGCATCGGGTCGGTATCCCCGCCCGTAAGGCCACGGTTGAGGAGATTATCGAACATTTCAAAAAGAGGGAGAAATGATACGAGCAAGATTCTATATCAAATTCAAAGATTGCGGTAACGATTATCGGCCAGTTAAATGGCCGATCAAGTATCCGTATTGGTGTACGGGCGAAAGCGTCGACGCTTTCGTTATTGTCGCCTATGCCGAAAATGTCGAGCAAATAAAGGGGCTATGGCCGGAGGCTTATATGATCGAATGCGAGGAAGTGAATGAAATAACCTTCACTACAAGATTCCCAAAACCGAAGTGGTACAATTCGAGTTCGAATTGTTGAAATAGCGAGATTCTCGCAAAATCTCGAAAAACTGAAATAACTATGGATATTCTAACCCCACACGACGGTATCACGAACGAGAAGATTTGCAAGGCGCAGATCGAAGCCGTCGAGAAGAAACAGAACGAATATAAACTGATCGGTCGGCTGACGAAGATTCCCGGCCACACCCTCTACAAGTTTAACACGACTACTCGGGAAGCCTCTAAAGTGGAAATGCGAGCTGATATAACACGCCAATACGATCCAGACACAGATACGGTTGTACGGCATATCAAATCGAATGTGAAAGTCGAAAAAAACTGTTACTACGAACAGGCGTTGAACATGAAGAACTTTATCAAACGGTTGCGCCGTCGGGGGGTCATTGGGGCTGACGAGAGTGTGAAAATTATAAAATGAGATAGCTATGAGAGAATTTGACTTATCGGCCGCCAAAGCAGGGGCGCCGGTGTGCACGAGGGACGGGGAGGAAGTGCGGATTATATGTTTTGATCGTATTTGCACCATATTCCCAATCATAGGATTACGCAGAAATGTCGACAACGAGGAATATGTTGTAACGTTCACGACTGATGGCCGCAAATTTTTCACGAGTAAGGATGGTGGAGATTTGATGATGCGCGACGACGACTACGCCGAGAAGCTGGCGCGGGGAGAGTACGGGAATCACATCCACGAAGCCACCGAAAAGGTTGATCCAACTATTAAGGAAAACTTAACAGTTGACCGGGAGTACTGGCGGAGGGTGTATGCCGGATATGTATTGGCGGGGTCGTGCGCTAGAGTAAGTCGGCTGTCTGCCGAAGGTGTCAAATTTGCTATCGCCCTCGCCGATGCCCTCCTTGAAGAGCTGGACAAGAAAAAATAGAGCGGATCGGGATTGTATGATAAAATAATTTACTATATTTACTGCATGGAAATTATTTTATCGAAAATAGGGATGCTGCTCGAACGCCACTTTGGCGTATCGCTGGAGGAGATACAGGCACCCTGTCGGCGCCAAAGGGTTACGGATGCCCGAACGGTATTCATCCATATCATGTACTCCCACAAGCTCATGAACGGGGTGAAGCTGTCCAACTACCTGAACTGCACGAGCCGGAATTCATACTACCATATCCGCAAGTTTGAGGATATGAAGGAGATAAAGGCGTACAGCAAAATAATATCGAAGTTTGAACACGAGGCGAAATTGGAGATTGAATCATGGCGGGAATCTTATATGCCGAAATAGACCTGAAAAAGATACCTGTTGACGTGATAGAAGAGTTTGTTCGCAATAACGGAGAGTTGGGAGCCAAGGTTAAACTTTGCATCGCGCCGCTCAAAAAAATAGACAAATTCGGGCACACGCATACCGTATATCTTTACCAGCCCAAACCGGAAGTAGGGGAGCGAGGCAAACCTACCTTTATAGGAAATGGGAGAATGCTGCGACCGTCGTACAGATGGCAGGATGATGCCAAGCAAAACCCCGAACCCGATAATGAACCATAAAGCCATGAAACACTTGGTGTATCTGCGTTCCGGCAAAGTGGCCGAGGTCGACGCCCTCCGTTTCCAGTGTGTTGACCATAAGAACCAAATATACAAATTTTACGACAAGGTGGATGAGTATGCGCTAAACGAACAGGTCGTTTTCATCGCAAACAATCCGGACGCCATAAAACCCATAATACACAAACAGAAAGATGAAAAATCAGACTTCTATTCTGAATGAGCTGTTGGCCACCCTCGAAGTAGCCTACTCGAACGCCAAAGGGCGTCATTGGATGGTATACGGCACGCCCTTCCGATCCCTGCACCTGCTGCTGGACGATACTGCGGCCACGCTCCGGAAAGGCGCCGACAAGATGGCCGAGACCATCCGCGTGCTGGATGGCATTCCGCTGCATACGATGACGCAGTTCGTGGATTCGTCTCAGATCGAGGAGGCGCTTACGATCCCCGATGCTCTGACCATCGCGCGCGAAATGCGGGACGACCTAAACGAAATCGTCGCAATGGTGCATGGAGGGGTTGATGCAAAAGTGTTCGACCCTACCACCGAGAACGACGTGCTGAATATCACGAGCGAGATTCGGCACTGGATTCTGTTTTTCGACGGAATCATATCCAACTGGACGCCCGCTATACCGAGAATACCTGAATTTTAACTTTATATAAAATGGACAACAAACTGAAAATCGGGTTGATAGCTGCTGCGGTAGCCGTGGTAGCCATCATTGTGTTCAACTTCCTGCCGGGCAGCATTCGAAGCGCCGGAACCATCGGATTCCTCGCGGGGGTAGTATCGGGATGGTTTTTACGCTCGTGGTACGGCACCATCGTCGACAAAGAGATCGACGCATAGGAGATGAACAGGCTAACATCGGCCATAATCGGGGCAATCATAGCTATGATCGCACTTTATAGCCTGCGGTCATGGCTTTGCTTCACCCCATCGAAACCGGAGATCGAATTCCGCATCGACACGGTGGTCGTAAGGGAATACATAAGAGACACCGTATTTCAAACGGAAGTACACCAAATTTCGAAGATCGACACTGTATTAGTACATCTGCCCGGCGACACGGTTAAAGTGGCTGTAACGCTTCCTTTCGAGCTAAAGACATTCCAGACCGAAAATTATCGGGCCACGGTGTCCGGGTACAAACCTATGCTCGAAAGTATAGACTTGTTCGTGCCAACCAAGATCATAACGCAGACCCATCACACCACGACGATCATGCCGCCTACATGGGAAGGGGGGATAGTAGTGGCCGCGCAGGTTGCCCCCGGATGGAACAATCAGTTTATGGGCGCGCGCGTGCGATACAACAAGGGGCGGTTCAGCATCGAGGGAACCGTAGGGTACAACCCCTTCGATGACGTCCCGTACGGAGAGGTGCGCGGAGGGTTTAATATTTGGAGGAAATGAAGCTGAGGACGCCGAAAAAGCCAGCAAAACCGAATATCGAAGGATTCGGAGATCGGCCAAAGGTAACATGCAAGTCCTGCAAATACCTGTCGGCCGAAGAGAATATGCACCATATTTGCCCCAAGACGGGCATGGTGACGCATATAAACACCGAAAAGATTTGCATATACCATGAACAGCAAAGTGTCAATACAGGTCAAGCCGCTGACGGTAAATAGGGCATACAAAGGGCGCCGATTCAAAACCAGCGAGCACGATGCCTTCCGCGCAGAATGCCTCTTAAAACTCCCGGACATAGAATTGCCGTCTCCTCCGTTCGAGGTGTGGTATGAGTTCGGATTCTCCAACACTCAGTGCGACTACGACAACGCGGTAAAACCGTTCCAGGATGCGCTGCAAGAAAGGTATCAATTCAACGACAAATTAATCTACAAAGCGCATATACGCAAGTACATAGTACCCAAGGGATGTGAGTTTATATCATTCAATATCAAATCATTAGCAGACACAACATGGGAACAACAAAACGAGTAGTATTCTCCTCGTCGCTCTTGAAAGAGTGCAAGGACATGGTAGCTTCATCGGTCATCGACCTGCTCGAATCCATAGCCGAGAAGAGCGACAACCCGAAGGTGACCATCACCTCCACGTGGCGCAACCCTTATCGGCAGGCGATGGCCATGTACAACAACCTGGTCGCCGGAAAGCGCATCCGCTACCGGGAACCCGGCAGAAAGGTGACCGCACTGTTCGACGACTGCCAGGATCAGGGCATGGACAAAGAGGAGACCATCGACGAGATGTCCAAACTTATCAGTCGGCTTAGCGAAAAGGGCGAACGGGTGTCCAAGCACTGCGTGAGCGCCGAGGAGTATCGCAAGGTGAATGTGCTGGACGTGAGTATGACTATGGAGAAACCCGTGGAGTTCTTGGTCGCAGCACTCGACGAGCCGCGCGTCATCAAAGTGATTTCGCCCGTATCTATTCCCGGCAAAAACCCCAAGTTTTCGTATGACCTGAGTGAGCCTGCGTTCCACCTTGAAATAAAAGCATAGTCATGAACAGTGCGTGCGTACTCTTCTTTGTGGCCGGGATTATTATGCTGGTGTTCGGGATCGCCGGGCGAGGAATAGACCCGCCAAACAAAAACAGGCGCCGATAGGGTGCCTGTTCTTTTATGCCTACTCAACGCTCCCCCCCCCGGAGCCTCCTGTGTTGAGTTTGGTGGTGTCGACGGCACCATTCGCGATTTTGGGCGTCGTGACACACAGGTCTTGTAGCTTTTCGGTGGCGACGGAAGATGTTGCGAGTTTATCCGTCGTCACTGCGCCGTCCGCAATTTTATCCGTGGTTACTGCAAGGGGAGCCAGCGCAGCCGTGCTGACTTCCGCTGTTCCGATCTTCGACGCCGTAATGGCACCGTCCAATATCTGCCCGTTGCCAACGCTATTTGCGGCTATCTTATTGACATTGATAGCTCCGTCGACGATTTTATCCGAATTTACGCTATCGTCGGCGATCTTGTCGACCGTAACGGCCGCATTGGCGATTTTATCACCGGTGACAGCCCCGTCAGCGATGGCTGCGGCGCCTACGCATCCATCCGCAAGATTCGACGCCACGATTGTATTTTTTTGAATGATGTCGCCGGATACAGCGCCAATGGCCAGTTGCGACGTGCCTACAGCAGAGGGTTTGATCTTAGCCGAAGTCACGGCATTGTCGGCCAGCTTGGCTGTGGTGATCGACCCGTCGGGAATTTCAGGAGACCCCCCCCCGCCGGAATAGAGACCCGATCCGATGCCCGGGAAATCATCGTCAGTAGGGGATTCATGCCCTTCGTTGAGGAATCTCAAAACGTCAGCGGGAGTGTAGGCCGACGGGTTGTCGGAGATGACTACCTCGTTGATTTCGAAGTCGAGGTAGTCCGCAGTAAGCAGGATGTTGCCACCTTCCGGAAGCGCTGGCTCGATGATGATTCGGCGCCCCATGTCTACCCGCGGGTTGGCCGGGCGGGCAATAAAGGTCGCGGGCATTTTTACTCCGTCCACAAAAATGTAGGGATAATCGGCTTCGGAGCCATTGATAACTACTTTCATATCACATTTTTTTATGTTTGACGTTATTACCCCCGTCGGCCGGAGCCTGCGGGGCGTTTTCAATATCAATACCTACTTCATCCTTCATCTTCTTCCCCACGTATTTTTGGAGGGATCGGAATACCGGAGCGTCAGATATTTCCACGGCATTCTCCAAATACGACCACATTTCGATGCCGCATACCATGCCCGTGAAGAGCTTGGCCAGGTGTAAGTTCATGAAGTCTAGGATTTGAGTGTCTATAAGGTGGCACATGCCGATCCCAACGACAATGCACGTGAGTTTGATGACTGTTTTCCATGCCTTGTCGCTGGAGAAATACCAGTCCTTATGCTGCCGAGCCGCCCTCTTGCGCCCGGCCAGTATACCCATCACGAAGTCTATCATGACGAATATTAAGGCGCAGAGCACAAGCGGCGTCACGGGAGCGAACAACGACAGCAGGCTTCCCACCACAGCCATGATCCATTTCAATAAGGTGTCCATTATCCTATTCTCTTTGATAATTACCGTCGCCCGAAACCCAGTAAAATACGCGGCCGTCGTACACAAATATTTCGGCATACATACCACTAACGGTGCTGGAAATGTTGATATTACCTGCCACTACCCCGGCGTTTGACAGTCTTATATCCACGACAGCATTCTCTGAAAAGGTGTGTTCTATGAATATTCGAACTGGCGTGCCGGGCAATTGTTGCACAGGCATGACGGCATTTACATGTGTGCTGCCAATGTTGCCGATTTTGATGATATTTAATTTGTAATTAGATAGCATCGCATTGGGAACCACGGTAGTCGGTTCCAGGTAAAGTACTCCCGGAGCGGTCATTTTACTCTCCGGAATAGAACCGTCTTCTATTTTTATCCCGGATATGGTGCCCTCTGCGATCTTGGCGCCCGTAACTGATCCGTCCTTGATGGCGGGAGTAGTAACCGAAGCTACTTGTAGCTGGCGCGAGCCGACCGCTGCCGTCGCTATACAGGATTCGTCAACCGACGAGGGCACCATTTTCATGGACGCATCAATCGTGTAGTCGAGTATTTCCTCGTTCGTGATTGATTCCGCCGCAATCTGCACCCCGGTGATGGTCGCATCGGCAATCTTCTCGGCAGTAATTGTTTTGTCTGCAATCTGCACCCCGGTGATGGTCTTAGAGACGAGCTTTGAACCGGGAATAGACCTATTGGCCATTTTGTCTCCGGTGATCTGTCCATCCTGGATGTTGCCGTTCTTGATTGCCTCCGTGCCGATCTGCAAGTAACCAACCGCCCCATCTGCGATCTTTGCTGTTGTGACAGCGCTGTTTGCGAGCTTTGGCGTCGTCACTGCGCCATCGGCCAGCATAGCCGCTGTTACGGAACCGTCGGATAGGACGCCCACCTTCCATGATGCGAGGTTAGTCGCCGTGGCCTGCCCTATGAGGGTGCCAATGCCCGATGCCGACGCATTGTCCGCAGCATTCACGACATAATCCTGATATGTATAGCGCGTCGTGCCATCTTCATACACGCGCTGTTCGTCCTGTATGGTGTTGGCATAAAGATACTGGCCTATTTTAGCACTATTGGCGGCCAGGTAGTAAGCCTGTCCTTGATAGCAGATGATGCCTTCGCCGATATTCGTCCCGGTGCTGCTGTTCGCCGTGGCGAATCCCGCAACGATGGAGATGGGCGTTTTGGTGGATCGGAGGAGCGAGTTGATGGCGCTCCAGAGGTTTTGCAAATCCTGCATTTGCACGGGGTTGCCAGTGCCCGATACGACGTTGATATTTTTTATTCCTGCCATATTATTGAGTTTTTATAGTATACTTGATGTAAAAGGGGAAGAGCGTGTTGACGTCTGCGATAAACTGGCTGTATGCCTCTGAGTTGTTGTACAGGGCAGCCGGGATCGCAATGATGGGCTGCTCCGTGATGGTGCCTCCCTGTCCAAGGTATACCTTCGGGGTGGGAGTGTCATACAGGTATATGGGAGGATTTGGCGAATCATACCACATAGATCGCCATATGCTCGCGCCGCTCGGGGTGATGGATATTTGCCCCCACTCCCCGTACCAGTATCGCAATACGCCTTCGATCTGCCCGTATGTAGGTGTGCACGCCGCCATCATGTACCACTTGGAGCGCACCATGTAGTAGTTGTACAGATAGTCGTGCAACACCATGAGCAACGACAGGCAGTAGCGGTATATTATCGTTGTCCAAAACGGCTGCTCCGTGTAGCTGTGGTCGCGCCGCACCGAGTAATTCGGCCGGAGTAACTGCAACACCAGCTTCGGGATGTCAATATATCGGAAACGCATCATATAGCCTCGAATATTGTAATGTTATTGGTGAAATCGTACAGATTGGGGTTGAAGTTGAAATAACCCGGACTCAATACTATCTTGCCATCCTGCGGTGTTGTGCTGTCGCCATCCTGCGAGACCTTGACCTCGGAGAAGTAGGCATCCTTGATGCCGTTCAACCCCGAGATGTAGCTTTCTATGTCGTTGATATACAGAACATTTGTCGTGCGTCGTTGCATCTGCAAGTCATGCAGCCCCGTGGTGATGCTGTTCTTGATGGTATCGAGGTTGTACGACTTGTCGAAGCGGACGTACAGCTTGTCGGCCGAAAGGACGGCCGGAGCATTGGATGCGGCCTGTATTTGCGCGCCGACGCCCCAAAAGTTGCGGTAGTAGGCGCTGAACGCATCGAGTTGATCCTGCGTGAGTGAGACCACGTTGTTGTTGGCATCGGCCGTCGCCACGTTGATGTAGTACAAACCCTCCTGATTAGACCCCATCGAAGCCTGCTTTATTATCTGCTTCGTGGCATCTATGGTCGCATAGCCCAGCTCTTGCGTCGCTTCGTTCACCACGACTACCTGATCGCCCTGCTGATAGGCGTATGCCTTCTCGACATACCATGCCTCACTCGTCACGCGCGCGATCTTCGCGGCCGCGGCTATCGTCTGTTCGCTGCGCAGGATTTCGAGCCGCACAATGTCAAGCACGGTGCCTACCACCTCCGCGATCTTGCGCAGGATGCCCGCGTTGCTGGTGTTCATCGCCGGGATCGTCCGTTGGATGTTATCCCATATGGTATTTATAAGTGACATATCGGTTATTGTTTAATTATTGAGGGGTAGTTGTAATAGTCGAGGTTTGTATTCGGCCACTCCGCGGGCGGCGCCAACAGGGGTTCCAGCACTCCGTTAACGGGCATCTGTTTGTGCGACGACCACCAATAGCCCGCCTTGGTGGGGTCGTCGCTCCGAGGCTGGATGTTCTGCGGTAGATACTCCCGCGTGCAGGATGCCTTCATGGCTGCATCTACCACGAACGACGCGGGATCGCCTTCGTTCCACAGCATCAACGCCTGCGCTTCTGACAGGTATGTATTGAAGTTGCGGAAGTGGTATATTTCGCCCTTCAACAAGATCGGAATATTTTCGGTGTATATGCCGAGGTTGAAGTACCTTTGGAATATTTTACTCCCAAGTTTGAATGTATCCGAAATCTTGACCCCGTTTAAATAGATGTAGCCGCTATTTTCCTGTAAAGCATAGCGAAGCACCACATGATAAGTCGTGTTTGGTTTGCAGGGGTAGTCAACACCGAACCGATGGGTTCGGAAACGGAACTGGCTACCATAAACCGTAAGCCTCGGAAGCGCAAGATTATCCGACAAATTGAATACACACTGCTCACTTGTGATGTCGTCTCCGGTTTTGAAGTAGCACTCCAGCGTCCCGTAGGCGAGCGACTGTGTGGATATGTACTGTCCCATGAAGGCGCCATTGGCGGTATAGGCGCCCTTGAAGTAGTAAGTGGGTTTGTAGATCGGCTCGCGGCTTATCTTGGGATTATCATTGACCACCAGGTCATAACCCCCGGCAGACTTGCGAAGGAGCGGCGGAGTAGAGATGTCGGGGGGCATCTGCTTGGCGCTGTCGAGCCACATGGCGGGCTTCGAGCTGTCCTCCTCAGAGGGTATGAGGTTCTGAGGTATGTACTCAGCTACACAGGACAGCTTCAAGGCCGGGGGCACAATATAGTCCTGCGGGCGCACTCCGTTTTGGAGTGCCGTCATTTCCTCCTCTGTGAGTGCGCGGTCGAACCAGCGGGCGCATATCACCTCCCCCATAAAATCAACCGCCGGACGATTATTAACATCATATCCACCAAGAAATAGATATGAAGAAACATAACTAACCCAATTTTTATTTTGGGAGTTTCTCAGATTGTTGTTGATATATGCATAGACCTTGGCTCCGTCGCTAATGAATACGACGCTGTATAAATAGTCCCAAAAAACAGGATATGAATATACACCCGTCCGATTGTTGTATAACAGAAGAGAGATGGTGCCTTCTGAGGAGGATTTGATATCGATGCGAGGGAAATTAAATGCCCCCGACGTGTCAAGTATTGTCCGAGACATAGATTCAGGGTTGGGGATGTATTTGTACTTGGGAGGCGTGCGGAATAAACACTGCACGGTATAGGGGCTGTTGTAGAACGTGTCGCGCAAAAAATTGCCGCTCGTAGACTTCATCGCCCCCATAGCCTCGGGCGCAAGCGCCGATATGAGGGCGCGTCCTCCTTCGGCCGTAGCTTTGAAGAGACGCGAGATTTCCGCCTCCACCTCTTCCTTCACGTCCATCGAGGAGTTGAAGGGAGGCCGCTGCAAGGTTTGGAGGTTGTATATGTCGATCCCCTCGACGTCGAGAATCTGATTTGTCCTCAGCGCCGGAGTGTAGGATTCCATAAAGTTCTTGGCGGGAGGCTCCTGGCGGTACTGCATGGCCTTCCAGTCCGCGGGCGGGATGTTCGTGGGCGTGTTTTTCTCCAATATCGGGTCTATGCCCGCGAGAGAGCCGGACACGTTGAATGCCGCGTCCTGGATGGTGTCTCCCTGTTTTACTGTGTACGTCTTTGCCATGTCTACTCCTTGTATCGTGCATGTATGTCCGCGGTCACAACTCCCGAGGCTGTCTCCTCAAAGATATTCACGCGGGCAATGAGGGCTCCGTCGTCGTATATTTGCTTTTCAGCCGTGGCCTCAACCTTACCCCACGCCCACTTGGGCAGCAGGGGATAGAAGTCCTCGAATCCGACCCCGAACTGGGGCTTCGTAAGACTTGCCGCCGACTTGGAAAATATCAGCGTGGCGTTCTGCTGGCTGCACAAAGACACCAACTCGACGTCCCCGTTGGATATAACTATGTCGTTGACCTGAAAGTCGAATTTTGCGTCTGTCATTGCGTTATCTTGGTATTTTCGTAGTCTCCTTTATTGAACTGGGAGGGAGCGGTCATAGGGGTGGCCGGAGGCGACGCACCTTGGGCGCCGTGGGTATGCGCATTGAATACTGTGCACATATCCCCTACCTGCGTCACTAAATTGTTGAGCGCCGTGGTGACGCCATCTACCAGCACAAGCCCCCCGTTCTCCCCGCCATCCATTTCAATTTTATCGGCAGTGAAAGATATTTTATTTTTTTCAATCCGCCAAGAAGAGGTGCCGCGGATTATTTCCACGGCGTCCTTATCGAAAGAAATAGTGCTTTCGCCCTCCTCTTCGGTGCCCGCGACGTTCGATACGACCATCTTGTCGATCTTCGTGGCTTTTATGAGCACCGGAACCTCGGAGTAACCCTCTATGAACCCCAGCACCACAAGGGAATTCATGGAGGGTATAATATAGAGGCTGTTGCCCCCATTTGGAAAAATGTTTAGACTTATGTCGCTGAATATCCTATCATTATCCACAACAGCCTCTAAGGTTTTGGCATCCTCGTCTATGGCCGACACGGTGGCTATGACGAGCGATACCCTCTTCCCGTCATTCATCTTTGTTCCGAATTCAGCTCCCAAACGGGCGCATTCGTCGTCGAAAGTGCCGGATGTTTTCATAATATAAACATTTCGTTGGTTACTGTCAGGGTTTGGATGAACCCGTCGGAAGTGTCGCAGCTCAAATTCCTGCCTATCACGTAGTAGTTTCCCGTAAGCTCCGGGAGCATGGTGTCCGTGTACTCCACAAAGTCGAACATATTAACCTGCGGATAGAGCACGGTTTTTATAGTTCCCTTGTTGCGCGTTCCTTTCAGCCGAGCCATTATGTTCTTGGCCGTCTGTTCGGTCAGCGATACCGTATTGGCCGGGACAAAATATCGGTGCGCCTCGCCTTGGGAATCGCCGTATTCGTAGGTGTACTTTGTACCGTCGGCCATGAGGGCGTTTACCACCACTTTGTAGTTCTCGAACAGCCCGTCGGTAGGCACTATGTCGCGGCCGATGACATTGGTGTTCGTGGCCAGTGTCACCGTGCGCTTGAATTTGTCCCTTACGCCAATACCGAAATACACCTTCCCCTGGGTGTTCACAGTGCCGTACAGCGTAAACATATTCATGAGCTTCGACAGGGCCTCGAACGGCGATATGAGCTTGAAGGTCTGCAAAGCGAACTCCACATCCGCACTATCCGATGAATCGAACGACAGAGCCGGGAAGTCCGCCGGGTTGTCGAACCCCTGTGCCTTGCGGTAGTCCTCGAATGCCTTGTTAGAGATGGGGCATAGATAGTCCACCATGTCCTTTAGCTTCGTGCGCGACACCCAGTCCCGATTTATAGTGCCGAACCGCAGGATGAAAGAGTAGTCCTCGCATACGATCTTCGACGGGAATCCCCCGATGACCTGCCGGATGAAGCCGCTGAAAATGCGCAGCCTCTCGAACTGCTGCCCCAACTGAGCATTGTTGTAGAACCAGCCGTCGATGTCTATGCGGGCGCCGGGCTTGATGTTTATGCCCTCCAAGGCCGCCCTTATGCGCTGTGCCGGAGGCAATCCCTGCCGGAACCCGATGGCATACACCGGGAGGGTCATGGTGCAGCTTACCGAGAGGGAATCCCGCTCCTCGGTAATGTCTACTGAGGCGAATCGGCCGATGCTCTTCCCCTCGATAAACACCTCGTTTCCTACTCTGAACAAATTACCTTTCATCACCTACCGCCCCCCCCCGCGGGATTGGTCGTATTTACCGTCTCCTGCGTAAATACGATGGCATTTTCATCCATGTTTATTTGGTGGAGCGTCATGCTGACGTCCACGATGGTAGACCCCGGATTGGGGGTATATTTGAACCTCTTCATGTACACCCACTCCAGTCCGAGGTCGTTGTTGAGGACTTTGTTCTCGATCTTGAAAACATCCTGCCCCTGCCACAAACTCCGAAGAGCCACGCCGAGGTCGGCGATAGCCATGGCCGCGGGATCGGTGTTGTCGAGCCCTTGGTCGGCATATGCCTCATAGGACAAGGCGTCGAGCATGGAAAGGTTCGAGGCCGAGGCGTCCGTGTCGACGCGCGACAAGTTGCGTTCAATGCGCAGACGCACGGTTACGACCATCGGTTTGTAGTTGAGAACCTGGAGGATTTCTGCCCCGTCGACGAGCTGGGAGGTAGAATCGTTCTTTTCCCCTTCCACTTCGTAGGTGAGATTGATAGGGAGGAAATAATCCCCGCAGCGAAATACATATTCTCGCTGTATATCCTGGCGATCTACCGATTGTATGGCCGTTTTGTAGTCGCCGGACTGCTTTAGGGCGTCCGCCATCCCGGTATACTGAGGATCGGAGGTCTTGGCCTTGCCGCGGAACTGAACGATCTGACGCCAGAATCCTACCTCCGCCAGGGTTATTTTCAACCCCGCCTGATATGCTTTTTCTACGGCGCTTATGCCATCCGTCACGGCCTTGTACGCCGGGATTTGTCCCAAGGACGGGAGGTCGTTAGGAGTGTCGTTGGGGGTTGTGTTTGCGGTATATTGATCTTTAGCCATTGAGCGTGCGTGTTGAGTTGTTGAAGGCTATTTGCAGTCCTCGAATTGTCACCTCCTCGATCTGTTTGGATATGGTCTGCATGATGCTTTCCGGCGTGGCATTGGTGTTTATTTGGGTCGGCATCTGCACAATGGGTGCATTGAAGTTGATAATGAGCGACTTCGATCCCTTTGTCAAATCTTCTATCTTCTTGGTGTCCTTCCCGCTGGCGCCGCCGCCTTCGCCGTAAATCTTCGTCACCCGGTTGAAATTCTCGTTGACTTCCCGGTCGTTGAGCGCAGGATTGGTACGGAAGGTTACAGGTTGAGTGGATAGTTCTCCTTTGGTTACAGTGGTAACGTCTCTCGAATTACCTGTTTTTAGGAAATTAAAGAGACTGAATCCATTGTTTGCTTCGTACGGGGTGTAATTATACTTAAGCAATCCCGTAGCATACTGGGGCTGCCCGTTTTCGGCAGGAAGATGCCCCGGATACTCTTCCAGTCCTTCCCGCACCTTGGGCGTAAAGGTAGTGGTGAAGTTTTTAAGCAGGATGTCGCGCGCGTCTTTCAGATTCGCGGCGCGGTTCTCCTCGGTGCCTTCGTCCAAACCCCACGCCTTGCGGGCAGCCGGAGTAGAAAGGTATTCCTCGACATACCTCTTTCCCAGCTCCTCGGACAGATATGTCGCGGCTTTGCGTCTCTCCGTGTATTCCGACTGCTTGGCCGATTTCTCGTATCTCAAGTCCCAGCGGCTCTTGTCGCCCCAGCTCCACGGATTGAAGAGACCGATGATGTCGGAGAGGTTGAGAATCCAGTCCGACAGGGTGGTAAGTGCGCTTACGGCATCCTCGACGCCATCCACGAATTCATCGAAGATATGGTCGAGCATATTGGGATCGAACGAGTTGTACCATACGTCCAGGCGCGCTGATATGCGGTCGAACATATTCTCTCCAGCCCGGCCGACGCTCTCCCACAGTTTGTCCATCCCCGCGAGGTTGATCCAAAAATTCTCCTTGGCGAGGGCGATCTGTCCGCGCGCCGCGGCGGCCGACGGGGGTTGGAGCTCCGTATCGAGCCTGTGCAGGGCGCGCAGCATGTTGGCGCGATCCTGGAGGTAGTTGTAGGGGCTCGTCCCTGTCACGCCGCGCCTTTGCATGGCCTCGTTGGCGTATCTGTTGAGGATAGGGGCGGCGTGGATCAACTCTCGCACGTCTCGCATGTTGGGCTTGTCGGCAGCCAACAACTGCTGCATGTTCAGACCCACGATGTCATAGGGTCGGCCACCGATCTGGGCGACTTTACCCACCTGCCGCGCGATCTGCGTGGCTATGGCCGTGCCGATCTGCGTGCCTCCGATTTCGAAGCCCGACACGGTGTTTATCATGGAGAGCATGCCTGCGCGAGAATAGCCGTATTCGGCCGCCATGCGCGTGGCGTCAGACAGCGCCGAGGTGTAGCCCGATCCCAACCCTCTGCGTGCCATATCCATCTGCATGCGGTTGGATATGGCGTCCGTCATGGACGAGCTGTTCAAGGTTTTGGACAGCACGGCATACAGCCCTCCGCCGATGAGCTTAGGAAGAGCGTACGCCGCGGCTCCAGTACCGAGAACGCCCGCACCCATCAGGAGTGCGGGGTTGCTCTTTATCACTGCGGCGGCGGAATCGAACACCGCCCCGACCAAGTTCCCGGCGTTTCGCATCCACCCGCTCGGGGTGAAGGAATTGCGCACGAACTGTTCGCGGAAGCGCCGGATGGAACCGAACGCCCGGTTGGCATCGGACATGAAATCCTCGCGCGTATGTCGGTTGCCGAATCGGCGCGACACGTCATACATGGAGGACATGCGCTCGTGCCATCCGTGCCGCAGGTTCGGATAGTTGGCCACACCACCTCCGCCTCCGCCTCCGCCTCCGCCTCGGCCATTCCGGGACATGCGGTTGGTCTTGCGCTCCAGTTGGTCACTCAGTGCGTTGGCACGAGTAAGACGTTCGATGACGTCTCCCCCAAGGTTGAGGCGTATGGTGTATGTTGCCATTATTTTTTAGATTTAAAGGGCGCCATGTCTATGATGTCGACAAGGTGAAGCGCAAGTGTATATAACTTGTCTATATCATTGATGCTTAGCCTTTTATCCATGTCAGAGTAAGGCTCATGGAAGTATCTGGAGACGACGGCCTTCTTGATAAGCAGAGGGTCGTCCTTCGCATACTCCTCTATTTTTTGCCGGATGGATTCTTCGGGAGCGCCTTCAAGAACTCCCAAGTCCCGAAAAAACGGCGGAAGTCCTCGCTGACAGGTTCCGACTGAAAGATTTCCACGCAGGCGAGAGCGTCGCCGAGCAAATCTTCGCGCACCTTGTCGTCGACGCAGCAGGCTTTGATGAAGTCCATGGCCAGGCCAATCACTCCCTTCTGCTCCGATTCCTCGCGCGACAGGATCGACATGGATAGCTTCGAGTGCTCGATGTTGCGACGCTGTAAACGCCAAAAGGCGATATTTTGGTTCTTTTTCTCCTCCTCGATCATATGACCTTCTTTGTTGAAGGAGGGGACGAAATACGAGGCCGTGACGGTGTATTGGAGGTCAAGGCGCTCCGTTTCTTGTATTTGCGACATAATTTTTGGGTTTTAAAGACGGGCGGGTCTTGGGGTGCCCGCCCGTCCTGGTTTACACAATAGTTTGGATGGGTGCGACCGAGCGCTGTACGGCACGGGCACGGATGTTGATGGACGAAAGCGTCTCCGCGTCGTTTCGGTTAGTGTCCGAGCTCGACTGTTCGCACTTGCACCCTAACAGGGATTCCGAGACGGTCTTTGGCGTCGCGCTGTTGCGCAGCGACATGGTTTTCGTCAGCGTGAAGGGCGGCAGTTGGAGCATGGACGCATAGGGCGTCTGCCCGGCCGGAAGAGCGCCGTTGATCGCATCGAGGATGGTGTGCTGCTCCCCGGTCTGGTGCGACAGAGTGGCCGCATACTGAGCGTTGAGCTGCACCAGGTCGATAGGGTCTGTTTCCCCGATAGCGAATATGTCCTGCACTGTCTGCGAGTACTGCAAGTTGAGCGAGGTACCCGTGCCGATCTTGATTGCTGGAAGCCCCTCGAAAGTAAGGTAGATTTGGACGTCCTTCGAGGGCACTACATAAGGATTAGGCATGGCGTTTAGTTTAACGTAGTTACAAAGAAAGTTTCGATATATGCCTCGCGGAGCGGGCTAAGGGGAAGTACCTCCACGGTAACCTGGATAGCCTTGGACATATTGTAGTTGCCGTCTTTGGCGGCGAAATCTACATTGATGGCCTGTGCTTCTCCGCGGTTGATACGGGGTGTCAGTTCTGTTTCGTCGAGCTGAGCCAGCGTTCCGGACTTGAATCCCGCGTCGATCGCTCCGGTGGAGGCATCCGTCGGGATGTTCTCCTGGAGCAACTTGACAAAGAATCTCTCCACGCTGTCACACACGGCATTGCCCACGCGGACAAACGAAATTTCCGAAAGAGCCATCTCCGGATCGTTGCATGTGGCGCCGTCGTTGTAGTATACGCCTGCCAGTTGCGGACGCACGCGGGTGAAGAGGTATTGGTTCTTACCCAGGAGGTTGCACTTCTCAGGCACAAGCTTCGATACCGGAGTGTTGATATCTTGCGGGTCGGCGCTGGCCGTGACATCCACAAAATAGTCGATGTCGCCTGCTGCCCCGGCAGTGGTCACGGCACCGGGAGACGTCGCCAGCGACAGGCTCGACAGCATTCCGAGAGTTCGGCCTACGGATGCCGACATGCCGAGCTTCGAAGTTGTAACCTGATAGGCCACGCGGGGTGCCTTGAGCGTTGCGAGATTCTCCAGCTTACTCAGGTCGGTGGTGAGGATGGTCTTGCCTGTCGGAACGCAAACAACGCCGTCGAAGATGCCGACCATGCGGATCGACTGCTGGAACAGGTTGTTGAGTACGGTTTGCAGGTTGCCAATGAGGGTCTTGTGGGTAGCCGGGAGTTTCCCCTCGGTCGTCCCTGTGAAATCCTGGAACGTGGGAAGCGGCGATGCGAAGGAGATCATGCGCGGACGCAGGTCGAAGTTCGACGCCGTGGTACCGCTGATGATGGATTCCAGCTTGGACGAAATAAATGTCTTGTATTCGGCCTGAGCATACCCCACGACCCACACGCGAGAGCCGCTCCCGGCCTTGGCGTAATACTCCTCCACCTGGAACAGGAGCATGCTTCCGGTTCCCGAGGTCACACCCATCGCCGTAAGGTCGGCAACGGAGGTAATGAGGTAGGCGGTATCGAGCGCGAAGGCCGCACCTCCGGTTCCCGAGGAGGCCGTTGCCGGGGCGACGATCATGCCAATACCATCGCTGGGCGTGGTGTTGCCCAGCCTGGTGTCGCCTAAAGTTGTATAAATATCTACTACTGCCATATTTGCGTAGGTTTTGTTATTTTGCGAGTTCTGCACCGACTGCGGCCTTCTGCTCGTCGGAAAGGGCGTTGTACGCCTCCAGGGTCTTGTGGTACCCGGCGCTGTGGTGCAGCTTCGGGTTCACGGTTTCCCGGATAGCATCCCGAACCTTGGCATACTCCACGCCTTCGATCAGCGCCTCTGTTGCGGCTTCCTCCTCCTGTTTCTCAGGAGCGGGGGTCTTGCCTTCGAGCAGGGCTTCTGCCTCGGCATCGGACATGACGGGCTTGTTGCGTTCCTTCTCGGCCTCTGCCAGGGAGTTCTTGGCTGCCTGACGGCGTGCCCGGAACTGGTTTTCGAGCATCTCCTCGAACTCCGCGGTATCTTTGGGCGGATTGGACTTGTCGACGCGGGCATAGCGGAGCTCCTGGACGAGTTCTCCGTTCAGGTGCGCCAGCTTCTCGCGGGACTGGCAGCGCGTCTGCGCCTGCGATTCGTTGACGTAGATGTTGCCGTCCTCAGTGACGTACAGGGTGCCGTAGATTTGGAGCTGCTTTACGAGCTCGATGAAAAACTTGCGGGTGAATGTTGCGATCTGAATCATAATTTAAAGGGGGAATTAAATTGTTGATATTGAGTTTTTTTTGGAATACCAGCCCGACATGTTGTCGGGCTGGTTTTTCCTGTGTGTGTTGCGTTACGCTCCGGCGGATACCGTCGGGCGATACAGAACGATGCCTGCCGCGCTGCTTCGGAGAGTTCCGGCACCCGTCGAAATATCCATCGACACTTTCCAACCGTAGTTGTTCGGATCGGACACCATATGGATGTTCGTGTTGCCGATTGCCACAACGACCTCCTCGGGGATAAAGCCGAGGCCGATGTCGTAAACCGTCGCGGCCAGCACGGGTTTCACATGACTGGCGTCGATAGCTCCGGTTTTGAAGGTAACGGGCTTGTCGAAATAAGTCTCCGCATCCACGACCGTAGACGACGCAGTGTTGTAGGCAGCGATGACCGAGCGAGCCATGACGTCGAATCCCGAGTAAGTGAAGCCTTCGGGACGGGCGTTCGACAACTGCTGCGTCAGAATGCTCTGAACCTTGTCGGTCTGCACCAGCGACGTGTAGTAGGGCTCTGCGAACACAGCCACACCGTTCCCGCGGCGGAAGTTGAGGTTGCGGGCGATGAAGCGGCCCTGTGCGGCGAGCAGGTCATTGAGGGTCATGCCGAGCAGCTTGCCAGTGGCGGCCGAGTTGATCGGGAAGCGATTTGCCGAATCGAATTTGGCGCCGGACATTGTAAGGTGATTAGCTGCGGGAACTGCCTCGGCGATGGTCTGGAGCCAGTAGTTGTGGATGCACATGGACATTTTGGCCATGGCATCCAGCTGACCCGTTGCGCGGTCGTTGTAGGCCAGGACGTCGGAGTTCGCGGGCTGCCATACAATAGGCTGCATGGAGAACACTTTGCGCTCCAGTCCCCGCGGCAGGTCGTCGTAGAGGTAGTTGGGCGCATTCAGCGGCGCGCGATCTCCGAAATAGATGTCCGGGTTGACGGCGCTCTCCACCCAGATGATGCCTTCCTTGTCGCGCACCGACAGGCGGCGTACACGGTCAGCCCACGTGTTAGGCGGAAAGAGCTGGCGAACGAACAGCGAGAGCCACGAAATCTTTGCCAGGTCGGCATTCTGCACGAACTGACCCGACTTTTCGCCCGAGGCGAGACCCTGGATCGTATCGACGACACTCTCACGGCGTCCGTCGTTGACCTGGAAGGTCATGTTCTGCACGGTGGCCATGAAATAGGGGTCGCAGAGCATGGATGCGGACAACTCCTGAATTGATTCTCGAACGTCGGCGTCCTGTGCGGCCGACAAGCTCACCTCGGCAACGCCGTCGGCAGTGCCCGAGGAGGCGGACAGACCCATGATTGCCTGAATCTTCGGCAGATTTTCAGGGTCGTCGATGTACTTGAAAAAGGGTTTTACCATTGTTTTGGTTTTTGTGATTGTTTTGTCGTTGAATACTCGCGCATCCTCCGCAGCGGAGAGCGCCGTGGGTTTGGCTGCCTCGGCTTTGGTTTCCTTGGCGTCGGCTATGGCCGCGTCTGTGGCTGCGGCAAGGGCTTCGGTAACGGCCTCTGCGGCCAGGGCGCTCGCTCTCTCTTCGCGGGCTTCGCGGCGGTCTTTGTCGGCCTCCTTCTTGTCCTTTTCGGCCATCTTGTCGTCGCGCTCGGCGTCCTTTTCGAGCTGTTTTGCTTCGGCATCATCGCCCTTTTCGCGTTCATAGCGCGCAGCACGGCGATTCTCGCGGGCATCACGCTGATCCTGCCCGGCATCCGCGTCGTCCTGGTTGGCGTCGCGGTCTATTTCATCCGCACGGCGAAGCCTCTTTCGGGGTGCCAGTCCGATAAGTTCCAGGAATTTAGACATGGCGCTCAGCGACACGCGGTCGTCGAAAGCCTGCTCCGTCCCGGTTTCGGGGACTTTTTTCTCTTCCTCGTTTTTCATCTTGTTCTCAAATTGGTTTATGATGTCTGTTTGGTATGCCGACAGGCTCTCGATCTGTTCGATCTCTATGCTGTCCGGCACGAATGATACTGCCGACAACCCAACGTTATCCTCTCCCCGTATCGCCACTGCATCGGGATTGGACGGTATGTTGACAAGGGAAATCTCCCACACCTCGAAAAATGTAGTGTATTTCCTGCCATTGCGCTCGACGATCCGCGCCCTACCGAATATAGATACTCCGTTGAGTATTCCGGCTTCGTAATCTCTTTTTGCGGCCTGTGCGAGTTCGGAGGAGCCGAACACCAGCTTTCCGATCCACCTGCCGTTTTCCAAATGAATATCTTCGACGCGCCCGATGGGCTGGCCGAAATGTTCTCCCGTATCTTTGTTGCGCAGCAGGATCGGATTTTTGAGGTACCTGCTCCAGTCGATGCTGGAGTTGAGCACCACGAAACCCTTACTGTTGATCGCCTCGTTCGAGAGTATTTGATATGTCGCTTTTGCCATGTCAGATTTATGAATTAGTGCTCCTTACTGTATCGCACAGACACTTCATCTCTATCGCATCACATAGGAACGAATCCTGTTCGTAGGTGCTGTTGTCGACGAAGTTAGCCATGTATATGAGCCGCGTGTTATGCACGGGGAGATTTGCCATATCGCGCTCCATAGCTATCGTTTGATAGGTCTCGGTTTCCTTGTAAAGGAGCGTAAAGCCGTATTTCTGCCTCAGCTCGGTAAAAAAGTCCAGCGGCACCCATTCGCCCTCCGAGTTCTTTATCACTCCCCGCGAACACGCGGCCATATAGAGCATGACCTTGTATGCAAGGTTCATCTGATCGTACTGGTGGTCATCGTCTGGCGACGCAGCCTGATTGTCGAACGGCGTTATCACCGACAACTGCACGATGTACTGGTTGTAGATCATTCCTCCGATGAACTCCCCGGTGTCACGCTCGGTTCCCTTCACGCTTACGGCTATGGCCGGGAGGTCGGTGTTCACCGTCCCCTCTCCGTTGTCATTTGCGAGGACTATACTGACATTATTTTCGTCCACGAGCTCCGAAGCCCGCAGTGCCGTAACTATTGTTTTGCAAATTTCACCGATCATAATTTCAGTATAGGACGTTACGAATGTAGTGCAAAGGAAAATATTTCGCAAATAAAATTTTTTCTACACCAGTTTTGCGATCTCTCGGGAGTATAGCCGGAGCGCATTGAGTTCGGTTCTTCGGCCAACACCCATAAAGGGTCGGGCGACGGGATTGGTGCCGAGCCGCACGGGCGTCGAGGACGAGGGTCGCGTGCGGAAAGGGTTGCCTCCGGTGCGGGCGCCCTTCCCCGTGTTTTGCAGTTCCGCATAGGGCGCCGCGGCGCGCAGCCCGGCAAAACCTCTCCCATAGAAGGGTGTGATGCTCCGGGCGAGACGGCCTCTGTGGCGCAGCTTCGGATAGCGGAGGTATGATTCGAGGTTTTCGAACCTCTTTGTTTTCAGGTTCTTTCCCCATCTGTCCGCCCATTTCCGGGGCGTGCCGTCGTTGCCATACTCCTCGCGCTCGAAGTTGAGGCGCGTTTCCTCGGCCATGCTTTCGGCCACCTTGGCCGGAATTTGGGTCTTGATGTTGTAGATGGCGGTACTAATCTTTCTCCTCAGGTCTGCTATCGTTGCCATTGTCGTTTGTTTTCTTGGAGGGCGTGAGTGCCGACTTTATTTTCGCCATGATGGATTTGGCCTGCAATTTAACCTCCGTCCAGTTGTTGTTGCGCACGGCAGTGTTTATGTCGGAGGGCTCCATGCCGACCTTACGCATGACCTCGGGGCTGTATGCCATGCCCTGCGAAGCCAGCACGCGGCCTATGCGCTCGAACTTATCCACGCTGATGGTGGTGTCGGGCACCTCCATGAGCTTTACGCCCGACATATCTATGCCGAGCAGGCGGCCGATCTTCTGGATGGCACCTTCGTAGTTGAAAAAGTTCGCAAAGTCGCGCTTGTCGGCGTTGCACAGTGCTTCGTAGAGGGACATATGTATCTGCGCGAGCTGCTCGGAGTTGGTGTTTTTCTCCGTGGCGCCGAGCAGAGTGCCTCCCGTCACCTCCTGCATGATCTCTGCGCGGTAGCTGTCTATGTACTCCTTGAACACGCGGAAGGCATCGGGGTACATTTGGGTTTGGAGGGGCTTGACCTCCACCTGGTAGACGTTCTCCTTATTGTCGAGGTTCTGCTTGAAGGGCAGCACGGGGGTGTCGAGCGGGTCGAGGTTGTTGGCGATATTCTCGGCCAGCGCTTGTGCCTGCGCGTTACCGTCGATGAAGCCCACGGTGGTGCGGGGATATGAGTACGTAGCGCTTGTCACCGACCAGTTGTTGTATGCCTCCACAATGCCGATCATGGCGCGGGAAATCTGCTGCATCATTCCCATCTTGAAGTCCTGGTCGGTGTCGGGCTGCATGTAGAACATATTGTCGTAATCGTCGACGTTGGCCACGGATTCTATGGCGTAGGTCTGCGACCGGATCGCCCTGTTCACCATGTCTATGTTTCGCAGCGGGTAGCTGGTGATGGTGTCTTTCTCGACGTCGATGCCGACGATACGCACGCCGTAGAATTTAGAGAGCACGAATTCGCGCTTCATCTTGTTGAACCACCGGGTGCGGGTTATCATCTCTGTGAGGTTCTCGTCGATCTCGCCGTCGCGGTAGAACGCGAACACGGCATTCTCGATGGGGTTCAGGCGCTTGTTCATCTGGCTCACCAGGAACGGCGATGACTGAATGCACCACGAATACAGGGTGTCCACCATCGTAAGGTCGGAGTAGTTCACCGCGTTGTCGATGGCATTTCGCCACCAGCTCGGAGTGAACTCGACGAAGTACTGGTTGGGAATGTACCTCGACTTTACATTCGGCGCCCCAATAGGGCGGAAGGGGTTGTAAGGCTGCTGCCTCGGGGTATGAAATTGTGCCATTTATCCGCGCATTTTGTTTTTCGATCCGTTTACTACCGTACCCCACGCATTCGGGGTCTCCTTTATCGGGGCATCATGCAGCGTCGTAGCCCCGTTTTTCATCTCCGTGACCTTCTTTACGACCATCTCGTAGTTGTCGCGCAGGGTCTCGGAGTGCCGTGCCGAGGGGCTCGTGATATTGTAGGCCGTCAGGACGGTCAATATCCACCGCATGATCTTCGCCGTGCCGTCGTTGGTGTCTCCGGCCAGTATCGAGGCTATGTCGTACAGCTCCCCGATCTGACTGTACACGTACCCCAGAGCGCTGTTGTAGGAAATCTCCACACAGTCGGGGTACATTTTCTTGAACTGATCGAGCTGCTGGGGCGAAATCCACTGATATAGCTCCTCCTCGGGGAAGTACATTTTACCGGGTTCCGCGGCCACGATAACCTGCTCCCCGTATTCTATGAGTGAGGCGTACTCTGCGGCCGACTGGAGGGATTCAGCCTCCGAAATACACATCACCGGAGTATTGGAATACGACCTTACTGCTCCGGTTTTGGGGTCTGTGAAGGTCTTTTTAGCTGTCGTCGTGCTGTTGGACACAAAATCTCCTGCGAGACCGAAATAGTGGATGTATAAGTTTTTATCCTCAACGAAGGGAAGTCGATACACATCTCGTTCTATGGATAAATGGAACGGCGATCCGGGATGCAGTCCGGAAAGAAGAATAGGAATTTGCAATTGAGGCCACATATCTCCGGTCATCTTGTAAGCTAACCCTGAGTAACGCTCGACCCATGCCTCATTAGCCGAACGGCGATAATTTACTTTAAACGGCAGGGGGGTGTCGCCTTTTACAGACACGGAGAGCGTAAAAAGCAGAGACATTGTTTCCGAGCAACTAAGGCCAGTGATCATAAATTTCCCCATTTTCAAATTTATCATATACTTGCCGGGAATAGAAGGCTCTTTTTCCACGTCGAATAACAACGTCGTACTGTTGAAATTATTATAACTGAGCGACGGGACGTCCTTGGGCCCCGTAAAGTAGGGCTCAAATTGTTTAAAAGACACCACGTCGGGGAAATCGTCCGGGATGTTTTCTGAATATAATAATTCGGTGAATTGATCGTCGAAACGAGTTTGAACTAAGGTGTTGGTGCTTAGAAACTCCCATCCCATATTTTTCAGCTCCTCGATGGTATAAATTTTCACATTCTCGGTCATGATATGAAACGTTTTGGTTTTTTTACTATGATGCCGGAGCTTTTGTACGCGGAGCCCACGGTTCCGCCCGCGCGGTTCATGAGCGATACGCCCTTGGCCGCCGCATCTGGTATGTCGTCCTTGCGGTTTGGATCGACCTTGCGCGAAAAGAACAGGAACTGATTCACGGCTTCCTCGCCGCGGTTGGTATCTTTGAGCTTGGCGTTGAATACGAACCTGTCAGACGTGAAGAGGGGATCGAGGATGGATTCGATGACTGTAAACTTGTCGCCCATATTCCGGGTATCCCATTCCAGGGGGCATATCCACCCCGTGTCTGCCTGGAACTGGTCGAATGTGGTCTTGAAGTCCAGGGGTATCTGCTTCTTTTCCATCACGATGCGCGTTATAAGGCGGTTGGGGCTTTCGAGGTACAGCTGCCGAATGTTTTTCATCATCTCCAGGGAGGTGCCCTGCACGGCCAGCACGTCGATGAGCCATATTCGGCCGCGGGCTTTGCCCATGAGCAGCGACGCCTTGAAGTCGCTCTTGCGGCTGTCCTTGGCCGACGGGTCGGTGTAGATAATGAGGTCTATCCACTCCTCGGGCGTCGGGAAGCGCAGATCGGGATTCACGTCGCTCCAGCATATTTTTTTGAAAATCTCCCCTTCGCTCTCGTCGAAGTAGTCGCCCTCCAGGAAGCGCTTGCGCATGAGCGTGGACATGGCCTCCAGGGTCTCGCGGTAGTCGTCGGCGACATTCTCCATGTTGTCGTTAAGTGAGAACTTCACGACCAGGAACTTCGACGTCTGCTCCGGGGGGATCGCCAGTCCCTCGCGGGTCTCGTGCTTGAAAAACCTGACGTATGTCCATCCGGTTTTTCGCGTGGGGTTGAGGGCGAACAGGAGCTTGTTGCGCACAGGTAGTTTCTGCGCCAGTCGTGAGCGGAGGGTGTCTACCGCCCTCTCCTCGACCTCCGATACCTCGTCGATGAAGATATGACCCCATCCCGACGAAAGAATCTTATCGAACTGGCTCTCGTCGTTGGCCGACCCGCGTATGGAGCCGAATTTTATGTAGGCGCCGTTGTAGAACATGAGGTAGTTGTCCTTGCCGTTATACTTTGCGAACGGTGTACCGTCCTTCATGGTTATATCCTGCCACTTGGCGTAACCGTTGTGCTTGGCTATCGCGTTGAGCACCGCGGGGAGGGTCTGCTGGAGCATTCCGGTTTGAAGCGACGTGAAGAGGTTGCGGAGCACGAGGCAGTTGGCTTTGTGCGCCACGCACTGCACGATGAGCCAGTACAGAATGACGAAAGTCTTTCCCGAGCGCGAGGCGCCGTAAAAGAGCACTTCCTTCCACTGGCCGTCGTTGAGGCGGTTCCACATGATCCTCTGCTTGCGCGTGAGGTGTATGTTCATGTCGAGGCATCCGGCCTTTCTACTCTTGGTTATCATCATCTTCGTCGAGGTGCATGCGTATGTCGATTTCCGATATGCGGTTTTCGTCTACGTCCGATCCGGAGGATTCCAGTACGGACATGGTGGCCTTTATGAGGTTCATGGACTTGGTGAGGCCGTCGATCTTCGACTTGGCGATCTCGATCTTCGCCTTCGATGCGGAGGTGCCAATGATGTATATCTGCTCGCGCATTATGTCGTAGACGCCCATCATTTTCAGTTGCTTCTCCACCTGCTCCGATATAGGCCACTCCCACTCCGCGGGCGTCGCATCAGGCATCTGCGGCACTGCTGTCGCGGTCTTTAAAAAGTCTATTGCGGATTTCCTGTCGTCCATGGAGCTCGGTTTTTACGCCCAAATATAAGAATTTACCACGAAGGGCGTGAATTATGGAAAAAATTAATAAAAAAACCTCCGCCCCTGGAGCGGGAACGGAGGAAAAAATAAGCCAGGAAGTGAGGTGTTTATTTACATTCAGGAATGCCACAGAAGCATTCCGGGAACAAATATAGGGAATTAGTTTTTCAATTCCAAGCGGGTGCGCATATTTTTTTCCTTGCGCATAGATTCGAGCTTCACGGCGGCCGATTTGGAGGGGCGCCGATAGGGCTTGAAGCGCCGGATCATGTCGATGCCGTTCTCGGAGAACAGCTCGGAGGCCACGTAGATGATCGTGCCGTAGCGCAGTCTGAGTTTGAGTTTTCGGTCGGCCTCGCGCCGCAGGGCGCGGTACTCTTCCTGCGTCATGCCTTCCGCCCGAGAAGTTATGACGGCTTCGGATCCCGCAGCCACGGAATAGGATTTACTTTTCATCTTCGGCGGGTTTTTTTTCGGTTTCTTTCGTTTGGGCTTCGTCCAGGAACCCGAGCGGCAGGGGGATGTTCATGTCGTCGGGGACGTTGAGGATCATGCGGTACTGCGCCATAGACACGAAGCGGCAGCAGTTGTCGTAAACAAGACCGTCGGAACACATCCATCTGCCGTCTGCGTATTTCGTGAAGACGGCGATGACGGCCTCGGCGTGCGAGGAGTTCCAGAATATCGCGAACTTGTTTTCGACGGGGACGAGCGAGGAATCGTCGTTTTTGAACCACTCCAGGAACTCGTCGAAGGAGTAGGTGAGGCCGTAGGAGCAGAGGCGGATGGCACCGAGGTCGATGTCGTGCGCCTTCATGAATCCCGAAATGTGCGCGGCCGTAGATCGGTCGATCCCGTGCGTCTCCAGCCACGCTTTAATCTCGGCCGTCGTTTTTGTCCCGACCTTCTTGTTCCGGCCGAAAAGAGCCGTCAGTGCGGGACGGCGAAGCAGTTTTTTCATAATCTTTGTTGTTTTTGTTGAAGATATCGTACCTTTTTTTCAGGTCGTAATAGTAATGCCGTACCGTGTATACGGCAACATTGAATGTTTCGGCCGCCGCCGCGAACGCCTCCTGCCGCGGCCCCGAATGCGTCCTGCACCAGTTGTCTACGTAGCAGCATATCACGGCACACTGCGCCGCCGTCTCGTTCAGAAGCCCCGCATCCAGCATGAGCTTCACCCCGTCGTCGTATTTTTCGCCGAAATTCGCCGTCACATAGACGCGAAGATAATATCCGAATATCCCGGTCATAACCTCAGAATTTAAGTTCCTGTTCCGTAAAGGGTCTGTTTTTACCGCGGCTTCACCCACCCGCGAACCATATCCAGCGCATCGACCACTTCCTTGCTCTCCTCGGCCGACATGATGGCATGAGCCGCTTCGCCCTCGCCCGAGTAGAGAGAAACGTACATAACCCCGTCCTTCGACTTAACCTCGAACTGGAAAGTAACCCCCTCGATAGTGATTGATTTACTTACGCCCATGACAAAGCACGTTTTTTGTTTTACCGGGAATATCCGAGCTGCGCTCGTCCCAGCCGATAGCTATGTTCAGAGCATCCCGGAGCTCAACTATATCTCCAAAGCTCATCTCGCAAATACAATGCCCCTCCCCTTTCACGCAAATGCCAATAAAGGAGAGCAGGCGATTCCCCTTGAGCTCTGCCTCGAAATGACAAGCGCCTTTAGCCCCTACATGCGTAGTAACACTTTTCGTTGTTCCCATAATCAGATTGTTTAAGATTGTTGTACAAATATAGTAATAATATCTTTACCGCCCAAATCCCAAGCCCCCTGAATAACCAAAAATCCTCACAAAACATACCCCCGAAAATCCAAAGACCCGTACCCCCTTCCCAAAGCCACAAGAAACCCAGCCCGCGAATATCTCGAGTGTTAGAAAGGCTCCAGACCCCGGGCGGCTGTTGACCAAAGACCCGCACCCCTTCCCGGTGGCTGTCTCCTTCCTTCGCTCGCTCCACGTTCTGTCTCTTATACACATCTCCGAGCCCACGAGACCGTACTAGATCTCGTA
>ENA-OYYL01000010-OYYL01000010.1-human-gut-metagenome-genome-assembly--contig:-NODE-10-length-46139-cov-7.419972_pt1 | contig 46139 bp, 24 predicted proteins | sample MGYA00244064_ERZ653450 | MGnify/ENA primary metagenome ERZ653450 (study PRJEB26926, sample SAMN06164966) | human gut metagenome | biome: ENVO:00009003; feature: ENVO:2100002; material: ENVO:00002003... | reverse complement strand
CGAGATCTAGTACGGTCTCGTGGGCTCGGAGATGTGTATAAGAGACAGGTCTTCAATCAGTGCTTTCAGCCGCAAAGCTTTCCGATCCAGCGTCTCCAGATACTCCTTGCGCTGCTCCTGCGTCACTCCCGGCTCCTGCAGCAGCTTTACATAAGTAATGATAGCCGTCAGCGGGGTCTTCAGATCGTGGGATACATTCGTGATCAGTTCCGACTTCATCCGCTGGCTCTTTACTTCCTCCGCCACTGCATTACGAAAGCCCTCTTTGATCCGGTAGATCTGCGGCTTGAAGGGTTCAAATACTCCCAGATCCTCCTCAATGGTCACATTCAGATTGCCCTGGGCGATCTCATTAGTGGCCTTTAATAACAAACCATACTTTTTCTGTAATTTGCTGATATAGCGCCGCAGCAGAAAGTACAGTATCACAGAATAGATGATTGCGATGGTCAGTCCTCCCAGCGGCAGACTGCATATCACCACCAGGATCAGGGCATTCCACAGCACAATCCGCAGGATCAGCTTTTTGGCATCCTTCGTCACATCAAAATGCTCTGCATCATGATAGACATCCACCACCTTATCCCTGCCAATGGAGAATCCCTTCTTCATTCCTCTCCACAGTTTTTTCCAGAAAGGCACTAACAGATAGCACAAGCTGTGCTGTCTCAAATACGCTCTGGCTCCCTGAACCCGCATTGCCCGCAGGGATACTCCCAAGCACCAGGCAATGAAAAACAAGGCTGCCACTGCCAGAACATTTAATGCATAGGTCAGTATTGTGGTCGACATCTGTATCTGCGCACTGTTTCCCTGTAAAACCGTGTTCAGCGCATGACCGCTCCTTACCCAGGATACCAGTCCTACCACCTGTTCACTTCCAATGCCGGCGATCACCACAAGGATCACAACGATCGCCTCGACAGGCAGCTTCAGCAGAACCACCTTCTCCCAGGCTCTCTCTTCCTCAAGTCCCGGCAATACAAGCGCCAGCAGGAAGATCAACAGACACAGGATCAGAAACATCTGCTGGCATCCGGACAGATAGTAGGATGTATACTGGTCTCCCATGGAAAAGTAAACACTGACATTGTTCATGTCCTGATCATAATAAATATACTGACCGTTCTGTCCCAGACTCTGTGCCGCCTGTCTGGAGATGCAGTAGGTGATCTCACAATTTCTCGGCATTTCCAGCCGGAACATGGTATTATGACCGGCAGAGATTTCGCTGCCCATATTGGCATCCACCATGCGCGTAAGACCGCAATTACGGATCACTTCCGCCGCTGTCTTGCGAAGGGTTGTCGTATCCGATCCGATCACCGTATTCCCTAAGGTGGCATCATTTCCATAGTCGTCAAATACAAAAGTCAGATAAAAGCTCTGGTCCTCCGCCACAATATCCGTATCCGCCAGATTACTTAGGATCTCTCCGGTCTTAGTATCCCGGATCCTATAATCATACAAATTATTCAGCTGACCAAAGGAGCTTTCCAGGGTATTGAAGTGCTCTTCCAGGTATTCCCTGGTCTGTACTGCAAAGCTTCCCTGGGCTACATAGTCTTCGGGATCTTCTCCTTCCGGTATGGTGAGGTCCTCCGTATCTCCGTCCGCCATTTCTGCCCGCTTCTGGTCATCATTGAGCCATTCATTCCCCTCCGTGGACTGCATATATAATTCTCCATAGCTTAAGGAAGTCTGGTGTTCTTTGTTGTACAGATCACGGTAGAGCAGATAGCAGTTCTGATACAGATAAGTAATCGTATTCGACGTCTCCAGCGGATCCGCAATGTATTGTTCATTTCTCCTGCTCTCCGCCCTGCGCTCGAAGATTCCGTAACAGGCGGTAAAAATGCCGGAAGCTGCCAGACTGACAATCCATCCGATGATCAGCCATTTGACTGCGGGCTTTCTGTGTTCTCTGTGTTCTCTGTGTTCTCTGTGTTCTCTGTGTTCTCTGTGTTCTGTTGTCTCCGCTTCTTTCACAGCCTCTGTTACCTGTTCCATTCTTACACCTCTCCAGTCATTTCCCTCTGCCTGCCGAAACGCTTTGTTTCCCACATCCGCATTTATTGTTTGTCGATCTTATAACCTACACCCCATACCACTTTCAGGTATTTGGGGTTGCGTGGATCGATCTCGATCTTCTCCCGGATGTTCCGCACATGTACCATAATAGTATCCGTGTTGACTGCTTTCTCGTTCCAGATACGCTCGTAGATCTCATCCGCGGAAAATACTCTGCCCGGATTCTTGATCAGGAGCTGTACGATCTTGAATTCCATAGGAGTCAGCTTCACTGCTTCTCCGTCCACCGTCACTTCCACGGTTTCTTCGTTCAGTTCCAGTCCACCGATGGTATACACATGGGATTTTTCCTGTTCTTCCCCACTGACCGCCGTCAGATATTTGGAATATCTGCGCAGATGGGAATTCACCCTCGCCAACAGCTCCAACGGTGTGAAGGGTTTGGTCACATAGTCATCCGCTCCCATATTTAATCCCATGATCTTATCTACTTCCTCGGACTTGGCGGACAGCATGATCACCGGGAACTCGTGATTCTGTTCCCGCAGCTTCATTAACATTGTCACACCGTCCATCACCGGCATCATAATATCCAGGATAGCCAGATGAATCTCTTCCCGTGTTACGATCTCCAGTCCTTCCTTACCGTTGGCAGCTTTCCATACCTGATACCCCTGATTTTTCAGATAGATTTCCACACCATCCCGGATTTCCTTATCATCCTCCACGATGAGAATATGATATTTATTGTTCTCCATGACTCCCTCTCATTCTGCCACATGCGGCAAGGGGATCCTCTCCCCTGTCTGTTTCTGATTCTAATTTATAATTTCTAATTTCACCTACAGAAAAAACAAAAGATTTTCTAAAGATTTTTTTCGCAAAAACACCAAGGAGGTGGACATTCGGTGCCACCTCCTTGATCATCTTCGAAGCGTACATTTCCGGCTGCCATGGTTATACTTCATCCTCATAGTACCGGATCATGCATACCAGTTCGCCGTCCTCTACGGACACCTCTGCTTCCTCTCCCAGGAATTCATTGCTGATCCCGATGGGGAAATCGTTGGTGATCACGGCATTTTCCAAAGGATATTTCATGCCGCGGATATTCACGCCTTTTACCTCCTTCGTCAGGGCAAACAGTGACATGGTGCCCTCCAGCTCCTTCCGGAAATGCACAGCTTCGTTCTGCAGTACGAGCACCATTCCCGTACCGTCTACCAGGTACCCCACCGCGCCATGATTTTTGAGATACAGCAGACACTGGATATTTGCCAGAGTATGATCAAATCTCCCACCTGTGGCCGCATAAATACGGAAATCGGTATAACCCAGCTCCAGCCCCCGCTTGATAGCTGCCAGCATGTCTGTGTCATCCTTACACTCCGGCAGGCGGCAGATCTTCTCCGGAACGGTCTGTTGTAACTGTTCCACAGCAAGCTTCTCCTGTTCGGTCATCGAGTCACAATCTCCGATAATCAGATCCGGCTCCACATGCAGGAGCCCGCAGTAGCTTAAGCCGCCGTCCACCGCGATCACATAATCTTCCTCCGTCACAGACAGTTCTCCCATCGTGAGATCTCCTGCGCCAATCAAAATACATTTACCCATAGTATTTACTTTTTTCCTTTCCTGTAACGGTTCCGTCCTTGCCATTCCCAAAGTCACATGAATGCGCCTGCGCCGCTTTGTGACCGGCCTTATTTCCGAAACAGACATTTCGTTTCGTCTGCGAGCCGTTACGCAATATTCTACAATTTCTGCGTTTACTTTTCAAGCCATACGCAGTATATTTAATCTGTTCAAACTTACAACGATACTCAGAGGATCAACATCCCTGTATGTGAAAGGCACTCTCATGAATCTATATGACAATCAGCCGCTGACCGTTGCGGAGCTCCGCAGATTGCAGGCTTTGGAAAACCGATATCGGAATGCTGCCAGAGAAGTGTTCACGAACCGTGTGGAATACTACCACAGGTTCACCGGTGGGCACTACACTTCTATCACCATCCGTGACCAGAAGACCCGCTGGGGAAGCTGTTCCTCGAGAGGAACTTTATCCTTCAATTACCGCCTGATCTACGGTCCCGCCGGTCCTCTGGATTATGTGGTAGTCCACGAGCTCTGCCACCTGACTCATATGAACCATTCGAAGGACTTCTGGAACATGGTCGAGCACATCATGCCGGATTACCGGATCTATAAGCAGTGGTTAAGGGAGCACGGACAGGAGCTTACCCTGACGACACATCTGAAAAAGCAGGGCATTCCCATCCGCCTTGGCTAAGGCGCCATGCTATAAATGGCGGCCTGTTTTTCAACAGACCGCCATCTTTTACTATTCTGCTCTACGCAGTGCTATCTTCCGTTTATCTGTTCTCGTTTACATAGACCTGTACACGGCTCTGAATGACACCTGCCACATCTCTCGCACTCTTCTGTCCTGAGAAGTATGCTCCGGCTTCTTCCGAAATGATATTGGAGATTGCCTCATTATAGTATCCTCTCTTGTTCACGCTTTCCACAAAGCTTACGATCCTGTCCACCTGCTCCTGTGTCAGCTGCGGCAGCAGTATTTCCTCCCCATTGATGTAATAGGTCTCATCGTATTCCACTTTGTTGCCGTTCTCATCCGTATAATACGGCTTCTTCGTAGCATCCTGCACATTCTTCTCAAAGGTGCTGCGAAGTACCGGAAGATTGTATTCCTGTTCCTGTATTTTATCCTGATATTCCTGTGTCAGATAGTAGCGCAGGAATTCCCATGCACCGTCCAGGTTCTTGGATTTTGCAGACAGGGCATACATCCTGTTACCTGCCCATAATATGGATCCCATGTCTCCATCGGTCGGGAAGCCCACAAAGGAGATATCCTCACCGAAGACACCGTTGATCGTACCGTTCAGATCACGGATGTTGCTGATGGAGATGCCATCCAGCAGGGTTCTGTCCTCACGGAACTGGGATTCATAGTTATTCCAGTAATCCTCTCCCCAGTAATCCTCTCCATATTCTACCGGCAGCCCGGCTGCATAGGTCAGCATTGCCACGAAATTATCCGTATCAAATGCACATTTTCCGGTGGATACATCCACGAAATCACTGCCACAATAATTCATCATGGTATACAGGAAGCTGTCTCTGGTCTCATCACTGAAGAGTGCGGTTCCTTCCGGCATGGTATCCCGGATCGTCTGCAGTTCTTCCATAGTAATGGAGGTACGGTCACCGAAAATAGATTCTTTTCCTACCATAGTAGAGATATAGAAGGAAGGAATCACATAGTACAGTTTACCGTCCACACGGTACGCATCCCAGACATTCTGCAGATAGTCGTTTTTCGATAATTCCTCATCCCCCGCAATGAGATCATCCACATTTGCCACCAGTCCCTTGGCAATATAGCTGTCCATTGACATATTGCTGTCCACGACCAGAATATCCGGCATTCCTCCGGAGATGATATCATTATTTAACTGCTTCACACCAAGAGTATAATCCTCTGAAGTGTTGTAGGTATTGTATTCCTTGACTACAATACGGTAAGTATCACCGGACTTATTATACTCTACCACTTTTCTCTTCAGATCATAGTCGATATAGTTACCTGCCAGCGTAAGGACGATCCGGTCCTTAATATCCTCCGGCTTCACGTGAGTGAACAGACCGCCGCATATTATGCCTTCGTTGTAATCATAATAGAAGCCCAGGAACTGCTCCTCGTCCAGTACCAGGAAATTGTTCAGGCTGCCGGCAGCCAGATCCGAATTGATATAACTCATGATCTGCTTTGACTCCTGTGTCTGCACATTATAGCTGAACAGTCCGTTACTATCGGCATAGTACAGGATGTCACCGTCTCCGGGCACCATATTGTAATAACCGCCGTTGGTCAGTGTCGAGGAAAGCTTTATTCCCTCCGATACCTCATCTGTTGCAGGATCATAGGCAGCGATATACATATCCGTGTAATTGCTCTCATCATAATAGATGATCTGCAGCTTGCCATCCGGCGTAATGATATTCGAGCTTGCATTGTTGAAAAGTGTTGCTGCTGCCTCTGGCAGCTCCTTCCGGTCTGTGATACCCTCTTCCGTCACAGTGCATTTCTCTATTTTATCACCGCTTAACATCAGTGTCAGGGTTCCATCCTCATTGGGGATGATACTATGTACCCAGGAATAGCTTTCTTCTGTATTCATATCATTCAGATCAGCTTCCCATAAGATAGTCCCATCCGCACTCCAGCAGATCAATGTATAATCATTCGTACTGCTGTAATCATCTTCGGAATATGTCTCACTATAGTAATTGCGTATTCCGTAGACATTTCCATCCGAGCCGACCGTACAATTGTTGAGCGATGTGCTAGTATAACTGCTGTTCCCTGCCGGTGCATCTACCACATCCATATCCGCTGCCGCAATATCCTGTGTGCTGGCCGCCTGCTCCGTAAGAGGCACTGCTTCATTTCCGTCCCCAGAAGCCTCACCGCCCTGTGCAGGTGCCGGAGTAGCCGGAGCCTCTCCTTCCTTCCACATAGGCAGTTCTACGGTGCCAATGACGGTACCATCCTGTTTCATTGTAGTAAGATGCAGCGTACTCTGACTGCCGTTATCGGAATATTCATAGGTCTCAAACAGAAGGTAAACCGTATCTCCCTTTCTGGTCAGCAGATCAATATTCATATTGTCTGAATCCATATTGAGATCCAGGGCCTGTTCCTTAAATACATACTGTTTTGCAAGACTGGCATCGGCCGCACTGCTGCCGCCGTTTCCGTTCCCGCCGTTACCCTTTCCACAGGCAGTCAGACCTGCGATCATTGCCACGGTCAACGCGATACTGATCAGTTTTTTCCCTTTCTTTTTCATTCTCCCTCTCCTTTTCTTGTCTGTGTCTGTTGTTTTACGACTGCTGTTCCTCTTTTGTCTCCTCCGGTGTCTGCGTTTCCTCTGTCTGCATGTTCATTGTCTGCGCTTTCTCCGGCTCTTCCGAAGCTGCATCCGCAAGCTCTGTTTCCTCCGCCGGTTCATCCGTCAGCCAGGAGAATTCACTGTCTGCATAAGGGTCTTCCTCCAGTTCCCGTTCCAATTCCTCCAGGACATCCCTCTCCTTGTGGGGGTGCTTTTTCTCTCTGCGGCGTTCCACAGCCCGCTCTGCCTTATCCTTACCGGTATGCCATACCTCCTTCAAGGTCCAGCCCTTATGGCGCCACCAGTGTACAAAGCACCAGATAACGGTCACTACCGGATATAATAACAGAAGCAGCATAACTACCGTAAGCAATGCAATAATGTCTTCATAGCCTCTCGCCAGATTCTCCCAGTAGGGGTAGATGATGGCTTTTCCGTTCATGGAACGCGTTCCGAAGGCAAGGATTGTTTTGATCCGGTTGGGCAGAGAATAACGTCTGCTGTTTTCCACGATCTCAACGTTTTTCTCATCTATACCGATCCCTTCTTTTACTTTGCCGTAGGCGAACTCATCCACAGGGTTCGGCATCACGATCTCGTAATGATTGATCCCGTTATTCGTACCATAAGCAGACAGTGTCTCATAAGACACATAGACCACCGTGGAATTCAGTCCCGACGCTTTATCCATTCTGCTGTCCGGGCGCTGCACCACACCGGTGACGATATGGGGTACATTGCCGATATATACTGTCATGCCCACCACATCATTGGAGCCGAACAGCTGCCAGGCCGCATCCTGATCGATGATACAATAATCCTGCATCAGATCATTACCGGAAAAATAGGCGCCGGTGATCAGTTTCAACGGATGGAACATAAAAAAGTCTCCGCCGATACCGATGGCATTGGCATCCAGCGTATTTTTCCCGTTGACCAGGGTGATCTTGCCGTCCGCACTGTAGGCATCCACCCAGAGTCTTGCACTGGGGTTCTCTGAGGTCTCTGTAATAGAGGCCTCCTGCAGCACATTTTTCAGTGAATATTCAAAGCTTTGAATGGTATCCTCCGTCACTTCCGCTTTGGAGGAGAAAAAGCAGCTGATCTGTGCCACATCCTTTTTTTCACTCCAGCGTCCGGCCATCTGCTGGGCATCCTGGGTATTTGCCAGATGGTTGGTCCATCCCAGCAAAAGCAGGAACAGAAGAAAGGATACTACTGCACTGCAGTACCATATGCATTTCTTTTTATTCTGTATTCGAATCCGAAACATCTGATCTGTTTCTTCCTTCCTGTTAAATTATTTTCCGTCTAAAAGACCTTTTATGAATTATTTGCCAGTCTGACCAGCTTTCCTGCCTCTACCGGCTGGGTAGATGTCGTAATGACAAATTCAGAGCCATATAACGCCCCACTCACTGCGGACTGGGTGTCATCACTTGCCAACACTTCCACATCTACACGGGTTGCAACATAACGATTGCCCAGAGGACTGCTCTTGGATTCCACGATCAGGATAAACTTACCGTTGCTGTCCTCACGGATGGCACTGTTGGGTACGATCAGATCGTAATTGGCACTCTTCTGTCCTACGGATACATTTAAGGACTGTCCGGGTGTCACTTCATCTCCGGTGATATCAAAGGTGAGCAGCTTCTTCTGTCCGGGATCTGTGGTATCCGGTTTGATGCTTGCCAGGGTAATATCCATATCACTGTATCTCCAGGAGTTCACCAGGTCTGCCTTATCTCCCACAGAAAGTCTCTTCGCCTGATCATTGGTCACGGAGAAGCTCATGGTAAAGCCCTTACCCTCCGGCTGCATGGTCACCAGTGCAGTATCCGGCTGTGCCTCGTCTCCTGCCTTGACTGTTACGCTGGTAATGGTACCCGAAATGGGGGCTTCGATGCTGGCACCTACCGCATTCTCCTGTAATTTTGCGATATCATCTCTCTGCTTCTGGAGACTGTCTAACTGGTAATCCAGATTCAGTTCCGTGGAAATATCCTTCAGCAGCTGTTCCTTGGTATCCTGTGCTGCTTTCAGCTGGATATTTCGTTTATCCAGTTCGGTCTGCCAGTTCTGGGTCTGCACCGTCAGGGAATTGGTGCTGTTCTCCTTGCTGTTCTGTTTATCTGCCAGTGCCTTGTTGGCATCTGCAAGCGCTTTTACCTTCTCATCATATGCTTTCACCTTGTCCGGATTGTTATTGATAAATGCCTGTCGTTCATTGATCAGCGACTGATACTGTTCCCTGTTCTTCAGTGCCAGCTGGTATTCGTCCTCTGTCACCTGATTGACAAAGCCATTACCTGATACCGAACTTGCAATGTTCTCATTGTATTTATCGATGGTGGCCTGACAGGTGGCCTGAGCTGCCTGCCATTCGCTGATCTTGTCTTTCGCAATCTTGACTTCATCACTGTTTAATGCTGCCTGGGCTGCGTTCACCTTATTCTGCTCCGAACCGGTGTCCGGCGTTCCTCCGGCATCCACGTTCACCTGTGCGGTCTTCAGCTGATTGATTGCGTTGGTGGCTTCATCCACCTGCTTCTGCCATCTGTCGATCTCTGCCTCCGCCGCCACAATGCGACTCTGATAAGTGTTTATGGAAGCCACATTGCCGTTCTGTACATTTTGGAAGGCGGAATTGGAAATATCCCCGGACAGAAGTGCCAGTTCGAAATCCAGCATTGCCTTGTCCAGTGCTGCCTGGGCATCGGTCAGTTCCTTGCTTTCCTTATCCTCCAGTAAAAACAGTGGATCTCCCTTCACCACCTTATCCCCGGTCTTCACCAGGACACTGGAGATGGTACGGGTTTCCGTTATCTTCACATTATAGGGATCTCCACTCTCCACCGTGCCGGTTCCGCGGATCTTCGCCGTGATGGTGCCGGACTGTACATATTGTGCCGCAACCTCCGGAAGGGAATAGTTCATAAATGTATTGGAAAAAAATGTCAGCACCAACATTACAGACAAGAATATAATGGCTGCATTTTTAACCCATTCTCTTCTCTTTTTTCCACCGTTCTCGTTCATCTTGCTTCTCCTCTATACTTCACTTTCTATCTGTATTCCGGCAGTCGGATCCATGCCGGTATATCCTCAAAAAATCAGTGATCCTAGCCTTTGACACCGCCCTGGTAGGTAATTCCGTCTACCAGATATTCTTCTCCGTAGAGAAATACCAGAAGACTGGGCACCATGTAGATCGTAGCCACGGCGAATGCCAGTCCGATCTCTCCGGAATTGATCTTGCTCAAGAATACGGACAAGGGATGCATCTCCGCATCGGATAACAGGATCAGCGGCTGCTCCACCATATTCCAGTAATCAATAAATACAAGGATGGCTGCGGAACACAGCGCTCCTTTGCACAATGGCATACAGATCAGCCGATAGATCTGCCACTCTCCGGCACCGTCAATCTGTGCCGCCTCCATGACCCCCACAGGAATTCTCTTCATGAACTTCGTCAGCAGATAGACTGCAAAGGGTGAAAAGATCCCGGGCAGCCAGATGGCCCAGTACGTATTTAGTATGTTCAGCTTTTCCGCCACCAGATAATTGGGTACCAGCGTTACCTGATACGGCATCAGCATCAATATCACATAAGAGAAAAATACCAATGACCTCAGCTTCCCCGAGTACCTGGCAAATCCATAAGACGCCAGCGATGCCACGATCAGCTGAAACAGTACGATCGGTCCCACCAGGATCACGGAATTCCAGAATTTCAGCAGATATTCCGGGCTTTTCAAAAGCACTGTAGTATACTGGCTGAAGGATACAATATCCGGAATAAATTTCAAATTCACTTTTTCGGAAATATAGACCTTGCCGCCCTTATCATTTGTGGCAAATACCGAACCATAGTTCGCTGATATCTCCGAAGATGACATGAAAGAGTTGGTGATCGTCAGAACGATCGGCATCAGGAACAGTATGGCAAAAAAGGCTGCGATCACTGTTGCTATGCTGATGCGCATATTCTCAAATATCTTCTTTCTCTTCTTGAACCGGATCGCCCTTCTAAGTTCAGGCGGAACAGGTTTTTTAAGCTTCTGCTCCATCAGCCTTCCACATCCTTTCCGAAATGATTTTCCACTGCGAACAGAAGTCCGATGATCACGACCATGACGAGAGACATCAGTATCGCTGCTGCAGACAGCGTCTGATAATCCAGACTCTTGAACTTATTGTTCATGAAGTGCTGCAGCATATAGATGGAATCGTAAGGATAATCCGTTGTCAGCAGATAGATCTCACGGAAGATCTTAAAAGAGCTGATCAGGGACATGATCGTCACAAACAAAAAGGTGGAAGACAAATACCGGATCTTAATATAGAAAAAGGTCTGTAACGATGTGGCATTTTCCAGTCTCGCCACCTCTAGCAGATCCCTGGGTATGCTGGCAAGTGCTGCCATAAACAGGATCATATTATATCCCAGATTCTTCCATAGGAATAAGATCACTATTACAATAATAGAGTAGCCAGACTTCAGCCAGTCGATCTTCTCCACACCGAAGACTCCCAACAGATCATTGACCGCACCGTTATAATGGAACAATACCTGCCAGATCAATACAATGGATGCCACCGGCACCATCATGGGACTTAAGAAAAAGGTACGGAACTGACTCCGGAAAGGAAGCTTTGCTTCCAGTACCACTGCCAGAAGCAGGGACAAAACCACGGCCAGTGGCACCGCAATTGCGGAAAATACCATTGTATTATGCACTGCCGTACGGAATGCCGCATTTTTTATTACACTTACAAAGTTGTCTAAAAATACAAAGTTCATGCTGATAGGGTTATCCACCAGCGAATAAAATATCACAACCAGAAAAGGAAGGAAAAAGAAAGCAAGTACCCCAAGAAAGCTTGGGGCTATAAAAAGCCCCGAGCTTCTCTTCAGTTTCCGCATTCTCTTATCCAATTTGTGATGCCGTTTCCGCTTCTGATCCACCTGCTGCCTGCTCACGATAATCAAGCCTTTCCTTATCTGTTTTCATTTACATAGACCTGCACACGGCTCTGAATGACATTCGCCACATCCGATACAGATTTCTGACCTTTGAAGAATGCTTCTGCTTCCTCGGTGATGATATTGGTGATCTCATCATTACCGGTTGCACTGGAAGGCTCAGCCACATTGATCAGATCCTGCAGGACTGCCACTTCCTCCTGTGTAGGTATATGATAGGAATATTCCCAGTCTCCGTAGCTGATGCTGGAAGTACCACCCTCCGGAATCGGATTCCCATTCTCATCCAGGATCTGCTCACCGTTTTCATCCGTCATATATGTCATATTCATTGCCTTCTCCACCATATCATCCAGCGCAGACTTTCTGGCGGGAAGTCCATAGGAATAAAAATTATCAAACGGCTGATTCAGGTAATTCTCAATAAATGCCCATGCGCCGTCCTTGTTGGAGGATTTGGCGGTAATCGCATACAGCTCACTGGCCTGCATATAAGTACCGCTGCCACCGCCGGAGGTAGGATATCCGATATAGGTTACCGGCTCACCGAACATAGCTTCCTCCTCCTGAATACTGTTCAGCTGATAGATGCCTGTCATATTCAACAGTACTTCACCGGACTGGATCTTCGCCGGTGTAGATCTGTCATCATTCTGCCAGTCATACTCTTCGGGGAAGGTATTGACAAATTCCAGTACTTTCTGGAAATCTTCCGAATCAAAGCTGCACTTTCCCGTCTCCCAGTCAATATAGCTGTCCAGATCATAGGCTAACAGTGTGTACAGCATACCGCTCTTGGTCATGCCCTCAAACAGGGAAGCACCTTCGTGCTGGCCTGCATAGGCTATAATATCGTCAATGGTCCAGCCCTTCTTATCACCTACTTCGGAGGTCTTGCCGACGATCGTGCTTAAGGTGAAGCTCTTGGGAATTCCCACCAGTTTTCCGTCAAAGGTATAACTGTCTACAATATTTTCAAAGAAATCATCCTTGCTTAATACACTGCTCTTCTCCAGATAGGGTGTCATATCCTCGAATACACCCTTGGAAGCCAGTTCCTTGACATCCAGGCTGGACAGATCCAGGATATCCGGGCATCCGGCTCCGGAGGTAATATCGTTGTTCATGGCTGTAATGCCATCTGACCAGGAAGTTTCGGTCCAATTATTATCATCAATATATGTTTTAATATTGACATGATATTCATTACTCTGCTTGTTGAAGGCTACGGCTGCCGCCTGAAGGCTCTGGGAGGTATACAGGGTTCCGATCGTGATCTGGGACTTCTGTGCCACCTCACTGGCCTTGGTTCTGGTCAGCTTCACCAGGTCAGTTTCCCCTGTGTTCCAGTCATTGACTACTGCCAGGATCTTACCATCTGCGGTGGCTGCGGCATAGGTAACATAACTGCCGTTAATATCACTGTCCAGCCAGCTCAGTATTTCGGTAGTCTTCTGGTCTGCGAGACTATAATCATACAGGGCAGTATCCGTATTCACCAGAAGATCATTTTCTATTCCGGCACACAAGCCTCCGTTGCCGTTCGTGTTCGGGAAGTTATCATATGTCTGTCCCAATGCTTTGCCGTCAAAGTCGATCTGGGATAGCTTCACGTTGCCGGATTGGTCATAATAAGCCAGGTATACCTTGCCGTCTTTTGCTTTTCCCATGCCCTGGATCCACTGGCTGTCCGTCTGCACAGCTCCCTGAAATTGTCCGTCACTGCCAAACAGCCGGATCAGTGAATCAGAGCTGATATAAAATCTGCCCTGGTCGTCCAGGCACATGCTGCCCACATAAGAATTGTTCTCATCCTGCTGCATGATGTCCGTGATATCCTGTGCCATCAGTTCCGTACCGGATGCATCGTACTTGTGCAATACCGTCGTCTGCTGTGTATAAGCGTCATCACCTTCTGTGGCATTCCACTCAAATTCCGCAGTATAAATATTACCTTCTGCGTCTGCCTGCATGGAATAGATCCCACCGCCGTCAGCATTAATGGTGATCGGCAGGTCCTCCCTGGAACCGTCTGTCAGCGAATAAGCTCCAAGCACGACCTTGCTCTCACCGGAAGCTTCATCCCATTGGTAATTTGTATAATACAGCTTATCTCCCTGTACTGTCATGTTACTGTAGCTGGAATTCGTATTATCATCCAACTCCAGGTATTCGGGAACATATACATATTCCTTCTGTTCTGTCTGTCCCACCTGATTCGATCCATCCTGCCTGCCGCAGGCTGCAAGCGACATTGCCATAACGGATGCCAGAGCAATCGCAGTTGCTTTTCTGCCCCTTAAATTTTTTCTCATACATTTTTCTCCTCTTTATTACGGTCTGTAATCCTACGGGTTCCCCCTGACAGCAAGTTCTACGGAGCAATCCATATTTCTTACTTATCTATGCACATTATACCCTATTTCTATAGTAAAAGCATCTTAAGAATTTATGAACTCAGATTACGATGCCAGGGTCAAAAGGTCTAAGCCCACATGAGCTTGCTCATAAATGGGTGAAAGACCTTATGACCCGCCCCGATATGAGCATAAAAGTGGGATGATAATCCCACGATATGCGAATAGAGGGGCGGATTGTGAGAGTGCGTAGCACGGAACAATCCGTAGGCATCAAAGTCAGGGTCAAACGGCCCCGGTCTTCGGCTGATACTTCATACTCGATACATTATATACGGTAATAAACGCCTTGGGATCCAGTTCATTGATGAATTTCATTAATTTCTGGTACTCACTTTTGTCCACAATGGTGATGATCTCGTTGTGTTTTTCAAAATGATAGGCACCGATGGCTTCATAGATCGTGGCACCGCTGTGCAGATCTCTTGTAATAAACTGGCGCAGTTCTTCCTCTTTCTTCGTAATAATGCAGACACGTCGCTTGATATTATTGTCAAAAATAAAATGATCCAGAATGATTCCGTTGAAATAGGTACCCAGGATACTCAGCACCACCGTTTTCTTATCATATACCAGTGCTGCGGACAGTGCCACACACATACCGGAGAGAGACATAGCCTTACCCAGTTCCATATGGAGATATTTATTCATGATCTTCGCCACAATATCCAGTCCTCCGGAAGATGCATTCCGGTTGAACAGAATGCTGAGTCCCACGCTGACCACCAGAATATAGCACAGTACATCCAGTTCCTGACTGTCCGTCAGTGATCCAAAGTTCGGAAACAGGAACTCAAAAATCCCTAAGAATACCGGCAGCATCACACTGGTATACACTGTCTTGACCCCGAACTCTTTCCCACAGGTGGCAAAGCCAATGAGCAGAAGCACCACATTCAGGATCATCGTAATGACCGATAGCGGAAGTGGTATAAAATTAGACAGCACGATGCCGAGACCGGAAATACTGCTGACCGACGCGTGACTTGGCACCAGGAAAAAGTAGACTGCTGCCGCGATGATGGCCACCGCCACAGTCAGGATCCCTGTCTCCTTCATTATTTCTGCATAATTTATTTTTTTCTTCATAATAACATTTTCTCCAACGATATATTTTAATTTGTTTCTATACTCTTCTCATCTTATTATTCTTAGAGTACTATTACAGCGGCATCAAGTCCCTCTATTTTTCCATCAAAGGGATTCTCTCTAAGTAAATCATATTTTTGCGCATACTCATTAAACATTCTTGCGCTGCTGCTGCAGTTGAAGATCAAAGCGAGTGTCTCTTCTCCATTTTTTCTGGTCAGGACGATCGTCTCTTCCTCGTCCCTTGCAGCTAGTTCCATCGGTTCACCCTCTACGATACATGCATGGTTTTTTCGCACCTTCAGCAGCTGCTTATACCATTCAAACATCTCTTTATCCTGGTATTCTTCATCCCAGTACATACCACGTCTGCAATCCGGATCATTTGCTCCGGGCATCGCAAATTCATCTCCGTAATAAATCATGGGCATTCCCGGTAATAACAATTGAAAAGCTGCTGCCAAATGCTGCTTTTTCTTATTATCCTTACATAGATGTAAAAATCTTGCTGTATCATGGCTGTCGATCAGATTCCACATGAGAGGATAGCATTTTTTGTTTAAGCGCCCCTTCAAATATCCAAGATTCTGTATAAACTGGCTGACATTGATTTTTTCATCTGCAAGCAGATCTATGAGATTCAGGTAAAACGGATAATTCATGACCGTATCCCATTCATCTCCCTCAAGAAAATCTCCTGCATAATGCCAGATTTCTCCAATGATCAGCAGATCCTTTTTTACTGCCTTAACAGCCTTTCTAAATCGCTTCCAGAAGAAATGACTGATTTCGTCACCTACATCCATTCTCCATCCATCGATATCGCATTCCTTAATCCAATAACATGCAACATCTGTAACGAATTTTTCAACCTCCGGATTTTTCAGATTTAACTTTGGCATTCCGCCATAATAACCAAAACATTTGAAGTTAGGAGTTTCTCCTTTTTCACCCTTCAGCGGAAATCTCTCGATAAAATACCAGTCCAGATATCTGGATTTATCTTCTTTTTCTATAATATCCTTAAATGCAAAAAAATCTCTTCCTGTATGGTTGAATACCGCATCCATCACTACTTTCATTCCACACTCATGCGCTTTTTGCACCAGCTCCTTAAGATCCTCTGTTGTTCCGAAGGAAGGATCAATCTGGTAATAATCAGTGGTATCATATTTATGGCAGGAATCCGATTTAAAAATAGGTGTTAAATACACAACATCTATTCCCAGCTTCTGAATATGATCCAAATGATCAATAATTCCTCTGAGATCACCATGCAGATTATCCTTAGATGTAATGGGGGCTTTATACCACAGCTCCTTGTCTATTGGCTGTGATGCTGCAAAGCGAGATGGAAAAATCTGATACACAACCTTGTTTGCTGCCCACTCCGGCACCTCAAACATTTCTTCCTCACGAAGGTTTTGCGGACAGTCGAACATTCTGTCCCTGTTTGTAATGCATTCCCTGCTAAACTCATAGTTGCCGTAATATACCTTTTCTCCCTGCATATCCGTAAATTCAAAATAATAACGGAGGCATATTAAATGCATCTGAAGCTGTGCCTCATAATAATCATGAAACTGTGATGTGGCAACCTTCTTCATCGAAATCGTCTTTCGTGTATCCTTCCATCCCAATGGTATGTACTTGTCCTCATAATGAAGAATGATCTCTTTTATATCATCTTTTTTTACCTGCACACGTATCACAAATAAATCCTTATCGATTGCATAGCAGAATCTTTTATCCATATCATGAAGAATTGCTGAATATTCCATAATTTTTTCCTTTCTATAGCTCGAAAAAAGCGTTTTTTCCTTCTTGATTATAATTCCTTTTTATTATGCTGCACAAGTCACAAAACGATAAAAAGGTCACCGTTTCTGCCTGTTCTGTTGGGGCAACGGAGGATTTCATTGCGCATTCTCCTTCTGAAATTTGTGTTCGTAACTGTCGAAATTTACAGAAATATGCATTTTATCAGTTATATCTTATAATTTTAGAAATATGTTGTCTCTTTGGATGAGTTCGACATGAGCAGAAACGGGATCAAGCACCGCAATATCTGCGATTTTCTGTTGGCAGAGGAATGGAATTAAAATCTCTGCGAATCTCCATCTGAAAGTCTCACTGTAATAGATTTTTTCTTCTTCAACTGTAAAAGGTGGGCGCTTACGCTCCCACCTTCACACTTTTATTCAATTACTATGTCAGATACTTATTCTTCTGAACCACTCTTTTTCCTTACATAGAATATGGCTCCAATAACAATCAGCATAATACAGATACCTATAATAATGATTGATTAATATTTCTATTAGATTACTACCATTATATCGTGTGATAGGTCGGATATCGATAAATTTTTGACCAAATTTTTTTTGCCGAACATCCATTATTACCAGTCAATCACATCGAAAAATTCTTCTATATTGCTACCCTTTTTATTAATAAAATTCACATCAAAAAAAGTATCTTTAATCACAATATCAAAATTTTTCTTTTTTATCTCATATTGATTGTACAGCAGCTTTTCTTTTCCTCTTAATGATTCCATCATTATCTGATATGACAATTCTCCTGAATTAAGGAAGTTATAAACATCTGCATTTCCTTTAAAAGCCGCAATACTTTTTGCTCCCAGAACAGATTCAATAAATTTATGTGGATCCTGTCCTCTATACTGAGGACTGTGTAAGCATGCCACATACTCAAAATCCGGATTGTCCATAATAATAAAATGTGGTGTATTTCCCTTTGCATTCTGAATCCTGCAGTACTCCAACAGTTTTTTAAATCCATCCAGTTCTCCCGGGACAGTAGCTATTCTATCTGCATCCATAATAATGAATTTTGCTAGATAGTTACTCTGTGACTCCGTTTTTATCTTCTGAAGGAAGTTTGAATAGCCCCCACCATGCATATTGATGGGTTTTAAAACCAGTTCTACGCCCTGATTCTTTCTCATCTTGTCTATATAATTATATTCTGTATCTCCCTCACAGAATACTGCAAACCTCTTCTGGAGGACTCTTGTTTTTCTACTCAAATGCCGTACCTCCCAATATCCCCTTCATATAAAACTCATATATCTTAGTGTTTTCATACCTCACTTCCGGAAAATCCGCCAAAGAATACAATTCTGATGTCAGTTCATCTTTACTTTTTGTAATAAAATAAATCTGTTCTTTCATGTATGTCTTCAAATTTAGGTGTAATACATTATGTGTAGAAAATACAAACTGTCCTCTGTGCTCCATACCGTTAATATACGCAATAACACGGTCTGACAAGATTGGATTAAGAACCCGGTCCATCTCATCTGCAAATACCACTTTATTTTCATATACTACGCGAAATATCTGTACAGCCCATGCAAAAAATTCTCTGACACCGGTTGAATCCTGTGATAATTCTCTCTTAAACTGCTTTCCCTGTGCATTCTTACGAATTACCAGAGTTTTAGAATAAGGCTTCTCATCATCCACTTCAATTCCGCAAATGCTGTAATCTACCATCTTAAAAATTTCTACATATCTTGGATCTTTCATAATTTCAAGATCCCGTTCCTGCCTGACAATGCTGTCTATATTGTCAGAGGGTATATTACCCGGATATAGGACATTTAACATCCATTCAACAGTTGCTGACGCATCCTTATTTCCGAGAAGAGCCAGTTTAACTACAAATAATCCGTTACTATTATTGCTATTCTTAAGAGCAGCTGTCACTTCCCTGGCTGTTCCTCTTCGTAATGTATATATATCCTCCTGATCCCGTAAAATATCAAACACTACATGCTCAGCTGATTTCCGCTGGCTGCTTCTGATAAGTTTTTCGCTATAGATTCCTTTTGTATCAACAATAGTTTCATACTCATAAATATAATGATTCCCCGCTAAGAATACTACATTAAATTTCTGTTTGGGATTATTACACTCCATCAAAGTATCTGTGTTAATATATGAATTAACAGACTGCACTTTCATGTTTGTATCAAACAATGATTTCAGATATTTTAATCCATTTATAAAGTTGGACTTACCACCTGCGTTCTCACCTACGATAACTGCTGTTTTCAGCAGGTCATATCCTGTTTCTGTTGTAGTATAGTTATCCGGAAAGCGCTTTTTTACTTTCCCGCCTGGTGCTTCTAATGAAAACTCGCACTCTTCCTTGAACGAACAAAAATTGTCAAACATATATCTTATGAGCATACTTCCACCGCCTTTCAATAATCATTATATACTAAAAAGAGCCTATGTAAACCAGTTTTTTGTTTTACATCGGCTCTTTTTATGGATATCATGTTAAAAAGCGAGCACCAAATATTAAATACATTCTTTTAGCTGTTTTTTGTTGATTTTGCTCTTTTTATTACTCCTATGAAATCATCATTATTTTTCTTCTGAACCACTCTTTTTCCTTACATAGAATACGGCTCCAATAACAATCAGCATAATACAGATACCTATAATAATGATTATCGTATTATTCCATGTATATTTTGAAGTGCTGTCATCTGTCTTAGACGCAGGAATGGTTTCATCAGCTTTGTTGTCTGCCTGACCGTTATCACTCATAATCTTGGTATCAACAACAATCGTGTAATCTGATGCATGGGTAAATACAAGTTCCACATTTCCATCCGGATCAATCTGTCCGGCGCTGATAAATTCCAGTTCTCCGGTCTGTTCATTGTAGTAGAACAGGTTCGCATACAGTCCTGCATTCTTTGATTCCATGTTGACGGTCAGTGTGGCTGTAAATCCAAACTCTCCGTCATAAGCAAGAGTCAGATTCAAGGAAGAATGTTCCCCGGTCACGTTATTGATCACATCCACAGGAATGGATTTTCCGGCGTCGGCTCCGACTGTCACATCAAAATCAATATCTCCAGCTGCATCAGTAATATCCTTTCCATAAATCTTCCAGGAAAGACCATTTCCCATATCCAGAACAAGTGTTGTATCTTTGCCCTTGATACTGTCAATTACATCTTTCGGTACTACAGTTGTTCCGTTCATTGCAACCGTTACCGTATCGCCTGCCTTAGCTTCTTCAAGCTGTGGCTTGATAACATCCCAGCCTTCCTTGCCGCTGTCGTCCTTGATGTATGGCTTAATTGAAGTGCCGTTGTCCTTACCATTATCCGTATCAGGCTGTGGCTTCTGATTCTGATTACCATTGTCTGTGCCAGTCTGCGGTTTCCGGTTCTGACTGCCATTATCCTTGCTGCTGTCATCGGACTTGATCTTAGCGATCGGCTGTGTGTAACTGTGTCCGCACTTGGAGCAGGTATAGGTCATGATGCCTTCCTCTGTTGTCGTTGCAGCCTTCGTCACCTTTGATACATAGCTGTGTCCTGTTGCCGGAATATTCTCCGTGTAGCTGTCTCCACAGGAACAGGTGTATGTCCTTACCCCTGCCTCTGTACAGGTTGCCTCCTTCGTAATGCTTCCCGTATAGTTGTGAGTGTGCTGTTCCTCCGGCAGCTTCGCAATGCTCTCTGTGTAGCTGCTGCTGCATCTGGTGCAGGTGTAGGTTCTGACTCCTTCCTCGGTTGTCGTCGGCTGCTTTGTTACGGTTGCTTTATAATCATGTCCCAATGCTGCCAGCTCTTTTCCGGTACTCATAAGTTTATCGCAGTCCGTACAATAGGTATCTCCTGCGTATCCGGTCTGCGTGCAGGTCGCTTCCCGCTGATTCCGTATTTCAGTGTGCGTGTGATCACATTCTCTTCTTGTAATCGTAATGCTTACACTTTCTGTCTCATAATTTCCCTTGTCAGCTCCTATATAAACCGCAGTCGCCGTCACAGCCACACCATCTGCAAGCACCGTGTCCTTATCTGCCTCCTGCCAGCTCCATCCTTCCTGAAGTGTAATATTGCCAACCTTCTTTGTGCTGTGTGCCGGTGTCATTGCAGCTTCCGGCATGTTTGGAGCTTTCGCTGCCTTATTGACCGTAACTGTTATTGTTCTAGTTACTGTATTGTAGTTGTTTGTGTCATCAGGTGTAAATACTGCCTGATAGCCTTTGTTGTTTACAGTCGGAATGATGTTCGTTCCTGTAAAGCTCCATGTTCCGGCAAGTGAATTGCCATCTGCCCCTGTCACACTTCCGCCTGTTATATCTGAACCGGTAAGCGCAGCATCCGGATTGTATCCACGCTCTGCAACGGTTGGTACTGTTACAACTATCGGAGTTGCCTTGGCTACTGTGATGGCTGCTGTTCCGGTAAGTTCCGCGTAATACGTACTGTCTGCCGGCTTGAATACCCAGCCCGCCTGTGTGGTTCCGGCTGCCGGTATCTCGTCCGGATTGCTCCATGAAAGAATACCTTCTATCACATCATCTGTACCGGCTTCCACAAAAACGGTATTTCCAAGTGTCAGCTTTGAAACCTTTTCCCCATAGGTCAGCGCATTGCTTCCATCTACAGATACGGTGTTTCCGCTCTTAATCTCTACCGTCTTCTTATCTGTAATACTAATCGTCAGCGTGTATCCAGCATTCGCATAGTTCTCCATCGAAGCTGTTACCGTGATAATTGCTGTCTTTCCAACCTTGGACGCATCTACCTGATTTACTTTATAGGTCAGATTTCCGGCTGTATCGACTGTTACCTCACTTAAAAGCTTCTCTGTATCTGTCTTTGCAACCGCATATGCTGTAGTTCCCCTATCCGTCGGAAGCTTTCCTGCAATATTCACACCGATTGCCTTACCGTCTGAACCGGAAGCATACGCATAGGTCTTATTTTCCGTGATGCTGGAAACGGTGAGTGGGCGTTTGGTAATATTTACCCAGGCGGAGCCGGAAGCATCCGCATAGCCGAACTGGGAGACCTTATAAAATACGATCTTTGGACCATTCGTGAAGTTGGTGTAGGTCAGGCTGTCCTGTGTGCAGCTATCTGCGCTTTCGCCGTATTTTACGGTTGCGCCACTGGGCACGCCGGTGAGGGTGATTCCGTGCGCCTTACCGTCATACACACCATCATAAGCCTCAGGCGAAATGCCGCTGAAGTTCTTCTGCGTGAGTTTGACCTTGATCTGCGCCGTCACAGGCATGCCGGGCTGCTCCACCTCGTTAGCAATCGAAGTAAGATCTAATGTTCCGGTGAGCGTCTGCTCCTCCAGCGTATTCGGATTATAACCGCTCCATGTGACGGGGATCTTATCAAATGTTTTGCCGTCCTCCGTGGTGATCGTCACGGTTTCGGGTAGTCCCAGCTCTTCCAGCGCCGTTCCGTAGGGCTTGTCCGTAATGCCAGTCAGCGTATGGCAGCTCTTTACCGTACGCTTGACAACCGTTACGTTATAGTCCTGAGTCAGCTCCTTGTAATTATTGGTATCTGTGGGAGTAAACACAATCGTGGTGGTCTTGCTGCCTGCGCTGTCCCAAGATTTCGCAGCACCTGCCTTGAAAGCGAAGGTGCCTTCGCCGCTGCCGCCGGTGAGGGTCGCTTCACTGTTGACATAAACCGATGCAGAAAGCGTCGGCCATTCGGTCACCACCGGATTAGCCTTCTGAATGGTATACTCCACGCTGGCAGTGGCAGCCTTGTTACCCTCGCCCACCGTGATGCTGGCGGTGTACTCGCCCGCGTCGGTGGGGAGCGCGCCGTTTTCCAACATCTGTTGACCATACGTGCCCGTCTTTATGTAGCTGATGGTGATCCCACTCGCCGCCGGACCCTGCCAATCGCTGCTTGCAGTCACCGTGGCGGGTTTGCCTTCCCCGCTGTAGGTCAGCTCGGCGGGGGCCGCAATGGTCACGCTGCCGCCGTTTCCGTCGGTCAGATAGCAGCCCTCTGCCGTACACTTCGCGGTGATGGTCGCGCCGCTTGCCGTGTACGTCCAGCTATGCTGATGCTGGGTCACGGTGAACGGCTCGCTGTAGCAATTGTAGCCGTTGCTGCACTGGACGTAAATGTGGTACTGATAGCTCTTGTCTACGGGCAGCCCGGAGATTGTGAGCGTCTTGCTCTTCTCGCCGGTATGCGTTGCAGTATTAACTTTTTTGAAACTCGTGGTCCAGTCGTTTTCTGATTCGTTAAACAGCTCCCACCAGTAGTAGTAGGTGACGTTCTCCGTTTCGGGCTCGGACGCGATTACCGCAGTCAGCGTGATATTGCCGTCCGTCGCAAACGCCGAGCTTCCGGTGTAGTTCGTATCGCTATTCGGATAGATCTTTTCGACCGCGAAGGGGGCTTTTTCAACGGTGACTTTTGACGGGATTGAATTGGCGTTGGGGAGCCATTCATTATCCGTTGTTTTTTTGTAAGCGTACCCCTTCGCCAGCAGCGCGTAGGGCTTGACATAGCCGGCATCGCTCGTGATCGCGCCGTAGCTGCCGCCGCTGAGGCTGGCGCTGCTGCCGTCGTCCTTTACAGCCACACGGCTGAAGGTGCCGTTGCTCAGCGAAAGCTTTCCGCCGTTCTTCGCCGTGACAATGGCGAGCTTCGTATCCTTGTCCTTGACGGTCAATTCCGCGTCTTTGCCGTCCACCGTCACATAGAAGCCTCCGTTGCTGCCCGTGACCGTCAGAGAAATGCCCTTGGCGATGAGGTCCACACCATCGACCGTTTTCCCGCCGGTCGCCAGCGTCACCGGCCCGCGGGTCAGCTCATAGGTGGTCCGCTTCCCGTTGACAGTGTCATCCACATTCTGATACAGCGTGATGGTCTTTGCACCGTCCGCCGCGTTCGCCGCCTCAATGGCAGTGGCAAAGGCCGTGTACCAGCTCGTCTTGTCGCCGATGGTCAGCGACGCCGCCATCTGCTTCTTACAGACACTGCAAATGCCCTTGCCGTCCGTGCCGCCGTTGTGCGTATGCGACACGACCTTGACATTTTCCAGCGTATTCACTCTATCATTGGTCACAGCCTGATTATCACTTGCTCCGTAATACGCCGCGCCCTCCGCCAGCAGGTCGGCGAGTTTGCGGTCGCCGTTGGTTTTGATCATCGTAAATGTGCCGCCGGAGAGCTTGACTTTGGTGGTGTAAAAATCCGCGAAGGTAAACGTGCCGCCGGTGATCGTCCCCGTGACATTGTAGTCAAACGTAACGCCGCCATATTTCTTTTCATTATTAAAGCTGCCGCCGCTGATGTTCGCGATGCTGCTGCCGTTGAATTTGACATTACCAGTGAAGGTACCGCCCTTGGCGTTCAGCGTACCGTTCACCTCGACGGAGGCGTCGGTAAATGTGACGCCCTCCTTCACCGTCGCCGTGCCGTCGATGGTCGCACCTTTATAGCTGCCGCTGGCAAAGGTCACGTCCGCGTTTTTAGCGACCGTCACATTCTTGGCGGTGTGCGTTCCGCCCTTCAGCGTCAGCGTGCCGGTCAGCGGCATGGAGGTGCCGAAAGCATACATATCCCGCAGCAGGGTCAGCGTCGGCTCGGTGCAGCCCTCATTGCTCCAGCCGTTCAAGGTCTGGATGGCCTCTACATAGCCGTGTTCCAGCGCACTGTCTTCCGTGAAGTAGGCAGTCTTGGTCGTGCCGTCGGTGCTCTGGGCGGTAATTTTCGTATACAGGTCCTTGTGGCACACAGAGCACACGGGGTTGCTGTCATCGGCGCACTGATGGACGCACTCCGGGAACTGCACCTTGTACGTTGTATAGCCGGTCAAGTCCACAATTTTAGCGCTCTTATCAACGATGCTCCATGTACCGTCCTTTTCGCCGTACAGCTCGCACTTTGCATGGTTGGTTTTCAGCAGGTCTTGAACGGTGAGGCTCTTGCTCTTCGTGCTGTCCGTGATCTTGCCGATGGTGCAGGCGTTTGTATTGCCATTCCACAGCTTCAGATTGTAGCCCGTACTTGTGGAGCCAGCCGCAGCATTGCTTAATACCAACTCGCCGATTTCGCCGCCAAAGCGCTCCAATGCGCCGCCGGCCTGCAGCTCCACGCGCGAAATCTTGCCGGTGTAGGAGTCGCCGACTGCAAGCGTTCCGTTGGAGGAAACGTAAAACGTGACATCGAGCGCCTGCGTTCCGCCGCCTGTTCCGGAATCCTTGACCGTCAGAGTCCTGGGTTTGTTCCCACCTCCGACGCTAATGTAATAACGCTCGCTGCTGACAGTTTTGCCATTCAGATCCAGCGTCGCTGAGTAGGTGTAAGAAGAAGAGCAATTTCCTGCGAGTGTCACATCCCGCAGCAGCGTCACGGTGTTGCCTCTGGCTGCATCAAACGCCTTCGTCAGCGTCTGATAATAGGCGCTATCGCCCACGCGCGCGTCGAATTGCGTATGGCACTTCTTGCAGGTGTAGCCGGTATCGTCCATCTCGTGCGTGCAGGGCACAAGATAGACCTTGCCGTCATCGCCCAGGCTGGTCACGCAGTCGGCGGCGTCCGCCTTGAAGTTCTCGGCGCTGAGCGTCACGCCGCTTGCCGGTTCGGCGATGGCCCCAAGATTTATGCCTTCACGCACGCCCACACGGATGACCGAATCCTCTCTCAATGCGCCTGATACAAGAATGGGCAGCTTCCAAGCTTCATTGGCGTAATAACCGGCCTTCACCGAGCCGGAAATAGTGAGCTCAGGAGTGTTGCTTTCCCTTCCGTCGTAGTAAACGTCATATTGAGAGTTGTCGGTAACGGTAGCATCGGTGAGGGTAATAGCGCCCTTTCCATAGATGCCGCCGCCCTCAAAGGTACTGTTGTTTCCGGTGATCGTCACATTCTCGACGGTTACCCCTCTCTCCGAATAAATGCCGCCCCCGTGGCCATAACTTGTATTCCCCGTGGCGGACGCCTTGTTGCCGGTGATCGTGGCGTTGGAGATCGAAACTGTGCCGGCGTTAAAGTGGATATAGATCCCGCCGCCGTTGCCGGCGGTCGCCTTGTTGCCGGTGATGGCTCCGCCGTCCATGGTGAAGCTGCACTTCTCACCCACATATACGCCGCCGCCACCGCCGTCAGACGCACCCGCAGTGTTATCGGAAATGGTTCCGCCATGCATGGTGAATCTTGGCGGGTCGGTCTGATTCGTCGTGCCGACAAGGAACACACCGCCGCCGCTGCCTGCTTTATTACCGGTAATCTCTCCACCATACATGGTAAAGGACGAGCCGGTCTGATAGGCGCTGCCCTTTATACCGACCTGCACGCCGCCGGTGATCGTGCCGCTGTACAGTTCAAATTTGCCGCCGTTGACGGTCACTTCGCCTTGAACCCTGCCGCTGCCGATGGTGATTTTGCCGTTGATCGTCTGCCCGTTCAGGCAGAGGTTGACCTCGCCTTCTGGCACAGCCCAGCTCCCCGACACAGACCGCGTCAGATAATAGCTGCCCGCAGAATTAGGCAGGGAATCGGCTGCCGTCCATGCTGTGCTGTTGTTATGGGTATGACCGTTGTACCGCTGTCCTTGCCGCAGACACAGTGGGTATGCTCGCCGGACTGTGCGTCCGCCAACAGCGCGGTCTGGCTGTTGAACCAGCCGAGCAGCGCCTCGAAGTCTGCGCCGGTGATCTGCGCCTGCTGCTCTGCGTTCAGTGCTTCATAAGCATCATACGCCGCCTGAATGTCGTCATAAGCTGCGTCCAGCTCGTCGGCGGTCATGCCGTCCAACTCACTCACGATGGGCAGCGCATCGATCATCGTCTGCACAGCGGATACCGCCGCGTCCGCATTGTTCCCGGCGTTTTCATCCTCGCCGCTCTCCGGCGCATCTGCTTTACTGTCCTCAGCGCCACCGGCGTCAGGGGTACCGGTATTTTGCGGGTCACCCTCTGAACCGTTCTCTTCCTCATTCGTTCCAGCCTGTTCGGATACGGCGGGCGAAATTTCCTCCTGCCGCTCCTGCTGCACGATGGCGCCGCTCTCCGGCGTATCCTCCGCCGCTCGCACGGGTGCGGGCAGGAGCGTCAGACACAGCGCCAGCGCCATGAACATACTCAATACTCGTTTTTTCATAAGATTCTCCTTTAGGATATATGTATAAGGTTTATATTCAGCCCGTTCAAGCACAGGCTCAGCTTTTATAGATCATCCGGAATGAGCCACAGCTTTTTTGCGGCTGTCCTGGCTTCCGCCCGGCGCTTCACGTCCAGCTTGTCGAGAATGTGGCTGACGTGGGTCTTCACCGTGGGCAGCTTCACGTCCATGATCTGCGCAATCTCGGCGTTGGACTTGTCCGCGCAGATGAGATGCAGAATTTGTAGCTCCGTGGGCGTCAGCTCCTCGCCGGGGGCAAGGCGGGGTTCGAGGAAATGCGGGTAGAACGCCGCCTGCATCCGCACCGCCGCCATTAACTGCTTATACCACTTTTTGTCGCCATCCCATTCCAGTGCCCCCAGCAGCGGCAGCACTGCCGTGCCGTATACGCTGACGGTGCGGATGAATCGGTACTCTGCCGCCGCGCCCAGCGCCGCCGTCAATCGCTCGCGCCACCGCTCATCCTTCTTGCGGCGCAGGGCGATGGCAGTCAGGACATTCAGGTGAATGCCGTCGATGATGCGGGCGCAGTTTTGAATGTACGGCTCCATGGGTGAGAGCGTCAGCAAAGCGGCGTCCGGGCGGTTCTGCATAATTTCCACCATTGCCTGCGTGAGATACTGGTAGCGCCGCATGACATTCAGGTGCGTTGGTTCGCAAGGGGCTTTTTCCCGGTACCACGCATCCGCCGCATCAAGGTCGCCGGTGTGCATGTCAATACGGCAGAGCATGGCGTCCATATTGGGCAGAAAGCGAGTCAAACCGCGCTCGACAAAGCATTCATGGAGCACCTCGATGGTGCGCCGCGCGTCGGTGGGCTGCCCGTTTGCCAGCTGGCTGCGGGCCAGCAATCCGCTGACGGCGAACTCCATGTCCGACGTGCCGTGGTTGCGGACCTCGTTCATCTGCGGGAGAAGGGACAGCATCCGGCCGGCGACGTCCTCGCCCTTTTCAAACTTGCTCTCGGCAATGGCGCAGTCGGCAAGACACACACTGTCCCGCCCCAGTACTGCCTCCACGGGGAGACGGAGGGTTTTGTAGAGCAGGTCGTCCTTTTTGCTCCATTCGGAAAAGTCCTTGCCACCGTTCATGATGCTCGGCAGCGCGCTCGTGACGGAGAAGGACGGCAGCGCCACCTCTTTGTTCGTCAGAAGCCGGAACACGGCGGGGATGGTTTCCGTCAGACCCTTCACGCCCCGCTGGGGCAGGGAGATGTCCAGCCATGCAAGGCGGCCGCGCGCCTGCTTTCCGGCGGCGTCCTGCCTGCCGCAGTGTTCGACAAACTTTTGCAGTTCGCCATACCAGCGCTCCGAGCCTTCGTAATCCATGACCAGCGCGCAGAGCATGCTCATGCCCTGCATCAGAGAGGGGGATGCGAGAATTTCCGCCTCCGGCAGGCTGCGGTAGTATTTTTCCATCTCGGCATAGTGCCCCATGCCGGGGTGAAGTTCTGCATTACGCACTAGCAGCTCGGAAACCTTGGAATGGTCACCGCCGCTGGTGTAGCATTCTAGGGCGTGGGCGTAGTCTTCCTTCAGCTCATAGTACAGCCCGCCCCGGCCGATGAGCGCTTTGCGCTTTTCCTCGGTATACTCCCGTTCCATCTCCCAAAGGAGAAAAGCCCGGAAACCCGACCAGAAGTGGAAGCGCTGGCAGTCGTCGTAGCGCAGCATAGTAGTGTATCGAAAAATCCAGTCCAGCCGTTCGCCGGCACGGGGATCACCGCTGACCATCCGCGCCATTTCCAGGTCAAAACTTTCAAAGGGGGCTAGCTCCAACAAGAAGCGCCGCACCGGCAGGTCAAAGCGCCGGTAGATGGCGGTCTCAAAGTAGAGGAACACCTCGTAGAACACCCGCGCCACCAGCTCCGGCGTCCACGGCTTGTCCGGGGACATGCACCGCGCCGTGATGGCCACACCCAACGGATAGCCCACGGATTCTTTCAAAATTCCATCAATCTCGCTATCTGTTACGTTTACTCCCGAAAGCTGAAACAGCCGCCGCACATCGCCCTCATCAAAAAGCAGGTCGTCGGCCTCCAGCACTGTCATCAGCCCCGTATACTGAAACGCCGTCAGGCAGCCGGGCGGCACACCGCGCGAGAGCAGCACAAAACGGCGCTCCGGACTTGAGCGAATCAGTTCGCAAAGAGCCTGCTGCCCGGCTTCCTCCTGCATGAACTGAAGATCGTCAATCAGCAGAATGTCCCAATCCTGCGCTGACGGTGGGATTGCGCAGTCTGGGTCTGCTGCACTTTGCCGCAGCACGTTCCGACCGCGCAGCAGTGCGTCCGCCAGTACTGTCTTTCCAAAGCCGCAGGGTGCGCTGAAAAAAAGGACTCTGCCATGCGCCATGAAGCTGTCAAACCGTTTCTGAACGGAGGTCTTTATGATAATATTTTTGGTCATTTCTTTCCTCCCTTTGATACAGAGCGAGATTGCCATAAGTCTTTCGTAATCTGTCTCGAATTATATTATACGAGTCTGTTTCGAAATGTAAATCATCCCAAAGGATGAGACACGCTGCATAGCAAACTGCTATGCAGATCATTTTTGTTTGATTTTGATAGCATAGATGCAAATAAGCAGCCACACACCGAAGTGCGTGACTGCTATGTAAAAAGTTCGGAAAGGATTTTTGCAATCTGACACAGTTTCCTGGCCCTGAATCTCCATCATTTCAAAAGAGAATGACGGAGATATTTCGCCTTGTTTATTCTTGTAGCAACCAATCGGCTATATCATGGATTTCGATTCCTTCATAGCTATATTTTGGATGTTTGGTTCTGGCAATAATCATTTTCGGATAAGCATCTCGGATCTGAAGCAGAGGAGAGCATTCTCTCTCAAATGTTTCCTGCCCGGAAATGTTGTCGCTGACCTGAATATAAATCTTCTCGCTGCCTCTCTGAGCAACAAAGTCGATCTCCTTTTGATAGAGCTTGCCGACATAGACATCGTATCCACGACGAAGAAGTTCAATGCAAACGATGTTTTCATATACTCTGCCGTAATCCATATTTCTGCTTCCCAGTATTGCATATCGAATACCGCTGTCACACAAATAGAACTTTTCAGAGCTTTCAAGGTATTTCTTGCCTCGGATGTCGTATCTCTTAATATCATAAAATACAAAAGCATTGCACAAATACTTAATGTACTTGCCGACGGTTACATGATTGGTTGGAGTCTCATTTGCTGTCAGCAGCTGACTGACCCTATTAGGAGACGTCAGGTTGCTGATATTATCCATAAGGAACTCGCTCAGACGTTGTAAAACCAAAGAGTCCGGGAGCGCATATTTTTGCACCAAATCCCTTGTAACAATCGTTTCGTAGACCTCTTTGATATAGTTTGTTCTGTCTTTTTCGGTTCTGTAAGCGTAAGAACCTGCTAAACCGCCCTTGATAGCGTAATCATCAAAGAGCTTATCTTTATCACTAACATCATCATAATATTGGCAATATTCCCGGAAGCTGAAAGGAAACACATGAATTTCAATATAGCGTCCGGTAAACAGAGTTGCCAGATCCGCACTCAACAGGAAAGCATTGGAGCCGGTTACATAGATGTCATATTTTCCCTTAGAGTACAGGCTGTTGATTGCCAACTCAAACTTGGGGCACATCTGCACCTCATCTACAAACAGGTAGTTCGTTTTACTTTCCTGATAATGTTCTTCCACATAAGCGTGTAAGGCATGGTATTCCTTGATTTCTTCATACGCCAAATCCATGAAGTCAATGAAGATAATATTGATATTTTCAAAATGGCTTTTCAGATACTCAATATACGCCTGCATCAGCTTGGACTTACCGGATCGACGAATGCCTGTGATAATCTTGATGTCAGGAGTACCATTCAGTTCAATGATTCTGTCGAGATACTTTGCTCTTGTAATTGTTTTCATATCGTCACCCGCTTTCAAAAGTCGAATATTTTTCATTTTTTGAAACTGCTTCGATGTATTTATTATACTGTCTGCTAATAGTATGTGCAAGACGTCGCTTTCAAAAACTCAATCAGAGTACTCAGACATTCTTTGCCATTGTTTTCTCCTTCTCTGTTCTGAATTGCCATGCGTATCATCCTCTCAAATGACTCGCTGAAATGTTCATCATCTTCTGGCGTCCGTTTCTTTGGCCCTTTTATATGATTTTTCCAGAAGCCACAATTTTAAATTTTTTCTTAATTTGTGGCGTTATGATAAATTAATATCCTTCTTACCCAAAAGAAAATCAACAATATTGATATGTGCAATTCCATTTCTTGAATAATCAAATCTATCTAATGAAAACACATATTTCGGTGATGCATCACTAATTGGCTTAAAAGCACCAAACTCTCTTTCAATCGTTTCCTTGCCAGCCAAATAATATGCCACCTGAATAAAACATTTCTTTCTTCCATTTATTGCAACAAAATCAATTTCACCCTTATATGTTTTTCCTGTAAAGACTTCATAATCTCTTGCTTTTAGCTCGTTATAAATTATATTTTCAAGAAAAAAGGTATCCTCAAAATTTACTAAGTTTGTATTTACCATGCGAAAACCAGTATCTACCGCATATTGCTTCTCTATATACGACATTGCCTGTTTTCCTACAATATTAAATCTTTTTACACGATCAATTAGACAAGCCTTTTCCATTTTATCAAGATATCTGTATATCGTCTTTTTATCCAAAGTATCTGCATTTTGATGTATAAAATAGTTCTCTATGTTTTTACTGGAAAATTCCTTTCCTGCATTTGCCAAAATATATGTTGCTACTCTTTCAAAGTTTTGTCTATTAACCTTTGATCTGTCAGTAATAATATCCTTATCTAAGATACCTTCATATGTCTGCTCCAAATATCTCTTAATATCACTTTCTTTTGTAAACGAAAAACGCAAAGGGAAGCCACCCCAATTGATATAATCAATCATAAACTCATCCGGAGATATATTTCTTCCTATAGCTGTAGCATATTCGTAGCTTTCGGCAAAGGAAAATGGCATTATTCTAAATTCAACACATCTTCCAACCAACAATGTTGCCATCTTGCCGGATAGCAATTTCGAATTACTTCCAGTAATAAAAATTGAGCAATTTAATGTTGCCCGAAAGGAAGCTAAAACCTTTTCAAAGCTCCTGACATGCTGAATCTCATCTAAAAAAATCAAGTATTTGTCATGATCCTTGATTTGCTCATTCACATAGGAATTAAGTTTTTCTGCAGTTCTTATTTTTTCAAATTGCAAATCTTCAAAATTAATGGTAATAATATGCGCTCTATCAAACCCATTTTCAATAAATTCTTCTTTAATCTGCTCTAACAATATAGATTTTCCACATCTTCTAACACCTGTCAGAACCTTAATTAAATCCACATCATAAAATGGTCTTATTTTGCTTAGATATCTTTCACGCTTTATATACATAACATCATCTCCAAATCAAAATATATATTTATTATGCCACAAATCAAGATTTTTTCAAGATTTGTGGCACATATTTAGAAAATTTCCATTTCAATTTCTACCACTTTTTCATCCGTAACTCGTTCGTCTGTTTTTTTCTGCCATAGGCATTCTCTCCTTTTCCCTGAACTCACTCGCGTTACACGCTCGTTGTCGCGGCATTCGGTGCTCGTAAGCACCTATAAATAAAAAAAGCAACAATGAATTGTGGTCATCATTGTTGCAAAATTTGACTGTTCCCAGGGGGAATCGAACCCTCAACTAGTGCTTAGGAGCTCGAGTCCACACTGGGAACAGCGATTATTTTAAGTAAATATGAGTCAAGGAAAGCCTTGCTTTTCCTGACTATTTTGTAAATCTCTGTCAAAATAAGAAAACGGAAAATCACCTGAGAAAAATAGTTTTCGCTGTCAAATCGCTGACATTGTCACCCTGAGGGTTCAGCCATTCCGTTCCAATGATGGGTGTCCTGTTATCGTCGTATTCTGATTTCTTTTAGGGCATTTCAGGACTATCCACAAGGGATACGCTGAACTCCTGTGCGGTTGTGCCCTCCGGCAGCAGCTTTGCCATGACCACCAGCCGCTGATTACCGCTGTTGGCCTTGTCATACTTCCGGCAGCAGGTGGAGAGGGTCAGAACAGTATCTTCCTCGGAGAAAGTCACGCCATCAAAGTCAAGCCAGTTTTTCCGCGCAATCGTCTCAAAGAAGCTGGTCAGATCATCTCCCGCGGGATCAGGCGCAATATAGTCAAAACCAATATCCGTGACGAACAGCGCGGTGATCTGGAAAATCATGTCCTCACCATCCACAGAGAGATAGATATACGGATGCTCCTTTACAAAGTCTGCGTCCATATAACGGTAGAGCTTGGTGAACCGCACACCGTCCGGGTCGCAGTTGCTGGCGGAGTGGCCGAAAATGGTGGTGTTTTTGTCCAGCTTATCCCTGCCGCCGATTTTGTTTTCACAATGGGCATAATAGCAGCCCCACATGGCGTACTCACCGTTTTCATCCAGCTTTAGGTAATAGCCGTTGTCCTCCGCCTGCATCACAGGGTCGTCCACCTCCGCACCGGGGATATACAGCCATGCCACGGTGTCGGGATTCTTCGCTCTGGCTTCCGCTAACTCTGTCTGCCTGTCCACCGAGGGGATAACTTCGCCCGCGAGAGGCGCTGATGGCTGAGGCGCAGATGTGCCGGGAATGTCGATAGGCTCTGTCTCTCTCTGATAGCAGCCCCTGACTGCCGTGGTCATAGCAACGAGAAGGACAACTATGCAGATGGTCGGACGAATGATTCTTGTGATTCTTTTCATAATGCTGTCTCCTTGCCGCGCTTGGATAGCGGCGCAGCTCAAAATGTCATTGATTTGTTTCTTGTAGTGAAAAGAGAACAGCGCAATCCACAGCATCCTCATAATAGCTGCCGGTGGCTACATCCACAAACACGCCGGTCTGGGGGTTGCCGTTGGCTTTCATAAAGATGACCTCGATGGTATGGGTTCTGCTGACATTCTCAAAGGTGTAGGACTTCGCCGCGCCAATGCTCTTGCCGTCAATCTTGACGTTGGCGACAGCATAGCCCTTATCCGGAGTGATGGTGAAGGTCTGATCTCTGCCCTCACGGACGCTGACATTGCCGGATGGAGAAATGGAGCCGCCAGCCCCGGCAGTTGCCTTGATGGTGTAGTAGCTGTAGCCGCTTCCGCCGGTGCTGCCGCTTCCGCCACTGCCTTCATTACCGCTTCCGCCACCGCCTTCATTACCGCCTGTGCCGCTATTGCGCAGAATCGTCAGCGTGTAGGTTTTAGCACCGATTCTCACGACAATGTCGGTTGTGCCGCTGTTGGGGATGGCAACGGTTGCGCTGCCGCCGGTGGACAGAGCCTGTCCGTTGATGCTCACGGGCTCGCCGTTTCCAGACACCGCTGTGACTAGCGTAGATGTTGCTCCGCTATCATTTTGCAGCGTATAGGTATAGTTTGTTCCGTTGGCGGTAAAATCGCCGAGCCCCACTGCCAGACCTTCAAAGGTCAGAAGGTCTTTACCGGGCACTGCGGCTCGCACCACTACGCGGGTGCCAAGCCGGGAGAAGGTGACGGTTTCTGTCTGGAAGGTTTCCCCGGAGATGGCACCGCCAATACTGGTCTTTTTCGTTTCCAGAACGGTCCCGGCAGCATCCAGCAGCGTGGCCACCAGCTCTGCGCCAGTCTGAGACTGCAGGCAGTTGTTGCGCAGGGTAATGGCGGCGGTGCTGTGACCGTTGCCGTCGTTCCCCTGTGTCACATCCATCGTCAGCTGCTCTCCGGTGCGAGCCAGTGCGCCGGTCATATGGACGCTGGCCTCGCTGTCACTGCCGTTATACTCCGGCAGGCGCTGATTGCTTCCCGTTCCACCGACCTTGCCTTCCGCCCACGCCTCGGCGTACAGATAGGTACCCACATTGGGAATCTCGGTTTTGCCAATGAATGTCATATACTCACCCAGATCATAGGTCAGATCCAGTGTAAAGGTTCCCTGATCAATGCGGGCGAGGGCGCTGTCTTCGGAAATGGTGATTTCATTACCGTTAACCGATACGCCGTTTGTGGTGCAGGCTACCTCTGCAGGTTCGGTATGCAGATCATCCGCATAGAACGCAAGCTTCACCTCGCGGCTCTTTCCGCCGGCCAGCGTGGCGGCAGCGGAATTATAGAGGGTCATGCGCACCGTGCGCTTGCCGGCGCTCTCCGCAATCACTTCCATTTGTGAGATTCCAATGTCGGGATAATCCAGATACACTGTGCCGTTTTCGTGGATGCCGCCGGCGGCGGTGATGGTATAGCCCGGGTCGGTCACGTGGTCCTTCACATGGTGCCAGACGGTAAGGGTGGTGCTTTCATTGGGCAGCAGTTTTTCCGTAAGGGTAGCGGTTTCCCCGCTGCCAAGGCTGACCGTTAGGTTTGTCACATCGTTCAGCCCGGTGTTGCGGATGGTAAAGTGAATGGGTGTCAGGCTGTTCAACGCCAGCGTTGCATAATCCACACCGATCTGTTCCACTGCCACCGCATCGGTGACAAAATCAGAGGTAGCGGTATAGAGGATCGTTTCCTCACCCGGAACGGTCACGCCGCCAATTACCTGCGGGTTTTCATCGTCATACCGGGTGGCCTGAATGGCGGCCTGCACCTGATTGGTGCCGCTGACATAGGCATCAAAGTGGTCAGCCAGCGTGCGATCCGGCAGCTCTGCCAATTCCAATGGTGCGGACAGAGTGTAGGTATTTGTGGCATAGCGCAGCTTGGCCGCCTTCAAAATGCCGTGATCTACCGCACCGTTGGCATTATTGACAGTCTCATTCCAGACGATGGTAAGATCATTGCGGCTGCGATGATCCCCACTGAGGGAAGCGAAGCGGAAGTCTCCGCCCACGACGGCGTTGCCGCTGCTGGTCAGGGCAGACAGAGAGCCGGGAAAACTGTTGGACATGATGCCGCTGCCGTCCACAGCCAACAGCTGGATATTGCTGCTGCCGTCTCGGACACTGTGCCAACCGATGACAAATCGGTCATCCCCGCTGCCGAAGTTGGCTGCAACGACCTGGGGGTTTTCGTCAAGATTGCTGTCACAGGTCGCCAGCATGGCTGTACCGGGAGTTCCATCAGCAGCCACGGTACAATAGGCGATCTCGTAGGCGGAGGTATCTCCGGTTCCGCTGCGGTCCAGCGAGTAAACCGCCATAGCGGTTCCGTCGGGCAGCATGGCCGCCTGCAACGCCTTCACGCTGCCAGTAGCACCGTTATAAAGCATTTTTTCCTTGCTCCAGGTGCCGTTAGTGCTGTCATAGCAGCTGTACATGATACAATCTCTGGTCGTGAAGTTCAGCAGGTTGTTGCTGCCCTGCGTACCGGGATCGGGGGTGTAGACGTTGCGCCAGAACACGATGGCTTTGCCGTCGCCGCCCACTGCCGTGGCTGGGGCCAGATCCGGCGTGCCGTCGTTGGTTAGGCGGGTGGAAGTCCAGGTTGTGCCGTTATAGACGGACACTACGATCTCCGTGCTGTTCATCAGCAGGTTTTGCTCTTCCAATGTCACGGCATCACCGGCATTTTTACCCGGCAGGTCGGTGCCCATGCGAACCCAAGCCGCCGCCGCGAAGCTGCCAGTGCCGGACAAAGAAACGCTCGTGTCGCCGTAGCCGGAGAACCCTGTAGGATCGTCAATTTTGCTGGAGGTAGAATAGACGCTGCCATTGAGGGTGGAGAAATGTGCCCGGCTGTCGTAAATACTGCTGCTGTTGCCGTCGTTGATGTAGACCAATACCTTCCCGTCATCGCTGAGCTGTGGATAGGATGTGGGGTTGGCATTGGTCTGGATGTTTTCCAGCCCACTGGGGGAGTTCAGAGAGAACAGCATCATCCGCTGCTGGGGCTGGCCCCAGGTACGGGCATATTGCTCCAGATAGTCCCGGCTTTGGAGCGTTGCACTGCCAGAAGCCACCTGCATTCCGCTCTGGGCCGCCGCCATCCGCAGCGAGGTAAAGCTCAGCCCACTGGTGGCGCTATTCCAGTAGTCGTCGATTGTTTTCCAGTCATTAAAAGTCCTGGTGGCTCCAAGGGTTCCGGAGGCGATCACCGCCTCGTAGGAGATAAACAGGAAGGTTGCCACAAATTTGATTCCCACTTCGCTTTGGATTCCCAGGGCCTGACCGTTGATCTGGCGCTTTGTCTCGTCGGCAAGATAGGTGCGGGAAAGGAACTTATTCTGACTGTCCACATCCAAATTGCCGAATAGACCGATCTTCAGCGCCACGACCGAATAGTCAAAGCCAATACCGCCAAACGCGTGGACATAGGCGTTGATACGCAGCGTGGTCAAAAAGTCATTCACTGCCGTGGCCGTGGGATCGCTCCAGGCAAGCTCTGTACCCTCGCCCTGCCGGCCGTAGCGCACTGCGGTACGGAAATCCAGCTGAATGGCACCACCCAGCTCAAAGGTTGCTGTCAACGGCACGGGGCCAGCCATGGCGTTCACGCTGAAGGAGAAGCCCACACCAACGCCGGCGGTAAATCCGCCGCCTACGGTGAAAACCTCCCACTCCTTTTTTTCGGTGTTATAGCGGATTTCCGCTTCGTAAAAGCCCTCCAACTGCAAGTTGAGATCCGTGCTGGTGACATTGTCGGCTATGGAGTTGGTTTTGTAGTCCCCCTTGGGATCATAGGTGCCCTGGGCCATCTGGCTCAGATCCCCGGTCCCGGGCACACCCACTTCCAGGTTCTGCGTCAGCACATTCGCACCCAACGCCACGCCGTCCTCAGAATAATCCATGTCCTCCATCTCCAGCGTATTATACCCGGCCCAAATCATGGCACGGAACACGGAGGGATCTTCGCTGGGGGTGATAATCATTTTGAACACGGAAGTGTCCACCGGACCGCTCAGATCATCCAGCCGTCCGGTCAGCACCTTGAGAATGTTACTATCGCCCACTCCGCCAAAGTCGACTTGATTCACTCCACTGGAGGATCCCATCGTCGCCAGAATACCGGTGACGCGGTCATCCTCTGTCACCTTGGGCACTCGGGTCAGATCAACGACCCGGAAGGGCATTATTTTCTCTTGCAGCAGGCTGCCGTTCAGGCTCAGCTGCGTTTTCATACCCACATCCTTGCCGTCAGCGATCCATCCAGAGGTGGTCATGGTGGTCTCGGTGAGAGTCAGATCGTTTTCCGCTACGGGGATGGATGAGAAGGGATACTGCTTGGTACTGCTGCTCTGGGCGGCAGGAATAACGCCGTATTCGTCCGCCAGCTTGAGACTGTAATTCCGCGCGTTGGCAATCTTCTCGCCCCAGAGGAACATGGTGGTGTGCAGTCTTGCTGTTTTAAAGCTGCTGTTAGGTCCAATCTTCCCAGTCGAGCTGCGGACATCCACCTTCTGACCGTTGGCAAGACCGTAATCAACGCTTTGCGCCACAATGAAGGGTTTGTTTTCCTCCCCCGCCGGCACGCGCTCCAGAGAGACAACGCCCTCTGCGGTGCGCATTACATCGTCCACGCCCAGCTTGCCGTTGACGGTCAGCAGCAGCGGATAGTACTTGTCGCCGTCAATTGCGCTGATCTCCAGAATGTACTCCAGCTGATCCAGAGCAGAAAGCGCCGTGGTGTTGCTCTCGCCCTTTTCGGCCGACCAGAACTGGGTGGAATCCAGATAGACGGTTATATTTCCCGCCGCATCCGTGGTATAGGTGTCGCCGGTGATGCCGCTGACAAGTGCTCCTGCCCTGGAGCCCAGCAGAGCTGTCTGGCAGTAGCCTCCGTTTTTATAAACGCCGCCACGAACGGTCACCGTCTTGTTCGCCAGCGGATCGCCGCCCGGCGTGATGAGCGTCACAGATGCCCGGGCAACTCGCCGAAGGCTGAAGGTATTCAAGGGATAAAGCTGCAGTTTTGTGGCATCCCGCTCGCCGGAACGCAAATTTTCTTTATAGATGGTGCCCAGATAAATATCCGCGCCGGAGCCGGACCGCAGAGACACCTCACTGGCGATTCCGTTGGGTTCGTAAAGCGCCAGCACGCCTTCACTGTTGGTCGTGACCGTTTTGGGCACACCTTTGCCGTCGGTGTATTGCAGCGTAGTTTCCGCTGTAGGCGTCAGCTGGAAGAGATAGAACTTATTTTGCAGCGTTTTCGCTGTCACCTGTACGGCGGCATTCATGCCCGTGGCGGCATGGGTAGCCGTGACGGTTGCGGTGCCGTTGGCCAAGCCGGACAGCGCCATTTTGGTTTCGGGAAGGTAGGAATCAAAGGAGAAGTTTCTGATGTCCTCATACAGTCCGCCCTGCTTGTAGTTGACGGAAATGGCATTGTTGTTGCTGGAGAGCCACCGGATGCCGTCTTTAAAGGAGTTCCATCCGTACTCGTCATAGTTGATGCCTATGTACTCGATCAACCCCAACTCCTGGCGCAGCTGCATAATTTCAGCTGTAACGGTGGGCAGGCTGCCGCTGACCTTGGAGGTATTGTCCATGGTCAGCTTAGAAATCGTTTCTCCTTTGTCGTTCTGCACCTTCAGTGCGTCGGCATCGTAGACATACAGGGGGAAGGAGTCGGTGCTGGGAGATTCCTCACCAGGATTCTCCACGCTCAAAACCACTTGATAGGTGTCCTTCAGATTGCCGGCTTTCACACTCTGTAATGACAGGGGGAAGCTCCCGGAGGTGCCGGATAGGCGCTCACTGTCCACCACTTTGGTGGTGGTGTTGTCCTCTGTGACCCGGGTGATGGTCAGCGTGGGCTGCAAAGGGGCGCCCTCAGTGGTGTTTTCCACCGACCAGTCGATATTGACGGCACCGTCGGTATCCTTGAGGTAAATGCTCTGGGGCGGTGTCAGCTTGGCTGTGGCAGGCGGTGCCTGCACGATGATCCAGGCAAGTGCCGACAGGCGGACGTCCTCACCGCCGGCGTTGGGGTGCGGCATGGAGACCAATACCGTGTAGGCAGGGGTATTGCCGTTGGAGAGCTTGGAGAGCACATTCTCCCCGATCCGCACGCTGTTTTTATCCTTGCCGACGGTATAAGTCGCAACGGGCTTGCGGCCGCTCAGCGCCGCCTCATTCGCGTAGTTGCCCTCATACAGGTCAATCCTGTAATTGAACTCTTTGTTCGGCGCCATCAGCGCGGCGTTGGAGCTCCACAGCACGGTGGCGGGCTGATTTACCCGCGTCACGATGGACGCGCCGCCGGGAATCACCAGTGCCAGGGATTCGCCTGCCGTCACGGTATAGGGCTCTGACTTGCCCGTCACATCATCGGCAGTGTCCTCAGTCCCGTTGTCCGCCGTAAAGGTAAAGGTGACGGTTCCCACCTTGGTTCCTGTGGTGGCAACAACGCCGGTATCCTCGTTGATGGTGGCAATGAGCGTGTCACTGCTGCTCCATTTGCCGGTGGTGTAGCTGGCCGTCTCACCGCCTGCCCCCAAAACCTCTGCCTTAAGCGTGGGGCGGGTGGTTTTGCCGAGGGAAATCGTATAGTCGGCGTCATTCGCTTCCGGGACGACCTTCACCGTGTGCGCGGAAACTTTCTTTGCCACCGTAAACTGCCGGGTCAGGGGAAGAACATTCACCCAGTCAGGATCGGCTTTCGTGCCCTCGTTGGCCTGCAGCGTCACCGTGTAGGTGCGGTCGTAAGCAGAGGGTGCGATTGCGTAGTCGCTAATGGTGAAGGCTTCCTTCTCTGTGTCCAGATAGACCTGCAGATAGCTTGGTGCCTCCGCGGAGCCGTACTTCAGTTCGAGTTGGAACGGGGCTTCCCTCGGCTCTGTGCCTGCCGGGGTGTGATAATTGCTGTATACGGTCTTGTAGACCTGCTCCATGTTGGCGTTCATCGTGAACGATGCCTTGCCGTTGTCGTAGTCGGCGGTCAGTGCGGTGGGAGCGTTACGCATCAAGACGCTCTTCAGCGTAACGTCGGCAATCGAGTTGCTTGGATAGAGTGAGGTATCCAGCGTATGACCGAAAACATCTTCCACACCGGTCATACCATTGACGGTGACCGTGGTGTCATCCGCATCCTGCACTGGGTACCAGAGCATTGCCGTGACGCCGTAGTTGTTCATGGAAAGCTCAGCGGCGCTATACACTTTGCCATTGATGGTCACGGTGGCGTTGCTAAGATTCACGAACTCGTTAAAGGTAACTGTGATGGGCACGTGCTGTCCGCTGGCATAGGTTCCCTCCGGGGCCGTGACGCTTTGAATGGTGGGATTGTCCGTGTCCACCAGCATGGCTGTAACATTGCTGTTCTTGGTGGTGGCCCAGGAATTTTGGATTTCGCCCTGTACACTTTTCATATACAGTCGGAAGGGCAGCCAGTACCGTTGATTCCCTCTGTTTTGCGTGGTAGACTGCAGGGAGATGTTGACCGTTTCGCCCTTGTTAATCGTACAGTTCAGCGCTCTCGTTTTGTCGCTGCTGAGCTCCAGAGATGTTCCATTGAACATGTACTCCGTCAGATAGAACGGGGCATGGGGTTGTGTGTCACTATTATAGCCATACGGCGCAAAGCCATTATAGGTCTCTACATCGGTACTCCAGTTAAACTCGATGCTGGCATCGATTTTGTATGGCTGATAAAATGGGTCGGAGTCGACGGGAAGCACCGAGTTGCGGGCACCCTCCAAAATTCTGATGGTATCGCTTAGCGCAACGAAGTCCTGATTGTTGGCACCTTCGCCGATATTGTATTCATTTGCCAGCAAAGGAATATACATATCCCCCTGTATTGTTTCTGTACTTTCGTATCTTTCCTCATAGTTCGGCGCGCTCACTGATGTTTGTATTGTGGGGGCGTCAACCGTCTTTTTTAGCTTGAGCTGACAGTGGTCGGCATAAGCGGCACCGTCATAGAACACCAGATTTTCCGCATCGTAAAATTCAATCATCCCCAGCAGGTCGCCATAGGAATAAGAACCCTCGAGCCAGTCTGGGTTCCCTCCTTTGGTTGTAACCTTGACAGTGATTTTACAACCATCTAAACTGAAAGTCGAGCCTACGTCATAGGTCAGCTTGTAGGACCCGTCGCCTTGGGCGACCCCACTCGTCTCGCCTATCGAGACCTCCACACCGGTGATATACTCGCTGAGCTGGCCTTTTTGAATGCGGTAGGAAAAGCCGACCGGTTTTCCGCCATATACAGTAAAAGTCCCGGAGCTCCAGCTGTTGGTTGCGAGTTCCCCCAGCGTTTGGCTCATCATGCCGCTCATATCCACCGTCTCAACGCCCTCAGGCTTTGTGGCAGAGGCGGAATACTGCAAACTGATGCCCTGCAGCTCCAACTGCTCCATCAGGTTATTGAGATTCTCCAGAGCTTCCCCGGTAAACTCCCTGCCGGAGAAATAGGTGTCCTTGATCCGCTGCAACTCCTGTTCGATTTGGATCATGGTCTTCAAATCGCCCAGCGCCACCGGAGTCCCATCCACGTCGGCTATACGGGTGAGATCCGTGGCGGGATTTTCCAGCAGCTCCATGACAGCCGCCAGTGTCAACACCTGACCGTCCAGCGTGATGGTTTGATCCACCTTGAAATTGCCGTCTTCATCCAGCAGCCCCAAAGCGTTCAGCATGGAAAGCACCTGGTCGCTGCTATCGCCGGTCAGGGCAGAGACCTGCTCCAAAATCGCCTGATTTTCCTCGGGTGTGTTGCCTAGCGAATCGCTCACCGCTGCAAACGCCGTAGTTGGCAGCAGCGTGAGCGTCATGCACAGGCTCAGCAGCGCCGCTAAAAATCTTTTCTTCATGTTTCCTCATCCTCCTTGGTTTGTTCCTGCTGTTTATTGTTTTTTCTCAATCGTGTGCAAAACACGGTAACGACCACCGCCGCTGCAAAGGAGACGACGGCCACCAGCACATAGCCGCCCACGTCCTCCCGTAGCAGCATCGCGCCGAACACGCCCCATGCGGCTGTCTGCTCCTGCACTGCAAACACATCCGCCGCCTGCATCATCACCGCGAACAGCAGCATACACGCTGCGCTCAACCCATATATACCGCGCCGCTGCCTCCGGCGGGTGTTTTCCCGCACCCGCTGCTTGACGAGTACGACTCGTTTTGCGGTATCGTACATTTCGTTTGAACCTTCTCTCTGGATTTATTGAAATGCGGCTTAAAAAACCCTTCACTTATATAGGTACAAAAAATCGAAAAAACTCTCACCCAAAACGCAAAATTTTTCAAAGACATTTTCAAACAAACGCAAAACGACGATACCACATGGATTTCTCTTTCCATACAGTACCGTCCTATATCAATCATTATCACTTCATTGTCTTCGCCAGGGAAGTAAGCAATGCTGCCATTTCCGGATTTGCCAGTACCTTCATCAAAAGCTCTGCATCCACTCCGTCTGGCACTTCAATCTTCCTGCTGTCTCCTTTGTCTTCCTTCATTTTCGGATTCAGATTTTCCTTATTATAAAAAGCATTCTCCATCATCTCTGCATTTTTTCTTCTATCCTCGTCTATGATATGACCATATACTTCTGTTACCATATCTGCCTGTGCATGTCCGGAATCTCCCTGAACTGCCTTGATATCTCCACCACTCAATTTCAGCTTGTACGTTACACTGGTATGACGCAGACTGTGAAACACTACATCCGGCAGTCCCAGTTCATCTATAATATCCTGCATTTTGTTTCTCAGATAGCTGTCTCCGATCGGCAGTCCGAAGGTAGTTGCCATTACAAGGTTGTAATCATGATACTCATTTCCCAGGGCAGCCTTTATTTCATCCTGTTCCTGCTTCAATTCTATCAGATATTGTGCAACAGATCTTGGGATGAATACTTTTCGCGCACTGCTTTCTGTCTTTGGCGTCTTCAAGACCCTTACTGTCTTATTGTTCTTTTTCTGGGAAGGAAAGGTAAGAATTATTTCCTTTGAATTCAATGCCTCTACAGCATCTTTGGAAACTCTTTCCACCTGCTTGTTTATAATGATATAGGCCCGGTTTCCTGCAATCGCTTCTTCTGAAATATCCATCTCATCCCAGGTCAGTCCTAACAGTTCACCTATACGGAGCGTGGCTGTAAATGCCAGATCAACCGCTATAACTAATCCTATTCTTTTATTATCGATACACTCTAATAAATCAGGTATTAACTCTGTTAATCTAATATATCTTTGAATACTCCTTGCACTATCTCCTACTTGTAATGCTAACTCCTGATCCGACCTTAAATGTGTGCCATTGTGGCACGCATTTTCTTTGGTTGGTCTTCCCGCTGTCCTTTTCATTGCATCAAGCTTCATTTTATATGCAAATGCCGCTTTTCCCTTTGGATCATAGGAATAGATACTTCCGCCCTCGACACTGACTTCCGATGCCCTGACTGACATTGGAATTTCTGTTCCGAATACCTTGATAGATGCTGAATAGGTATCATACACCATTAATGAAATATCTCTGGCATAATTTATCCTGTTATCTACCATTGTCAAAAGTGGTGCGGTTCGTGTATACCGTCTATGAATGAGAATCAGACCTTTACAGCATCTTTTGGTCGAAATAAATGGCTGGTATGGGGTGCAGCTGGTGGAAAAGACGGTTCTGTAAATTATTTCCAGTTTATTGATGCAGATGGAACCGTAAGCGACCAATGGGAATTGCAGCACGCCGTGTTATGAATACCAATGATGTTATGCGTATGGTTACAGCAACTGGTGGTGGATATGGTAATCCGTTTAAGCGTCCTGCTGAAAAAGTAGCTATGGATGTTAAGAATGAATATATCACTGTGGAACAGGCCAAGGCTGACTATGGTGTTTTGGTTGATCCTGAAACATTCAAAGTGCTTGGATTGACAGAAGAACGTCAGAAAGCTGAAAAATAATATCATATTCAATGTATAAAGTAGATGCCGCAAAATCACTGAGATAAGGAATTTTGCGGCACTTCTTGTTTAGGAGATTTTTTTGTACTTTTTGAAAATATACTGATATTCTCAATACCTTTGGTCTCATAATAAGTAACCAATATCTTTTTGAATTCTACGACATAATCTGCTGGGATTGCTAAAAATCTTGTTCAGGCGTAATATGATAAATATATTGTAAAATAGATATGCAGTTTATAGTTGGAGCTTCAGGAGAAATCCTGGAGCTTTTTTGCGTCTAATTTCAATTTCGGATTAGAGCAAAGCATGTCCCACATAATTTACGAAGGGTGAGGAGCCCTATTAAGTCGAAAGGAAAATGAGTAATGTTGCGACAGAACCGAAAAGGTCGGCAATATTTACAATAGTTTGTATGAGCAAAAGCACTTGAATAGTTTCAGATAATAATCTTCTTTGAGAAGGTATTTAACTATTAAGCATGACAAGAGCCTGCAAAACGGAGTCCAGCAGGAAGATATTTTTACATCTTTTTATTTACTCTATTACGTACGTATCTTTTCCGTTTTTCTTCGCCTGATAAAGCAGACCATCCGCTATTATGACGCATTCATTTAATTTTTTCCTGCTCCTTTTACTTGATAAATTCCAATGCTGCAATGCACATTCTGCTCTCTTTCTACAGCTTTATCGTGAACCTCTTTTCTGAATTTTTCAATACGCGTAGTTAATTCATCCAAATTCCCGATATTTTGCAGGAAAAAGATGTACTCATCGCCGCCATATCTGCATGCAATATCTGACGAATCACATATTTTCTGAAGTGCTGCGGCTATTTCACATATCCAAAAATCACCAATTTCATGTCCATATGCTGTCTCTTATACACATCTGACGCT